>Ga0102592_1000164_pt1 | contig 167333 bp, 161 predicted proteins | sample AraplaCol_mMF_r2_FD_76861 | JGI IMG/M metagenome (GOLD analysis project Ga0102592, IMG submission 76861) | Arabidopsis root microbial communities from North Carolina, USA - plate scrape MF_Col_mMF_r2 (SPADES assembly) (version 2) | ecosystem: Host-associated > Plants > Roots > Endosphere...
AGTACATCCGCTATTACAATCACGACCGCATCAAGACGAAACTAAAAGGGCTGAGTCCTGTGCAATACAGAACTCAGCCCTTGGCTGCTTAGTAAACTTAACCGTCCAACTTTACGGGGTCAGTTCAGTGGCCGCTTTTTTTATTGCCCGGCTCAGCGGCCCAGCCGCTCCAGCTTGGCGATGCTCAGGTCCAGCACCTTCATGCCGTGGCTGCCGAAATTGATCTGCGCGCGGGCGTTGTTGCCGCTGCCCTCGATATTGACGATCACCCCTTCGCCGAACTTGCCATGCGCGACGGACTCGCCGATGCGCCAGCCGGAGCCGGGCGACTTCTGAGCGATCTTCTGCGCGATGGCGTTGTCCGAGCCCACCAGCGGCGTCTCGTCCCAGGCCGACTTCTTGTTGGCGAACCAGTGCGACTGCACCTTCGGCGACAGCCACTTCAGCGATTCCTCCGGCAGCTCGTCGAAGAAGCGCGACTTCATGTTGTAGCGGGTCTGGCCGTGCAGCATGCGCGTCTGCGCAAAGCACATGTAGAGGCGCTGGCGCGCGCGCGTGATCGCCACGTACATCAGGCGGCGCTCCTCTTCCACGCCGTCGTGCTCGCGCGAGCTGCTCTCGTGCGGGAACAGGCCCTCTTCCAGGCCGGTGATGAAGACGTTGTTGAACTCCAGCCCCTTGGCCGAGTGCACCGTCATCATCTGCACGGCTTCCTGGCCGGCGGTGGCCTGGTTATCGCCCGCCTCCAGCGACGCGTGCGACAGGAAGGCCGACAGCGGCGACATCACGGTCGGCAACGCGGCGTCGGCGTCGAGGATCTCGAAGCCGTCTTCGTTGACGATGGGCGCGCCCACCTGGGCCTGCGCCTGCGGTCCCAGATGCGCCGGGGCGCCCTGGCCGTAGCCCTCTTCGGACACGAACTGGGTTGCCGCGCTGACCATCTGCTCCAAGTTCTCGATGCGGTCGGCGCCTTCTTTTTCAGTCTGGTAGTGGGTCAGCAGGCCGGAGGCTTCCAGCACCACGCGCACCAGCTCCGGCAAGGCCATCTGCTGCGTTTCAAAGCGCGCGCCCTCGACCAGCTTGACGAAGCCACCCAGCGACGAACCGGCCTTGCCCGCCACATAAGGCACGGCGGCGTACAGCGAAATGCGGTGCTGCTCGGCGGCCGCCTGCAAGGCCTCGATCGAGCGCAGGCCGATGCCGCGCGTCGGGAAATTCACCACGCGCAGGAAGGCCGAATCGTTGTGCGGATTGTCCATCAGCTGCAGATAGGCGATCGCGTGCTTGACCTCGGCGCGCTGGAAGTAGCGCAGGCCGCCGTACACGTGGTAGGGAATGCCGGCCGAGAACAGCGCATGCTCGATCACCCGCGACTGCGCGTTGGAGCGGTACAGCACGGCGATCTCGCTGCGGGCTGCGCCGTCGGCGATCAGGCTCTTGGTTTCTTCGATGATCCACTGCGCCTCGGCCAGGTCGGAACTGGCTTCGTACACGCGCACCTGTTCGCCATGGCCTGCGTCGGTGCGCAGGTTCTTGCCCAAACGCTTGCTATTGTTGGCGATCAGCACGTTGGCGGCGTCGAGGATGTGGCCGTGCGAGCGATAGTTCTGCTCCAGCTTGATCAGGTTCTGCACCTTGAACTCGCGCTCGAAGGCGCTCATATTGCCGACGTTGGCGCCACGGAAGGCGTAGATGCTCTGGTCGTCGTCGCCGACGGCGAACAGCGCGCTGCCACCGTCGCGCTCGCCGTGGCCGGCCAGCAGCTTCAGCCACTTGTATTGCAGGTCATTGGTATCCTGGAACTCGTCGACCAGGATGTGCTTGAAGCGCTGCTGATAGTGTTCGCGCAGCGGCTGGTTGCGGCTGAGCAGCTCGTAGGTGCGCAGCAGCAGCTCGGCGAAATCGACCACGCCTTCGCGCTGGCACTGGTCGTCATAGAGTTGGTAGAGCTCGCACTTCTTGCGCTCGTCGGCGTTGTACGGTTCGATCTTGTCGGCGCGCAGGCCCTGGTCCTTGGCGCCGTTGATGAAGTACATCACCTCTTTCGGCGGAAACTTCTCGTCGTCGACGTTGTGGGCCTTGATCAGGCGCTTGATGGCCGACAGCTGGTCCTGGGTATCGAGGATCTGGAAAGTCTGCGGCAGCGCGGCGTCGCGGTGATGGGTGCGCAGCAGGCGGTTGCACAGGCCGTGGAAGGTGCCTATCCACATGCCGCGCGTATTAATCGGCAACATCGCCGACAAACGCGTCATCATTTCCTTGGCCGCCTTGTTGGTGAAGGTGACCGCTAGCAGGCCCGACGGCGACACCTGGCCGGTTTGTATCAGCCAGGCGATGCGGGTCGTCAGTACGCGGGTTTTGCCGGAGCCGGCGCCCGCGAGGATGAGGGCGCTTTGTGCCGGCAGGGTCACGGCGGCGAGTTGTTCGTCGTTGAGGTTATGAAGAAGATTGTGCATCCCGTGATTATACCGGTACTGGCTGCATACACAGTACTCCGGGGCTTAGGCGGACGGCGCGGGCACGGCTTTGCCGGTCTTGACGGCGTCCTTGATCAGCTCCTTCATGGCGCGCTCGGCTTCGCGGCTGGCCTTGGCCTGCTCGCGCCCCAGTTCGCCCATGGCCTGGCCCAGCTCAGCCATCGGCCTGCCGGCTTCCGCCATCTGCTTGCTCAGCGCCTGCATGGGTTGATGCATGGCCTGGATTTTCGCCTGCTGCGGCGCCAGCTCGCGCTGGTATTGCGCCATCTGCTTTTGCAGCGGTTCCATTTCCGCCTGCAGCGCGGCCTGGCGCTCGTGGAAGCGCCGCATTTTTTCCGGCGTCGGATCGTCGCCCATCTCGCGCGCCGCCTGCTCGATGCGCCGTCCCACGGCTTCCTGCTGCCGCGCTATCCGGTCCATCTGGCGCTGCTGGCGGTCCATGTCCAGCTGGATCTTGTCGCCTACGTCATGACCCAGCTTGTCCATCTGCCGGCCCAGTTCGTCCATGACCTTGCCCTGGGCGTCCATTTTCTTGCCCTGCGCATCCATTTTTTCACCGATGCGGTTGACCGGCGCCCAGGCTTCGTCCGCCTTGGCAATCGCTGCGGGGTCCTGGATCAGGTAAGTCTTGTCGCCGTCGCGGAACCAGATGAAATCGCCTTTGACGGTGCGGCGCGCGGTCTCGATTTTGTTCAGGTCGGTGCGGGAGGCGGACACGGTGATGCTTTCCTTGTTGGCATGCACCAGCGCGTAACCGGCGTTGCGGCTGTCACGATCATAGCGGTAGTTCTGCGTGCCGACGATACGCGATGCAGGTGGGGCCGGTGGCGCGGGCGGTGCTGCCAGGGCGGCAGGCGCCGGCGGAGCCACCGGGGCGGCCACCATCGGTACCGCAGGCACGGCAGGCAACGCCGGCAAGGCGCGCATTGCCTGGGCCGGCTTGGCCGGCTTGGCGGGCTTGGCCGGTTTGGCAGGGATGGCAGGCGCAGCTTCGGCCGCAATCGGTTCGGCAGGTTCGGCCGGTGCAGGCGGCGCTGGTGGGGCCGGTGGCGCGACAGGCGGCACTTGGCCGGACTGGTCGGACTGCTCCACCGTTGCGGCCGGGGCAGCAGCAGCGGGCAAGGGCGCGGCGTGCGCATAGAACACGGCGCCGGCCGCAAACAAACCCATCAGGGGCAAGGCCATCTTCCAGCTGACTGGTTCGACATCGGGACGCAGCAGGCGTTTAATACGAGACATGAGATTTCCTCCGTGAGCCGCGTGGGCTAGTTGTGTGGTGTCGAACTGGAACCGATCCAGTTCCGACAGGGCCTTCGCCAGCCTCTGGGGCTGGCCGAGCATGTCCACTGCGAGGTCGTCGGCGATTTGTTCCCGCTCGATCCGTATCCTGCGCGACAGCGCCCAAACACTAGGGTGATAGAACAGCACGATCTCGATCGCGCTTTGAACCAGGTTGACCAGGTAGTCGTGCCGTTTGATATGCGCCAGCTCGTGCGCCAGCAAGGCTTCCAGCAGATCCGGCGGCATGCCGCTGACCAGCGCGGCCGGCACCAGCACGATGGGGCGCCAGCAGCCGGCCGTGATCGGGCTGTCCAGCAGATCGGCCACGCCCAGCCGCACATGGCGTTCGATGTCGAAGCGGCGGGCCAGTTCGGACAGGCGCCGCTGCCAGTAATGATTGACGGTGTACTCGCCGGCGCGGGTCCGCGCCGCCACCCATTGCAGGCCCAGCGCCAGCCGCAGCGACATCAGCACCGCGCCGGCCAGCCACAGGCCTACCACCCACGGCAACTGGCGCCGCAGCACTGCTTCAAAGGAGGAGAAAGTGCCGTCGCCCAGCAAGCCCGGCGCGGCGGCAGCGGCGGCCTGGCCGGCGGCGTCCGCGAGGCCGGCGCCCTGCCCGGCCAGCGCGCGCAGCAGCGTGGCGGCTCCGGCGCCCTGCTCGGCATCGGCCAGCTGGATCACGATGCTGGCCAGCGGCAGCGCGGCGCACAGCAACATGCCGGCACACGCCACGGCGTAGCGTGTCTGCGGACGGGCCCCGCGCAGCGCATACATCGCCAGCGCGACGGCCCAGCCGATCAGCAGGCCTTGCCAGATAAAGTGCAACAGCGCCCAGCCGATGGCGGGCACCAGGGCGGCCAGGACGCTGCTCATGAGCGTCCTGCCTGCCGTGAAATCTTATGACTGCGTATCGCTTCCATGCCGCACTCCCCAGTTGATGGATGTAGAATAAATTATCTAGATTGCGTTGTCTAGAACTTTTTTTCTACATTCATCGCACCGGGATTCAATGTGCACGCTTGGCGCTGATGGTGACGACTGGCATCTTGACGCCGTCCACCACGACGACCTTGATCTTGCCGGCGTCGATGGCTTGGGTGGCGCGCACTTCGGCGCTGGCGTAGCCGGTGGCGCACAGGATGACTGCGCTGGCGACGAAGATGATTTCCATGTTTTTCAGTACGTTCATGATGTTTCTCCTTCAGTGGTGGGCCTTACTTCCATGACTCCACTGTAGCCAAACACATCGATGAACGCCTGCGGATTGCGACGGAATGCAGCTTCACCGGAGCGAGCTGCATTCCGCCGCGACAGACGTCAATAGATGACGACGGAACGAATCGATTCGCCGCTCTTCATCAGATCGAAGCCTTCATTGATGCGTTCCAACGGCAGGCGATGGGTGATCAGGTCGTCGATATTGAGCTTGCCTTCCATGTACCAGTCGACGATCTTCGGCACGTCGGTGCGGCCGCGCGCGCCGCCGAAGGCCGAACCCTTCCACACCCGGCCCGTCACCAGCTGGAACGGACGGGTGGAAATCTCCTGCCCCGCCGCCGCCACGCCGATGATGATGGACTGGCCCCAACCCTTGTGGCAGCACTCCAGCGACTGGCGCATGGTGGTGGTGTTGCCGATGCACTCGAAGGAGTAGTCGGCGCCGCCGTCGGTCAGCCCGATGATGGCGTCCACCACGTTCTCGACTTCGGTCGGATTGATGAAGTGGGTCATGCCGAACTTGCGCGCCATGTCCTGGCGGGCCGGGTTGATGTCGACGCCGATGATCTTGTCCGCGCCCACCATCCTGGCCGCCTGGATCACGTTCAGGCCGATGCCGCCCAGGCCGAACACCACCACGTTGGCGCCCGCCTCGACCTTGGCCGTGAACAGCACGGCGCCGACGCCGGTGGTGACGCCGCAACCGATGTAGCACACCTTGTCGAACGGCGCATCTTCGCGGATCTTGGCCAGCGCGATTTCCGGCACCACGATGTAGTTGGAGAAGGTCGACGTGCCCATGTAGTGGTAGATCGGCTTGCCGTCTATGGAGAAGCGGCTGGTGGCGTCCGGCATCAGGCCGCGCCCCTGAGTCGAGCGGATCGACTGGCACAGGTTGGTCTTCTGCGACAGGCAGAATTTGCACTGGCGGCATTCCGGCGTGTACAGCGGAATGACGTGGTCGTCCTTCTTCAGCGACTTGACGCCGGGGCCGACATCGACCACCACGCCCGCGCCCTCATGGCCGAGGATGGCCGGGAAGATGCCTTCCGGATCGGCGCCGGACAGCGTGTAGTAATCGGTATGGCAGATGCCGGTGGCCTTGATCTCGACCAGCACCTCGCCCTCGCGCGGGCCGCCCAGTTCCACTTCCTCGATCGTCAGCGGTTTGCCCGCTTGCCATGCAATAGCTGCTTTGGTTTTCATTGTTCGTCCTGTGGCTAGGTTGTTCGGGGGACCGGAACGGAGGGCCGTTCCGGTGGTCCGCCATGATAACAAGCCAGGGACGATCTGTGGTGCGCGCTACTACTGAGGTTCGACCGGCATCGCCTGAGCCAGGCACAGCAGGTCCGACACCGTGCGCCACAGCTGGCGCGGCGAAGTCCACGGCTTGGGCAGGAAGGCGCTGCCGGCCTGGTGCTGCTCGGGATGGCGCGCCGAGTACAACAGCACGCGCGCATCGCTCTGGCGCTGGCGCACCAGCGACAACAGGCTGCCGCCGTCGCCGTCCGGCAGGTCGGGGTCGATCACCACCAGCGCGAACTGCTGCAAGTGCAGCAAGGTTTCGGCGTCGGCCAGCGTGGACACGTGCGTGACCTGGGTTTCCGGCACGAGCAGCGTGGACAGCACCAGCGCCGCGTCGACGTCGCCGTCGACGTGCAGCACGCGCGGCGCCTCCGCGAAGATCGAAAAGCCGATGGCGCCGCCGCCTTCCTGATCGCTGAAGGGACGGTAGGTTTCCTGGGAAAAATCGTTCGTCATAAGTGTCTCCGCACACAAGGCAAATGGAAATGCGTGCCGACAGCGAAGAAATAGCCGGGGCAGCGCGTTGGTCGGCGGAGTTGGGCCGAGGGGTCATGACGGTCGCAGGGGAAAGGCGGCCGGAGAGGCGGCAGGCGCAGGTTGGAGGCCCTGCCGCACAGCGAAGCGGACGGGGGAAACCCGCCGCTCACAAACACAGTCTACATCAAGAATGCCACAAAGCAAGAAAATGCTGGCCGAAAAACGGTCGGCGTTTACTTTTTCAGACGCTGGCTGAAGGCCACGTGCAAGCTGTTCAACGTTTCTTCGGCGGCCAGCAGCTGGTCGGCCACCTCGTTGACCTTGCGGCGGTTGGAGCGGGCGTGGTCGCGCAGCACCTCGAAGGCGGTGTTGCGGTCGGTCTGGAATTTGCACATCAGCAGGCCGACGGCCAGGCTGGTTTCGCGGCCGGCGGCCAGCGCGGCGTTCAGATTGAGCTCGGTGCGGCGCAGCTGGCGGATTTCGTCGGCGCGCGCCAGGCCGGCGGCAAACGCCGGCATCAGGTGCTTCTCGTCGACCGGCTTGACCAGGAAGCCGACCGCGCCGTAGGAGGCGGCCTGCTTGCCGGCATCGGCGTCGCCGCGGCCGGACAGGAACATGAACGGCACCGAACTGGTGGCGTGCAGCTGCTTGGCCAGTTCCAGGCCGTTCATGCCGGGCATGTGGATGTCAAGCAGGGCCAGGTCCGGCTCGCGCTGGGCGATCAGCTGCAAGGCCTGCTCGGCCGACGGCGCCTTGAGGACATCGTAGCCGGCGTGGCCCAGGACCTCGCCGAGGAAATCGAGCAGCAGTTGATCGTCGTCGACGATGAGTATCAGACGCTTCGGGCTGGTAGGGACATTCATATGGCGGCAACCTTGGGCTTAAGCTAACGCCCCAATTATAAGGCGGAAAACCTCGGTCGCCTCAAGCGATTTATCCGCCCGTCGCTTCCGCCGCATACAGGCGGGTAAAAGCCGCCACCGCAGCAGCCACATCGTCGGCCTGGTAAACGCTGCTGATGGCCGCCACCATGGACGCGCCACGCGCCGCCAGCGGCGCGGCGTTTTCCGGCGTCATGCCGCCGATCACCACGGTCGGCACGTGGATGGCCGCGCGCGCCTGGTCGAGGATCTCCATCTTGGTAGTCACTGCGTATTTTTTCACGCGCGACGGGTAGAAACCGCCGAAGGCCACGTAGCTGGCGCCGGCCGCCTGCGCGTCCAGCGCGCGCGCCAGGTCGCCGTAGCAGGAGGCGCCGATGATCTTGTCCGGGCCCAGCTGGGCGCGCACCTGCGCCACCTCGGCATCGGTGCCGCCGACGTGGACGCCGTCGGCGCCGATCTGCTCGCACAGCTCGACATAGTCGTTGACGATGAAGGGCACGCCGTAGCGCCGGCACAACGCCAGCAGCGCGCCGGCCTGCTCCAGCCGCAGCGCCGGGCCGGCTTCCTTGTGGCGGTATTGCAGCAGCGCGATGCCGGGGCGCGTGCGCTGGCCGGCGGCCAGCGCCTGTTCGCTCAGCTCCAGCAGGCGGCCGGTGTCGTCCCAGTTGGGCGTAACCAGATAAAGTCCTTGCATGATGTTCTCTCAGTGGTGTGCTGTTAAATCAGGGGGAGGCGCTGCGGGATGCGCTGGCCGGGCGCGACGGTGTAGGCGCCGCGCAGCGAACGGTAGCAATACTGCTGCGCCAGTTCCAGCGCACGCTCCATCGCCATGCCCAGCGCCAGCTGGCCGGCGATGGCCGAGGCCAGCGTGCAGCCGCTGCCGTGGAAGGCGCCGCTCAAACGCGGCCAGTGCCAGTTGCGCGAATCTTCCTGCGGGCCGGGATCGGACAGCCGCTGCATCGGCGCCGCGCCGGGGCCGAACCAGCGGTTGATCACTTCGTCGCCGCGATCGATCCCAACATCGTGGCCGCCGGTGATCAGCACATGGCGGCAGCCGCGCGCGCGCAAGGCCTGCGCCTGCGCGGACGGGTCGGCGGCGCCGGTCAGCGCCAGCGCCTCCGGGCCGTTGGGCGTGAGCACCGTCACCAACGGCAGCAACGGCGCCAGCGCCTGCACGGCGTCGTCGCGCGACAGCAGGTCGCCATGGCCGCTGGCCAGCACCGGATCCAGCACCACCGGCAGCTCCGGCTGGCGGATGCGCAGGCGGGTGATGATGTCGGCGATCGCCAGCGCGTTGGCGGCGCTGCCGGGGATGCCGATCTTCACCGCCCGCACCGTCACCTTGTCGACCAGCGCCTGGGCCTGGCGCAGCACCAGGTCGCCGTCGACCGGCTGCACGCCGTAGACGCGGTCATTGTCCTGCACCGTCAGCGCGGTGGCCACGGTGAGCGCGTGCGCGCCCTGCCCGGCCACCGATTGCAGGTCGGCCGCGATGCCGGCGCCGCCCGACGGATCGAGTCCGGCGAACACCAGCACGCACGGCCGCGCCACCAGTTGCGCCATCAGTTGCGCGGCCAGTTCGGCGGACAAGGGCACGCTCATGCCAGCCGGCCCGCCATCGGCGACGACGGCGAGGCTGCGAACTTGCGGGCGATGCGGCCGGCCAGGAAAGCCTCGCGGCCGGCCTGCACGCCCAGCTTCATGGCGCGCGCCATGCGCACCGGATCCTGCGCGCCGGCGATGGCGGTGTTCATCAGCACGCCGTCGCAGCCCAGTTCCATGGCGATGGCGGCGTCCGAGGCCGTGCCGACGCCGGCATCGACCAGCACCGGCACCTTGGCCTGCTCGATGATCAGCGACAGGTTCCACGGATTGAGGATGCCCATGCCGGAGCCGATCAGCGAGGCCAGCGGCATCACCGCCACGCAGCCGATCTCCTCCAGGATCCTGGCCTGGATGGGATCGTCGCTGCAATAGACCATGACGTCGAAGCCGTCCTTGACCAGCGCCTCGGCGGCGACCAGGGTTTCCGGCATGTGCGGGAACAGCGTCTTCTCGTCGCCCAGCACTTCCAGCTTGACCAGCTTGTGGCCGTTCAGCAGTTCGCGCGCCATTTGCAGCGTGTAGACCGCGTCCTTGGCGGTGTAGCAGCCGGCCGTGTTGGGCAGGATGGTGTACTGCGACGGCGGCAGCACGTCCAGCAGGCTGGGCGCCTTCGGATCCTGGCCGATGTTGACGCGGCGGATGGCCACGGTGATGATTTCCGCCTCGGCGGCGTCGGTCGCCTCGCGGGTCTGTTGCAAGTCCTTGTACTTGCCGCTGCCGACCAGCAGCCGCGATGTGTAGCTCTTGCCTGCGATGGTGAGCAAATCCTGATTTTCCATGATGATTCCTTGATGTGTTTAACCGCCGCCGATGGCGCGCACGATGTCGACCTTGTCCTGCGGCTGCAGCTCGCGCTGCGGCCACTGCTGGCGCGGCACCACCGCGCGGTTGACCGCCAGCGCCAGCGCCTGTCCCGTCAACGACAGGGCGTCGATGAGTTCACCCAGCGTCTGGCGTGGCGGCACCTGGTGCGGGGCGCCGTTCAATTCGATGTCGATCATGCCGGCCTCACAGCTTGCGATACAGTTCGGCGCCGTTCTTGATGAACTCCACCGCCTTGACCTGCATGCCCTGCTCCAGCGCCGCGCCATCGCTCATGCCGTTGGCGGCGGCGAACTCGCGCACTTCCTGCGTGATCTTCATCGAGCAGAAATGCGGGCCGCACATCGAGCAGAAGTGCGCCACCTTGGCCGAATCCTTGGGCAAGGTCTCGTCGTGGAACTCGCGCGCCTTGTCGGGGTCGAGGCCGATGTTGAACTGGTCGTCCCAGCGGAACTCGAAGCGCGCCTTGGACAGCGCGTTGTCGCGGATCTGCGCGCCCGGATGGCCCTTGGCCAGGTCGGCCGCGTGGGCGGCGATCTTGTAGGTGATGATGCCGTCCTTGACGTCGTTCTTGTCGGGCAGGCCCAGGTGCTCCTTCGGTGTGACGTAGCACAGCATGGCGGTGCCGTACCAGCCGATCTGCGCGGCGCCGATGCCGGAGGTGATGTGGTCGTAGCCGGGCGCGATGTCGGTGGTCAAAGGGCCCAGCGTGTAGAACGGCGCTTCGTGGCACTGTTCCAGTTGCAGGTCCATGTTCTCCTTGATCAGCTGCATCGGCACGTGGCCTGGGCCTTCGATCATCACCTGCACGTCGTGCTTCCAGGCGATCTGGGTCAGTTCGCCCAGGGTCTTCAGTTCGCCCAACTGGGCCTCGTCGTTGGCGTCGTAGATCGAGCCTGGGCGCAGGCCGTCACCCAGCGAGAACGACACGTCGTAGGCCTTCATGATCTGGCAGATCTCTTCGAAGTGCGTGTACAGGAAGGATTCCTTGTGATGCGCCAGGCACCACTTGGCCATGATGGAGCCGCCGCGCGAGACGATGCCGGTCAGGCGCTTGGCCGTCATCGGCACGTAGCGCAGCAGCACGCCGGCGTGGATGGTGAAGTAGTCGACGCCCTGCTCGGCCTGTTCGATCAGCGTGTCGCGGAAGATTTCCCAGGTCAGGTCCTCGGCCTTGCCGTTGACCTTTTCCAGCGCCTGGTAGATCGGCACGGTGCCGATAGGTACCGGGCTGTTACGGATGATCCACTCGCGCGTTTCGTGGATGTGCTTGCCGGTCGACAGGTCCATGACGTTGTCGCCGCCCCAGCGGATGGCCCAGGTCATCTTCTCGACTTCCTCGCCGATCGACGAGGTGACGGCGGAGTTGCCGATGTTGGCGTTGATCTTGACCAGGAAATTGCGGCCGATGATCATCGGTTCGATTTCCGGGTGGTTGATGTTGGCCGGGATGATGGCGCGGCCGCGGGCGATTTCCTCGCGCACGAATTCCGGCGTGATGGTGGCCGGGATGCTGGCGCCGAACGACTGGCCCGGATGCTGGCGGCCCATCAGGTCGGCCAGACGCTGGCCCATCGGGCCGGAGTTCTTCAGGTTTTCCAGGTATTCCTGGCGGCGCAGGTTTTCGCGGATGGCGACGAATTCCATCTCGGGCGTGATGATGCCCTGGCGCGCGTAGTGCATCTGCGTGACGTTCTTGCCTTCACGGGCGCGGCGCGGCTTGCGGTGCAGGTTGAAGCGCAGCTCGGCCAGCGCCGGATCGGCGAGGCGGGCCTGGCCGTATTCGGAGGTCGGGCCGTCCAGTTCTTCGGTATCGTCGCGCTCCAGTATCCATGGCAGGCGCGGGGTGGCGGCCAGGCCGGAGCGGATGTCGATGGTGGCGTCCGGGTCGGTGTACGGGCCGGAGGTATCGTAGACGTAGATCGGCGGATTGGCTTCGAAACCGAACGAGGCCGGGGTATCGGCCTGGGTGATTTCGCGCATCGGCACGCGGATGTCGGGACGGCTGCCTTCGACGTAGACTTTGCGGGAATTCGGTAAGGGCTTGATGGCTGCCTCGTCCACCGTGGCGGTGGCGGAGAGGAATTTAGGATTGGCGTTCATTTGGCTCCTTCGTTAGCTACAGGAGCCAGCAAAGGAGGTTGGACGGCGCCGGGCCACAGATGGAACGATACGTGGCGGCGATGTCCTAAGCTTCCCTTCGCTGGCATTATCCAGATCAGGTTCGGAGGGTATTTCTCACCCGCGCATCGCAATGATGCACAGGACCCCTAGCGTGTGCCGCCTTGCGGCAGCGGGACGATTATACCCCCGCCTTTCAACGTTGCGCAAAAAATACTGGTTAGCTTGCTATTTGTATGACTCGTCGCTAGCCTAGGTGTATGAAAAATAAAACAGAGACGGGCCAGCCGCGCAAACGGCCGAGGCTGGCAACGCTGGTGACGCTGGGCGTCTGCGCCACGGTGGCCCTGGGCACGGCGCTGCAACTGACGCTGGTCGACCACTTCGCCACCAACTACGCCGGCAAGGAGGCCGAGCTGCGCCTGCAGCAGCTGTCCTGGCAGATGCGCGACTCGCTCAACCGCGTGGTCAGCAAGGCGGCTGGCGACGTCCAGCTGGTGACGGCGCTGGCCCAGGTGCGCGAAGCGCGCGACCCGGCCGCCGCGCGCGCCGTGCTCGACAGCCTGCAGGACAGCTTCCCCGACTACGCCTGGATCGGCATCGCCGGCCAGGACGGCAAGGTATTCGCCTCCGCCCACGGCTTGCTGGAAAACGCCGACGTCAGCGCGCGCCCGTGGTTCAAGGCCGGCCAGGGCGGCTTGCGCACCATCGACTATCATCCCGCACTGCTGCTCGGCAAACTGCTGCCGCAGGCGGCCGACCCGTGGCGCTTCATCGACGTCGCCGCGCCGGTGCGGCGCGCCGACGGCCAGCCGTGGGGCGTGCTGGGCGTGCACATGAGCTGGAACTGGGCGCGCCGCCTGGCGCGCAACCTGCTCACGCCGGCGCTGCGCGAGTACGGCGCCGAAATCCTGGTGGTGCGCAACGACGCCACCGTGCTGCTGGGTCCGGCAGCCATGGAGGAAAAACAGCTACACACCGCCAGCCTGCAACTGGCGCAGGCCGGCCAGACCGGCGCCATCCGCGAGACCTGGCCGGACGGAAAAGTCTACCTGACCGGCTACAGCCAGACCGGACAGAGCGGCGACGCCGCCACCTTGCAATGGTCGGTGCTGGTGCGCCAGCCCGAGCAGGTGGCGATGGCCGCCTCGCGCCGGCTGGAACAGTTGATACTGTGGCTGAGCGTGGCGGCCGGCGCGGCGATGGCGCTGGTCGCGGCCGTCCTGGCCCGCCGGCTGACGCGGCCGATGGACAGGCTGAGCCGCACCATCGAACTGCGCGCCAAGGCCGGCGTCGACGGCCAGCCGCTGCCGGAAATTCCAGCCATCGACGACAGCTTCCGCGAGGCGCAGGTGCTGTCGCATGCGATGCGGGAAATGGTGCTCAGCGAAGCGCGCCATATGCACCTGCTGCAAACCATGAACGAGCAGCTGGAGAGCACCGTGGCCAGGCGCACCGCCGAGCTGGAGCAGCTGGTCATGCGCGACGTGCTGACCGGGCTGCCGAACCGGCGCGCGCTGATGCAGGCCCTGCCTGCGGCGATGGCGCGCGTGACGCGCATGCGTCAGCCGTGCGCGGTGCTGTTCCTCGACCTTGACGGTTTCAAGAGCGTCAACGACACCCACGGCCACGAGGAAGGCGACGAGCTGCTGCGCCAGTTCGGCCAGCGCATCGCCGGCGCCGTGCGACGCACCGACACCGTGGCGCGGCTGGCCGGCGACGAGTTCGTGGCGATCCTGGAAAACCTCAGCGACGCGGCGGCGGCGGAAGAGATGGGCCGCAAGATGATGCCGCTACTGCGCGAGCCGTTCGTGCTGAAGACCGCCACCGTCAACCTGAGCGCCAGCATCGGCATCGCCATCCACCAGCCGGGCGACGCCGAAGACCTGGACGCGCTGCTGGCCCGCGCCGACCGCGCCATGTACGAGGCCAAGCGCGGCGGCAAGAACAATGTCGTCATGGCGGCGGCCGCGCCGGTTTAATCCTTGAAGACCGGGGTGGTCTTGCTCATGCCGGCCATCATCGCCGCCTGCAAATCGGCCGACATCAGCATCGCGGCGTTCCACGTGGCGTTGTAGTTGAGGCCGTCGGCTACCGAGTGGTCGCGGGCGTAGGTGATCATTTCCTTGACGCCGCGGATCGCCAGCGGCGCCTTGGCGGCGATCTCGGCGGCGATCGCGTGCACGCCCTCGCGCAGCGCTTCCGGCGTGTCGAATACGCGGTTGACCAGGCGGATTTCCTTCGCCTCGGCGGCGTCGACCTTGCGCGCCGTGTAGGCCAGCTCGCGCGCCATGCCGTCGCCGATCAGTTTGGGCAGGCGTTGCAGGGTCCCGACGTCGGCGGTCATGCCGATGTCGATTTCCTTGATGGTGAACCAGGCGTCGGCCGAGCAGTAGCGCATGTCGGCGCAGCAGATCAGGTCGATGCCGCCGCCGACGCAGGCGCCGTGCACGGCCGCCAGCACCGGCTTGCGGCAGCGCTCCAGGCTGGTCAGCGTGTCCTGCAGGTCGAGGATCACGCGGCGCAGCTTCTCGCGCGTGCGGCCGTCGCAATCGTCGCGGATCTGCGCGCCCAGGCCCATCATCATCTGCAGGTCGATGCCGGACGTGAAGGCCTTGCCCTCCCCTTCCAGCACCGCCACCCGGATCTCCGGCGTGGCGTCGATGTGCTGGAACACGCTGCGGATATCGTTCCACATCGCCAGGTTCATCGCGTTCAGTTTCTCCGGGCGGTTCAGGCGCACGGTGGCGATATGGTTTTCAACGCTGAGGGTGACGGTTTCAAAGCTGGGCATCGAGATCTCCTGTTAGGTATCTCTCAAGAATACCCCAGGTGGGGCGGCAGCAACAACAGGCCTGCCACCCCGACGTGCGTTACTGCGGCGGGTAGGTCACGGTCAGCGTGTAGCTGGACGCGGTGTAGCCGTTCAACAGCACATAGGCATTGCCGGCGGCCGTGTACGACACGCTGCAATTTTCGGTGCTGGTCGGGCCGTCGGATTTGCAGTCGTAAGTGGTGGTGGTCGGCGTGCCGGCCTTGCGCACGTACAGGTCGGTGTCGCCGCTGCCGCTGAGCGCGGCCTTGAAGCTGCCGTTGGCCGCCACCTTGTACGGACCGTAGGCGCGGGTCTGGCCCTTGGTCAGCGTGCCGGTGAAGGTTTCGGTGCGGTCGCCCGGCGGCGTCACGCCGCCGCCGTCGCTGCCCAGCTCGACCGCGTAGGCCAGCGCCATGCGCGCGAACTTCAGCGCGTGGTCGGCCTGGTTGCCGGTGTTGGCGTAGGTGTCGTTGGCGGTGTGGATGTAGGGATCGTCCTCGCCCATCGCCGCCTCGAACGGCATCGACGACCAGTAGCCGGCCGAGGTCCACGACGCGTGGTCGGAGCAGGCGTAGCCGCATTTATCGTAGCCGATCTTCAGGGTCGGCAAATAGGTCGTGATCAGGTTGCCGACGAAGGTGTTCTGCGCATTGTCGGTGTAGTCCGTGTACAGATAGATGTCGTTGACCGAGCCCTTGTAGTTGGTCATGTCGAGCTGCATCACGCCGACCACGTTGACGTTGTTGGCCTTGTGGTTCTGGGCGATGTCCTGCGAGCCGCGCAGGCCCACTTCCTCGGCGGCGTAGCCGATCATCTTGATGGTGCGGCGCGGCTTGTAGCCGCTGGCCACCATCACCCGCAGCACCTCGGTCATGCTGGCGATGCCGGAAGCGTCGTCGTCGGCGCCGGGCGCGCGCGTGGTCTCGCTGGTGCCGGACTGGTTGATCGAATCCAGGTGGCCGCCCAGCACCACCACTTCGTTCGGATTGTCGGTGCCGGTGATGGTCAGTATCACCGATTTCTGCGGCCAGGAAGCGTGCGTGTACTGGGTCACGGCGATGTCGCTGCGGCCGGCCGCCATCGTGGTCCAGCGCTGCTTGAGCCAGTTGGACGCGTTGACGCCGTTGTTGGTGGTGTAGTAGCGGTTGGCGTAGGACGACATGTCGATGATGGTCTGGCCGATGTTACTGGCCTGCATCTGGCTCAGCATGGGATTGACCACGCTTTGCTGGTCGATCACGTACGACGGCCGGATGGCGGCCAGTTGCGCAGTCCGGGCCTGGTCCTTGGCCGGCGACAACGCGGCCAGGCCGGCCGCCTCGCTGGCATGGAACATGAAACCGCCGCAGCGGCGCAGCTTCTGGTGCACGGCGGCCGACAGCGACAGCATCTGCTGCTCGTCGACCTCGACCAGGTGCAGCTTTTCCTGCCCCGCCGAAGCGGCGAAGGTGGCGCGGCTCTCGCGGGCCCGCACCTGCGGCGCCACCTTTTGCAACTGGGCATAGGCGGCGTCGCCGACGCTGATCCAGATCTTGTTGGACTGGGCCAGCGCGGAAGCCGAAGCACCGGCGAATAAGCCAGCGATCAGCACAGCAGTGATGCGTGTTGTCATTTCCGTCTCCTTGTCATTCAAACCATCATCAGGGCCGACAACGGTATGCCTTTGACGGAGACGAGTCAAAAAAATTCCAGAATTCGACATCCGGGCGGGAAATGTCCAGACTTTAACAAGCTGCTAATCTGCTCATGGCCTGCTGCGTCATCTATAATGGTTGTTTCTCCAAATTTAATCCGTCAAATCATGGAATTAGCCAAGTCTTTCGAGCCTGCCGACATTGAACAATTCTGGCGTACCGAGTGGGAACAGCGCGGTTACTACACCGCCACCCTCGACGCCGGCAAACCTTCTTTCAGCATCCAGCTGCCGCCGCCGAACGTGACCGGCACCCTGCACATGGGCCATGCCTTCAACCAGACCATCATGGACGGCCTGACCCGCTACCATCGCATGCTGGGCCACAACACCGCCTGGATCCCGGGCACCGACCACGCCGGCATCGCCACCCAGATCGTGGTGGAGCGCCAGCTGGACGCGCAGAAAATCTCGCGCCACGACCTGGGCCGCGAAGAGTTCGTCAAGAAAGTCTGGGAGTGGAAAGAGAAATCCGGCTCCACCATCACCGGCCAGATGCGCCGCCTGGGCGCGTCGCCGGACTGGCAGCGCGAATACTTCACGATGGACGAGCCGCGCTCGAAAGTCGTCACCGACGTCTTCGTGCGCCTGCACGAGCAAGGCCTGATCTACCGCGGCAAGCGCCTGGTCAACTGGGATCCGGTGCTGGGCACCGCCGTCTCCGACCTGGAAGTGGTGTCGGAAGAGGAAGACGGCTCGATGTGGTACATCAAGTACCCGCTGGCCGATGGCAGCGGCACGCTGACCGTCGCCACCACCCGTCCTGAAACCATGCTGGGCGACGTCGCCGTGGCGGTGGACCCGACCGACGAACGCTACCTGCCGCTGGTCGGCAAGATGCTGAAGCTGCCGCTGACCGACCGCGAAATCCCTATCATCGCCGACGAATACGTCGACAAGGAATTCGGCACCGGCTGCGTCAAGATCACCCCTGCGCACGACCTGAACGACTACGCCGTCGGCCAGCGCCACAAGCTGCCGCTGCTGACTATCATGACGCTGGAAGCGAAGATCAACGATGAAGCGCCGCTCGCCTACCGCGGCATGGACCGCTTCGTGGCGCGCAAGCAGATCGTCGCCGACCTGGACGCGCAAGGCTTGCTGGAGCAGGTCAAGCCGCACAAGCTGATGGTGCCGCGCGGCGACCGCACCGGCGTCATCATCGAACCGATGCTGACCGACCAGTGGTTCGTCGCCATGAGCAAGCCGGCGCCGGAAGGCACTTTCTTCCCGGGCAAATCGATTGCAGAAACCGCGCTGGACAAGGTCGCCAACGGCGAGATCAAGTTCGTGCCGGAAAACTGGAGCACCACCTACAACCAGTGGCTCAACAACATCCAGGACTGGTGCATCTCGCGCCAACTGTGGTGGGGCCACCAGATCCCGGCATGGTACGACGACGCCGGCAACATCTTCGTCGCCAAGACCGAAGCCGAAGCGATCGCGCAAGCGGCCGCCAAGGGCGTGACCGGCCCGCTGCGCCGCGACAACGACGTGCTCGACACGTGGTTCTCGTCCGCGCTGGTGCCGTTCTCCACGCTGGGCTGGCCGGAAGAAACGCCTGATATCAAGGCCTTCCTGCCGTCGTCGGTGCTGGTCACGGGCTTCGACATCATTTTCTTCTGGGTGGCGCGCATGGTCATGATGACCGCGCACTTCACCGGCAAGGTGCCGTTCGAGACCGTGTACGTGCACGGCCTGGTGCGCGACTCGACCGGCCAGAAGATGTCCAAGTCCAAGGGCAACACGCTGGACCCGATCGACCTGATCGACGGCATCGGCATCGATGCGCTGGTGGAAAAACGCACCACCGGCCTGATGAACCCGAAAGCGGCCGAGAAGATCGCCAAGGCCACCCGCAAGGAGTTCCCGGAAGGTATCGCCGCCTACGGCACCGACGCGGTGCGCTTCACGATGGCGTCCTACGCCTCGCTGGGCCGCAACATCAACTTCGACCTGGGCCGCGCCGAAGGCTACCGCAACTTCTGCAACAAGCTGTGGAACGCCACCCGCTTCGTGCTGATGAATACCGAAGGCAAGGATTGCAGCGCCAGCGTGGCCGACCTCTCGAACGCCGACAAGTGGATCATCTCGCTGTTGCAAAAAGCCGAGCTGGACGTGGCCAAGGGCTTCGAAGACTACCGCTTCGACAACATCGCCTCGACCATCTACAAGTTCGTCTGGGATGAGTACTGCGACTGGTATCTGGAAGTGGCCAAGGTCCAGGTACAGAGCGGCACCGAAGGCCAGCAACGCGCCACCCGCCACACGCTGCTGCGCGTGCTGGAAGTGGTGCTGCGCCTGGCGCATCCGGTGATCCCGTTCGTCACCGAAGCGCTTTGGCAAGCCGTCGCGCCGCTGGCCGGCAAGACCGGCGACTCGATCATGATGCAGCCTTACCCGATCGCCAACACCGCCGCCATCGATGAGTCGGCCGAGGCGTGGATGCAGCAGTTGAAGGCGCTGACCGATGCGACCCGCAACCTGCGCGGCGAAATGCAACTGGCGCCGTCGCTGCGCGTGCCGCTGATCGTCGAGCCGACCAATGCGGCCGACAAGGCTGCGATGGAAGTGTTCGCACCGTACATCCAGTCGCTGGGCAAGCTGGCTGAAGTGCAGATCGTGGATGCGCTGCCGGAATCGCCGGCCGCCGTGTCCATCGTCGGCACGACCAAGCTGATGCTGAAGGTGGAGATCGATGTGAAGGCCGAGCGTGAGCGTCTGGCCAAGGAGATCGCCCGCGTTGAAGGCGAGATCAACAAGGCCAACGGCAAGCTGTCGAACGAAAGCTTCGTCGCCCGCGCGCCGGCCGAGGTGGTGGCGCAGGAGAAGGAACGCGTCGCCAACTTCTCCGCCACGCTGGACAAGATGCGCGAGCAATTCGCCAAACTGCCGGCTGCCTGATAAGGTCTGCCTCTAGGCAAAAAGCCGCCCGGTGCAAACCGCGCGGCTTTTTTTTACCCCGCACTGCCGTATCGCTCAGGCATACGGGGTCAGCGGTCGATACGCGTGGTCATCATGATCGATGTGGTGGTGCGCTCCACGCCATCAAGCGCGCCGATGCGATCCACCACGCCGTCCAGCTCTTCCACCGATGCCGCCTCGACGCCGGCGATGAAGTCATAAATCCCGTTCACCGAATGCAGCGTGCGCACCTGCGCCACACGGCGCAAGGCCCGCTCGATGGCGGGCGTCAGCTTGGGCGTGGCCGTGATCATCACCAGCGCGCGCACCAGTCCCGCCTGATAGTCTGCGCTGGTGCGCACCGTGTAGCCGATCACCACGCCGGAACGCTCCAGCCGCTCGATGCGGCTTTGCACCGTCGTGCGCGACATCCCCAGCTTGCGCGCCAGCTCGGTCGTGGTGGCGCGTGCGTTTTCGCGCAGCAGCGCCAGCAGTTGTTGATCGATCTCGTCCATGCTTTCCTTTTGCCGAAATATTCGTCATTTTGACTAGTATTTTCCTGCAATTCGTCTACCTGAGCAATGCAATTTGCCGAACCTGTCCGCACAATGGAGATCCTATGTTCAAGGAGTGATCTGATGCGCGACGTGGTGATTATCGGCGGCGGCCACAACGGCCTGGTGTGTGCCCACTATCTGGCCAAGGCCGGCTTGAAAGTCACGGTGCTGGAGCGGCGCTCCGTGGTCGGCGGCGCGGCGGTGACGGAGGAATTCCATCCGGGCTTCCGCAACTCCGTGGCCGCGTACACCGTGTCGCTGCTCAATCCCAAGGTGATCGCCGACCTGGAGCTGGCCAGGCACGGCTTGCGCATCGTCGAGCGCCCTCTATCCAACTTCCTGCCGCTTGAAGACGGCCGCTACCTGAAGATAGGCGCCGGCCAGACCGAGGCCGAAGTGGCGAAATTCTCCCCACGCGACGCCGGCCGCCTGCAAGCCTACGCCGAGCATCTGGAAACGGCCGCCGGACTATTGCGCGACACCGTGCTGCAAACGCCGCCCAACGTGGTCCAGGGCGGCTGGCTGGGCGCCCTGCCCGAGCTGTTCAAGGCCGGCAGCCTCGGCAACCGCCTGCGCAAGCTGCCCATCGTCACCCAGCGCGAATTGCTCGACCTGTTCACCAAATCGGCCGGCGACTATCTGGACGGCTGGTTCGACAGCGCGCCGATCAAGGCCGCCTACGGCTTCGACAGCATCGTCGGCAACTACGCCAGCCCGTACACGCCAGGCTCGGCCTACGTGCTGCTGCACCATGTGTTCGGCGAAGTCAACGGCAAGAAAGGCGCGTGGGGCCACGCCATCGGCGGCATGGGCGCGATCACGCAGGCGATGGCCCGCTCGGCCGAGGCCAGCGGCGTCGAGATCCGCACCGGCTGCGGCGTGCGGGAAGTGCTGCTGGATAAGGGCCGCGCCGTCGGCGTCGTCACCACACAGGGCGAGCGGCTCGATGCGCGGGTGGTGGTGTCCAATCTCAATCCGCGTTTGCTGTACACCTCGCTGGTCGACGCGGCCGCCCTGCCCGCCGACTTCCTGCGCCGCATGGAGGGCTGGCGTTGCGGCTCCGGCACCTTCCGCATGAATGTGGCGCTGTCGGAGCTGCCGGACTTCAGCTGCCTGCCCGGCAAGCAGATGGCGGAACACCACGGCAGCGGCATCATCATCGCTCCCAGCCTGGACTACATGGAACGCGCCTATCACGACGCGCGCGCCCTGGGCTGGTCGCGCAAGCCGATTGTGGAAGTGCTGATCCCGTCGACGCTGGACCCGACGCTGGCGCCGCCCGGCCAGCACGTCGCCAGCCTGTTCTGCCAGCACGTGGCGCCGCAATTGCCCGACGGCGCCAGCTGGGACGATCACCGCGATACCGTGGCCGACCTGATGATAGACACCGTCAACCACTACGCGCCCAATTTCAAGGCCTCGGTGCTGGGCCGGCAGATCATGAGTCCGCTCGACCTGGAGCGCACCTTCGGCCTGGTCGGCGGCGACATCTTCCACGGCGCGCTGGGGTTGGACCAGCTGTTCTCGGCACGCCCCATGCTGGGCCATGCCGACTATCGCGGCCCGATCGCCGGGCTCTACACCTGCGGCGCGGGCACGCATCCCGGCGGCGGCGTAACCGGCGCGCCGGGCCACAATGCCGCACGCGAAGTGCTGCGCGATTTCAAGCTGAAGAAGTACGCCTGATCACGGCGCCAGCAAGGCGGCGTAACGTTCGATATCGACGTTGCCGCCGCTGATGATCACGCCAATCCGCTTGCCGCGCAGCTGCTCCTTCATGGCGCGCGCGGCGGCGAAGCCCAGGCAGCCGGTCGGCTCCACCACCATCTTCATGCGGGCGGCGAAGAAGCGCATTTCCGCGCGCAGCTGTTCGTCGCTGACGGTCAGGATATCGTCGACGTCGCGCTGGATGATGGGAAAAGTCAGCCTGCCCAGGTGCTGGGTCTGCGCGCCGTCGGCGATGGTCTTGGGCGTATCGATGTGCACGATGCTGCCGCTGCGGAACGATTGCTGGCCGTCGTTGCCCGCTTCCGGCTCCACGCCGTAGATTTTGATCGACGGCGAGATCGCCCGCGCCGCCAAGGCCGAGCCACTCAGCAAGCCGCCGCCGCCCAGACAGACGAACAACGCATCCAGGCGGGGCACATCCTCCAGCAATTCCTTGGCCGCCGTGCCCTGGCCGGCGATCACGTCTGGATGGTCGTAGGGCGGGATCAGCGTCAGGCCGTGTTTGGCGGCCAGGTCGCGGCCTATCTGTTCGCGGTCTTCGGTGTAGCGGTCGTAGAGCACCACCTCGGCGCCGTAGCCGCGCGTGGCGGCGATCTTCGAAGCCGGCGCGTCGTGCGGCATGATGATGGTGGCGGGTATGCCCAGCAGCCGGGCCGACAGCGCGATCGCCTGCGCATGGTTGCCCGATGAGAAAGCCACCACGCCGGCGCGGCGCTGCACGTCGTCGAAGCGCGCCAGCGCGTTGTAGCCGCCGCGGAATTTGAACGCGCCCATGCGCTGCAAGTTCTCGCACTTGAAGAACACCTCGGCGCCCAGTTCCTCATTGGCGGTGCGGGAGGTGGCCACCGGCGTGCGGTGCGCGTGACCGGCGATGCGTTCCGAGGCGGCGACCACGTCGGCGTAGGTTGGGAGTTTCAGTTCGCTCATGCTATTCCTTGTCATTACCAGGGCCAGGCGACGTTGGTGCCTGTGCCAGTTGCCAAAGCGCGCTGCCGCAGCATGCGCGCCACCGAAAGATCCTGCAGGGCGATGCCCGTCATGTCGAATAGCGTGATGGTGTCGGCCGCGATGCCGTGGCGCGCGCGCCCTCCTGCGGCCAGCAGCGTGCCGAATTCCTGCGCCGGCGTCTGCGGCGCCCATTGCAGCTCGCCGATGGTCAGCGCCTGCGTCAAATCGTCGGCCCAGACGCGCGCCCGCGCCGGCAAGCCTTCCGGCAGCTCGCGCTTGCCGCGCGTATCGCTGCCGACGCAATTCAAATGGGTGCCGGGACGCACGGCCTGCGCCGCGAACAGCGGGCCGCGTCCGGGCGTGGCGGTGATGACGATATCGCTGTCGGCCACCGCCGCGTCGGGACTGGCGCCGGGAGCGATGTCGCAGCGCTGCGCGAAGCGCGCTTCGAACTGCGGGTCGCGGCGGCCGTCGGAGGTCAGGTAGCGCACGCTGCGCAAGGCGGGCAGCACGCGCAGCGCGTAGTCCACATGCGCTGCGGCTTGCACGCCGGTGCCGAACACGCACAGCGCCGCGCTGTCGCGCCGCGCCAAGGCCAGCAGGCCCAGCGCGCCGGCAGCAGCGGTGCGGGTGGTGGTGACGGCGTTGCCGTCGATCAGGCATTGCGGCCGACCGCTGGCCGGATCGAACAGCATGATGGTGGCCTGGTGGCCGTCGGCGCCGTGCTGGCGGTTGCCGGGCCAGAAACCGGCCGCCTTCATGCCCAGCAGCTCCTGCTGCATCACGCCGCCGGATTTGATGCCGAACACGCCGGCCGGCAGGACTTCGCGCACCAGCGGGAAGATGCGGCCCTCGCCGTTGGCATGCAGCAGGAAGGCTTCGCGTACGGCGGCCAGCACCAGTTCCGGTTGCAATAGCGCGGCGGCCTGGTCGCGGTCCAGCAACAACAGTTGGGCGTTATCTGGCATCGTTGTACACCGTGGCGCGGGAGACGTTGAGGTAATTGGCGACGATGTCCATGGCGCGGCGCACGTCGCTCAGGCCGGATTCCTTCAGCTCGCGCATCAGCGCCTTGCGCTCGTCGGCTTTGAGCGCGCGCGGCGTGGTGGCCAGGCGCGCGGCAAACTGGTCGATGCGGGCGCGCAGCGCGTCGGCGCCGGCCGGCTCCAGCGTCTCGCGGATGGCGGAATCGTTGTCGACCGAGCTGAACTGCGTCAGCAAGGTGTTCAGGCTGCGGAACACCGTCAGGTCGACGTTCATGCACAGCGCGGCGACGTACTGCCCGGTGCTGTCCTTGATGCCGATCGAGGTGCTCTTGGCGCGGCGGCCGTCGGCGAAGGTGTTGGGATAGTTGGCGATGACCTGGGCGATATCGGGATCGGCGGCGCGCGCCAGGCCCAGCTCCGTCGCCGGCGCGCCGATGCTGCGGCCGGACAGGTTGTTGTGGATCGCTAAAATGGCATGCTCGGGATCGGTCAGATCGTGCAGCACCACTTCACAGAACGGCGCCAGGGTCCTGCCCAGGCCATCGGCGACTTGCTGCATCTGTTCGAGCAGGTTTTGCTGTTCGGATGTTTTCTTCATTTACACATATTATCTTGTTTTAGATATTTTGTGTAAAACCTGTAAAAATAGTACGACCGGTCATTTATTTGCTACACTCTTTGGACAAAAAATCACCCTGGAGACACCACATGAAATACCTCGCCTTCATCATCACCGCCGCGCTGTCCATCGCGCCGGCCTTTGCCGACGACGCCTCCCCGGTCGGCCTGTGGAAGAACATCGACGACGTCAGCGGCAAGCCGAAAGCGCTGATACGCATCACCGAAAGCAATGGCGCGCTGCAAGGCAAGATCGAACAGCTGTTCCGCGCGCCGAACGAAGACCAGAATCCGAAATGCGAAAAGTGCGAAGGCGCGCGCAAGGATCAGCCGGTGGTCGGCCTGGTGATCATGACCGGCCTGAAAAAAGACGGCGACGAATACAACGGCGGCGAGATCCTGGATCCGGACAACGGCAAGGTCTACCGCAGCAAGATGCACCTGACCGACAGCGGCAAGAAGCTGAGCGTGCGCGGCTACATCGGCGTGCCGATGCTGGGCCGCTCGCAGGTGTGGGTGCGCCAGGAATAAACAGCCATTGGCGGCGAGGCCGGCCCATGCCGGCCTCCCTAAAAAAGTTGACTAATTGACACTTATGTGTTTCAATTGCAATTTACATCAGAAACACATCCACATGAAGATTTCCACCGCCGCGCTGCTGGCCGGCCTGACCCTCGCCTCCGCCGCCCACGCCGACGTGCTCACCTACGAATACACGGCAAAAATCAACCATCTGTACAAATCCGAATGGATGAACTACGACGTTCCCATCGCCAACACGACCTTGCCCGGCTACAGCCTCAATGTCGGCGACGAGATCACTGGCCGCTTTTCTATCGATACCCTGACACCGCTCTCCTACAGCGTGCAATATGACGGCGTCTCGTCCTCATACTACAAGGGCTCGGCACACAATCAGATGTTCCTCAACATCGGCCAAGATGGCTTGAAATACGCGTCGGCATACTCGGACCAATACGGCCCGTCCGTATCGGTTCAAGACAGCGGACCTGCTCATGGCGCAGACAGTGTTACCTTGGCTAGCAACATCAGCAACGCACAAGGTACTACCGTCCTTTCGCTCTCCTTTTCCGACCTCAGCGGCGCTGCATTGAACGGCACCGGTATCCCAGCGTCGCTGTCCGCTCTGAACACCCCCAAGTTCGGCTATACATTCTTCTCGAATGCGGGCTTTCAAGCCATTACCATGGATGTCGGCTTCACCTCAATGAACCTGGTATCGGTCAGCGCCGTGCCGGAGCCTGGCACTTATCTGATGTTCTTGGCCGGCCTGCCCCTGCTGGCCTGGCGCCGCCGCGCGGCACGCCAATAAGCGACGCACCGCGTTCAGTCAGACTGTTACGCAGCAGTCTGGCGACGGCGCGCAACAACACCCAGCAGGCCCAGGCCGGCGAGCAGCATCGCATAGGTTTCCGGCTCCGGCACGGCCGTCACCGAAATATCGAGGCGGCCGATGGATTGCTGGTTGTTGAAGTTCAGCGCGGCCCAGTCGAAATTGGCCGGCACGTAGTTGCCGCCATCGACAAAGTCCGCATAAGGACTGCCGGTGACGACGTGCACCACCCCGTGCTCGTCTATCCCCTGGTTGGGTCCGCTCTGGCCGCCGCCGATGCCGTAGGCGCCGTTGGCCAGCGAGTAGACGAAGTTGTTCTGCTCGGTGCCGGCGTCGTACACATGGCCGGCGCCGCCCAGCGCCAGCGACAGCTTGCCGCCACCCGCCAGCGACGACAGGTCGATCGCCTTGGCATCGTCATTCCCGATAAAGAAATCATTGCTGAGCACGACCATCGCGGCGTAGCTCAGGTAGCGGTTGGCGCCGCTCAGATCGACGTTGTGCAGCGTGAACGTGCTGCTGGCGCCGGGAAAGCGCGGCCCCAGCGGCAGCCTGGTCTGCAAGCCGCCCGCGACCTGGCTGGCGAAGTCGGAGGTCAGCACATTGGCGTTGCCGTCTTCGGCGGCGCGCTCGATTGCCACCGAGGCCGCGCTGCCGACATTGAAGCTGTCGAAGCCGCCGTTGTGCAGCCCCAGCCACAACGGCGCGACGCCGACACCGCCAACCGGCGCGGTGTTGGTGAACGTGAAGGTCACGTCGGCCGCCTGGACGGCGCAGGCCGACAGGCCCATGCAAGCGGCCAGCACGGCCTTGGCGAGCAGGTAAGGTTTCATCTGATGTCTCCTATTGGAATGTGAACGGGATGCCGCGCAGTTGCGCGGCACGTGTTGGTCACATGGCATCGCGCCATCATTACAATGATTTTATTTTTATATTTTTTGTATCCGCTGTAAGGAATGCGGCGTGGCGCCGACCAAGCGTTCCGACGTTTAATTCCCACAAAGTTTCCTGCTATCAAGGTGCTATGCGCGCAAGCGCACATACCGGCCCGGCCCGGCATGACATCGTGGACCACTTGCCTATCGCACCACGCGAAGGCTGCTTGTTGGTCCACTGTTTCAGCACAAAGGAAACATCATGAAATTCCTGAAAAGATATACACAGACCCTGGTCTGTTCCGTCGGCCTGCTTGCCGTCGCCCTGCTGGCTGGATGCGGCGGCGGTGGCGACCAGGGACGCGATCCCATCCTCGGCGTGCCGGCCGCCACGCTGGTGTCGCTGGCCGTCACGCCGCCGGCGCCCGGCATCGCGCTCGGCGCGACGCAGCAGTTCAACGCCAACGCCACCTTTAGCGACGGCTCCACGCAAACGGTAGTCGCCGCGTGGAGCTCCGCCACGCCGGCGGTCGCCACCGTCACCGCCGCCACCGGCATGGCCACCGGCACCGGCGTCGGCAGCGCCGTCATCAGCGCCGCCTACAACGGCAAGACCGCGTCGGCCACGCTGACCGTCACGCCGGCCGTGCTGCTGTCCATCGCCGTCGCGCCGCAAGCCCCTACCGTGCAGATCGCCGCCACGCGCCAGCTGGCGGTGGTCGGCACCTATTCGGACAACACCACGCTGGACCTGACCGCCAGTTCGACCTTCGTGTCGGCTACGCCGGCCAGCGCCACCGTCAACGCCGGCGGCCTGGTCTCCGGTGTCGCGCTCGGCACTTCGGTGATCACCGCCACCAGCAACGGCAAGAGCGCCGCGACCACCGTCACTGTGCCCGCCGCCACGCTGACCAGCATCGCCGTCACGCCGAACGTTGCCACCGTCCTGATCGGCGGCCAGCAGCAATTCGTCGCCACCGCGACCTACTCGGATAACAGCACCGCCTTCGTCACCGGCAGCGCCGTCTGGACTTCGGCCAGCCCGGCTATCGCCACCATCGCCGGCAGCGGCATGGCGACCGGCGTCACCGCCGGCACCGCCTCCATCACCGCCACCGTCGGCGCCAAATCGGGCAGCGCCGCGCTGACCGTGTCCGCCGTCGTGCTGCCGCCGGTCGCCCTGCCGGTTCCGCTGGGCGGCGCCGCCAGCTTCGCGGTGCTGGCCGGCACCTCGCTGACCAATAACGCCGGCGGCACCACGCTGATTACCGGCGATGTCGGCTCGCCATCGCAAACCACCGATCCGACGCTGGCTGCCGGCTACACCAACTACAAATCCGGCGCCATCCTGTCCGGCGCGCTGGCCGATCTGCAAACCGCGATCAGCAACGCCAACGGCCGCAGCTGCGACGTCAGCTTTGCCGGCGGCGTCGATCTCGGCGGCCAGACCTTCGCACCGGGCGTGTACTGCTACGCCGGCGCCATCAACATCACCGGCACCATGACGCTGAGCGGTCCCGGCGTGTACATCTTCCGCACCGCGCTGACGCTGAACTCGACCGCCAATTCCATCGTCGCCCTGAGCAACGGCGCCACCGCGGCCAATGTGAGCTGGCTGCCGGTCGGCCCGACCACGCTGGGCGCCAACAGCGTCTTCAAAGGCACCATCCTCGGCCAGTCGGCGGCGATCACTGTCGGCGACAACACCACGCTGCTGAACGGCCGCGTGCTGACCGCCGCCGCCGTCACGCTGCGCAACAACCAGATCGCCAAATAAACGCCCACCTCTTACGGACACCATCATGACCATCGCCAAAAAAATCGGAACACTGAGCGCGCTCGCGTGCGCCATGCTCGCCATGCAAGTGGCGCAAGCGGAAGAAACCTTCGTCAACCCGGACTGGGCCAACAGCGCCTGGTATCTGGGCGCGGGCGTCGGCCGCTCGCGCGCCAACATCGACCAGCAGCGCCTGACCAACAGCCTGCAAGCGAACGGCGCCACCGTCACCGCCTTCAACACGGACCAGCGCGACACCGGCTACAAGCTGTTTGTCGGCAAGCAGCTGAACCGCTACCTGGCGCTGGAACTGGGCTACTTCGACCTGGGCAAGTTCGGCTTCAACGCCACCACGTCCGGCAACGGCACGCTCAACGGCGAGGCCGGCTTCCGTGGCGCCAACCTGGACTTGCTGGCGCAACTGCCGCTGTCCGAGCGGCTGTCGCTGCTGGGCCGGGTCGGTGCGAACTACGCCAAGACCAGCACGCATTTCGGCGGCAACCGCCTGGCGGGCGTGACCGGCCCCGATCATAGCGAACGCAAGCTCAACGCCAAGGCCGGCCTGGGCCTGGAATACAAACTGAGCGAAGCCCTGGCGCTGCGCGGCGAAGTGGAACGCTATCGCGTCAACGACGCGGTCGGCAACCGTGGCGATGCCGACCTGCTGTCGGTCAGCCTGGTCTACAAGCTGGGCCGGCCGGCGCATAGCGCACCGGTCTACGTGCCGCCACCGGCGGCCGAAGCGGCGCCAGCGCCGGCGCCGGTGGTGACGCCGCTGCCGCCGCCGCCACCGCCGAAAGCGCCCCAGCCGACATCGGAGAAAGTATCGTTCGCCGCTGAGGCGCTGTTCGATTTCGACAAGTCGGCCGTCAAGCCGGACGGCAAGGCCGCGCTGGACGACTTGCTGCTCAAGCTGCAAGGCATGGACACCGAGGTGATGGTCACCGTCGGCCACACCGACTCGGTGGGCGCCAGCGATTACAACCAGAAGCTGTCGCTGCGCCGCGCCGAAGCGGTCAAGGCCTACCTGGTGAGCAAGGGCGTGGACGCTACGCGCATCTACACCGAGGGCAAGGGCGAAACCCAGGCGCTGGGCGACAACCGCACGGCCGAAGGCCGAGCCAAGAACCGCCGTGTGACGGTTGAAGTGGTCGGCACCCGCAGCGTCGCGAAGTAAGCCAGGGCGGAACGTCCCTACTATCCACGCTGCGGCAGAGCGTGGATAATGGGACGGTTCCCCACCAGGCTGATTGAATGAAAATATTCCTGAACCTGGTCGGCTGCCTGGCCGTCGCGCTGGGCATCCTCGGCATTTTTTTGCCGCTGCTGCCGACCACACCCTTCCTGCTACTGGCCTCGGCCTGCTTCGCGCGCGGCTCGACGCGCATGCACCACTGGCTGCAGACCAACCGCGTGTTCGGCAAATATTTGCGCGACTACGAAAACGGCAAGGGCATCCCCTTGCGCGGCAAGGTCTGGGTGCTGATCTTCATGTGGGCCTCGCTGGGCTATTCGATATGGCGCGTGGGTAAGCTGCCGTTGCAGATCATGCTGGTGGCCATCGGTGTCGGCGTGACCATCTACCTGACCCGCTTCGTGCCTACCATGCGCCTCCCCAAATAATCACGCCCCGCGCGACGCGCGCTGAACCTTGCTAATGTGCCGGTCCAGGCTGTTGGCGAAGTTCTGCCGGTCGCCCTGGCTGAATGCGGCCGGGCCGCCGGTGTCGACGCCGCTGCCGCGCAGCTCGTCCATGAAGGCGCGCATGGTCAGCATCTGCGCGATGTTGTCGTTGGTGTAGAACTCGCCGCGCGGGTTGAGCGCGTAGCCGCCCTTCTTCAGCACGTCCGAGGCCAGCGGGATGTCGCCGGTGACGACCAGGTCGCCGGGTTCCAGCAGACGCACGATTTCCTGGTCGGCCACGTCGGCGCCGGACGGCACTTGCACCGAGCGGATGTGGCGCGACGGCGGCACCCGCAGCAGCTGGTTGGCCACCAGCGTGACTTGCAGCGGCACGCGGTCGGCCACGCGATAAAGGATTTCCTTGATGACCGCCGGGCAGGCGTCGGCGTCGACCCAGATCTGCATCACAGATCCCACAGTTCGCCGTTGGGATTGGTGCGCGGCGGCGTCACGCCGAAGTGCTTGTACGCGGCCGGCGTGGCGACGCGGCCGCGCGGCGTGCGTTGCAGGAAGCCTTGCTGGATAAGGTAGGGTTCCAATACGTCCTCGATGGTGTCGGCCGCTTCGCCGATGGCCGCCGCCAGGTTGCCGATGCCGACCGGGCCGCCGCCGAACTTGTACAGCACCGCTTCGAGTAGCTTGCGGTCCATCACGTCGAAGCCGACGGTGTCGACGTCGAGCATGACCAGCGCGGCGTCGGCCACGGTCTTGGTGATGTCGCCGTTGCCTTTGACTTCGGCGTAGTCGCGCACACGGCGCAGCAGGCGGTTGGCGATACGCGGCGTGCCGCGCGCGCGGCGGGCGATCTCGACCGCGCCGTCGGGTGCGATGTTGGCCTTCAGCAGCGCGGCGCTGCGGGTGACGATCTTGGTCAGTTCCTCGGTGTTGTAGAACTCCAGGCGGGCGACGATGCCGAAGCGGTCGCGCAGCGGATTGGTCAGCATGCCGGCGCGGGTGGTGGCGCCGACCAGCGTGAACGGTTGCAGGTCCAGCTTGACGGAACGCGCGGCCGGGCCCTCGCCGATCATGATGTCGATCTGGTAGTCTTCCAGCGCCGGGTACAGGATCTCTTCGACCACCGGCGACAGGCGGTGGATTTCGTCGATGAACAGGACGTCGTTGGCTTCCAGGTTGGTCAGGATGGCGGCCAGGTCGCCGGGGCGTTCCAGCACCGGGCCGGAAGTCTGGCGCAGGTTGACGCCCATCTCGCGGGCGATGATGTTGGCCAGCGTGGTCTTGCCCAGGCCGGGCGGGCCGAACAGCAGCGTGTGGTCGAGCGCTTCCTTGCGGTTGCGGGCGGCGGCGATGAAGATTTCCAGCTGGTCGCGGATCTTGGACTGGCCGACGTATTCATCGAGATGCTTGGGGCGCAAGGCGCGCTCGATCGCCTCTTCATTCGGCGACGACGGCGCCGCGTCGATGATGCGCTGTTCGGTGAAGCTGTCGGTCTGGATGCTCATGCAATCTATTTCTATTTAATTGGTGCGGTTTGCAGTATGCGCTGCATGTATTCTTTGATGCCTTGTTTGGCGGCTCGCAGTTGATCCTGCTCTTCGGCCGACAGCATTCTAGCTTCAGCCGCCAAATCAGGCGGGGTATCGAGCTTGACCACTAGCGATTCTACCTTGCCTTCAGCCAGCAACCTCTTCCAGGCGTTCAATGATTCTTTCGCTCGTTGAAGTTCGGCAGAGATATCGGGTTTCTGAGGCCGTGAGGCAGTTGAATCCGAATCCGAAACGTTGACGCCACCAGTCTTCAATGTGTCCATGTTGCCTCCTTAGTGCGGCGGTTTGCAGATCGGTCGGCGCCAGCTTCGCCGAATAGTCCTTGCCGGTCAGGGCGGTGGCGCCGAGCACATGCCCGCCCTGCGCAAGAATATGACCGCGAAGGTTAGCAAGCGTGCCACCTTGGCCGATAAAATCGTCTACCAGAACGTAGTTTAGGCCAAGTGAGGCCACCCCACTGAAAATTGCTTGCCTTTGCAAGCGTGCGTAGCCATTGGCGCCAGTATGGTTGACCTTGTTCGCCTGAAAGATACTTGAGTCGAGCTGCCACTTCAGAAAAGCCGATATCGCATTGGCCATCGCTTCAGGTATCGCATTCATGCCTGCGGCTTCTTCAGCGTGAGCACTGACAAGTGTTGGAGCTCGTCCACCGAAAAAATCCCACATGCGATCAAGCACAACAGGAGACAGCGTATCGAATACCAACTCAGCCGCAGCTGACACATCGCCAGATTTTGCAGAGGCATAAGCACGATGGCGCTTAACCAAACTTTCCGAAGCATGTATGAAGACGTCCGGGAAATCGCCCCAAGGAAATCTTGTTGGCTGGCTCATCGCTGGCACTCCGTCTAAGCTCGACTTTCGAGCTTAGACGGAGTGCCGTGGATTCGATTGAGCCGTATCAGCCTTTGGACAGCGCCTTCAGCGCCTGCTTGATGCCGTCCGAGACGCCGCTGCCGGCGGGCACGGTCTTCAATGCCAGCAAGGCTTCCTTGTCGGAATAGCCCAGCGCCAGCAGCGCGTTCAGGATGTCGGATTGCGAGTCCGGCACGGCGTGCGCGCCGCCGGCGCCGATGTCCGCGCCCAGCTTGCCCTTCAGTTCCAGCAGCAAACGCTCGGCCGTCTTCTTGCCGATGCCCGGCACCTTGACCAGGCGCCCCGATTCCTGCAACGTCACCGCCTGCGCCAGGTCGGCGATCGACATGCCTGACAAAATCGACAGCGCGGTGCGCGCGCCGACGCCGGTGATCTTGATCAGTTGGCGAAACACCGCCCGCTCCTCGGCATTGCCGAAGCCAAACAGCAGATGTGCATCCTCGCGGATCGCCTGGTGCGTGAACAGCACCACCTTCTCGCCCACGCCAGGCAGGTTGTAGAAAGTGCTCATCGACACATCGACTTCATAGCCGACGCCGCCGCAGTCGACCAGCAGTTGCGGCGGATTTTTTTCAAGCAGAATACCGGAGAGACGACCGATCATCGTGTGATTGCCTTTAAAGAGGAAGGTTTAGCCGACCAGGCGGCCGTTTTTCATGCGCAGACCGGCCAGCGGACCGCGCGCGGCCGTGGTCGTGCCCTGGCCCGCACCGGCGATCAAGGTCAGCGTTTCGCGGCTGTGGGCATGGCAGATGGCGACGCCGAGCGCATCGGCGGCGTCGGTGCCGGGCAAGCCGGGCAGCGACAGCAGCCGCGCCACCATGTCCTGCACCTGTGCCTTGACCGCGCGCCCCGTGCCCACCACCGCCTGCTTGACCTGGGTCGGCGAATACTCGACCACACTCAAATCGGCCGACACCAGCGCGCAAATGGCCGCGCCGCGCGCCTGGCCCAGCAGCAAAGTCGATTGCGGATTGACGTTGACGAACACCTGCTCGATGGCGGCGTAGTCGGGTTGGTAGGTGCGGGCCACCTCGGCCACGCCGTCCAGGATCACCTTCAGCCGCACCGGCAGGCTGCCCTCGCCACTCTTGATAGTGCCGGAAGCGATGTAGCGCAGCTTGGCGCCCTGCTTGTGGATGACGCCAAAGCCGGTCGTGCGCAAGCCGGGGTCGATGCCGAGAATAATCATTCCCGGATTGTAACCGGGAACATTGAATGCTGTATATAAAAACAGTGCGGCGGATCCACAGATCCGCCGCACTGTGCAAGCTTGCGGGCCTTCTAATGCCAAATGAGGTTGCTGAAACGTGGTCGCAGCGAGGCGCGGCGCCGAAGACAGTGCGCTAGCACGGCAAGGCGCCGCAACGAAGCTGCGGCCGCGTTTCAGCGACCGATTAGTGGCGGAAGTGGCGGGTGCCGGTGTACAGCATGACCACGCCGCGCTCATCGGCCGCGTCGATCACTTCCTGGTCGCGCATCGAGCCGCCCGGATGGATCACGCAGGTCGCGCCCGCATCAACCACCACGTCCAGGCCGTCGCGGAACGGGAAGAAGGCATCCGACGCCACGACCGAACCAGTCAGCGACAGGCCGGCATTCTGCGCCTTGATCGAGGCGATGCGGGCCGAGTCGATACGGCTCATCTGGCCTGCGCCCACGCCCAAGGTCATGTTGTTACCGCAGAAGACGATGGCGTTGGACTTGACGTACTTGGCGACGCGCCAGGCGAACATCATGTCCTGCAGTTGCTGCGGCGTAGGCTGCAGCTTGCTGACCACTTTCAGGTCGGCGATCAGCACGTTCTTGGAGTCGGCCGACTGCACCAGCAAACCACCACCGACGCGCTTGAAGTCCATGGCGTTGACGCCGTTACCCAGCGGGATTTCCAGCAGACGCACGTTCTGCTTGGCCGACAGGATCTGCTTGGCTTCAGCGGTGAAGGTCGGCGCGATCAGCACTTCGACGAACAGCTTGGCCAGTTCGGTCGCGGCGGCCGCGTCCACTTCCACGTTGAAGGCGATGATGCCGCCGAACGCCGAGGTCGGATCGGTCTGCAGCGCGCGCTTGTACGCATCGGCAGCATTGGCGCCCAGCGCCACGCCGCACGGATTGGCGTGCTTGACGATCACGCAGGCGGCGCTCTGGTCGAAGCTGCCCATGCTCTTCACGCATTCCCATGCGGCGTCCGCATCGGCGATGTTGTTGAACGACAGTTCCTTGCCCTGCAGCTGGCGGTAGTTGGCCAGCGCGCCTTCGGTCGAGGTGACGTCCCGGTAGAACGCGGCCGACTGGTGCGGGTTTTCGCCGTAGCGCATGTCCTGCACTTTTTCAAACGCCACGTTCAGCGTCTTAGGATAGGTGTTGCGGCTGGCGTGGGCGCGGGTCGCGTCCAGGCTGGTCAGGTAGTTGGCGATGGCGCCGTCGTACTGCGCGGTGTGCGCGTAGACCTTGGTGGCCAGCGTGAAGCGGGTGTCGTAGCTGACGTAACCCGGGGCGTTGTCGGAGGCCTTCATTTCAGCCAGCACCACGCCGTAGTCGGCCGGGTCGCAGATGACGACCACGTCCTTGTGGTTCTTGGCGGACGAACGCAGCATGGCCGGGCCGCCGATGTCGATGTTCTCGATCGCGTCTTCCAGCGTGCAGGTATCCTTGGCCACGGTGGCCTGGAACGGATACAGGTTGACCACCACCATGTCGATGGTCGGGATGTCGTGCTCTGCCAGCTTGGCCATGTGCTCGGGGAAATCGCGGCGGGCCAGGATGCCGCCGTGGACTTTCGGGTGCAGCGTCTTGACGCGGCCATCGAGCATCTCCGGGAAGCCGGTGTAGTCGGCCACTTCGGTCACGGCGACGCCGTTGTCGGCCAGCAGTTTGGCGGTGCCGCCGGTCGACAGGATGTTGACGCCCATGGCGGACAGCGCGCGGGCGAAGTCCAGCACACCGGTTTTGTCGGAGACGGAGATGAGAGCTTGTTTAATCATGGCTTGAGAGGGCTAGTGGTTGAATATGAGGTAAAACGTATTCGGTATTGCGGGTGCGGCATCGGCGGCCGTCCCCAGCCACTCATGCCGGAAAAACGCGCGCTGTTACAGCAGGCCGTGTTCTTGCAGTTTTTTGCGCAAGGTATTGCGGTTGATGCCCAGCATCTGCGCGGCATGCGACTGGTTGCCGTCGGCGCGCGTCATGACCACTTCCAGGATCGGTTTTTCCACGGTCAGCACGACCATGTCGTAGATGTTCGATGCCTGCTGCTCGCCCAGGTCGTTGAAGTAATCTTCGAGGCTCTTCTGGACTACTTCCTGGATGCTTTCTTTGCTCATTTTATATCGTTCGCTGTTTTAATCTGTTGACGCTGGTAAATCGCTGCCAGGGCTTGTGGCCCGCGCGCTTACCCTTCTGATCCGACTTTTTTAGGCTCTCTACGCCGTCTTACGCCGCTTCCAATTCTTCGGGGAGGCGGTATTGTAACCGCTCGCCGTAACTCCACTGGGATTCGAAGAATTGATCGACGGCAATCAGTTGTTCCTCGGTGGATTCCAGCAGGTTCATTCTCTGGCGGAATTCCTCGCCGCCTTGCAGGTCGCGCACATACCAGCCGATGTGCTTGCGCGCCGTGCGCACGCCCAGATAGTCGCCGTAGAAAGCATAGTGGGCGCGCAGGTGTTCATCCATCAGGGCGCGCACTTCGTCCACATACGGCGCCGGCAGATGGGTGCCGGTGCGCAGGTAATGGTCGATCTCGCGGAAGATCCACGGACGGCCCTGGGCGGCGCGGCCCACCATGACAGCGTCGGCGCCGGTGTAGTCGAGCACGAACTTCGCTTTTTCAGGCGAGGTGATGTCGCCATTGGCCACCACCGGAATGGCAACCGACCGCTTGACCGCTGCGATGGTGTCGTACTCGGCGTCGCCGGTGTAGCCGTCGGCACGGGTGCGGCCGTGCAGGGTCAGCATGGCGATGCCGGCGTCCTCGGCGATGCGCGCGATGTTCAGCGCGTTCTTATGGGCGCGGTTCCAGCCGGTGCGGAACTTGAGCGTGACGGGCACGTCGACCGCCCCCACCACGGCGTCGAGGATCTGCTTGACCAGCACTTCGTCCTGCAACAGCGCGGAACCGCACCAGGCGTTGCAGACCTTCTTGACCGGGCAACCCATGTTGATATCGATGATCTGGGCGCCGCGCTCGACGTTGAAGCGGGCGCAGTCGGCCAGGTCCTGCGGATCGGCGCCGGCGATCTGCACCGCCTTCGGCTCCATCTCGCCGGTGTGGTCGGTACGGCGCGAGCTTTTTTCGGTCGCCCACAAGCGCGGATTCGAGGCCGCCATTTCGGACACCGCATAGCCGGCTCCGAGCTGTTTGCACAGCTGGCGGAAGGGGCGGTCGGTGACGCCGGCCATGGGGGCGACGAAAACGTTGTTGCGCAGTAAATGAGGGCCGATTTGCACTGGCGATACCTGAACGTGAAGAAGGAACCCTCTATTTTAACCGAAGGGGTGCTCAAATAATAAGCACTATTTTTTATGTATTCGGCAAATGTGCAGCCTTGCCGTTATGAACGAACATTTCCGTGCATAAATTTTAAGTACGGTCGTCAGATAATGTCGTCCATGGCTGCCAGGCTCAGGTGGTCGACTTCGCCCCAGCTGGTGAGCGCCAACTTACCGCCGGACCAAGTGAAACGGTTGATGCTGGCGTTCTTGACCTGGAAGTCGCGCGGACTGTCGAGCGACATGCCGACCGCTTCCCGGTAGGCGCACTCCAGCACGCCGCCGTGGGCGACGATGGCGATGGTGCGGCCCGGATGACGCTCCGCCCAGGCGGCGATGCCTTCGGTCGAGCGCTGGTAGAACTGGCGGAAGCTTTCCGCCTCGCGCACGCCGGACGGCATCACGGCGTCGATATCGCGCGCCTGCCACAGTGCGTACTCGGCCGGGTACTGCTGCTCTATCTCGGCGTACAACATGCCTTCGAACACGCCGTAGCAGCGTTCGCGCAGCTGGTCGTCGGTGTGCACGGCCAGGCCGTCGTACTGGTCGGCCACGGCTTGCGCCGTTTGCATCGCCCGTTGCAGGTCGCTGGAGACCAGCACGTCGACCTGCTCGGCGGCCAGCGCCTGCGCCAGCGCGCCGGCCTGGCGGGCGCCCTCTTCATTCAACGCGATATCGGTGTGGCCCTGCAGGCGGCGCACGGCGTTCCAGGAAGTCTCGCCGTGGCGGATCAGCAAAATAGTGGTGTTCTTCATTCAATCTTTTTTCTGGACCGGCGCGGCTTGGCGGCCAGGGCCGGGTTCAGGGTGTAGGTGCCGATTAATTGGGCTTCGTCGATGATGTGGCCGTACATGGCGTCGAGCACATCGGCGCAGCCGAAGCGCGCCTTCAGCGCCAGGCGCGGAATGTCCAGCGCGTAGATGCGGAAAATGTAATGGTGCACACGCTCATCGTTAAACGGCGGACAGGGGCCATCATACCCGTAATAGTCGCCGGCCATCGCCGGGTCGGCCGAAAACCAGACGCTGTAGTCGTTGACGCCCTGGCGCAGCGGCACGCCGTCCAGCAGCAGGTCCGGGCCCGGCTTGCCGCGCGCGGTCACGCCGTCCGCCAGCGCGCCCTCGGCGATCGCCTGCAGGCCGGTTGGGATGTCGACCAGGCTCCAGTGGAAGAAGTCGCCGCGCGGCAGGCTGGCCGCCAGCATGCGGCCGGCGCGGTTGACGTCGCTGGCATCCTGCGGCGCGTCGCCGTCTATGCACAGCAGCACCAGCGACTCGGTGCCGGCCGGCACGTCGCGCCAGGCCAGCTGGGGATTGCGGTTGGCGGCCAGGCAGACCTGCCGCCCGGAGGCATCCAAAGCCGCGAAAGCGTTTTGCGCTGGAATCGCGCCGCCGTCGCGGAAGCTGTCGCTTGAAAGTTTCATGCCCGTCTCCCAACCACGGTTTTACTTGGCGTTCGTTTGCAGCCAGAACGTCACCGGACCGTCGTTGGTCAGCGCAACCTTCATGTCCGCGCCAAACTGGCCGGTTTGCACCACTTTATGCTTCAGCCGCGCCTGTTCGACAAAATAGTTGAACAAGCGCAGGCCGTCGGCCGGCGCGGCGGCCGGCGTGAACGACGGCCGCGTGCCGGACTTGGTGTCGGCCGCCAGCGTGAACTGCGGCACCAGCAGCAGGCCGCCCTCGACGTCGGTGACGCTGCGGTTCATCTTGCCGGCCTCGTCCGCGAAGACGCGGTAGCCCAGCAATTTGGCCAGCAACGCATCGGCTTCCTTCTCGGTGTCGTTGCGTTCGGCGCACACCAGCACCATCAAGCCAGCGTCGATGGCGCCGATGGTGGCGCCATCGACCACCACGCTGGCGCTGCTGACGCGTTGCAGCAGCCCTATCATGCCGTCAGCGTGACGCGCGCGAACTTGCGCTTGCCCACTTGCAGCACGAAGGTGCCGGCCTCGATCTTGACCGTCTTGTCGCTGATCACCGTGCCGTCGATGCGCACGCCGCCCTGGTCGATCATACGGCCGGCTTCGGACACCGAGGCGCACAGGTTGGCCGACTTCAGCAGCTGCTGGATGCCGGCCGGGGCGCCCGGCAGCGTGATTTCAGGCACGTCGTCCGGAATGCCGCCCTTGGAGCGGTTGACGAAGTCGTTCAGCGCCTCTTCCGCCGCAGCCTGCGAGTGGAAGCGGGCGACGATTTCCTGCGCCAGCGCCACTTTGGCGTCGCGCGGGTTGGCGCCGCCGTCGACGGTGGCCTTCAGCGCGGCCAGGTCGGCGAGCGAGCGGAACGACAACAGTTCGTAATATTTCCACATCATCACGTCGGAAATACTCATGATCTTGGCGAACATGGTGTTGGCCGGTTCGGTGATGCCGATGTAGTTGTTCTTCGACTTGGACATCTTGTCGACGCCGTCCAGGCCTTCCAGCAGCGGCATGGTCAGGATGCACTGCGGTTCCTGGTCGTAGTCCTTTTGCAGCTCGCGGCCGACCAGCAGGTTGAACTTCTGGTCGGTGCCACCGAGCTCAAGGTCGGCCTTCAAAGCGACCGAATCGTAGCCCTGCATCAAAGGATAAAGGAACTCATGGACCGCAATCGGGGTCCCACTCTTGAAGCGCTTACTGAAATCGTCGCGCTCCATCATGCGGGCCACCGTGTAGTGCGAGGCCAGCTTGATCAGGCCGCGCGCGCCCAGCGGATCGCACCATTCGGAGTTGTAGCGGATTTCGGTCTTGGCCGGGTCCAGCACCAGCGAGGCCTGCTTGAAATAGGTCATGGCGTTCTGCTCGACCTGCTCGCGCGTCAGCGGCGGACGGGTGGCGTTGCGGCCGGACGGATCGCCGATCATGGAGGTGAAATCGCCGATCAGGAAGATCACCTGGTGGCCCAGGTCTTGCAGCTGGCGCATCTTGTTCAGCACAACGGTGTGGCCAAGGTGCAGGTCGGGTGCGGTAGGATCCAGGCCCAGCTTGATACGCAGCGGCACGCCGCTTTGTTCGGAGCGCGCCAGCTTTTGGGCGAACTCGCTTTCGATCAGCAGCTCGTCGACACCGCGTTTGGTGATCGCGAGCGCCTCCAGGACGCTGTCGGTCAACGGCAGTACTTTAGAGGGGGCCGGCGGTGTCGAAGAAGTGGTAGTCATAAATTTTTTGCGGTATTTTTCAGAAAAAGAGGGGCAGCTTCAGGAGTTTGATATAATCCTCGATCCATCAATCTTGCCGTACGAAAACGAACTTTAATAACAATTAGAAGAAATAAAACGTTCCTGAATAGTTCAAGCGGCAAATTTTAACTGATTGCATGAACCAAATACATAAATTCACGAGCTCACGCTTGTTCAGTCTGCTAGGTTCCACGCGCAAGGCGCGCATCATCAGCGCGTCTGCATTGTTTCTTGCAGTATGTGCTTTTGGTGCCGCCGGCGTAGCGCCGCTCGCCCCTGACGCCTCCGACCTGCCGGTCAAATCGGTCCAGGAATCGGTAGCACTGCCAGACCTCAGCTCCCAGATCTCCGCGCTTGAACAGCAATCCTCCACCGAACACTTCGTCCACGAAGAAAAAATCCGCGCCGGCGATACGCTGGCTGCGCTGCTGACCCGTCTCGGCGTCGACGATGACGCGGCCGAGAACTTTATCAAAAAAGACAAGGTGGCGAAAGGCGTTATGCAGCTCAAGACCGGCAAGCGCGTACAGGCGCAGACGGACGACGAGGGCAATCTGCAATGGCTGCGCGCGGTCGTGGTGGATGGCAAGGACATTCCGGTCAAGAACATCAAGATCAGCCGCAAGGGTGACGGTTTTATCGCGGAAGAAGTGGCGGCCAAGCTGGAACGGCGCGTGGAAATGCATGCGCGTACCATCAGCTCGACGCTGTATGCGGCGACCGATTCGAGCGAAGACGGCGCCAAGCTGCCGGACACCATCGTCAAGCAAATCGTCGAGATGTTCTCGACCAGCATCGACTTCCGCGGCGACCTGAAGCGCGGCGACCATTTCAACGTGGTCTATGAAACCTTCTGGCAGGATGGCGAGTTTGTGCGAGCGGGCCGCATCCTGGCGGGCGAGTTCACCAACAAGGGCACGACGTATCAATCGGTCTGGTTCGAAGACCCGCAAAGCAAACAGGGCGGCGGCTACTACAGCTTCGACGGCAAAGCCCTCAAGAAAGCCTTCCTCAAATCCCCGGTTGAATTCTCCCGTATTTCCTCTGGCTTCGCGATGCGCGTGCATCCGATTTCCGGCCAGTGGAAAGCCCACAAAGGTATCGACTTCCCTGCGCCGACCGGCACTCCCATCCGCGCATCGGGCGATGGCGTGATCGATTTCGCCGGCACGCAAAACGGCTACGGCAACTTCGTCATGATCAAGCACTGGGCCAACTACACCACGGCCTACGCCCACATGAGCCGCTTTGCGCCTGGCATCAAGAAGGGCAGCAAGGTCAGCCAGGGTGACGTGATCGGCTACGTCGGCACCACCGGCTGGTCGACCGGCGCGCACTTGCACTACGAATTCCGCGTCGGCGGCGAAGCCAAGGATCCGAGCACGATGAACGTGCAGGCCCAGGCGCCGCTGACCGCCGCCGAGATGTCCCGCTTCAAGGCCTACGCTTCCGACATGTCGCACCGCTTCGCGCTGCTGCAGCCGGGCGGCTCCGGCGGCACCCGCGTCGCGGCGAAGTAAGCCACATCGAAACAGGCCGCCATCGCGGCCTGTTTTTTTATCATCGTGCGACAGCGCTCGCCAGCTCAGGCAAAATACGCTTTTCAGCTTCGGGGTGCGGCAATGTCTTTGTATATCGGTTTGATGTCCGGCACCAGCCTGGACGGCGTGGACGGCGCGCTGGCGCGCTTCAGCGATGACGCCATCGACACGCTGGCGGCCGCCTACGTGCCCTTCCCGCCAGCGCTGCGCGCCGACCTGATGGCCTTGCAGGCCGCCGGCCACAACGAGATCGAGCGCGAGGCGCTGGCCGCCAATCAACTGGCGCGCTACTACGCCGACTGCGTGCAGGCGCTGCTGGCCGACGCCTCGCTACAGGCGCAGGATATCCGCGCCGTGGCGGTCCACGGCCAGACCATCCGCCACCGTCCTGAACTGGGCTTCACGCGCCAGACCAACAATCCCGCCCTGCTGGCCGAGCTGTGCGGCATCGACGTCATCGCCGATTTCCGCAGCCGCGACATCGCCGCCGGCGGCCAGGGCGCGCCGCTGGTGCCGGCCTTCCACCAGGCGCTGTTCGGCAAGGCCGGGCAGACGCGGGTGGTGGCCAATATCGGCGGCATCTCGAACATCAGCGTGCTGGCCGACGGCGCCGTCACCGGTTTCGATACCGGCCCCGGCAACGTGCTGATGGATGCGTGGATCGCGCGCCACCAGGGCAAGGAGTTCGACGAGGACGGCGCCTGGGCGGCCAGCGGCCAGGTCATTCCCGGCCTGCTGGCGGCCATGCTGGCCGAACCGTATTTCGCGCTGCCGGCGCCCAAGAGCACCGGCCGCGACCTGTTCCACATCAATTGGCTGGACCGGCACCTGACGGCCTTCCCGGACGCGGCGCCGGCCGACGTGCAGCGCACGCTGACGCAGCTGACCGCGCTGACGCTGGCGCAGGCGATACAGGCCCACGGCGCGGGCGCGCAGGCGGTCTACGTGTGCGGAGGCGGCGCCTGCAACGGCGTGCTGATGGATGAGCTGGGGGCGGCGCTGGGCCGGCAGGTGGTGCTGGCGTCGACGCAGGCGCTGGGCGTGGCGCCGAACCGGGTCGAGGCGATGGCCTTCGCCTGGCTGGGCTACCGCTTCACCGAGCGCACGGCGGGCAACCTGCCGTCGGTGACGGGCGCCAAGGGCGATCGCGTACTGGGCGCGCTCTACCCTCGTTAAAACAAAAACGGCGGCACAACCGGAGTTGTCCGCCGTTGATGGGGCAAACTAATTTAGACCGAGAACGACGAGCCGCAGCCGCAGGTCGAGGTGGCGGTCGGATTCTTGATCACGAACTGCGCGCCTTCCAGGTCGTCCTTGTAGTCGATTTCCGCGCCGACCAGGTACTGGTAGCTCATCGAATCGATCAACAGCTGGACGCCGTTCTTGACCATGGTGGTGTCGTCTTCGTTGACGATTTCGTCAAACGTGAAGCCGTACTGGAAGCCGGAGCAGCCGCCACCCTGCACGAACACGCGCAGTTTGAGGTCTGGATTACCCTCTTCCTCGATCAGTTGGGCGACCTTCTCCGCCGCGCTGTCGGTGAAGATAATAGGCGACGGGATTACATCGAGCGATTCGGCGACAGCATTCATTTCAGACTCCTACGTGAAAACATTTGATCCATTATAGACCGTTGGCGTAAATTATGCTCCAGAGACCGCCAAAAACGGCTCCGCGCCGGAGCTGTCGCGATGGGTCAAGGTACCCAACACCTGCGCGCCGCCGTGCATTTCCAGAACTTTGTAGCTCACATCCCCAATGATACGGGCACTGGGCTGGATTTCAAGCAGGTCGCTACTGAAAACGCAACCCCGGACCTCGCCGTTGACCACCAGGTGGTCGCAGCGTATCTCGCCTTCCACACGGGCATGCTCGGCGATGACCAGATAGCTGGGATGTCCTGCCTCCCCGACAACATTGCCGATGACCTCGCCATCGATGCGCATGCCGCCCCGGAACAACACATTGCCTTGCACGCGGGTGGCGGCGCCGATCAGGCTGTCCATGGCTATCATCTGCGGCTCTCTGCTGGCGAGGTGGGCGGGAATCTTCAATCTACTATCCCCGCCCTGCCGCACTTTGATTTACGGCAGCAGCGCGATCTGAGTCAGGCCGGTGGTTTCTTCCAGGCCGAACATCAAATTCATGCACTGCACCGCCTGGCCGGATGCGCCCTTGACCAGGTTGTCCTGCACCACCAGCACGATCACGGTGTTGCCGTTGTCCGGGCGATGCAGCGCCAGGCGCAGCATGTTGGAACCACGGGTGGAACGGGTTTCCGGATGCGAGCCGAACGGCATCACGTCGACGAACGGCGAGTCCTGGTACTGCGCTTCGAACAGCGCTTGCAACTCTTCATTGCTGACGTCCTTGGTCAGGCGACCGTACAGCGTCGAGTGCATGCCGCGTATCATCGGCACCAGGTGCGGCGTGAACACCAGGCCGACCTTGTCGGCAGTGAACTTCTGCAGCTGCGCCGAGGTTTCCGGCGTGTGGCGGTGGCCGGCCACGCCGTAGGCCTTGAAGTTGTCGCTCGATTCCGAGAACAGCGTAGCGATCTCGGCCTTGCGGCCGGCGCCGGACACGCCCGACTTGCAGTCGGCGATCAGCGCACCGGCGTCGATCAGGCCGGCCTTCAGCAGCGGGTAGTAGCCCAGCTGCATGGTGGTCGGGTAGCAGCCGGGATTGGCGACCAGGCGCGCGCCCTTGATGGCGTCGCGGTTCAGTTCAGCCAGGCCGTAGGCGGCTTCTTCCAGCAGTTCCGGGCAGGTGTGGTCGATCTTGTACCATTTTTCAAAGACAGCCTTGTCCTTGATGCGGAAGTCCGCCGCCAGGTCGATCACCTTGACGCCGGCCGCCAGCAGCGCCGGCGCCTGCGCCATGGCGACGCCGTGCGGGGTGGCGAAGAACACCACGTCGCACTGGCTCAGGTCGGCCTTGTCGGGCGACGAGAAGGCGAGGTTCACGCGGCCGCGCAGCGAAGGGAACATATCGGCAACCGGCAAGCCATCTTCCTTGCGCGACGTGATAGCCGTCAGCTGCACATCAGGGTGGACTGCCAACAGTCGCAGCAATTCCACTCCGGTGTATCCGGTGCCGCCGACGATGCCAACTTTGATCATGTTCTTTCCTTGAATGAGGTAATGCGTGGAGGGGACTGCCATTTTATCAGGCATATGCGACAGACGCATGACGCCTGCCAGATAGCAAAAAAGCCGCCCGACACAGGGCCGGCGGCTTTTTTTGAGGATGCGCCGCAAGCAGCGCACCACAGCGTAAAAATTAACGCTTCGAGAATTGTTTTGCGCGACGTGCTTTGCGCAGACCAACTTTTTTACGTTCAACTTCACGTGCATCGCGGGTAACGAAGCCGGCGCGTGCCAGATCGCCCTTCAGCGCTGCATCGTAGTCGATCAGGGCGCGGGTGATGCCGTGACGCACAGCACCTGCCTGGCCGGACTCGCCGCCGCCGTGAACGTTGACTTTGATGTCAAAACGCTCAACGTTGCCGGTCAGTTCCAGTGGTTGACGAATAACCATCAGGCCGGTTTCGCGGGAGAAGTACTCAGCCGCTGGCTTGCCGTTAACGATGATTTGGCCAGTGCCAACTTTGATAAACACACGAGCTACTGCACTCTTGCGACGGCCGGTGCCGTAATTGTAGTTACCGATCATGTCAGTTCCTTAGATTTCGAGTGCTTTAGGTTGCTGAGCAGCGTGCGGGTGCGAACCTTCAGCGTACACTTTCAGCTTCTTGATCATTGCGTAGCCCAGTGGGCCCTTCGGCAGCATACCTTTGACGGCTTTTTCCAGAGCACGGCCTGGGAAACGCTGTTGCATTTTCAGGAAGTTGGTCTCATAGATGCCACCTGGGTAGCCCGAGTGACGGTAGTAGGTCTTCTCGGTTGCTTTGGTGCCGGTCACGCGCAGTTTGCCTGCATTGACGATGACGATGAAATCGCCGGTATCGACGTGAGGAGTAAATTCTGGCTTGTGTTTGCCGCGCAGTCGGAGTGCCACTTCGCTGGCAACACGTCCGAGGACTTTGTCCGTCGCGTCAATCACGAACCAATCACGCTGGACTTCATGGCCCTTAGCGGAAAAAGTTTTCATGTTGACTTCCTAAATAATAAAACACGCTCAAATGGTGGTTCCGCCATTGCTTCAGCGGACTCGGCCTTCTTATTTACTTTCCTGAGCGAACGGAAAGCCGACAAGTATAAGCGGGAAAGCCCCGCCGCGTCAAGCCGCAATGCCGGCGGAATCAGGCTCCGCGGCCCCGTAGCGGAAAACATTGACCACATTGAAAGTCGTGTCGGGCACGTACAGGCGGCCGCGGTCGGCGTAGATGAAGTACGGCATCCAGACGCCGCCCGCGTCCGGGTATTTCTTGAACACGGAAATGCCGGCCTCGTAGTGCAGCGTGTCGTCGCCGATGCGGAACACTTTCAGCGCGCGGTTGACCAGGTCGTTGACGATGAGGCGCTCGCCGTCGATGCAGACGCTGGCCGGCAGCATGAACTTTTCATAGTCAACATTGACATCATCGCAATAGCCGAGATAGCCGTAGCTCCACAGGCTGTTGCCGTCGCGGTCGAACACCCGCAGGCAGTTGTTGAACTGGTCGCAGACGAACAAGCGGCCCTGGGCGTCGATGGCGATGTCGCAGGGCGTGAAGTCTTCGTCGGACTGCCAGCGGAAGTTTTTGCGGAACACCACGTAGCCGGTCGGTTGCAGCTGCCACATCGAAATCCGGTTGTTGAGCGAATCGGCGATATAGATCTCGCCCCGGCTGTTGATGGCGATGCCCTGGGGCGCCTTCAGCGTGCCGTCGCCGCCCACGCCCTCGCGGCCGAAGGGCACGCCGTAGTTGATCAGGTAGCCGGACGGGCTGAACTGGTACATCGCCACCGTGCACAGATTGAAGTTGGTGACGAACACGATGGGCGTGCCGGGGCAGATCTGCCCCAGCGGCGGCGTGTGCGGGTAATAGACATCCATCGCCAGATCGCCCGGCACGAAGAAGCCGCGCATCATGTCCTGCAGCTGGCTGTAGGGATTGCTCTCGGTGTTGAAGGTCTTCATGCACCAGTTGCCGGAATCGATGTTCAGCGAAGCGCCGGTCATCCGCGCCAGCGGGTCGATGCCGGTGTGGCTGCGGAACTGGTCGTACCAATACTTGTAGATGCTGGTGGTGGCCGCGGCCCACTGGTCGATCCAGTTGCCGACGGCCGGTTCGCGCGGCACGGCGCGGCGCTCGGGATTGATGCCGATCACCGAGGTCATGCAGTTGAACTGCGAGGTCGCGCGCAGGCGGTTCTGGTCGTCGCGCCGGTGGCCGACCGACTCGATCAGCAGCGCATCCTCCTCGCCTTTGACACGCGGGATGCGCACCTTGATCACGCTGGAGGCAAAGGGCTCGCTGATGAAGTACACGTCCGGCTCGCCTTCCGCCGCGCAGATCTGGTAGGGGCCGACGAACACCACGTCCTCCAGCACGCCGTAGACGAAGTCGGACACGCTGTGCACCGGCTCCAGCGTGTGGTTCCACAAGGGCAGCAAGCCGTTGACTTCGCTGACCTCGTTGCCCTCCAGGTCGTACACCGTGATGGCGTTCTCGACATGCCCCGGCACGAACACGCGGTCGCCGATCACGCACACCGAGCGCATCACGTTGAACTTGCCGATGCCGGTGGGCTTGCCGTGCTGGTGCAGCATCACCGCATCATGCGGCGCCTGCACGCATTCGTCGACGATGGGCCAGTCGGTGCTGATCTTCAGCACTTCGTAGTGGCCGGTGTTGGCGAGGTAGAGGTTGCCCTGCGCGTCGCTGGCCAGCCCTTGCGGCCACAGCAGTTCATGCTTGACGCCCGGCCCGCCGACATGGCGGAACTGGCTGACGAACGCCCCCTCCAGCGTGAACTTGACGCAGCGGCTGGCAAGGTCGTCGGTCGTGTGGAAGAACTCGTCGCAGACGTACAGGTAGTCGACGCCATCGCGCTCGCGCACCACGGTGATGCCGTTCGGATCGGACAGCGGCAGGTAGTGCCCGTCGCCCTCGCCGAAGGCGTAGCTGAACCACACCTCCTCCTCGTCGTAGGCGAAGGCGACCACGCGGCCATGGCCCATGTCGGTGCAGTACATCAGCTGGTGGGTGGGATGGGGGCACACATGGAAGGGCATCAGCAGGCGCGGCGCGTCGGGCGTGTCCTCGCCCGGGCCTTCGATCACGTGCAGCAGCGTGGACAGTTCGGCGTCGAAGATCAGCACGCGGCTGTTGCCGGTATCGCACACCCACAGCCTGCCGTAACTATCGGCATGCACGCCGACCGGGGAATTAAGCGTGAAATCGTCGGCCAGCGGACCCGGCTGCGTGCTGCCCGGCTCGGTCAAATCGCCGTAGGAACAAAGGTACTTGATAGCATGAGTCATCAGAGCCTCCTTGATCTAAGTCATAAAGTATGCGATTCGTTCGGAGTAACAGCAAGCAATAAAACCTCATGCAAGCCAGTCCGGCCGGACTCCTTTACAATATGCGCAACGCTTTTTAACGGAGAGAATGATGGAATGCAAAGTCAGCTGGAATGGCCCGTCGGGCATGAGTTTCTTGGCCACGACCGGCTCCGGCCACATGGTCAACATGGATGGCGCGCCCGAGGGTGGCGGTCACAACCTGGCGCCTCGGCCGATGGAAATGGTGTTGCTGGGCACCGGCGGCTGCACGGCGTATGACGTGGTGCTGATTTTGAAGAAGGGCCGCGCCGATATCCGCGGCTGCGAATGCACGCTGACGGCCGAACGCGCGGACACGGAGCCGAAAGTGTTCACCAAGATTAACTTCCACTTCACCGTGACCGGCAAGGACTTGAAGCCGGAGGCTGTGGAACGGGCGATCACGCTGTCGCACGACAAGTACTGCTCGGCGTCCATCATGCTAGCCAAGACTGCCGAGATCACCCACTCGTTTGAAATTATCGAGGCTTAATCAGATGTAGTACGCGGTGCTGGTCATGACCTTGCCCATCACCGCCATCACCGCCTGCACCGGAGCCGGCGTCTGCGAGGCGCCCAGTGCCTGCGCGGCGGCGCCGTGTTCGATCTCATCCAGGCGCATCTGCTCGACGATGGCGCGCGACTTGGCGTCCTGCGGCGGCAGCTTATCCAGATGGCTGGCCAGATGCGCCTCCACCTGCCGCTCCGTTTCCACCACAAAGCCCAGGCTGCGCGCATCGCCCAGCACCGCGGCCACCGTGCCCAGCGCATACGCGCCCGCATAGAACAAGGGATTGAGCACGCTGATGTGCGAATTCAATTCGCCCAGCCGCTGCGCGGTCCAGGCCAGATGGTCTTCCTCTTCCCTGCCCGCCTGCTCGAACTGCGCGCGCATCTGCTCGGTCTTGGCGAAGCGGCTCTGCGAGTTGTACAGCGCCTGCGCGCACACCTCGCCCACATGGTTCACCCGCATCAAGCCGGCGCTGTGGCGGGTTTCCGCTTCGCTCATCATGGCGTCGGCCGCGTGCAGCGCCGGTGTCGGGCGCGAGGCGGAGGCGACGCCGGTAATCACGCGCAGCGCCTTGTCGGCGCCGGCAATCAAACGGTCCAGCGGGGTGTGGTGATGTGCGGCCATGTGCAGACTCGAATTCGGACGAAAGCAATATTATAGGCGCGGAGGCCTTAATTTGCCTCGGCCGCTTCGCGCAACTGGCGCTGGCGTTCGATGTAGTCGGCCACCGGGCCGCGCACGTCCATCTTGGAAATATCCTTGGCCACGCTCAGGTTCAGGCCGAGCAGGAAGGGGATGTTCTCCACCGGCACTTCGGTGCAGTGCTGCGCGAACGCCCGCAGGAAGCGCTTGGACTCCACCACCGGCACCACCTTCTCCCCGCTCATGTATTGCAGGATGCTAGTGATGCTGTGGCCCTTGCCGATGCTGTGGTAGATGAAGCGGTTGAAGTCGCGGTCCAGCTGCTTGAAGTCCAGCGTTTCCTTGGTCATCAGGCCCGACAGGTAATACAAGCCCAGCGCCACGCGGAAGAAGCCGGTGGATTCGTTACGGTCGACGCCGCAATGTGTCACGGCCAGTATTTTTTCCTGCAATTGAGGATTCATTTTTTATTCTTCTCCCATATCCGACTATAGCAAGACATTTGTACAGCTAGTAGCTTGCGTGTGAGAATTTTTACATGCTACTCTTGAAATCTTTTTAACAAGGACACTGCAATGATCGAGGTCAGGGGTCTCGCCAAGCGTTTTCGGCTGCCGTCGCGCGGCGGCAAGTCCGCGCAGGCGGCGCGCGATCCGCGCGACCACGACGGCTGGTTCCATGCAGTGCGCGATGTCAGTTTCCGCTGCGCGCCCGGTGAGGTGCTGGGCCTGCTCGGACCCAACGGCGCCGGCAAGACCACCACGCTGCGCCTGCTCTCCACGGCGTTGAAACCCGATGCCGGCAGCATACACGCCAACGGCGTCGACCTGCTGCACGATCCGGTCGCGGCCCGCCAGCACATCGGTTTCCTGTCCGGCACCACCGGCTTGTACGGCCGCCTGACCGCGCGCGAAAACGTCGAATACTTCGGCCGCCTGCACGGCATGAGCCCGCCCTACCTGAAGCGCCGCTGCGACGAACTGTTCGAGCTGCTGCAAATGACCGAGTACGGCAACAAGCGCGCCGACCAGCTGTCCACCGGCATGAAGCAGAAATGCTCGATCGCCCGCACCGTAGTGCACGAGCCGCAGATCGTCATCCTCGACGAACCGACCACCGGCCTGGACGTGATGTCGGCCAAGATCCTGCTGGACTTCATCGCCAGCTACAAGGCGCTGCATGTGCCGCTGATCTTCTCCACCCACCACCTGCACGAGGTGGAGAAGTTGTGCGACCGCGTCTGCATCATCAACCACGGCAAGACCGCCTTCCACGGCACCGTCGGCGAGCTGCGCCACCTGGGCGGCAGCACCGATCTGTACGACGCTTTCGTCGGCGTCATCAACCAGGGAGGCTGAGCCATGTGGATCATTTATCTGAAGGAATTGCTGGAGCTGGCGCGCGACCGCCGCACCTTCTTCTTCACCGTCTTCATCCCGGTGTTCGCGATGCCGCTGATCTTCACCGGCTTCGGCTTCGTCTCCCAGAGCCTGTTCAAGCAGGCCAGCCAGGCCGAGATGACCTACTCCATCTTCGGCAAGGACCACGCGCCGCGCCTGGCCGAACGCTTCGCGAAAGAGAAGGGCTTCCGCGAAGTGGTGCTGGCCAGCCCCGCCGACATCAAGACCGCTATCGGCGACGATCGCATCAAGTTCGCGCTGGTGATCCCGGCCGGCTTCGAACAGAGCCTGGCCCAGCAGCAGCAAGGCGTGATCGCGCTGCACTACAACAGCGCCGTCACGGTCGACCTGACGCGCAAGCGCGTGATGTCGGTGATCGGCGGCCAGAACCGCGTGCTGCGCGAGCAGGCGCTGTCCGCGCTCAACCTCAACAAGGAGCAGCTGCGCTTCGCGCTCGACCCGATCACGCTGGAAGACCATTCCACCGCCGACAAGCGCGAGCAGATGGGCGCTGTGGTCGGCGGCATGCTGCCCTACATCCTGCTGATGGTGTGCGTGATGGCGGCGATGTATCCGGCGATCGACACCGGCGCCGGCGAGAAGGAACGCGGCACGCTGGAAACCCTGCTGCTGGCGCCGGTCTCGCGCACCGCGCTGGTGATGGCCAAGTTCCTGATGCTGTTCACCGTCGGCCTGACCTCGGCGCTGCTGATGATAGGCAGCATGGGCATGCTGCTCTACTTCTTCGGCGCGCTGATCGGCGGCGACCTGGTGCAGATGGTGCGCGCCATCGGCCTGCTGGACCTGGCCATGGTGGCGCTGATGCTGGTGCCCACCGCCGCCATCTTCGCCGCCATCCTGCTGTCGATCTCGGTCTACGCCAAGAGCTACAAGGAGGCGGCCGGCCTGATCTCGCCGCTGATCATCGTCACCATCCTGCCGACGCTGGTGGCGCTGCTGCCCGGCGTGGAGCTGAACTGGAAGTGGGCGATGGTGCCGCTGACCAATGTGTCGCTGGCGATGAAGGAGCTGGTCAAGGGCACCATGGACTACAGCATGTTCTCGGTGATCCTGCTGTCGACCACCCTGACCGCCGGCGCCCTGCTGGCCCTGTGCCGCTGGTGGTTCAACCGCGAGCAGGTTTTGTTTAGAAATTGAACAAGTTGTCTATTCAACTAGCCCGAAATGGGCCGCTTCAGGCCGCCGTCTGGTCGGCCTTTTTTGCACTCTGGCGCGCGGTTTGCGCCGCCCGTCGCAATGGGGCCCCATGTATAGGGCAAACCCAATACAATGCCATCATGTGAAAAGTGTATGGCCGTGCAGAAACGCGGAGCAGACACCGGCAGAATCATTCAGGAGTTAGCATGGAATTACGCATCAGCAACTTGTCTAAAACCTACGGCAATGGCGTCGTAGCGCTGGACAATATTTCGCTCACCATCCCGACCGGGATGTTCGGTTTGCTCGGGCCCAACGGCGCCGGCAAGTCGACGCTGATGCGTACGCTGGCCACCTTGCAGGAATGCGATTCCGGTTCCGTCTTCCTGGACGACATCGACGTGCTGGACGAAAAAGACGAAGTGCGCCGCCTGTTGGGCTACCTGCCGCAGGACTTCGGCGTGTATCCGAAAGTGACCGCCTACGAGCTGCTCGACCATTTTGCCGTGCTCAAGGGCCTGTCCAACCGCAACCGCCGGCGCGAAGTGGTCGACGGCCTGCTGCAGCAAACCAATCTGTTCGACGTGCGCAACCAGCGCCTCGGCGGCTTTTCCGGCGGCATGCGCCAGCGCTTCGGCATCGCCCAGGCGCTGCTGGGCGATCCCAAGCTGATCATCGTCGACGAGCCGACCGCCGGCCTCGACCCGCAGGAGCGCGTGCGCTTCCACAACCTGCTGTCCGACATCGGCGAAGACAAGACCGTGATCCTGTCGACCCACATCGTCAGCGACGTCGCCGACCTGTGCGCCAACATGGCCATCATCAACAAGGGCCACCTGCTGCTGTGCGGCCCGACCCAGGAACTGATCCACGAAGTGAGCGACAAGATCTGGGCCCGCTTCATCGACAAGCGCGACCTGCCGTCGTTCCAGCTGCGCCATCCGGTGATCTCGTCGCGCCTGCTGTCCGGCCGCACCCTGATCCACGTCTACAGCGAGAGCGATCCCGGCGACGGCTTCGAGGAAGCCATCGGCGACCTGGAGGACGTCTACTTCGCCACCATCGCCGGCCGCCACAGCGCTGCGGCCAGCTGCGATTAAGGCGGCCCCATGTTTTCCATCGCCTACTTTGAAGCGCGCCAGCGCCTCAAGCTGCTGTCCACCTGGGTGTATTTCCTCGGCTTCCTCGCGTTGTCGCTGCTGTGGATGGCCGCCGCCGGCGGCGTCTTCAAGGGCGCTTCCGTCACCTTCGGCAGCCAGCTGATCGACTCGCCCCGCTCGCTGATGTTCACCACCAGCCTGCTCGGCTCGCTGGGCGTGGTGGTGATGGCGGCCATGATGGGCCGCTCGGTGCAGCAGGATTTCGAATACGACATGCAGCATTTCTTCTTCAGCGCGCCGATCAAGAAGCACCAGTACATGTTCGGCCGCTTCCTCGGCGCCTACCTGACCTTGGCCATCATCTTCACCAGCATCGGACTGGGCACCTGGCTGGGCAGCTTCATCCCCGGCATCGACCCCGAGCGGCTGGGCCAGCCCGGCGTGCTGGGCTATGTGATCCCCTACCTGATCGTCATCCTGCCCAACATCTTCATCTTCGGCGCCGTATTCTTCATCCTGGCCGCGCTGACGCGGCGCATGCTGCCGGTCTACATTTCCAGCGTGGTCATGCTGATCGGCTACATCGTCGCCCCCGGCCTGGCGCGCGACCTCGACTTCAAAACGCTGGCCGCGCTGATCGATCCCTTCGGCACCACCGCCGTGATCCGCCTGACCGAGTACTGGCCCATCGTCGAACGCAACACCCGCATATTCCTGCCGGAAGGCGTGTACCTGCTGAACCGCGTGCTGTGGTGTTCGTTCGCGCTGGCCGGCCTGCTGCTGGGCTACTGGCGCTTCCACTTCATCGCCACCATCGACAGCGGCTCCGGCAGCACCAGCCGCGGCGAAGGCGAAACCCCGCTGCACCTGTCGGCGCAGTCGACCAGCACCCAGGAAAAGCCCGACTTCGCCTCGCGCAGCCTGGCCGCGCTGCTGTTCAAGATGAGCTGGCTGAACCTGCGCGAAACCACCAAGAACATCTACTTCCTGGTGATCGTGCTGGCCGGCGTGCTGATGATGTTCGCCAGCGCGCTGGACATGGGCTCGATGTTCGGCACCACCACCTACCCCGTCACCTACCTGGTGCTGGAAGCCGTGTCGGAAACCTTCGCGCTGTTCATGTTCGTCATCACCACCTTCTACGCGGGCGAGCTGGTGTGGCGCGAACGCGAGGCGCGCATGGGGCAGATGCTGGACGCGCTGCCCATCCCGAGCTGGCTGCCGATGCTGGCCAAGCTGTTCGCGCTGATCGGCCTGCAAGCGATGCTGATGGGCGTGGTGATGTTGTGCGGCATGGCGATCCAGATCGTCAAAGGCTACTTCATCCTGGAGCCCGGCCTCTACCTCTACCAGTTGTTCCTGATCCAGCTGCCGGGCTATGCGCTGTCGGCGGTGCTGGCGATCGCGCTGCAAGTGCTGATCAACCAGAAATACCTGGCCTACTTCGCGATGATCGTCTACTACGTGGCCAGCCTGACGCTGGGCACGGTCGGCGTCGACGACCCCATGCTCATCTACGGCAACGTGCCGAGCTTCATCTACTCCGCGATGAACGGCTACGGCCACTTCCTGCCGCGCGAGCGCTGGTTCGAGGCCTACTGGGGCGGCGCGGCGCTGCTGCTGGCCGTGCTGTCGCTGCTGTTCTGGGCGCGCGGCACCAACGACGGCTGGCGCCAGCGCCTGCAACTGGCGCGCCACGCGCTGACGGTGCCGGTGCTGACCACGGTGGCGGCCGGCCTGCTGATCTTCGTCGGCGCCGGCAGCGTGCTGTTCTATAACACCCACATCGTCCAGTGCTACAAAACGCAGTACCAGAAGGATGGCGAGCGCGCCGACTACGAGCGCAAGTACAAGAAGTTCGCCGTGGTGCCGCAGCCGCGCATCACCGACGTCAAGCTCGACGTCGCCATCGTGCCGGAGCGGCGCAGCCTGGTCGTCAAGGGCCGCTACCTGCTGGAGAACAAGACCTCGCAGCCTATCAGCGACGTGCTGGTCTACCAGGACAACACCAGCACCCAGTACAAGGTGCGCTTCAGCCAGGATGTGCGGCCGGGCTTCCAGGACGAGGAGCTGGGCTTCTACAGCTACAAGCTGGCCAAGCCGCTGGCGCCGGGCGCGCAGCTGACGATGGACTTCGACGTCGCCTACATCCCCACGGGCATCCTGGGCATGGGCCAGGACACGCCGGTGGTCGGCAACGGCACCTTCTTCAACAACGACGTGCTGCCGCACATCGGCTACCAGCAGGCGATGGAACTGAACGACGCGCGCGACCGCAAGAAGCACAAGCTGCCGGCGCGCGAGCGCATGCTGCCGCGCGACGACCCGGCCGGCCTGGCCAACAACTTCGCCAGCAGCGACGCCGACTGGCTGACTTTCGACGCCACCGTCAGCACCAGCGCCGACCAGATCGCCATCGCGCCGGGCACGCTGGTCAAGGAATGGAGCAAGCAGGGGCGGCACTACTACCACTACAAGATGGACCAGCCCATCCTCAACTTCTACGCCTTCCAGTCGGCGCGCTACCTGGTCAAGCGCGACTGGTGGCAGGATGTCGGCATCGAGCTGTACTACCATCCCGGCCACGAGTACAACCTGGACCGCATGGACAAGGGCATCAAGGAATCGCTGGACTACTACACGCGCAACTTCGGCCCTTACCAGCACAAGCTGGTGCGCATCGTCGAGTTCCCGCGCTACGCCACGTTCGCGCAATCGTTCCCGACCACGATACCGTATGCGGAATCGCTCGGTTTCATCGCCAAGGTCAACGACAAGAATCCGAAGGACATCGACTATCCGTTCTACATCACCGCGCATGAAGTGGCGCATCAGTGGTGGGGCCACCAGCTAGTCGGCGGCAACACGCGCGGCGGCACGGTGCTGAGCGAAACGCTGGCCGAGTACTCGGCGCTGATGGTGATGAAGAAGAATTTCGGCGCGGACAAGATGCGCCGCTTCCTGCACTACGACCTGGACCAGTACCTGGTGGGCCGCGCGCTGGAGCGCAAGAAGGAATTGCCGCTGGCGGAGAATGAGAACCAGAACTACATCCAGTACCGCAAGGGCAGCCTGGCGATGTACCAGTTGCAAGATATCGTCGGCGAAGCCAAGGTCAACGGCGCGCTGAAGGAAATGCTGGCGCAGTATGGCCGCAAGAGCGGGCCCTATCCTAGCGTGACGGTGCTGGTCGACGCGCTGCGCAAGATCACGCCGCCGGAGCAGGCTTACCTGATCGACGACCTGTTCAACCACATCGTACTGTACGAGAACCATGCGGTGTCGGCCACGGCACGCAGGCTGGCGGACGGCAAGTATGAAGTGACGTTCGCGGTCAGCGCGGCCAAGGTGCGGGCCGATGACCAAGGTGCGGAGAAGGATACGCCGCTGAAGGATTGGATCGACATCGGCATCGACGACAAGGACGGCAACAGCCTGTACCGCGAGCGCATGCTGGTCGAGCGCAAGGACAATCTGTACACGGTAGTCATCAACGGCCGTCCGGGCCGCGCCGGCATCGATCCGGACAACAAGCTCATCGACCGCAAGCCCGACGACAACATGATCGCCGTCGAGCTGCAAGCGCAATAACACAATGGGGGTCAAGTCTGACATTTGGACACGAGCTGAACTGTAGCGCAGGCTACAGTTCAGCTCGTGTCCAAATGTCAGACTTGACCCCCGTTTTTTTTCACGCCGCCAGCTTGAAGACGGCGACCACTTCGGTCAGTGCATCGGCCTGATCGTGCAGGGCGGCTGCCGCGGCGGCCGCTTCTTCCACCAGCGCGGCGTTCTGCTGCGTGACCTGATCCATCTGGCCGATCGCCTGGTTGATCTGCTCGATGCCCGAGCTCTGCTCCATGCTGGCCGTGGTGATCTCGCCCATGATGTCGGTCACGCGCTGGATGCTCTCCACCACTTCGCTCATCGTGTTGCCGGCCTGCGTGACCAGCATGCTGCCGGCATCGACCTTTTCCAGCGAATCATCGATCAGTGTCTTGATTTCCTTGGCCGCCGTCGCGCTGCGCTGCGCCAGGCTGCGCACCTCGGTCGCCACCACCGCGAAACCGCGTCCCTGCTCGCCCGCACGGGCCGCTTCCACCGCCGCGTTCAAGGCCAGGATGTTGGTCTGGAAAGCGATGCCGTCGATCACGCTGATGATGTCGACAATCTTGCGCGCGGAACCGTTGATCGCATCCATGGTCTGCACCACGTCCGACACCACGCCGCCGCCCCGCTGCGCCACTTCCGACGCCTTCACCGCCAGCTGATTGGCCTGGCGCGCATTGTCCGCATTCTGTTTCACGGTCGAGGTCAACTCTTCCATCGACGAGGCGGTTTCTTCCAGGCTCGAAGCCTGCTCTTCGGTGCGCGAGGACAGGTCCAGGTTGCCGGCCGCGATCTGGCTCGATGCACTGGAAATGCTCTCGGTGCCGCTGCGCACTTCGGTGACGATGCCGATCAAGCCATCGTTCATGGTGCGCAGCGCTTCCAGCAACCGGCCGGTCTCATCCTTGCTGCTGACCACGATGCGGGTGGTCAAATCCTTGTTGGCCACAGCCACGGCGATATCCACCGCCTGGCTCAGCGGCACGGTGATGCCGCGCGTCAAACGCCACGCGCAGACGATGCCCAGCGCCAGCACCGCCAGCCCGAACACGATCATGAACTGGCGGCTGCGCTCGTACAGCGACTCGATCGCCGCCGCGTTATCGTCGATGCTCTTGCGCTGCAATTCCAGCAGGCCGCGCAGCGATTCCAGATAGGCCTTGCCGTCCGGCGTGAAATGCTGGTCCAGCATGGCGGCGGCCTCGTCCAGCTTGCCTTCCTTCTTCAGCGCAACGATGGCGTCGCGCGACGCCAGGTAGCGCTTGCGGTTGGCCTTCATGTCGTCGAACAGCGCTTTTTCCTTGTCGGTTTCCAGCAGCGGCTCGACCTTCTTTTGCAGGCCGTTGACTTCGGCCGTCGATGCGGAGGTCTCTTCGGAGAAGAACGGTCCCAGCGACGGGTCGCTACTCTTCGAAATCGCCGACGTCCGGCGCACGCTGGTGTGGATCAGGCGATACCAGTCGCTGATCATGCGTTCCTTGGCCAGCGGCTGCTGCATCATGTCGCGGGTGGCTTCGGCCACGGTTTGCATATGGCCGATGCCGATCGCGGTCATCAGCGTCATCAACGCCAATACCAAGCCAAAGCCCGCGGCAAGGCGCGTGCCGATTTTCAAATTTTTCATGATATGTGTGCCCGTGAAGGCAATATTGGAAATAAAGCAGCGTTGCCGCTCAATGTTGCTACTGTTGGAACTGCGAATCGGGCAGAAGGATGAAAGTTGCCCTAAAGAATCGCCAGTGTACCACGGCAATTAATTTATTGCTGAAGGGTCGTTAGGCCGTGGCCTGCAGGGTGCTGACCAGGCCGGCGTTATAGGAGTCGGCGATGACGGTGCCGGCCAGGCCGGGATTGAGCTTCAACAGGTCCGCCCAGTTGGACGAAGCCTGCTCGGACAGGCCGCTGACCGTCCCCGCGCCGGTGTAGACGCCGGAAGCCGAGGGGGCCGCTGCCAGGCTTTCAAGCAGGCCCTGGTCCAGCGCGTTCTGCGCGGTGGATGAAGTGTCGGCGTTGCTGCCTTCCGCCGGCACGTTGACCGGCTCGGCCACCGTGCCCGCCTGCTGCAATGTATCGAGCAAGCCCGACGGCGTGTAGACCGCCGCACCGGTCGACCCACCCAACGAAGCCACCACCGCCGATGCAGCCGACAGGCTGACGGCGGCCGAAGACAAGGCCCGCGCCGCCGTGCTGGACACGACGGGAACATACGGCTGATAAGCCGGACTGGCGCTGACGGTGTTGAGGGCGACTGTCATGATGATTTCAATATAGTTGCTCACCCACGCAGGCGCAAGCGCAAAAAAGCCGGGCGGCTTGGAGGCGCCCGGCTTTCTGGAAATTTCAACGATCAGATCTTGGCAGCGTCGTGGTCGCGCTTGACCTTGTCCGCGTGACGCTCCACTTTCGCTTCTTTACGCGCCACCTGTTCCACATGCTTGTCGGCCGTGCGGTGGGCGATCACTTTTTCATCATGCTTGATGTCTTGTTGCTTGGCGGCGATCACCGCGTTGTCGCGCTGGATCTGGCGGGTTTCCTGATGTACTTGTTTGACGTCCTGGCGGATCTGAGCATTGTCCTGGTGGACTTGTACCACTGGATTGGTCTGCGCGAAGGCTGCGGCGCTGATCATGGAAAGCACGCCGGCGATCATCAGGGATTTGGTTTTCATGATGGTGTGTCCTTTTCTAGTGGTTGGCAGATCGCTGTGCATCAGCGTCTTGTGCAATTAACGCGACCGCCCCGGCGGCAGACGACCACAGTTCCGTAAGAAAAGTTACGAGTTGTATCCTGCAAGCGCAGCCGCCAGTTCGCGCTGCCAGACGCTGGCCTTGACATGGTTCCACACCAGCGCCACCTGCTCCACGCATTCGAACGCGCAGTCGGTGACGTGGATGCGGCGCAGCTCGGGATCGGCCAGCGCGAAGTCCGGCAGGTAGGCCAGCGCCTCGCCGGACTTGACCAGCGACAGCAGCAATTGCAGGTCGTCGGTCCAGTAGCGTATCTTGCGCGGCAGCTGGTCGTCGCGCCAGCCGTCGGAGCGGGCGCCGCGCTGCACGCCACAGAACAGCGAACGCGACGGACAGGCGAAATCATGCGCCAGCACTTGCGCCGTGTCCGCCTCCAGCAGCGGTGCGATGCCCTCCACCTGCAGCGACCGCACCAGCGGATGCCGCTGCCCCGCCACCAGGTGCAAGGTCACGCTGCCCAGCGGCGTCACCTGCCACTCGTCCGACCAATGCTCGCCACGCCCTTCGATGACGTCGCCAGTGACGATGGCGGCGTTGATATCGCCGCGCAGCAGCGCCGCCAGCGCCTCATCCTCGAACATGGCCTGCATGCGCAGGCTGGCTTCGGGATAGGCGCGCAAGGCCTGCGACAGCATCTGCCCATGCCGCCACAGCAAAATCGCCGGTCCGGCAACGCGGCTGTCGACGGCGGCGCGCTCGCCCATCAGATCGGCCCTGGCCTGGTCGGCCAGCGCCAGCAGGGTCTGGGCGCGCGCCAGCAGCAACTGGCCGCTGTCGTTCAGCACCAGCTGCTTGGCGCTGCGGTCGAACAGCGGCTTGCCCAGGCTGTCCTCCAGCCGCTTGAGCGCCTTGGATACCGCCGACGGCGTCAAATGCAGCTCCAGCGCGGCCGCGCCCAGCGATGGACGGCGGGCGGCACTGACGAAAACGCGCAGGTCGGAAAGATTCATGATGTCCCAACAGGATACGAATAGTGAATTTAAGTTGCTTTACCGGATACGAAGAGCATCTTACCATCTGCTTATGACTACACTGACCCAACAACAATGGATCTACCGCCGCCAGCCGGTCGGCCAGATCACGGCCGAGCACTACGAGCTCGTCGAACAACAGCTGTCGACCACGCTCGGCGATGGCGAGGTATTGATCGAAGCGCGCTGGTTCAGCGTCGATCCCTACATGCGCATCGGCCAGTCGACCAAGCCGACCTATGACACCGAGCCGCATCCGCTGAACACCGTGCAGCAAGGCGCCGTGGTGGCGCAAGTGCTGGCGTCGAACGCGCCCGGCTACGCGGTGGGCGACTGGGTGCAGAGCTACACCGGCTGGCAGACGCATGCGCGCGTCCACGCCAGCGGCCTGAAGCGCATCGACCCGGCGCTGGCGCCGGTGACGACCGCGCTCGGCGTGCTCGGCATGCCGGGCCGCACCGCGTGGTTCGGCCTGACGGAATCGGGCAAGCCGCATGCGGGCGAAGTGGTGGTGGTGTCCGGCGCGGCCGGCGCGGTGGGTTCGCTGGTGGTGCAGTTCGCCAAGCGCCACGGCGCGCGCGTGCTCGGCATCGCCGGCGGCCCGGCCAAGTGCGACTGGCTGCGCAACACGCTGGACGCCGACTGGGCCATCGACTACAAGGCTTACGCCGACGCCGACACGCTGGGCGCCGAGATCAAGCGCCTGACCGGCGGCGTCGATGTGTATTTCGATAACGTCGGCGGCATGGCGACCGACGCCATCATCCCCATCATCAACCGCCGCGCGCGCATCGTCATCTGCGGCCAGATCAGCCAGTACAGCGGCGGCCTGGAGACGCCGGAACTGGGGCCGCGCCTGCTGCACCACATGCTGTACCAGCGCGCCACGATCCAGGGCATGCTGGCGCGCGACTACCTGCACCGCATGGACGAGATGATACGCATCGTCGCGCCGTGGGTGAAGGCGGGCGAGATCGTGTTCGAGGAAACGGTGATCGACGGCTTCGCGCAATTGCCGGCCGCGCTGAACTCGCTGTTCACCGGCGAGCATCGCGGCAAGCTGCTGGTGAAGGCATGAGGACCGCGCTGCTGCTGAGCCTGGCCTTGATTATGGGCGGCGCCGGCGCCGCCGACACCACCTATGGCGAGCACGGCATGGCGCTGTTCGGCGGCCAGCAAGGGCTGTATGCATCGCACTTGCCGATGTTCCATGCGCCGCATGACTACCAGGTGATCCTGCAAGTGCACGTGGCCGATCCCGCCACCGACGCGGCGCTGCGCAGCCGTCTCGACGGCAAGACCGCGCTGTGGACGATCGCCCCGGAGAAGTTCGAGCTGTCGCGCCTGGCGCCGGCAAGCGCGGCGCCGCTGCGGCAGTTCAAGGCCGACCTGGTGCAGGGCCACTTCGAGCAAGGCGGCAAGACGCAGTTCGCCGACGCCACCGTCGTGGTCGACAGGGTGCTGATGTTCCGACAGTTGTCGCCAACGCAGAAGACCAGCAACGACGCCAGCTACGTGCAGATCGGCAGCGGCAGTCAGCGCTATCTGGTGAAGCAGATCGACAGCCGTCCGGATTTCGATCACATCGTTTCCTACGCGGCGGCCGCTGGCGCACCGACTGCCGCCGTCACGCTGAACAAGCAGGCACTGCTGCAACCGCAGGCGGCGGCGCTGGCCGCAGCGCTGCATGTGCCCGCCAGTGCGATTCGTGGTACGGTCTACTTTTACACCGACGATTTGAAGTGACATGGTTCCTGCGGAATACCAAGGCTTGTGGCGCCGCAGCGGCATCTGGCGCAGCAATGGCAGCAGCGACCTGACCACGCAAGTGTGGTGGTTCCAGGCGGCGCGCTATCACATCGACCTGCGCATCCCCGTCGACCGCGTCGGCATCAACGGCTTCGCCGGCGAGACCGTGGTGGAAGGCACGCGCTGCACCTGGCATCCCGCCATCGCCTACCCCGCCCTCAGCGGCGAGCTCGACGCCGGCTGGATGCGCTTCGACGATGCCGACCACGTCCACGAAACCGGCCTCGACAACAGCTACGATGAAGACTGGTACCGCGAACCCAGCGGTCCCATGCACGGCGTGCGGCTGGCCGCAGCGCACGGCGACCAGCTCGCCTATCTGCTGATCAGCGATGACTGGATGGCCTGGGCCTGCGGCAGCCCGAACGGTGCTTGCGAAATCACCGTCTATCGCCGCGAGCAGCGGCAATGGATCGCCATCGCCAGCAACCTGTCCACGCCAGCGCCCACCGTCGCACTCGACAAAGAACAAGTGCTGCAATGGCAGGCCGGCGATCTGGTCGAGGTAGCGATGACGCCAGGCATCCGCTACCAAGTCGCCGCCGACGACGAACCGCACAGTTCCTCAACCCCGTAGGGCGCCAAGCTGTTTGTCGTCGATTGATCTGGCCAGGCGGTCGATACGCATCAATTCTGGTCGTGACGGCAAATCGGATGGCAGAGTGAAGTCCCAGGCTAATCCGGCACAGCGCATCATGCACAGCGCCCACCAGCCGGGATCCCACTCGCCTGCGTGCAGACCCAGGCGCGCAGAGCCGGGGAAAGCGTGATGATTATTGTGCCAGCATTCGCCCATCGTCAGTAGCGAGGTCAAACGGATGTTGTGGCCTTGCACTGCGGCGCCCTGCACTTCGTAATGCATCTCACCGTGGTTGTGCGCGAAGTAGCCTATCAGCCAGTGGCCAAACACCCCGGCAGTCACCCGGGCGCACGTACCGAAAAATACAAACGACCAGCCGCCCCAGCAAAACAGCAGCACAGCGACCGGCAGTTGCTGAAGCATCCAGGTGCGCTCAAGAAATCGATAGAAGCGGTCGTCGGCGATGTGCGCTTCGATGTGGATTTTCGGCTCATCGGCCAAATGCAGTTCGCAGTTGAGCTGCCACCAGGCATCCACCCACGCCGAGCGGCCGTGCCGCAGATAATCATGGCAATCCGGCAGACGCTGCGCGTAGTCGCGCAGTTCGTGCTGGCGCAGCAGCCCCAGCGGACCTGCCAGCCCTACCTGCACACCGAGATAGACCAGCAGGTACTCCAGCCATTGGGGACACTGGTAGCTATTGTGAATCAACTTGCGATGGCTGCCCAGCGAATGGCCGAACAACAGAACGACCGCAGTAGAAACCAGAAACAACGCAAGACCGGCCAGTGAAAATGTCGCATAGCCGCCGATCAGCGCGGCGCTGGCCATGCCAAGGAGCCACAGCGACTTCATTGGCGCGTATCGCACTTCGCCGATCACTACGCTGCTGGTCGCGGCGGCGCGGACACGATGCTGCTCTATGTTGGAAAACAAATGAGACATGGCGCAACTCCCTTCGGTAGGGTACGGATCAAGTAGTTTTCTTTTTCTTGCTCAGCGCGCGCGACTCGCGCTTCAACTTTCCGCCGACCGGACAGACTTCCAGCGCGTAGCCGGTCAAGGTACTGGCCAGGCTTTCCGCATTCAGCTTGTAGAGTACGAATTGCCCCTTGCGCTCGCTGGTCACGAGGCCGGCGTTTTCCAGTATCGACAGATGACGTGAGATCGCGGGCGTGCTCATTTCGAAGCGGGTTGCAAGTTCCGAGGTCGACAATTCGAGCTCAGACAGATACGCCAGGATTTGCCTGCGAGGCTTGGAGGCCAAAGCCTCGAATACGCGGTCCAGCTCCATAAATTAACCTATTAACGAATAAGTTAATATTTAAATCCTATTTCGCCTTGATGTCCACTACTTTCGGCGAAATCAACCCGCCGATGCGACAACGAAGCGGGATATCAAGCCCCTTGCTTACGACTTGCCAGGCCCAACCAGCTCGGCAAGATGGCGTGCCGCGCCGCTGTTGGAAGGGTCCAGGGCCAGCGCGCGCCGATAGTGCAGGATCGCCATCGCCTTGTCGCCGTTCACCAGAGACGCCTGCGCCAGGCTGTCGTGCGCGTTGGCGCTGTCGGGAAAGCGCTCGGCCACGAACCGCAACACCGACAGCGCATCGCGCGCCCTGCCCGTGCTGAGCAAACGATAGCCCCAATCATTCAACTCCAGCTCCGGCCAGGTCATCCCCGGATGGGCCCGCTCGATGCTGTCCGCCGCCACCCGCACCTGCTCATAGCCCTGCTCTTCCAGTGCGATGCGCAGCGCCGGCACCCCGGACAGGTCCAGCCCGGGCGCATACAGGGACGCGATCTTGTCGACCATGTCCTCCGGGAACGCGCCGGCCAGATTGGTGAGGATGACGACACCGACCTTGTCCTCAGGATAAAGATAAGCCGCCGCGCGCCCGCCGCCGGTCATGCCCACCGCGCGATGCGTTCCCCGCGTCAGCACCTGCCATCCCAGCCCCCACTGGCCGAGACGCCCGTCATTGAAAGCGACCGGCGTCCACAGCGCCGCCAGACTGTCCGCCTTCAGCAGGCGCCCGCTCTCTAGCGCGATCAACCAGCGCGCCATGTCGCCGATCGTGCTGTTGAGGCCGGAGGACGCCCGCCGGAAAGGCAGGAAGCGCTCCGCACTGACCGCCAAAGTACCCGGCGTCGTCGATGCCGCCGCGCGGTAGCCGGCGATCATCGGCCCGCCCAGGGCCCAGCGATAGGTGGGCGCCTTGGCGGGGATGACGGTGGTGGCGTCGCCGTAGGCGGTGCGGTTCATGGCCGCCATCCGCAACTGTTCCTCGGCAAGCGGCGCATCCAGCGGCCGTCCTTCGATCTGGTTGACGATGCGTTGAATCAGCGTGTAGTTGGTCTGGCAGTAGTCGAAGCGCGTCCCGGGTGGAAAGCGCAGGGGCTGCGCCTGGACCCAGGCCCAGGCGGCGACGGCATCGGTTTCGACGGTCGGGGCGCGCATCATGTCCGGCAAGCCGGACATATGGCTCAGCAGTTGACGCAGCGTGACCTTGCGCCAGGCTTCCGGCAAGTCCGCCAGATAGCGTCCCACCGGCGCCGACAGCTCCAGCCGCCCCTGCTCGGCCAGGCGCATCGCCGCCACGCCGGTAAAGGCCTTGGTGATCGAGTTGATGGCAAACACCGTGTCGTCCACAACGGGAATGCCGAACTCCACGCTCGCGCTGCCGTACGTCCGGACCAGCGCGACCTGACCGTCCTTGACGACCGCCACGGCCATGCCGGGGATGGCCAGCCGCTTCATCTGCACGCCCAGATAACGGTCGACTTCGGCCGCCGGGTCCGCCGCGGCGGCAACCGTGGCGACGGCCATCCCGGCGACAAAACCGATGAGGGCAAGAAAGCGGCGCGGACGCGCGCCTGCGTACATCAAACTCATGATATTTCCTCGCGTCTGGACACGGAATCCACTCTGGTTGGCGACCAGCGATTCTATCTCATCGCGACGGTCCGGCGCCGCATGACGGCGGCCATGATCGCCAGGCCGGCCAACAGCATCGCGCCGGCGCCCGGCTCCGGCACCGGCAGCGGCACCGGCGCCTTGACTTCGGCGTAGTCGATCTGCAGCGCGGCATTGCGTATGCCTGCCGTCGCCAGCGACGTCGGCCCCCATTTGCCGTCCGCGCTTTGCACAACGTAGGCCCAGGTCCAGCCGTTGAACGACACATCGAAGGAGTTGCCATAATTGATGGCGCCGAACTGCGAACCGAAGCTGTGATTGCCGTCGAGGGATTTCTCGCTCAGCAGGACGCGGTTGCCCCCTTCCGCGCCGGTGACATTCCAGCGCAGGTCCAGGCTGTTGTCGGCAAAGCCCGGTTGCTCGCCCGGCTGCCAATATGAATGGTGCACCCCGTCCGCCACGCCGGAGAAGGTCAGATTGCTGATCTGGTAGCCGGAGTGCACATCGATGTGGAAGACGCTGTAGTGGTAGGCAGTGGCTTCGTTCTCAAGCGTGCCGTTCGGGCCGGCGTAGACATTGCCGAGCTGGCGATTCAGCGTAGCCAGGTCGAAGATGGCCGAGCCGGCCGTCGCGCTGCTCAGCCCGATGTTCCCTTGCCATGGCTTGCTGCCATCCACGTACGAAATGCTGAACGCCGGCGTGTCGATGAAGGTGCTCGCCTGGGCGAAGGAAGCGGCGGCCATCAGGGCGCCGAAAGTCAGCTTGCGAAAAGTACTGTTCATATTGCTCTCCAAAATAGCTCCGGCCGCACCGCGAATGCAGCAGCGTAACCGGAAGCTCAACCGGAAAGCGTAGCGCTTGTCGAATGAATAAACAATATTGTCAAAATGAGGAATGTATGTGCCACGGGCACATCGGCCGCGTAACCCCGTGCGCATTAACACAAAGCCACGATCATGGATACGCGCAGTTTGGACTGTGTCGTAAATGCCGACATCGCCGGCCGAAATAAAAAAACGGGACCATCAAGGTCCCGTCTTTGTTGGCGCTGCCGAAGATTACTCGGCGGTCGCGGCAGCTTTTTTCGGCGCCGCTTTCTTGGCTGGCGCTTTCTTGGCCGCAGGCTTCTTGGCTGCCGCCGCCTTGGCCGGAGCCTTGGCTGCTGCCGCCTTCTTGGCCGGCGCTTTCTTGGCTGGCGCCGCGCCTTCGGCGGCTTCCGCGCCCTCGTCCGCTACCGCGGCCGCCTTGCCCTTGGCCGGAGCCTTGGCCTTGCGTTCCTCGAACTCGAAGCTGATCTTGCCGTCCTTGCCCTTGGTCAGGAAGGCCTTGAACGGACGGCGCGTGCGCTGCGAAACAAAGCCCGGCAGCAGATCGGTCTTGCCGTCGTTGAGCAGCTTGGCCATCTGCTCGGGCAAAATCTCCTGTTGCAGAATGATGCGGCCGCTGCGGAAGTCGCAAGTCTTCGGCTTGGCGACGCTGTTTTCGCACACATACGCCAGGCCCATCTCGTACACGCCGGCGGCGCACTTCGGGCAAGGGCCCAAAGCGGTCTGGCCGGTGAAGTCGACCGGTTCCGCATCTTCCGAATCATCGTTCTGGCCGAAGTCGAACTCCAGCTTGAAGTTCTTGATCTCTTCGTCGCGCACGATGCGCAGGATGGCGGCGAACGGACGGCCCATCTTCGAACGGAAACCTTGCAGCGGGCCGATGGTGCGATCCTTCAGCAACTGCTCGACTTCCTCGATTTCAAACTGGCGGCTGCCCGGCGTTTTGCTCATCGAGAATTCGCACTTGGTGCAGGCGAAGCGGCGATAGTTTTCCTTGACCACGCTGCCGCAGTTCGGGCACGGCGTGTGCAGGGTGTGGTAATCACCCGGGATCGTATCGTTGTCGTATTCCTTGGCGCGCTTGACGATGACCTGCGTCATCTGGGCGATTTCACGCATGAACTCGTCACGCGAGATCTTGCCCTTCTCCATCTGCGACAGCTTGTATTCCCACTCGCCGGTCAGTTCCGGCGCGGTCAGTTCGTTCACGCCCAGGCCGCGCAGCAGCGTCATCAGCTGGAACGCTTTCGCGGTCGGCATCAGTTCGCGGCCTTCTCGCAGCAGGTAGCGCTCGGTCAGCAGACCTTCGATGGTGGCGGCGCGCGTCGCTGGCGTGCCCAGGCCCTTGCCGGCCATCGCATCGCGCAGCTCGTCGTCCTCGACCAGCTTGCCCGCGCCTTCCATGGCCGACAGCAGCGTCGCCTCGGTGTAGCGCGCAGGCGGCTTCGTCACCAGGCCGTTGGCGTTGACCGTGTCGGTCAGCACCTTCTCGCCCTTGGCGACCGGTACCAGGTTGCCGTTGGCGTTGCCTTCCTTGTCGTCGTCCGACGAGGCTTCCTTGCCATAGATCGCCAGCCAGCCCGGGTTGGTCATGACCTTGCCTTCAGTCTTGAACTGATGGCCGGCCACTTCGGTGTAACGGGTCGTGACCTGGAATTCCGCAGGCGGGAAGAACACGGCCATGAAGCGGCGCGTGACCAGGTCGTACAGCTTTTGCTCAGGCTCGGACAGGTTCTTCGGCGCGATGGTGGTCGGAATGATCGCGAAGTGATCCGAGATCTTGGTGTTGTCGAAGATACGCTTGTTCGGCTTGACCCACTTCTTGTCCAGGATCTGCTTGGCGAACTGGTGGTAGTTCGGGTTTTCCTTGACCACTTCCAGCGCCTGCATCACGGTCGGAATGTAATCTTCCGGCAGGTGGCGCGAATCGGTACGCGGGTAAGTCAGCACCTTGTGCTTTTCGTACAGCGCCTGGGCCAGGCCCAGCGTGTTCTTGGCCGAGAAGCCGAAGCGCGAGTTGGCTTCGCGCTGCAAGCTGGTCAGGTCGAACAGCGCAGGCGCCATCGACGTGGTCGGCTTGGCTTCCTCGGTGACGGCGCCCTGCTTGCCGCGCACGGCCAGCGCGATGGAGTCGGCTGCGGTCTTGCTCCACAGGCGCTCGGCGCGTTTCTCCGGATCGGTCTCGTCCTTCTTGAACTTGGTGTCCAGCCAGCGGCCTTCGTAGACGCCGGCGGCGCACACGAACTCGGCGCGCACTTCCCAGAAGTCGCGCGAGACGAATTTCTTGATCTTCTCTTCGCGCTCGACCACGATCGACAGGGTCGGCGTCTGCACGCGGCCCACGGTGGTCAGGTAGAAACCGCCCTCTTTCGAGTTGAACGCGGTCATCGCGCGGGTGCCGTTGATGCCGATCAGCCAGTCGGCTTCCGAACGGCAGCGGGCGGCGTCGGCCAGCGGCATCATGTCTTCGTCGCTGCGCAGCTGGGTGAAGCCTTCGCGGATCGCGCCCGGCGTCATCGATTGCAGCCACAGGCGCTTGACCGGTTGCTTGGCCTTGGCGTTCTGCGCGATCAAACGGAAAATCAGTTCCCCTTCGCGGCCCGCGTCACATGCGTTGATGAGGGTGGTAACGTCTTTACGCTTGATCAGCTTGTTGAGCACCTTGAGGCGAGCCTCGGTCTTGGCGATCGGGTTCAGCGCGAAGTACGGCGGTATCATCGGCAGGTGGGCAAAGCTCCACTTGCCGCGCTTGACGTCGTGTTCTTCCGGTACGGCAATTTCCAGCAGGTGACCGACGGCGGAGGACAGCACGTACTCGTCGGATTCAAAGTACTCATCGTGCTTGGTAAAGCCGCCAAGCGTCTTCGCGATGTCGTTCGCGACAGAAGGCTTCTCGGCGATGATGAGGGTTTTGGTCATATTTTGTATCTCGTTTTTTAACACTTTGGATGGGTGCAGCATGCGCATCATACATGGATCGCGCCGCAGTCTGCACTTTTGCGATGCGGATGGCAAGGCCGAGGCGTCACAGTCTTGTCAAAGCGCCAATGATAAGCGCGTTGCCGACCAGACTGCAAGCAAACAGCACAATACAGCGTATCACGCCGCCGAATGTTGCTTAATAAATTGCTTCAAGGGAAATACAGGCCGCTGCGGCGTGTATATATTAGTGCAGCAGGCGGGGTGCCTGGTCTTCGTCCGAGCCGAACAGGTCGTCGAACATCAGCGCGTCCGGTTCCTTGCCCTGGCTCCAGAGCAACATCAGGACGATGACCTTGAGCTTGCCCAGCGATACCGGCGCTTCTTCCAGCGCCAGCGCGCGTTCGATGACGATTTCGCGCTGCAACGGCGACAGCACCTTGGCCGATTCCAGGAACTGGATGAAGCCGATCGCGCCCGGCCCCAGCACATCCTGCTCTTCTTCGACGTAAAAACGCGTGCCGGTCGAGGACGCGGTCAGCGTATGTTCCACCCCGGCCATGGCGGTCAGGTCGGTCAACCACACCAGGGCCTCGGAAATTTCGACATCGTCAAAACCGACGGCCGACAGTTTCTTGGCCAAGGCCGCCGGTTCAGGGCAGGCATCGGGACGATAGTAAGTCTCGTAGAGGTAAACAAGGATGTCGAACATGGCTCTACTCTATCAGTTAAAACAGATCGGGCACAAGTGCCGCACAGATCGCCTGTTTTTCAGGCAATTTCATACCGATTAAGCCCGCAAACGCTGGAACATGCCCCCAGGCAAACGCTCGACCAGGCCGGCCAGTTCCAGCGCCAGCAGCTGGCCTTGCAGGTCGGCGGCGGACTGCTGCAGCCGATGCGCCAGCAGGTCCGCGCCGGCCGGGTCCTCGCCCAGCGCCGCCAGCACGCGGTCGACAAAGCTGTCGTCCGGCGACGGCCTGGCGCCGGGGGCACCGGGCGACAGCAGTTCCAGGTCGGTCAGGATATCGGCGGCCGTTTCCACCAGCTTGGCGCCCTCGCGGATCAGCGTGTGGCAGCCCTTGGCCAGCGTGGCGTGGATGGAGCCGGGCACCGCGTACAGCTCCCTGCCCTGCGCCGCCGCCAGCCGCGCCGTGATCAACGAGCCGGACTGGGCGGCCGCCTCCACCACCAGCACGCCGCGCGCCAGGCCGCTGATGACGCGGTTGCGGCGCGGGAAGTTGTCGCGCAGCGGCGGCGTCCCCAGCGCGTACTCGCTGACGATGCAGCCTTCCTCGGCGATGCGCCGGGCCAGTTGCTTGTTGCGCGACGGGTAGATCCGGTCCGGCCCGGTGCCGATGACGGCGATGGTGCTGCCCGGCCCGTTCAAGCCGCCCGCGTGGGCCGCCGCATCGATGCCCAGCGCCAGGCCGGACACGATGGTCAGCCCCGCCTCCGACAGCGCCTGCGCCATGCGGTCGGCGTTCAGCATGCCCTGGGCGCTGGCGTTGCGCGAGCCCACCACGGCCAGCGACGGCCGCCCCAGCAGCTCGGTCCTGCCCTTTAGGTAGAGCAACAGCGGCGCCGCGGCGATATTGCGCAGCGCTTCGGGATAGGCGGGATCATCGTAGCTCAGCAGGAAATTGCCAGGCTGCTGCTGCCAGGCCAGCGTGGCGTCGACCAGGGCCGCCAGCGCATCCGGCGGCGGCTGCAACAGCGCGTCGGCCTGATCGGGCTTGACCTCGCGCAGCAGCGCCGCGCGGTCGGCGTCGAACACCGCCTCGGGCGTGCGAAAGCGCCGTAACAGCCGGTGCGCCGTCATCAGGCCGACGCCGTCCGTCATCTGCAAGCGCAGCCAGCCGGCCAGCGCGGCGGCGCTGACTGGCTGGAAGGGAACGTTGGGGGTATCCGTGGCTTGCACGGCGCGGGTCACTCCGGCGACTTGGCGACGTCGCCCACTTCCACCGGCGCCGACACCTGCATGATCAAGCCGTAGGAAATATGCTTAAACACGCGGAAGATAAACAAGCTGCCCACTTCCTCGTCCGGCAGCTTGACCTGCTGTTCGCGCATGCCCATCCAGCTCTTGGCCGCCGTGGCGTCGCTGACAGTCTTCCCCGCATGGTACAACTGCAGCACGGAGCCGATGTCGAGTCCATCAAGCTTTCCGCGATTAATGCTGACAACCTGGTTCTGCCCGGCGTGCGTGACGCCGCCGTAGATCGCCACCACCCGCGCGCCCACCTTCTGCTCGGGCGGATGCGGCACATAGTTCTGCATCGGCATAGGCGGTATCGCGCGCAGCTGGTCGCCCTTGCCCATCTCCTCCTTGGCGCTGGCCACCAGGAAGGTGTGGACATCGCTGCCGCTGCCGGGCTGGGCCTCGGCCTGCAATTTCAGCGTGCCCAGGTAGAACGCCTCGTATCCGATGACGGCCTTGGTGACGGGATCTTTCAGCGGGCTGCCGGGGCGGAACACCTGGAACGAGCTGCCGCCCTTGAGGTCGCCGCGCACATAGGCCTTGTCGTCCTTGCCTAGGAACACGTGGCCGTCCTGCGTGGCCACCACGCGCGGGGCGCCGGCCAGTTCGTCGTTTTCGATGATCAACGGCTGGGTCAGGAAGGGTTCGATCACGCCGGCCGGGATCGACATCACGGCGTCCTTGCCCAGGCCCTCGGTGCGCAGCTGCGGCTTGATGCGCAGGTTGCCGGTGCCGCCCTCGCCGCTGGCGTCGATCTTGTTGCCCAGGCGTAGGCGGCCGGCGGCGCGGTCGAACCAGATGATCTGGCCCGGATAAATCCAGTGCGGATTGGCGATTTCCTCGCGGTTCATGCCCCAGACCGTGGGCCAGCACCACGGGCGTTCGAGGAATTTACCGGAGATATCCCACAGCGTATCGCCCTTGACCACCAGATGCTGGTCGGGCGCATCGGCACGGAATTCACATTTCAGCGGAGCCGCGGAGGCCGCCGTCCAGCCCGAAAAAAGCGCCGCCAATACTAAGCGGGTGCCGACTGTGCTAAAATTTTTCATTAGTAGATCCAGTAATTGCGCCGTAAATTGCGCAGGCACACCATAGCAAGAGGCGCCCTATCAATGGAAAAGGCTTGCTAAATTGAATCAAATTCTGCCCATAAAACCCTGAACTAGCAAGCGAAACCGCGCAACGGAAGCCCGCGCGGTTGTTGCATTTTTGATCGGGAAAATGACGGCGGCGGCGTAGTCTGCGCGGCCGCGTTATCAAGGCATTCACTTAGTTATCAACACAGTTACAGCATATGGCCATCTTAAATATTTTGCGTTACCCCGATCCGCGTCTGCACAAAGTCGCCACGCCAGTCACCGTCTTCGACGCCAAGCTGGAAAAGCTGGTTGCCGACATGGCCGAGACCATGTACGACGCGCCGGGCATCGGCCTGGCCGCGTCGCAGGTCGACGTGCACGAACAGCTGGTCGTGATCGACATCTCCGAAACCAAGGACGCGCTGGTCGCCTACATCAATCCGGAAATCATCTGGGCCAGCGAAGAGAAGCAGGTCTACGATGAAGGCTGCCTGTCGGTGCCCGGCATCTACGACGGCGTTGAACGCCACGCCCAGATCAAGGTGCGCGCACTGGACGTCAAGGGCCAGCCTTTCGAAGTGGAAGCCGACGGCCTGCTGGCAGTCTGCATCCAGCACGAAATGGATCACCTGCTGGGCAAGGTCTTCGTCGAATACCTGTCGCCGCTGAAGCGCAACCGCATCAAGGCCAAGCTGGTCAAGGAAGAACGCGGCATGGCCCGTGAAGCCCAGCTGCGCGCCGCCGGCCGCCGCTTCTAAGCCGCACAGGGAACCCGCATGAAAGTCATCTTCGCCGGCACGCCGGAATTTGCCGCAGTGGCGCTGCAAGCCTTGCACGAGGCGGGCTTCGAGATCCCGCTGGTGCTGACCCAGCCGGACCGTCCTGCCGGACGCGGCATGCATCTGCAACCGTCGGCCGTGAAGCAGTACGCGCTGGCGCAGGGCATCGAGGTGCTGCAACCGCTGTCGCTGCGCACCGACAGCAAAGACCCGGTGCGCGCCGAGCAGGCGAAGGAAGCGCATGCGCGTTTGCTGTCCACGCCATATGACGTGATGGTGGTGGCGGCCTATGGCCTGATCCTGCCGCGCGCCACGCTGGACATCAAGCCCTGCCTGAACATCCACGGTTCGCTGTTGCCGCGCTGGCGCGGCGCCGCGCCTATCCACCGCGCCATCGAGGCCGGCGATACCGAGACCGGCATCACCATCATGGAGATGGAAGAAGGCCTGGACACCGGCCCGATGCTGCTGATCGAACGCATCGCCATCGGCGAGCAGGACACCACCGGCATCGTGCACGACAAGCTGGCCGCGTTGGGCGGCAAGATGATCGTCGAAGCGCTGCGCAAGATGCAGCACGGCCAGCTGGAAGCCGTGGTGCAGCCGGAAGCTGGCGTCAACTACGCCGCCAAGATCAGCAAGGAAGAAGCAGCGCTGGACTTCACGCAATCGGCGGTGGAGATCGGCCGCAAGATCCGCGCCTTCAATCCCTTCCCCGGCGCGCATGCGGCGGTCAACGGCGTCAACGTCAAGCTGTGGGGCGCCGAAGTGCTGGAAGCCGACAGCAAAGGACCGGCAGGCCGCGTACTGGCGGCCGATGCGCAGCATGGCATCGTGGTCGCCTGCGGCAGCGGTTCGCTGCGTTTGACGGAACTGCAAAAGCCGGGCGGCAAGCGCCTGCCGGCTGCGGAATTCATCAAGGGCTTCCCGCTCGAAGGCCTGAGCTTCGCCTGATCCTCACCCGGCGCTGCGCGCCGCCTCTTCGCATATCCAATCGCGAACGACGGCCGCATCGGCGCTGAGCCCTTCGCAGGTGAGCAGCCAGTACGCATAGTCGCTGGCCGTCGCCGGCAGCGCGCTGGCCAGCGCCAGCCGGCCCTGCTCCAGCAAGGGCCGCACCAGTTCCAGCCGGCCCAACGCCACGCCCTGCCCCGCCAGCGCCGCCTGCACCACCTGATCGTATTGATTAAACCTCAGCACGCCCTTCGGCTTCGCGCGCCCGGCGCCAGCGCCGTGCAGCCACGCCGGCCATTGCAGCCACGGGCGCGACACATCGTCAAACTCCAGCAGCACCTGATGCTTGCGCTGCGCCGGATCTTCTATCGCATCCACAGCCAATGATGGATGGGCCACCGGCACCAGCGCCTCGCCGAACAAGCGCAGCGCGCCTTCGGGCGCATCCTGCGGGCGGCAATAACGCAGCGACAAATCCACCTGCTCGCGCTCCAGGTCGACAAAGCGGTTGCTGGCCGCCACGCGCACATCGATCTGCGGCGCCGCCTGCTGGAAGGCGTTCAGGCGCGGCAGGATCCACAAGGCGGTCACACCGATACTGGCGCTGATCGTCACCGCCCGGCGCGTGTCGTTGGGCCTGAGGCTGGCGACCACTTCGCCCAGCTGCTCCAGCATCGCATCGGCATGGCGGAACAGCCGCCGCCCCTCCGGCGTGAACTCGATGGAGCGGTGTCCGCGCACAAGCACGCGATAGCCGAGCGCCGCCTCCAGCGCCTGCACCTGACGGCTAAGCGCCGATTGCGTCACGCACATGTCCTGCGCGGCGAGCGTAATACTCATGCGCCTGCCGACTGCGACCAGGCTGCGCAGCAAGTCCAGCGGAGGAAGATCCAGAAGTCGATTAGCCATGCCGTCAATGTATCACGCATGCGAATTGGGAATGCGAAACCGCCGGAGATATCGTTTGAGCGCGGCATGGCGATCGGGTTCAATGGAGCTTTCAGGGAGGAAGCGATGACACACACCACCACCGCCGCGCTGGAGTACCTGCGCCCGATGCCGGAGCGGCCCCACACCTATATGTACCCGCCGCCCGACGGCCAGCCATGGGAGAACGCCAGCTACCATCGCGTGCCGGTGACGATACGCGACGCCCGCGCCGACACGGCCCTGTCGCTGGACCGCGAAGGCTACCTGCTGCGCCAAGCCCCCAGCGCCGTGCGCGACTTCACCGACAAGGAAGAAGTCGTCAGCCGCTACTACCCCGAAGTGGCCGCATTGGCGCTGGCGCTGACCGGCGCCAGCCAGGCCTTCGTGTTCGACCACCTGCTGCGCAAGCGCATGCCGGGCGTGCCGCAAGCCTTCGGCCGCATCGAAGGCCAGCGTCCCGGCGCGGCAGGCCGCGTGCATTGCGACTTCACGCCAGCATCGGCACGGCGGCGGCTGGAACTGGAACTGCGCGGCGACACCGAACAGGTGCAACGCTACAGCATCATCAACCTGTGGCGTTCGATCCGCCACCCCGTGCTCGACGCGCCGCTGGCCGTGTGCGATGCCCGCAGCGCGACGCCCGCGGACCTGGTGGCCAGCGATATTTTTTATCCCGAGCGGAACGGCGAAATCTACCAGTCAGTGCACAATAGCGAGCATGCATGGTCCTACTTCCCTGCGATGACGCGCGACGAGGTGCTGGTGTTCAAGCAGTTCGATTCCGCGCCGGGACCGGTGGCCCGCTACACGCCGCACGCCGCCTTTGAACATCCCGACGCACCGGCCGACGCGCCGCCCAGGGAAAGCATCGAAATCCGCTGCCTGTTGATTTACAAGGGGAGATGAAATGAAATTGGAATTCTGGTTCGACTTCGCCAGCAACTACAGCTACCTGAGCGTGATGCGCCTGCGCCAGCTGGGACAAGCGGATGTGGTGTGGCGCCCCTTCCTGCTCGGCCCCATCTTCAAGGACGCCGGCTGGAACAACTCGCCCTTCGTGCTACAGAAGGACAAAGGAGCCTACGTGTGGCAGGACATGCCGCGCCAGTGCGCCAAGTACGGCCTGCCGTGGCGGCAGCCATCCGACTTCCCGCGCAACTCGCTGCTGGCCGCGCGCATCGGCATCCTGTGCGAAGAACAGCCGTGGATGCTGGACTTCTGCGAACGCACCATGCTGGCCAACTTCGCCGACGACCGCGATATCAGTAGCGAGCAATGCATGTCGGAGATCCTGTCCTCGCTGGGCCAGGACGCAGAAGCCATCCTGCGCGCCGCACTAGCGGACGACAACAAGGCCAGGCTGCGCGCACGCACCGAACAAGCCAAAGCCCATCGCATCTTCGGCGCGCCCACCTTCCTGGTCGGCGATGCCATGTTCTGGGGGAACGACCGGCTCGACGACGCGCTGGCGATGGCGCTCAGTTCACAGCAAGATTCTCGCAAAACGGCCGGCTGACACTTTCGTCGCGCAGTATGGCACGCAGCGCCAGCAATTCCCGGTGCTGGCGTGCCAGCGCCTCCTGCTGCTCCTCGACTTCACGCAGGCGCGTTTCCGTACGCTCCAGGATCTCCGTTTTCAGGCACTGGCCGTTTTCGCCAAACATGCCCTTGATGACATCGAGAGAAAATCCCAGCCGCTTCGACACCTGGATCACATGCAGCCGCTCCATCGCATAGTTGGAGTACTCGCGATAACCAGCAGCTGTGCGCGAAATCGGCGCCAGCAGGCCCTGCTCCTCATAAAACCGTATAGCCGATGGGGTCAACCCCGATTTCCGGGCGAGTTCACCTATTTTCATTTTCTGCCTTGACTCTCAAGTTGACTTGAAACTTATTATAGAGCGGTACCCTGGAGCTTGCTGACCGGGGCCGCATAACGATTTCTCACTGGAGCTCACCCATGACCGAAGTAATTGATAAACTCAACTGGCGCTACGCCACCAAGAAGTTCGACGCCGCCAAGAAGGTGGACGACGAAAAACTGGAACGCATCCTGGAAGCGATTCGCCTGGCGCCGACCTCCAGCGGCCTGCAGCCGTTCGAAGTCTTCGTCGTCACCAATCCCGAACTGCGCGCCAAGATCCAGGCGGTCGGCTGGAACCAGGCCCAGATCACGGAAAGCTCGCACCTGCTGGTGTTCGCGGCGTGGGACAACATCACCGAAGCGCGCGTCAACATGATGTTCGACCTGACCAACGAGCAGCGCGGCTTCATCAACGAAGGCTGGGAGGCCTATCGCAAGCAGCTGCTGGGCATCGTGGCCGCACGCGGCGAAAAGGCCAACTTCGACTCCGCCGCACGCCAGGCCTACATCGCGCTGGGCGTGGCGATGGTGGCAGCAGCCTTCGAAGGTGTGGACGCCACGCCGATGGAAGGCTTCGACCCGGCCGCCGTCGACGAGATCCTGTCGCTGAAAGAGCGCAACCTGCGCAGCGTGGTAATCCTGCCGATCGGCTATCGCCAGCCTGAAGGCGACTGGCTGGTCAACTTGAAGAAGGTGCGCCGTTCGCGCGAGAACCTCATCACCGAAATCGCTTAATCGCGCAGCGACACCACACGGTCGCCCTCGCCCGGTTTGCAGCCAGCGGCGATGGGCGTCCAGCCGCGATGGATGACGATACGCTCATCATCGTGGCATATCTCGACACGGGCACTGGCCGGATAGCGCTGGTGCACAAACGCCTCCACCGTTGACGGAAGACTGATACGCAGCTCCATCGCCGAACGATCCTCGTCAGGATGGTCATCCAGATGCAGCAAGGGCACGAAGTGCGAAGCCAGCATCAGCCAGCGCGAGCCTACCTGCACCGGTTGCGGCGTGTAGTGTGCATCACGCAGCCAGGCCTGGGCGCGTGCGCGCAGATCGTCGCCGTCGGGCAGATCGCCCCAGCCGGCGGCCAGCATCTCCATCACCCACTGATTGCAGTTCTGGTAGCGCACGCTGAACGCGTAGGCGCTGGCGCTGTATTGGGAAGCCAGCAGATGCTGCACGCGCGGCCCATCGAGCAGCGCAGGACGCAATGCGGCAATCGCCTCCGCCGGCAAGCGCACCACCGAGACATAGCCCATGGCCGGATCGTCGGTGCCGAGCGCGAAACCGGCCAGGCCCTGGTCGAAGATGCGTGGCCGGCTTTCATCGCAGGCATAGTACAGCTGGCGCGCCGACCATGCCCCGGCCTCCGAACGCCAGGCCAGCGCCGCGTGCGAGTAGCGGATATCGAGGCGCGACAAGTCCAGGCCCGAGCGGCTGACCAGCGCCACGCCGTCGGCGACATCGGCCAGTTCTTCGCGCAGCACGGCGGCAAAGCGCAGCAGGCGATCCTGCTCGGCGGCGGTCAGCGGCTGGCCGCGGTCGCAGAAGCGCGAGGCCCCGAAGGAGCCAGCCACGCTGCCCGCCTGCGCCGCCCCCGAAGAGGCCAGCGCCGCGCAGGTCAACGCTGCCAGCGCCAGCGCGCGCTTTGGCGTCAAAGGCTGACGGGGCGTGAAGCCAGCTCGCCGTACCACTCGTCGGCAAGCACCAGGTAGAACGGCTGATGCTTGTCGCTGCGGCCGAACTCAATGCCGTAGGCGCGGTTCTGCGCATACATCGCATCGCCGACGACGAGCTGCTGCTTGTCGAAGGTGATCTGCGGCAGATCGAGCACGATGCGCTGCTGCGGATCGTTGGCCTGCATGGTGATGCGGGTGCGGTCGGCGCGGTCCGGCGTGGCGGCGATCTGGATAATGCGGTACTCGCCGTCGGCGACCTTGCGCTTGTCGCCGCCGGAGCTGTTGCTCGAACCGTTCAGCGAATCGGAAATGCTGCCGCTGGATGCCGAACCGGCGCTCGACGCCGACGAGACGAAGCTGTCGGCGTTCGCCTGCATGGCCAGGCCCAGCGCGCCGGCGGCGGCGAAGAGGCGGAATGATGGGGAAATGGGCATCGGATGTCCTCAATTTTTCAAACGGCAAGTATAGTGGTTTTCAATTGAACGCGGCCAGCAACTCGTCCGCGCCTTTCTGTATGCCGGCTTTGGACGCGTCCATCGGCCCCAGGCTGGCCGAGATATTCATCGGGCTTGGGTACTGCTTGGCGACATAGGCGCTCACCAGCAGGTTGGTGCTGGCGTCGTACAGCTCCACCGCGTAGCTCACCGACCCGGTGAACGTGCCCTCCTTGCCGCGTATGCTCTGCACGATGTTGTACGGCCCGCCCACCAGGTCGAAGCGCGTCACCGTGCTAAGGAAGCGCGTGCTCGACTTGGCGCCGGTCAGCGTCAGCTTCAGGCGCAGCGTTTTCCAGCCCGCGTCCCGGCTGATCCGCAGGCGGTTGCGCAGCCTGGACTCGAACTCGTCCTGCATGTAGGCGGCCAGCATGTCCTTCTGCTCATCGCTCACCTCCTCGAACTGGCTATCCTGGCCGCGATAGACCAGCACCGGATCGACGATGATGCTCGAATAATCGCGCAGCGTGACCGTGGTCGAATAGCTGTAGGGAACGCGCCCGGACTTGTCATCGGCATTCGGCCGCAGCTGGGCTGCCGACGCCAGGCCGCCATAGGCGACCGGCTGGGTGCTGGCACAACCGGCGATGGCGCCGCACAGGGCGAGCAGGATGGGAAACTGCAATTTGAGTGAGGAGTACATGGCATGGCCTTATTTGTGGGGGAAGAAGCACGCGCTGGAGAATTCCATAACTGAACACACCAGTACAGTATTGAGTGATTCACCACCACTGTCAAGCGAGTTTGCGCATAAAATGTACGGCAGGGTTCAGATATGGAGTAGCAATGAAGGTACGTACCGAGGCGCGCCGCCAGGCCATCGTCGAGGCAGCCGATGCGCTGTTTCAGGAAACCGGCTATGAAGGCGCGTCCATGAGTGAGGTGGCGAAGCGCTGGGGGGGATCGAAGGTCACGCTGTACGGCTACTTCCCGTCCAAGGAAGCGCTGTTTAGCGCGGTGGTGCAGTCCTGCGCCACCGGCCATCTGGCCCACGCGACACGGGAATTATCGACCGCGCCGATGGACCGCGCCGGGCTGGAGTCGGCGCTGGAGCATTTTGGCGTGCGGATGCTGGGCGTGCTGGCCAACGACAAGAGCGCGCTGGCGGTCTATCGCATGGTGGTGGCCGAGTCGGGCCGCTCCGATGTCGGCCAGCTGTTTTACGACGCGGGGCCGAGTACGTCGGTGGCGACGCTGGCGACGCTGCTGTCGGGCGCCATGGAGCGCGGCGAGATCCGTAAGGCCGATCCCAAAGTCACAGCGCAACAGTTCCTGGCGCTGCTGACGGCGGAAGTGGACGTGCGCCTGTACCAGCGCGATCCGCCGCCGCTGTCGCCGCAAGAAATCCGGCAACTGGTCCAACGCGCCACCGACATGTTCTTTGCCGGCGCTGCGCCTAGGCCCGCGCCGCCAGGTTGAAAACCGCCTCGCCGCAAATCTGCGACTCGCGCGGCAGCACCAGGCGGCCGTGGCGTACCTGGCGGTTCCATTCGTGGTTGGCGCGCTCCTTGTCGGCGCAGTAGTAGCTGCGGCCGTGGTCCAGGTGCAGGCTGACCAGCGTATGCCGCGCACGCACACCACGCACGCCGATGTGGTTCAGCCGCAGCCCCATATTCAAATCGCCGCCGCCATACGCCATCTGCTCGTCGAAGCCGCCCACGGCCAGCACGTCGTCGCGCCACGCGCAGCTGTTGGAGCCGCTGAAGGCGTTGCGCTGAGTGAGCACGTCCAGCGCCCGCGCCAGCCAGCGCTTGCGCGTGAGCCGGTTCGCGCTCTTGCAAAAGCCCGGGATCGCACTCAGGTAGCCATAGTCGAACACACTCTGGTCGCGCACCGCCTCCAGCAGGTCGTGCCGCAGGTGATATGCCTCGGGGATGCTGACATGGCTGCCGCCCGACAGAAACATCCCTCGCCGCATCAGCCGCACATAGTTGGCCACGTAGTCGTCACGCGGAATGCAATCGCCGTCGGTGAACAGCAGCAGGTCGCCGCTGGCCGCCAGCACGGCGCGGTTGAGCGCGCGGTATTTGCCGAAGCCGCGCTGCTCCTGGTTCTGGTACAGCAGCGGGATGGTCCAGCCGCGCCGCCGCACCGCCTCCAGCGCGGCGCCGATCGCGGGATCGCGCCCGTCCTGCGCAACGATGATCTGATCGGGCTTGCGGGTCTGCATGGCGTAGCCGGTCAGCACGCATTCGAGCTCGCGGCCCTTGCGGTGCGCCGAAATGATGACGGTGATTTTCATTGTGGCGCCTGGAGAATAAAGAAAGCTTATTCTCTCGACACCATGTTGCAGGCGGATTGCGCACTGTAGCGCCTGCGTATCGCTATGTGTCGCAAAGCTGCGCGATGTAAATGTAGGAAAATTTGGCAGATTGTTGCTGCGTCGCAGCAGTCTTCTGAAGCAAATTCCGTGATGCCGTATAATTTTAGACCGTCGGCAATTCCCGTCGCGCTCGTCCACGACCACAGAAAGTACTAAATGAATAACAACGTGTCCCGCCCCGTCATGTCCAAGACCGATGCCCAGCTGCGTGAGATCCTCGCACGCCGCATCATGATTCTCGACGGCGCGATGGGCACCATCATCCAGCAGTACAAACTGGATGAAACCGCATACCGCGGCGGCCCCAACGGCCGCTTCATCGACTTCGCCGCCCCAGCGGACTCCGGCGCGCGCGAGCTGTTCGTCAAAGGGAACAACGAGCTGCTGACGCTGACCCAGCCGCACGTGATCCAGGAAATCCATGAGCGCTACCTGGCCGGCGGCGCCGACCTGATCGAAACCAACACCTTCGGCGCCACCACCATCGCCCAGGACGACTATCACATGGGCCACCTGGCCTACGAGATGAACGTGCAAGCGGCCAAGCTGGCGCGCGCCGCCTGCGACAAGTACAGCAGCGCCGACAAGCCGCGCTTCGTCGCCGGCGCGCTCGGGCCGACGCCGAAGACCGCGTCGATCTCGCCGGACGTGAACGACCCCGCCGCCCGCAACATCACCTTCGACCAGCTGGTCGACGCCTACCACCAGCAGACCAAGGGCCTGATCGAAGGCGGCGTCGACGTGCTGCTGGTCGAGACCATCTTCGACACGCTGAACTGCAAGGCCGCGCTGTTCGCCATCGATAAATTCTACGAAGAGAACCCGGATGTACCGCGCCTGCCGCTGATGATCTCCGGCACCGTCACCGACGCCTCCGGCCGCATCCTGTCCGGCCAGACCGTGCCGGCCTTCTGGAACTCGGTGCGTCACGCCAAGCCGCTGACCATCGGCCTCAATTGCGCATTGGGCGCGGCGCTGATGCGCCCCTACGCTGAAGAGCTGTCGCAGATCGCCGATACCTTTGTCTGCATCTACCCTAACGCCGGCCTGCCCAACCCGATGAGCGACACCGGCTTCGACGAGCTGCCGGCCGACACCTCGGCGCTGCTGAAGGAGTTCGCCGAGGCGGGCTTCATCAACATCGCCGGCGGCTGCTGCGGCACCACGCCCGACCACATCAAGGCCATCGGCGAGATCCTCGCCAAGGTCACGCCACGCAGCGTGCCGAAAGTGCCGGTGGCGCAGCGCCTGTCCGGCCTGGAGCCGTTCACCATCGACGACGACTCGCTGTTCGTCAACGTCGGCGAGCGCACCAACGTCACCGGCTCCAAGGCGTTTGCGCGCATGATCCTCAACGAGCAGTACGACGAGGCGCTCAGCGTGGCCCGCCAGCAGGTGGAAAACGGCGCCCAGGTCATCGACATCAACATGGACGAGGCGATGCTCGATTCGCTGGCGGCCATGACGCGCTTCCTGAACCTGATCGCCTCCGAACCGGACATCTCGCGCGTGCCCATCATGATCGACTCGTCGAAATGGTCGGTGATCGAAGCGGGCCTGAAGTGCGTGCAGGGCAAGTCCATCGTCAACTCGATCTCGATGAAGGAAGGCGAAGAAGAATTCATCCGCCAGGCCAAGCTTTGCCGCAGCTACGGCGCCGCCGTCATCGTCATGGCCTTCGACGAAAAAGGCCAGGCCGACACCTTCGAACGCAAGATCGAAATCTGCGAGCGCGCCTACAAGCTGCTGGTGAACACCGTCGGCTTCCCGCCGGAAGACATCATCTTCGACCCGAACATCTTCGCCATCGCCACCGGCATCGAAGAGCACAACAACTACGCGGTGGACTTCATCAACGCCACCCGCTGGATCAAGGACAACCTGCCGCACGCGAAGATCTCGGGCGGCGTGTCCAACGTGTCCTTCTCCTTCCGCGGCAACGACCCGGCGCGTGAAGCGATCCACACCGTGTTCCTGTACCACGCCATCAAGGCCGGCATGACCATGGGTATCGTCAACGCCGGCATGGTCGGCGTGTATGACGACCTGCCGGCCGAGCTGCGCGAGCGCGTCGAGGACGTGGTGCTGAACCGCCGCGACGACGCCACCGAACGCATGATCGACATCGCCGGCACCTTGAAGGCCGGCGCCGGCAAGCAGGATGCGCAGAACCTGGAGTGGCGCAACGCGCCGGTCGAGAAACGCCTGGCGCACGCGCTGGTGCACGGCATCACCCAGTTCATCACCGACGACACCGAAGAGATGCGCCAGCAGGTGCTGGCCGCCAACGGCCGTCCTATCCACGTGATCGAAGGCCCGCTGATGGACGGCATGAACATCGTCGGCGACCTGTTCGGACAGGGCAAGATGTTCCTGCCACAGGTGGTCAAATCGGCGCGCGTGATGAAGCAGGCCGTGGCCCACCTGATCCCGTACATCGAGGAAGAGAAGAAGGCCGAAGAAGCGCGCACCGGCATCGTCGCCAAGCCGAAGGGCAAGATCGTCATCGCCACCGTCAAGGGCGACGTGCACGACATCGGCAAGAACATCGTCTCGGTAGTCCTGCAGTGTAATAACTTCGAAGTGGTGAACATGGGCGTGATGGTGCCCTGCTCCGAGATCCTGGCGCGCGCCAAGCTGGAAAACGCCGACATCATCGGCCTGTCCGGCCTGATCACGCCGTCGCTGGAAGAGATGGCCCACGTGGCCAAGGAAATGCAGCGCGACGAACACTTCCGCATGATGAAGATCCCGCTGCTGATCGGCGGCGCCACCACCAGCCGCGCCCACACGGCCGTCAAGATCGCCCACAACTACGAGGGTCCGGTGGTGTACGTGCCGGATGCGTCGCGTTCCGTGTCGGTGGCGCAGTCGCTGCTGACGCCGGAGAGCCGCCAGCAGTACATCGACGAGATCGAACAGGATTATGTGCGCATCCGCGAGCAGCACGCCAACAAGAAAGCGCTGCCGATGCTGTCGCTGAAGGATGCGCGCGCCAACAAGATGGTGGTGCCGTTCACCGGCGCGGCCGCGCCGGTCAAGCCGAAGTTCATCGGCCGCCGCGAGTTCAAGAATGTCGACCTGGCGACCATCGCCAAGTACATCGACTGGGGCCCGTTCTTCCAGACCTGGGACCTGGCCGGCCCATTCCCAGCCATCCTGACCGATGAAGTGGTTGGCGAAGCGGCGACCAAGGTGTATGCCGAAGGCCAGGCGCTGCTGAAGAAACTGATCGACGGCCGCTGGCTGACCGCCAACGGCGTCATCTCGCTGCTGCCGGCCAACAGCGTCAACGACGATGACATCGAGATCTACACCGACGACACGCGCAGCACCGTCGACTTCACCTACTACGGCCTGCGCCAGCAGGGCGTCAAGCCGGTGGTGGACGGCGTGCAGCGGCCCAACCAGTGTCTGGCCGACTTCATCGCGCCCAAGGAATCGGGCATCAAGGATTACATCGGCATGTTCGCCGTGACCGCGGGCCTGGGCATCGAGAAGTACGAGAAGCGCTTCGAGGACGCGCATGACGACTACTCGTCGATCATGCTCAAGTCGCTGGCCGACCGCCTGGCCGAAGCCTTCGCAGAATATCTGCACGAGCGCGTGCGTACCGACCTGTGGGGCTATGCTCCGGGCGAGGCGCTGAGCAACGACGACATGATCGCCGAGAAGTATGTGGGCATTCGTCCGGCGCCGGGCTATCCGGCCTGCCCGGAGCACACCGTCAAGCGCGAGATGTTCAACACCATGCAGGCCGAGGACATCGGCATGGTGCTGACCGAATCGTTCGCCATGTATCCTGGCGCGGCGGTGTCGGGCTTCTACTTCGCGCACCCTGAATCGAAGTACTTCGTGGTCGGGAAGATCGGCGAGGATCAGTTGAACGACATGGCTGCGCGCCGCCAGGTGGACAAGGCCGACATGGAGCGCTGGCTGGCCCCCAACTTGTCCTGATGTCTTACAGCGCGGTCGTCGTCTCGGTGGCTGCGGCGTTCACTCCGGGCGCAGCCTGCGCCAGCAGCCTGCTGTCCGGCGGCAGGCTGGCCTGGAACAGCTTGTAGGCCTCGGCCGTCAGCGCCACAAAGGCGTTCTGATGCGCCAGCAACTGGCCCGTCATCCATTCCCAGCCCTCGTCGGTTTCGTGCAGCCATACCGTGCCGTCCGGGAAGGCATCCGGTATCGCATCGATCGGCGCCTGCACGGCGATCTGGCTTTGCGGCCCCCACAGGAAATCCGGCGGCAGCTCGCGCCGCCAGCCGTGGCCGTTCTTCTCAGCGTAGATGTGGTTGTGTCGGAAGGTCAGGTCCACCACTTCGCGCTCGGTCAGCAAATCGTCGGCCGATTCGATCCAGCAGTGGTAGGCTCCGCCTGCGGGGTTGGCGAAGGCGTCGTTATCCATCATGCGCATCAATTCGCCTCCGCCGCAATCGACAGCGGCCAGGCCCGCCACCGGCCGGTACACCCGCCCCAGCACGATGCTGATCAGGTTGGAGCCGACGATGGCGTAGACGTGGCACAGCGAACAATATTGTTCGGGGTAGTACTGGCGAACCACCTGGTTCACGCAGTGCGCGATCAGGGCCCGGACGGATTGAGGCATTCAAAAACTCACGGAAACGATTTGTATCCTTATGTATCGGGTTGATTTACAGAAACTTTAGAGAGTCAGCGATGGAAATCGTAATGAGGAAAGAGATAGCCAAGAAGTACTGCCCTTGCTTGAGGCGCAGTCAAAAGAACTGAATGATTCGCTCATCCGGGTACGGGAAAGGTGCAGCGTTGCGCCTGTCACGATAGCTGCACGGCGTTGCAGTTTCGAGGTGTCGCATTCTCATGATAGAGGTCGGCCAGATACTCGCACAGCTCATGCTCGGCGACGTCGCCCGGGACGATGAAATCTGCCGGCCGGCGCTTGCCGTCGGTGCCAAGGTAGAAGGCGCGCCAGGCCCCGGCTGTGCCGGTGATCGCAATAAACTTTCCGAAAATATTAAACCTGAATTCCTTCATGCCCGCCTCCGCTCGCGGCGGCGCGTCCATTCATCGGCCACATCGCCCATGTTCTTCGCGGCGCCGCTGCGCACCCAGGCCATCAGTTCACGGTCGAACTTAAAATCCGGCCCGCACTGATCGGCAAGAAAGCGCCGCACGTTTTGCGTGTTCCGGTAGTCGGCATCAATTTCGGTTGCCCGCGAAATTTCCGCTCCATGCCAGTCGAATTTCATCATTTCTGATCCCGCAAGAATTTCCAGCACGCGATGCCGCCGAACACCACGGCAAACGCCAGCTGCACCGCGATCGGCCGCAGCACGCCATCCAGGCCCAGGCCGCGCCAGGTGACGGCGTCGAAACCGTCAACCGCCCAGCGCGTCGGCACCACCAGCGTGGCCTGCTGCACCCAGGCCGGGAACACGAACGACGGCACCCAGGCTCCGCCCAGCATCACCATGATCAGCGTGGCGAAGATGGCGATGCCGCGCGCCGCTTCCGGCGTCTTGCCGAAGGCGGCGATCAGCAGGCCGAAGGCCGCCGTCATCAGCGAGAAGCTGGCCGCCATGGCGAAGAAGCCAGGCACGCTGCTGATCTGCACCTTGAAGATCAGCATGGCGCAGACGAACATCGCGCACATCAGCCCCATGGCGATGATGGCGCCCGACACGGCGCGGCCGCCCAGCACCGTGGCCAGCGACACGGGCGCCGCCAGCAGGCGGTTCCAGACGCCGGTGCGACGCGCCAGCAAGATGCCAACGCCCATGTCTATCCCCATGAACAGGATGAACTGCACCCCCATGCCGGCAAACGAATGCGCATAGCCGTTGTACTTGGGACCGCTGCTAAGCGCCTGGTCCTGCGTGGTGTAAGGCATGGTCATGCCGACCGGCGCATCGGCCGGCGCCGGCTTGCCCTCGGCCTTGGCGGTGGCTTCCTTGTCGGCGTCGTCGGCGGCGCGCTGGTCCTGGAATTTCTTCAAGCTGACGAGGAACTCGCTCAGCTGGGCCTTGGAGGGATCGCCGGCGGCTTCGGCGCGCAATTCGGCCAGCTGCTTTTCCGTGGTCAGGTTGCCCTTGGGCCCCATGGCGGCGGCGCTAGTCACCTGCATCACCTGCTGCGTCAGCAAGCCCTTCACCATGGCCAGCATGGTCGATTGCGAAGGATCGTAGTAGACCGGCAGCTCGGGCTTGTTGCGGCCGCTGAACAGCGCGCCGGCGGCGGCGTCACCGAAGCCGGCCGGTATCACCACCGCCACCGACAGCTTGCCGGCGCGTACCTTGGCCTGGGCCTCGGCGTCGCTCAGTTCGATGATGGTCAGGGCGCTGTCGGCTTTCAGGCCGGCGGCGATTTTCTTGCCGCTGTCGGACTGGTCCAGCTGCACCAGGCCGACTTCGATCTTGCTGGTCTTGGCTTCGGAGCCGCCGCCGAACAGCGAACCGAAGAAGGCCGCCAGGATAACCGGCATCAGCAGGTGCAGCATCAGCGCGCGCTTGTCGTTGATATAGAGGATCAAGTCCTTGCGGACCAGGGCGATCAATGCAGTCATGGTGTTCCTATCAGTCGCGCAGGCTGCGGCCGGTCAGGTTGAGGAAGATGTTTTCCAGCGAAGTCTTGGCGGTGGCGAAGTGCAGCAGCGGCGTGCCCTGCTGCGCCAGCCAGGCCAGCACGGCTGGCGCATGCGCGGCGTCGGCCAGGCCGATGTCGAGCGCGTTGCCCTCGCCCTGCACGCCGGTGACGCCGGGCAGGGCCTGCACGCCGGACAGCAGCGCGGCCGACGGCGCGGCGGCCAGTTCGGCGCGCAGCGCGGCCTGGGCCGGCAGCCGGCGGTACAGCGCGGCCGGGGTTTCGTCGGCCAGCACCTTGCCGTGGTCGATGATGACGATGTGGTCGGCCAGCCGCTCCACCTCCTCCATGTAGTGGCTGGTGTAGATCAGCGAACGGCCTTGCGTCTTCAGCGTTTCCAGCGTGTCGAAGATGGCGTTGCGGCTTTGCGGATCGACGCCCACGGTGGGCTCGTCGAGGATCAGCAGCTGCGGGTCGTGCAGCAGCGCGGCGGCGATGTTGAGGCGGCGCTTCATGCCGCCGGAGAAGGTGGCCGGCTTGTCCTGCGCGCGGTCGGCCAGGTTGACCAGCGCCAGCGCCTGCTCGCAGCGCTGCTTCAGCAGTGCGCCCTTGAGGCCGTACAGCGCTCCGAACAGCTTGAGGTTTTCCAGCGACGACAGGTCTTCATACAGCGCCAGGTCCTGCGGCACGAAGCCGATCTTGCGCTTGGCCTCGCTGGGGCCCTGGCCGATGGTCTCGCCGTCCATGACGATGCTGCCGCTGTCGCTGCGCAACAAGCCGCAGATCATGCTGACGGTGGTCGACTTGCCGGCGCCGTTGGGGCCGATCAAGCCGACGGTCTGGCCCTGCTGCACCTGGAACGATACGCCGTCCACCGCCTTGCGCGCGCCGTAGGATTTGGAGACCTGATTCACGCTGAGTAGTACCGAAGCCATAGCCGCCCTGTTGAGTATTCGATAAGCGGCAAGCATAGCGTCGCGATACCTAAATGGCAAGTTGCCTGTCCCGGCGGTGAACTTTTGCGTTGTTGCGCGGCCTAAGAAGTGAATGCCGCCATCCGGGCGGCCTGACTAGGGAGGCGCATATGGCAAACTATCCGTCCGTCAAACGCTGGCAGGACCAGCTGATATTGCTGCTGGGGCTGTGGTTCTTTATTTCACCGTGGGTGTTTGCGTATCCGATACCGTCGATCCAGGCGTGGACCGCGTTCATCTCCGGCGCGGTGGTGGCGCTGCTGGCCGCGTTCGATCTGTACAAGACCTACTTCTGGGCCGTGGTGCTCAATCTGCTGGTGGGGATATGGGTGGCGATTTCACCGTGGGTGCTCAAGATCGCCGACAACCGCGAGCTGATGTGGAATTCTGTCGCGGTGGGCATTGCAGTCGTCGTGCTGGCGCTGTGGGAAATGCAGACCGATCCCGAGCTGCACAAGCACTGGCCGGGCGCGGGCCACGCCACATAGCCCGGCCCGCCGTGGTGCGTTATAGCGCGTAGCGCACCACGTTGTCGCTCCATTCGAAGGCGGCCATCTCCAGTTCCACCAGTTCGTCGGTGGACATGGCGAGGTCGCGCAACGTCGGCACGATATGCTCGTCCATTTCTTCGATGCGCTCGATGCACTCGGCCAGCTTGAGCAGGTCGCCGAAGAAGCCGCCGCGATACAGCAGCGCTTCCGACACTTCCTCGTTGACCGGGATCTGCGCCAGGATTTCCGACATCGGTATGCCGAACAAGGTGTCCATCAGCGACATGATGCCGACCGTGAACGCGATGTCGGCCGAGTTGCGCTGGCTCGGACGCAGCTTGCCGGCCAACAGCTCCAGCAAACGGCCACGCGTGGTGGCCAGCATCAGCAATGGCGTCATGCTGTGGCCGCGCTTGCTCGGCTCGGCATACAGCATGATCTGCAGCCAGCGCTGCAGCTGGCGGCGACCCAGTATCGTCACGGCCTGGCTCAGCGAATCGATGCGCTGGCGCGCGCCGACGGCCGGCGTGTTCACCAGGCGCAGCAGGTTCAGCGCCAGCGACACGTCGCGTTTGATGGCGCGTTCGATTTCCTGGTTGTCCGCCTCGGACGTCACCAGCGTCATCAGCTCCATCACCGCCAACTGCGACGGCGACAGCTTCTTGCCGCTCATGATGACGGGCTTGGAGAAGTAATAGCCCTGGAAGTAGTCGAAGCCCAGGTCCAGGCAATTCTTGAATTCTTCGCGGGTCTCGACCTTTTCCGCCACCAGCTTCTTCTGCTCCTGGCGGAAGCGCGGGGCCAGCTTCGCCAGCGTGGACAGCGGCAGGTTGCGCATGTCCATCTTGACGTAGTCGACCAGCGGCAGCAGCGCGGCCACGTTGGCCGAATCGCCCGTCACGTCGTCCAGCGCGAAGCGGAAGCCATGGCCCACCAGTTCCGTCATGCGCGCCAGCAGCGGCGGCGTCAGCGGCAGGGTTTCGGCGACCTCCAGCACCACTTTTTCGCGCGGCAGGAAGGGGAAGATGTCGGTCATCAGGACGTCGGCATCGACATTGACGAAGCCCAGGGCGTCGCCGATGGTCTTTTCCATGCCCAGCTGCGAGGCATGGGCGATCACCGCCGCCGTCGCCGCCAGCTCGTTGGTGACGTTGGCCGGGCCCACCGGAGCGTTGCGGAAAAGCAACTCGTAGCCGAACAAGGTCTGGTTACGGTCCAGGATGGGCTGGCGCCCCAGATAGAATTCGCGCACGCGCAAATTCCGGGGACCGGTATCGTGTAGGGAGAGATCGATCATTGCTTCTATCAGTACAAAACATGGGGCTGATATTTCGCCGTACTAATATTTTGACAGCAATATCTGGCCCTGTCTTGGATAATTTGGCTCAGTCCCCGGCCTGCGGAACGCCGTCGATGAACAGTTTCAGCTCGCCGGCGCCGAAGGCCGTCCATTGCTCGTTGGTGGTCAGCGGCTGGGTGACGATGATGGCGACGCGGTCGTTGGGCGTGGTGACTTGCGAAAAATCGACGCTGACATCCTCGTCCGACAGCACGGCCTTGTCGAAGGGATGCTGGCGCACCAGGTAGAACAAGTTGGTCGAGCAATGGGCGAACAGCTCGCCGCCGGACGACAGCAACATATTGAAGGTGCCATAGCCGGCGATTTCGCGCGCCATGTCGGCCAGCGCGGCGCGCAGCTCGGCCAGCGGCGGGCGCTGCTCGCCGAAGCGGGCCCGCAGGTGCTGCAGAATGTAGCAAAACGCCCGTTCGCTGTCGGTATTGCCGACCGGGCGATAGGCGCCGTTGAGCACCGGCGCGAATTCCTTCAGGTCGCCGTTGTGGGCGAACACCCAGTACTGCCCCCACAGCTCGCGCACGAAGGGATGGCAGTTCTCCAGCGCCACCTGGCCCTGGGTGGCCTTGCGGATATGGGCGATGACGTTGGTGGATTTGATCGGGTAGCGTTTGATCAGCTCGGCGATCGGCGAGGCAATGGCCGCCTGGTGATCGACGAAGTGGCGCACGCCGGCGCCTTCGAAAAAGGCGATGCCCCAGCCGTCATGGTGGGTATCGGTCTGGCCGCCGCGCATGGCGAAGCCGGTAAAGCTGAACACAATGTCGGTCGGGACATTGCAGTTCATTCCTAGGAGTTGGCACATGGTCTGGTTCTCTGTTGTTACAGGCGAACCATACCATGCGCCGCGTGCTTTTTTTAGTGCAGCAGCACCGGATGGCTCATCAGCTCATCATAACTGCCCAAAAACTCGTCGATTTCCGCCATCGTCGGCTCGCCCGCGATCAGTTCGTTGACGTCGCGGCGGAAATTCTGCGCCAGGATGCCATTGATGAAGATTTCGCGCTTGCCGCCTTTATCGACGATTTCATAGCCGCCGAAACGCAACGCATCCAGGGTGCGGTCCGCGCCGAATTCGACAACACTGTATTGCTCGCTGTTATAGATGAGGTTCATGTTGCTTCCTTTCACAAGGGGCGTAACACTACTCGGTTGCGCCTTCAGTACCGAAATGGGGCTGAAAGCGGACGATTCAAGGCCAAAACAGGCCGATCAGCGGGCGGGGCTTAGGCCGCGATGTCGGGTTGCAACTCCAGCAACGCGCCGTAGGGCGCCTCGGACAACCAGGAACGCAGCAGTTCAAGGTGCTCGGCGGAAGCCAGACTGATGTAGAGCCGCGCCGGAGGACGGCGCAGCACGCGATTCAATGTTACTCGCAAAATGAGATTGCCGCTGCAATGGAGACAGCCTGGGGCAATACGCAACACTTGCGGTACGGGATCGAAGGGGATGGGGCCGTCGGCGGGGTCGAAGGCCAGTGCCGAGCTGCCGCCCGACAGGCCTTCGAGGATGACGACGCTGGGCACGCCTGTTTCCAGGCGTGCGGCGATGGCGGTTTCGCGCTCGTTGGCGCGGGAGCCCGTTACCAGCCAGGTCGGCACCGGCGCCCGTGATGGGGCTGCGCCGGCGGACTTGGGTCCGGTCACGGGCTCAGACGCCCTTTTTTGCGAGTTTGCCCGGCTCCACGCCCAATTGCTTGAGCTTGCGGTACAAGTGGGTGCGTTCCAGGCCGGTTTTCTCGGCCACGCGCGTCATGCTGCCGCCTTCGCGGCCCAGGTGGTGTTCGAAATACATGCGTTCGAAGGCGTCGCGCGCCTCGCGCAGCGGCAGGTCGAACGACAGGTTGAACATGTGGTTGTCGGCGCCGGCGATGGTGGCGCCGCCGCGCACGGCAATCGCCGCAGCCGGGTTGGGCTGGTTGAAGCCGGCGTTGGGCGCCTCCTCGGGTTGGGCCGCCGCCACCGGACGCGGCGCCAATGCCGGCGCGCGCACCGTTTCCTGGGCGCGGGTCAGGCCTTGCTGGACTGCCTTCAGCAGTTTTTGCAGGGCGATCGGCTTTTCCAGGAAATTGAGCGCACCGATGCGGGTCGCCTCGACCGCCGTATCGATGGTCGCATGACCCGACATCATAATCACCGGCATGGTCAACAGACCGTCGCGCTGCCACTCCTTGAGCAGCGTGACGCCGTCGGTATCCGGCATCCAGATATCGAGCAGCACCAGGTCGGGCGCGCCGCCGGCCCGCGCTTCGCGCGCCTGCTGGGCGTTTTCCGCCAGTTGTATCGCATGTCCTTCGTCGCTCAAGATCTCCGAGAGCAACTCACGGATACCCATTTCATCGTCCACTACCAGAATGTTTGCCATCTTCCCTTGCCTTCCTCATTTCGCCAGCTCATGGCCGGCAATGATTTTTCTAATCCGTGCTACTCAGGTAATTTGCGTCGCCGGTGCTAACTTTAACAGCAAAATCACTACCGACGCGCCACTTCTATCGACATGGTTCTGGATATCGATCCGGCCCCCATGTTCATCGATAATTTTTTTCACCATCGCCAGCCCCAGGCCTGTGCCTTTGGCCTTCGAGGTGACATACGGTTCGAACGCCCGCGCCAGGATTTTCGGCGCGAATCCCGGGCCGTTGTCGGAGATCGCCAGCCGCACCGCCGTGCGTGTGCTGCCGTCCGCGCCCTGATAATGAATGGCTTCGCTGATCACGTCAATGTGCGGCTGCGGTGCGCCCGCCGGCAGCTCGGCCATCGCGTCCTGGGAATTCTGCAGCAGATTGTGGATGACCTGGCGCAGCTGGGTCGCATCGCCCATCACCAGCGGCAGGCCTGGGGCCAGTTGCGGGTGGATGATGTCGTCGCCCTCGCCGCGCAGGTACAGGTGCAGGATCTCCTCCACCAGCGCGTTCAGGTCCAGCGGCTCCAGCATGGCCGGCGGGGTCTTGGCGTAGTCGCGGAAATCGTCGACCATGCGCTTCATCGCCGCCACCTGGTTGACGATGGTGGCCGTGCCCTTGTTGAGCAACTCGGTGTCGGCGGGCGCCAGCTTGCCTTCCAGCTTCATCTGCAACCGTTCGGCCGACAGCTGAATCGGCGTCAGCGGATTCTTGATCTCGTGCGCCAGGCGGCGCGCCACCTCGCCCCAGGCGATCGAGCGCTGCGCCGAGATGACGTCGGAAATATCGTCGAACACCACCAGGTAGCCGCTGCCGCCGCCCTCGATCGGCAGGCGCGAGCCGCGCGTGAGCAGGGTCTGGTCGTTGTCGTCCAGCGCGGCGCTGCGGCGCGGCACCTCGATCTGGCGCTGCCAGTGCAGCCGCTGCAGGTTGCGCCCGGCCGCCGACTGCGCGCTCTGCGCCGCGAACGCCGCCACGATGGCGCCGCCGAACTCCTGCAAGCCTTCGATCTCGTCAAGCTTCTGGCCTATCATCGTCACGCCGGCCTGCTGCAGGATGCGCTCGACCGAGTCGTTGCAGCTGATCAGGTGGAATTCATGGTCCAGCACCATCACCCCGGCCGACATATTGGCCAGCACCGATTCCAGGTGGGTCTTGGCGTTTTGCAGCGCGGCGCGGTTGCGTTCGACCGCGCTGCGGGCGTCCGACAGCTGGCGCGTCATGGTGTTGAACGATTGCGTCAGCGTGCCCAGCTCGTCCGAAGTGGCGACGATGGGGCGCGGCGACAGGTCGCCCTCGGCCACCGCGCGCGTGCCCTCGGCCAGCAACAGCAGCGGCTGGGCCAGGTCGCTGGCGATCAGGAAGGCACTGGCGATGGCGCCGAACACCGCCAGCAGCAGGGTCAAGGTCAGCGTCACGATGTACATCTTGCGCAGGCCGACGCGGGCCACGAAGCGTTCCTTGTAGTCCGAATAGGCGCTGCGGATGGTCTCGCCGTCGGCCGCCAGCTGCGCCGGCGCCAGCTGGATCAATTGCAGATAGCGCGGCGCCAGATGGGTGCCGTTGGCCTGCACGAAGTCGGGGATGGCCGTTACCACCCGCAGCCGCAGCTGGCTGGTGCTGTCCTGGGCGTTAACGGGGGCGTTGATCAGGTTGCTGCGCAGCTCGCTGCCGCCCTCGGGCGCGCCGTAGCCGCCATCCTTGGCCTTGGCCATCATTTCGCGGGTCGGCAGGTCGGCGCTGAGGTTGCCGCTGCGGTTGGCGCGGGCGCTGATGATCAGGCCGCCGTCGGCGTCGACGATGATGGCATTCTGCATGCCGCTGTGTTCCTTGACCAGGCCGGCCAGCGCGGCGCGCTCGGTGCCGTAGGGCCGTTCGGCCAGTTGCAGCACGGTCTTGTTGGCGGTCGCGCTCAAGTCCTTGAGCGCCGTGTCCAGGCCGGCGCGGCTGAGGTTGATGCCGGACTCCAGCGCTTCCTCGACCGGCACGTTGAACCACGATTCAATCGAGTGGGAAACGAACTGCACCGACACCAGGAAGATCACCAGTCCCGGCAGCACTCCGATGGCGGCAAACAGCAGCACCAGCCGCGTCATCAGCTTGGAGCCGAACTTGCCGCTCTTGTAGCGCGAATACAGCCGGAACAGCGACACCGCCACCAGCAGCAGCAGCGCGCCGGCCACGGCCGCGTTCAGGCCCAGCAGCCAGGCGTAGTAGCGGTCGAAGAAGCCGGAATTGTCGGAGGCGGAAGCCAGCAGGAACAGCAGGATACTGATGAGGGCGCCGCCAACGACGGAAAAATACCGCAAGGCCGTGCTCACTTACTCCGCCTTGTACTGGAAAATTTTCTTGTCGGACGCCAGGCGCCATTCGCTGCTGTTCAGGGCTGTGACCTTGAGCGGCTTGGACACATAGTTCGGGTCCAGTCCCATGCTCAGCTTGACGTTATACGTCTTGCCGACCTCCAGCGCGCCGCGCGGCGCAACCACCCAGCGGTTCGGGCTGCGGATACGGAGCAGCGCGTCGTCCAGCGACGAGAAGGTCTGGCGCACATTGCCGTCGACCGTCACATGGTACTGGCGGGTCAGCACGTTGTAGGACAGGCTGATGGTCTGGCGCTTGACGATGGCTTTCTCGTCGAACCAGTACCAGCGCGGGCGGGTGAATTCGATTTCGGTGGTGAAGTACAGGGTCACGCCATAGCCCAGCGTGTCCTCCATGTCATGCGGCAGCTCGAAGCTGTATTTGGCGTTCAGGCGGTAGCCCTCGTCGCTGGCCTCGATCAGCCAGCGCTGGATTTCCACGCCGTCGGCAGCGTGCGCGGCCTGCGGCAGCACGCAGGCCAGTACCAGCAGCAGTTGTCCGATCAGGAGGCGAAAAAATCGTGATGTCACGTGGGGGCCGGTGCTCAAAAGGTCCGTCGGTAGCAAATGGGCAGCTAGGTTGGCAACTAAACAGGCAAAACGGTTACGCATTTTTCTGGAACAGCGCGTAGAACAAACCATCGTGATCCTGCCCTGCGCCACCGGCGGGGAGCAACTGGCCCGGCGCATCGAGCCGCACAGCCTGGTTTCGTACTGCAAACGCGGCTGCCTGCGCCTCCGATTCCTGCGGCCACAAGGAACATGTCACGAATAGCAATTTACCACCCGGTGCAAGCATCTGCCAAAGGTTGTCGAGGATTTTGGACGAAAGTGTTGCAAGTTGGAGCGTGTCGCCCTTGCGGCGCAGCCAGCGGATATCCGGGTGGCGGCGCACGATGCCCGAGGCGGTGCACGGCACGTCGGCCAGGATGCGGTCGAAGGCAAGGCCGTCCCACCAGCCGGCGCTCTGGGCGTCGGCGGTGCGCAGCGTGGCCTGCTGGCCGAGCCGTTCCAGGTTCTCGCCGACCCGGGCCAGGCGCTTGGCGTCGGCGTCCAGCGCCGTCACGCTGGCGTCGGCCAGTTCCAGGATGTGGCAGGTCTTGCCGCCGGGGGCGGCGCAGGCGTCTAGCACGCGCATGCCGTCCTGCACGTCCAGCAGCGGCGCGGCCAACTGGGCGCCGGCATCCTGCACCGACACCAGGCCGTCGGCAAAGCCGGGGATCAAGGTCACGCCGACCGGCTTGGCCAGCCGTACCGCGTAGGGGCCGATCTGGGTCGCCGCCATGCCGGCCGCTTCCAGAGTGGCCAGGTAGGCGGTCATCGTGGTCTTGCGGGCGTTGATGCGCAAGGTGAGCGGCGGCGCGCTGTTGCCGGTGGCGAGCACGCCCTGCCAGTCCTGCGGCCAGGCGGCCTTGGCGGCGTCGATCCACCATTGCGGGTAGTTCCACTTGGCCAGCGGTTGCAGCAGCGCGGTCTCCAGCAGCGCCTTGCGCTCACGCAGGAAGCGGCGCAGCACGGCGTTGACCATGCCCTTGGCGCGGGCGGTGTCCGGATGGGCGTCGGCCGCTGTCACGGTCTGGTCGACCACGGTGAATTCTTCGTACGGAGCGACCTCGTCCGGCGCCGTCATCAGCGCCAGCGCACAGGCCAGCAAGGCTGCCACCAGCGGTTCCGGGGCTTTCGGCGCCATCAGGCCGATCAGGGTTTCGCTCTGGCCCAGCTGGCGCATGCAGCGGTAGGCGATGTCCTGCATCGCGCCGCGCGCCTGGGGAGTGGCCTCGCCCTTGGCCCAGACCTGGGCCAGCGCCTGCGGCAGGTTGGTGCCGGTACGGACCTGGGCCACCGCCTGGGCGGCGCCGATCAGGCTGTAGGCCAGCGAATCGGGCTTGAGGCCGGTCTGGAAGCTGGTTTGCAGCGCCGGCTTGAACTCTCGTGCATGGCTGGCGCGCAGCTTGGGCGCAGCCGCCTTGGCGGGGGACTTTAAGGAGAGCGTCGGACGCTTGTTCATATGCTAATTCCAGGTATTGCCGGCGGGCGTGATCGCGCAGTATACAGCAGTGCATATGACAAGGGGATGAAGCTGATTGTAACGCTTGTAACGTTCGCGTCCCGATGGCTGAGACTTCAGGCAAATCGGCGCCTATCGTTTCCTGGGTTTCCTCGATATTTTCTGATTGTCGGATGCCTCGGGAAGGTCTGCAGGATTGTGATGGGCAAAGGTGGTGATAGTCGCGGCGACCGACGCAACAAGCGACGCCGATAAGCGGAAACTGTTCTTGAAGCCTTCGGAGAACGCGCTCAGCAATCTGTTCTTCATTTCCGATTCCCCCATCCTTCGGCGATAAAGCGGAATGCGCCGCCCAACAACACGAACGCACATAACACTGAGTCACCATAAACCAAATATAGTTCAAACTTTGTAATAAAGTCCAATATCTCGGCCGGGAAAGGATGAATTCGATTCAAAAAATGAAGGAAGAAGGAAACTACCCAGCCAACCAGGAAGAAGGATACGAAAATCACACCAGTGCCAAACAAGTGACCGACCAGGCCGATCACCGATTCCGCATACGTTTTCCGGCTTTCATGCGGAAGATGCGATCTGAATCGTCGAAACATTGGATCGTCCATTCCAGGGGGTTGCTCACAGCACCAATGATTTTACTTTTTCAACACTCCCCATCTGTTTTGCGTCAACAATCCGGCTAGACTATGCCGCCAGGCCCCGTCGTCCCGCTACGATGACCCGGCAGCGGCAAACCAGTATAATTACCGCTGTTTGGCCGGTGCCAGCGCCCCGGCCGTTTTCGCTTTCGGATGTATTCATACACGCGGTTCAGCCGCCTTTTTGCTCATGCTCGCCCAACAAAAACAAGATATCACCGCCCTGTTCCAGGCCGCCCTCGCTCCCATCCTGGCCGGCACCGAAGTCGCCGCCAACGTCGTGTTGGAGCGACCGCGCGACCCGTCCCATGGCGACGTGGCCTGCAATATCGCCATGCAACTGGCCAAGCAGCTGAAAATGAACCCGCGTGAACTGGCCACCAAAGTGGTCGACGCGCTGCTGGCCAACCCCGCCGGCAAAGGCCTGGTCGAATCGGCGGACATCGCCGGCCCAGGCTTCATCAACCTGCGCGTGAGCGCCGCCGCCAAGCAGGCCGTGGTCAAGGCCGTGCTGGCCCAGGGCGCCGCGTTCGGCACCGCCGAAGCCGGCAAGGGCAAAAGCGTCATCATCGAATTCGTCTCCGCCAACCCGACCGGCCCGCTGCACGTGGGCCACGGCCGCCAGGCGGCGCTGGGCGACGCGTTGTCGTCGCTGTTCGGCTCCCAAGGCTACGCCGTCACCCGCGAGTTCTACTACAACGACGCCGGCGTGCAGATCCAGACCCTGGCCAACTCGGTGCAAGCCCGCCTGCGCGGCCACAAGCCGGGCGACGCCGCCTGGCCTGAATCGGCCTACAACGGCGACTACATCGCCGACATCGCAGCGGACTTCCTGCTGAAGAAAACCGTATCGGCTTCGGACGGCTCGCCGGCCACCGCCTCGGGCGACATCGAAGACATCGAATCGATCCGCCACTTCGCCGTCACCTACCTGCGCAACGAGCAGGACATCGACCTGCAAGCCTTCGGCGTCAAGTTCGACAACTACTACCTCGAATCGTCGCTGTACGCCGACGGCAAGGTGGACGCCGCCGTCGACATGCTCAACAAATCCGGCAAGACCTACGAAGAAGAAGGCGCGCTGTGGCTGCGCACCGAAGACTACGGCGACGACAAGAACCGCGTGATGCGCAAGAAGGACGGCACCTACACCTACTTCGTGCCGGACGTGGCCTACCACATCGTCAAGTTCCAGCGCGGCTTTACCCAGGCGATCAACGTCCAGGGTTCGGACCACCACGGCACCATCGCCCGCGTGCGCGCAGGCCTGCAAGCGGTCAACGTCGGCATCCCGCAGGGCTACCCCGACTACGTGCTGCACAAGATGGTCACCGTGATGAAGGGCGGCGAAGAGGTCAAGATCTCCAAGCGCGCCGGCTCCTACGTGACCGTGCGCGACCTGATCGAATGGTCGGGCGGCGGCGACATCGGGAAGGGCCGCGACGCCGTGCGCTTCTTCCTCATCTCCCGCAAGGCCGACACCGAATTCGTATTCGACGTCGACGTCGCGCTGAAAACCTCGGACGAGAATCCGGTGTATTACGTGCAGTACGCCCACGCGCGCATCTGCCGCATGCTGGAACAGTGGACCGGCGCCGAAGCCGACCTGGCCAACGTCGACCTGTCGCCGCTGACCGCGCCGACCGAAGCGACGCTGCTGGCCACGCTGGCCGCCTACCCGGAAACGCTGGCGCGCGCGCAAGCGGAACTGGGCCCGCACCAGATCGCGTTCTACCTGCGCGACCTGGCCGCCAACCTGCACAGCTTCTACTTCGCCGAACGCGTGCTGGTCGACGACGAGGCATTGAAGGCGGCCCGTATCGCGCTGATGGTCGCCACCCGCCAGGTGCTGCGCAACGGCCTGGCGCTGATCGGCGTCTCCGCTCCCAACAAAATGTAATTGCGAAGGACATCCCGCACAATGAATTTCCGCTCCAGCCTTACCCCACGCACCCGTCAGAACGGCAACACCATCATCGGCATCGTCATCGGCCTGGTCATCGGCCTGGCGATCGCCGTGGTCGTGGCCCTGGTGATCAACAAGGGCTCGACGCCGTTCACCGACAAGGGGCGTACCAGCAAGGCAGCGGAACCGACTGCGGGACAAGCCGCCGATCCGAACAAACCAATGTACGGCAACAAGGAAGCGGCACGCGAGGCGGCCAAGGACTTCGCCAAGGAGCCGCCCAAGGCGCCGCCTCCGGCCGATCCGCTGCAAGCGGTGGTCGACAAGATCCAGGGCACGCCCACACCGGCGGCGCCTGCACCGGCGCCGGCTCCTGCCGAAAAGCCGAAAGCTGCACCGGCCACGCCGGCCGCCGCCAACGTCGCGCCGGTACCGGCCAAGGCCGCACCGGCCACCGCTGCCGACAGCGGCGACGACAAGTTCATCTACTACCTGCAAGCGGGCGCCTTCCGCGAGATCGCCGACGCCGAAAGCGCGCGCGCCAAGCTGGCCCTGTTGGGCTTCGAAGCCAACGTCTCCGACCGCGCCACCGACACCGGCGTGCTGCACCGCGTGCGACTGGGCCCGTTCAACCAGGTCGAAACGATGAACAAGGTTCGTAGCAAGTTGTCCGAAAACGGCATCGATGTCGCCGTCGTCCGCAATCAAAAATAAGCCAGGAGTATCCAGATGCGATTCATGAAACTCGTTGTTGGTGCGTTGATGCTGAGCGTTGCAGCCCTGTCGCAGGCCTCGCCTGCCGATCCGAAAAACGGCGTCGAATACAAGACGCTGCCGGCGGCGCAGCCTACCGACAGCGGCAAGAAGGTCGAGATCATCGAGTTCTTCGACTACGCCTGCCCGCACTGCTTCGCGTTCGATCCAACGCTGTCCGCCTGGATCAAGAAACAGGGCGACGCCATCGTCTTCAAGCGCGTGCACATCTCGCGCAGCGGCACCGACTTGCCGCAGCAGAAGATGTTCTACACGCTGAGCGCCATGGGCCTGCTGACCGACGCCATGCACACCAAGATCTTCACCGAGATGCACGTCAACCGCAACCGCATGAACCGTGATGAGTCGGCGTTCGACTTCGTCGCCAAGCAGGGCGTGGATCGCCAGAAGTTCATCGAGATCTATCGAGGCCTGGGCGTCAGCGGCAGCGTGCGCCGTTCTGGTTCGATGATGGACGCCTACGGCATCGATTCCTGGCCGATGATCGCCATCGACGGCAAGTACATCACCTCGCCGACCATGGCCAATGAAGGCTCCAAGTCCGCTACCACCGAGGCCGAACTGCACACCCAGGCCGTGCAGGTCATGGACATCCTGGTCGCCAAGGCGAAAGCGGATAAGAAATAAAGATGAATAACCAGGGCGCCGGGCCGGAACGGGTCTTCATCACCGGCGCCTCTAGCGGCCTCGGTGCGGCCCTCGCCGCGCAGTATGCGGCGCAGGGCGCCACCCTGGGCCTGCTGGCCCGCCGCAGCGAGATGCTGGACCAGCTGATCGCCTCCCTCCCCAACTCCGAACGCCACCGCGCCTACGCGGTCGATGTGCGCGACCACGCCGCCATCGCCGCCGCCGCGCAAGCCTTCATGGCCCATGCCGGCGGCATCGACGTGGTGATCGCCAACGCCGGCATCTCGGTCGGCACGCTGACCGAGTTCGCCGAAGACATTCCCGTATTCGAAGCCGTCATCGCCACCAACGTGGTGGCCACCGCCGCCACCTTCGCGCCCTTCATCCCGGTGATGAAAGCCCAGCGCACACCGGCGCGGCTGGTGGGCATAGGCAGCGTGGCCGGCATACGCGGCCTGCCGGGCGCCGAGGCGTACAGCGCCTCCAAGGCGGCCGTGATCAGCTACTGCGAATCGCTGCGGCTGGAGATGAAGCCCTACGGCATCCGCGTCGTCACCATCTGCCCCGGCTACATCGACACGCCGATGACGCAGGTGAACCCGTACCCGATGCCCTTCCTGATGGCGCCCGAAAAATTCGCCGCCAAGGCCGCGCGCACCATCGCCGCCGGCAGCAGCTACAAGGTGATCCCGTGGCAGATGGGCATCGTCGCCAAAGTGCTGCGCATGCTGCCGAACCCACTCTACGACCTGGCCTTCAGCAAAGCGCCGCACAAACCACGCAAGGCCGCATCATGAACACTCTCGACGCCGACGCCATCCGCGCCAGCTGCGCCACCAGCGCCTCGCACGTGGCGATAGAAACCGTCGCCGAAACCGGCTCCACCAACGCCGACCTGCTGGCCCGCATCGACACGTTGGCCGGCCCCGTGCTGCGCATCGCCGGCAACCAGACGGCGGGACGCGGCCGCGCCGGACGCAGCTGGCTGTCCGCGCCGGGCGCCGCGCTGATGTTCTCGCTGGCCTGGCGCTTCAAGGGACCTCTGCACAGCATGTCCGGCCTGCCGATGGCGGTCGGCGTCGCGCTGGCAGAAACCATCGCCTCGCTGGGCGTGCCGGTGCGGATCAAGTGGCCCAACGACCTGCTGCGCGACGGTAAAAAACTGGCCGGCATCCTGGTCGAAACCCAGGCCGCCCGCAAGGACGGCGACGGCGCCATCTGGGCCGTGATCGGCGTCGGCATCAACCTGCTGATGCCGGACGAGCTGGAAGCGCAGATCGGCCGCGAAGTGGCGGCCGCGCCATGGCTGGCCAAGATGGACCGCAACCAGCTGATGGCCGCCCTGCTCAGCCGCCTGGCCGCCGTGCTGGCCGAATTCGACGACACCGGTTTCGCGCCCTTCGCCGAACGCTGGAACCTGCTGCATGCGTGGCAGGGCCAGGAGGTCGTCATCCTCGACAACGGCAAGGTGCTGCAACAGGGCCGCGCCGCCGGCGTCGACGCCATCGGCCGCCTGATGCTGGACACGGAACAGGGCCGCGCCGAAGTGCTGTCCGGCGACGTCTCGCTACGCTTATCATCTTCTATCGGACCAACATGATTTTACTGATCGATGCCGGCAACACCCGCGTCAAATGGGCGCTGGCCGAACCGGGTACTGAACTGGGCGCATGGATCGCCCACGGCGCCGTCATGCACGCCGACCTGCAACAGCTGGAACTGCACCTGAGCGAGGCCGTGGGCGACCGTGGCGTCGACCGCATCCTGATCGCCAACGTGGCCGGTGGCGCGCTGCGCGTGCAGCTGGAATATGTGCTGCAGCGGACCTTCCCCGCCATGATCCTGCCGCAGCAGGCCATCGAATGGTTTGCCTCGCTGCCGGCACTGGCCGGCGTGACCAACGGCTACCGCAACCCCGGGCAACTGGGCTGCGACCGTTTCGCCGCCGCCATCGCCGGCCACGCGCTGGCGGCCGGGCGCGAAGTCATCGTCGCCAACTGCGGCACCGCCACCACCATCGACGCCATCACCGCCGACGGCATGTTCCTGGGCGGGATGATCCTTCCGGGCCTGGGCCTGATGGCCAGTTCGCTGGCGCGCAACACGGCGCAGTTGCCGCAAATTGCGCAAGACGGTAAGCTGCCGGACGGATTCGCCGACAACACCGACGACGCCATCCTGAGCGGCTGCCTGGCAGCGCAGAGCGGCGCCATCGAGCATGCGTTCGCGCGGCACAAGGCCAGCGAGTGCATCATCTCCGGCGGCGCGGCGCCCTACATCGCGCCGATGCTGAAGGTGCCGTACCGTATCGTCGACAATATCGTGTTAATCGGTTTGCATGCTGCCGCCGGCAGCGCCGACTAAGGTTGCAAGGGAAGCTCCGTGCTGAAATTTATTTTCTGGTCGCTGGTCGCCGTCAATGCCGCGCTGTTCGCGTACGGCAAAGGATATCTCGGCCATTTCAGCGGCAACGAGCGCGAACCGGAGCGCCTGCTCAAGCAACTCAACGCCGACAAACTGGCCATCATCTCCGCCGACAAGGCCAATGAGGCATCGGCTGCGACGGCTGCAACGGCCAGCGCCAAGCCGGCGCCGGAAGTGCTGGCCTGCGTGGAAATCGGCAGCTTCGTGCTGGCCGACGCGCGCCGCTTCGAAACCCAGCTCGCACCGCTCAAGCTGGGCGACCGCCAGTCGCGCCACAACCTGCCGGGCAGCGAGGTATCGAGCTATATCGTTTATATGCCGCCGCAAGGCAGCAAGGAAGGCGCCGACAAGAAGGCGGGCGAACTGCGCGCACTGGGCGTGACCAACTACTTCATCATGAACGACAATTCGCCGCTGCGCTGGGGGATTTCGCTGGGCGTGTTCAAGACCGAAGGCGCGGCGCAAAACCAACTGGCCGCATTGATGAAGCAAGGCGTGCGCACCGCGCGCGTCGCGCCGCGCATGAGCGGCAGCAAACTGCTGGCCTTCCAGTTCCGCGACGTGGATGCGGAGCTGAAGGCCAAGCTGGAACAATTCCGCGCCGGCTATCCCGACGCGGAAAGCCGCGCCTGCAAATAAGCGTCAGGCGCTGAAGCCGCCGTCTATCGTCAGGCTGGCGCCGGTGATGTAGCCCGCTTCCGGACCCGCCAGATACGACACGAAACCGGCGATCTCCTCCACCTTGCCGTAACGCGGCAGCGCCATCATGGCTTTCAACGCGCCGGCGAAATCGCCGCTGTCCGGGTTCATGTCGGTATCGACCGGGCCGGGCTGCACATTGTTGACGGTGATGCCGCGTGCGCCCAGGTCGCGCGCCATGCCCTTGGTCAGCCCGACCAGCGCCGATTTGCTCATCGCATAAGCCGCGCCTCCGCCGAACGGCATGCGCTCCGCATTGGTACTGCCGATGGTGATCACGCGGCCGCCCTGCCCCATATGGCGCGCCGCTTCCTGCGTCGCCACGAACACGCTGCGCACATTGATGGCCAGCGTGCGGTCGAAGTCTTCCAGCGTAAAGTCTTCCAGCGGCGCGATCGCCAGCACGCCGGCGTTGTTGACCAGGATGTCGATGCGGCCGTGGGCTTCGGCGGCGTTGCGGATGGCGGCTTTCAATGCCGACGCGTCGGCGCTGTCGGCCTTGACGGCTTGCGCCTTGCCGCCGGCGGCTTCGATCTCCGCCACCAGTTGCGCGGCCTTGTCGGCCGAACTGGAATACGTCAGCACGACGGTGGCGCCGTCCGCTGCCAGCCGTTTTGCGATAGCCGCGCCGATGCCGCGCGAGCCGCCCTGTACGAATGCGATTTTACCGTCGATCATTTGAAGCTCCTGGTGAGTGATTTGGAGCCTTCAGTATCCGCCTGTAATTATGTCGCGACTAGACCATAGTTACTATCTTCAGTTAATCCTACTGGTTTAAAATGTAAACCATGGAAACCATGATCAGCATCGAATGCTTCGTGCGCAGCGCCGAAGCGGGCAGCTTTTCGGAGGCGGCCCGCAGGCTGGGATTGACGCCGGCCGCCGTCGGCAAGAACATCTCGCGGCTGGAGGCGCGGCTGGGCGTGCGCCTGTTCCAGCGCAGCACCCGCAGCCTGTCGCTGACGGAGGCCGGGCAGCAGTTTCTCGATGAGGTGGGCGGCAGCCTGTCGACGATACAGAACGCGGTCGCCAACCTGTCCAGCGCCGGCGGCCAGCCTGCCGGCACGCTGCGCGTCAGCATGCCGACCAATTTCGGCCGCAAGTACATCGTGCCGATGCTGGGGGATTTTTTGCAGCGTTATCCCGCCATCACGCCCGACTGGGCTTTCGACAACCGTCCGGTGGACCTGATCGCCCAGGGTTACGATGCGGCGGTGGGCGGCGGCATCGACCTGTCTCCCGGCGTGGTCGCGCGCCGCTTGTGTCCCGCGCACCGGATACTGGTGGCGTCACCGGCTTATCTGGACCAACATCCCGCGCCGAAGTCGCCCGCCGACCTGCATGAACATGACGGCATCCTGATACGCTCGCCGCAAACGGGCAGGATACGTCCTTGGGCGCTGGTCAACCGCAGCAAGCAGCAGGCGCCCATCACGCTGCGCGTACGCATGACGATGAGCGATCCCGGCGCAGCCTGCGACGCGGCGGCGCTGGGCCTGGGCATCGCCCTGATCAACTACTCGGAATCGCTGGCGCATCTGGAAGCGGGCACGCTGCTGCGGGTGCTGCCAGGCTGGCATGTGGATGGCGGCGCCGTGTCGATCTATTATTCGGCGCAGAAGCTGCTGCCGGCGAAGACGCGGGCCTTCGTTGAATTTGTCGTCGAGCGCTTCCGCGCGGAGCGGGTGGCGCAGTTGCTGTCGGCGGTTTAGCGCAGGACGACGAGCGGCTTAGCGGGTGGCGATGATGATGATGTCGGCGTCGCAGTTACGGTAGTGGATGACGATGACGATGATGCGCCGCAGCCTGGCCGCCGAGGCAAAGCCCAGCTCCATGGGAGCGCGGTCGGCGCGGTTCTTCATCGTCAGGTCCACGCGCGATTCGGCGCTGACGGGGATGTTCATCGCCTTCAGCGCGGCCTTGGGATTGGCCATCAGCGTCAGCGCCGCATCGGGGTCCAGCTCGGCCCTGTGGACCGACTCGACCTCGCCCGCATCTGGATTCATGTCTGCAAACAGCTTGCGCAGCACCTCGGTATCGTCCTGGATTTCCATGATTACCTCCATTGATAGTGGAGGTTCAGTCTAGCCAGCGAACCCTTGTGAACCGTTGATGTAGCGCATGGATTAGCGCTGGACGACGATAGGCTTGAGGTGTAACGATGAAGGCAAGCCTTGCGCCGCCTGGAGCGCTTCCTGGCGGGTGGCGAACGGGCCGGTGAACAGACGGTGCACGGAACCGCCCTGCACCACTTCCAATCCGTTCAAGCCTTTGCCGGACAGCTTGTTGCGCACCACTTCCGCATTTTCGGCACGCGAGTAGGCGCCCAGTTGCAGGTAGAAGCCGCCCTTGGCGGTGGTGGCGGCCAGCGTTTCGGCGTTGGCCGGCGCGCGGTCGGCCAGCATCAGCGCTTCCGCGTCGGAGGACGGCGCAGCCGGCATAGCCTTGGGCGCCAGCACCAGCGGCTCGCTCAACGTGGCCGATGGCGTCAGCAGCAGCGGGCCGCCACCCAGGCCGCCCGACGATGTCCGCTTGGACGACGACTGCGTCTGCAAGCGTGGCGACACCGAGTTCGACACGCCGCCGCGCACCGCCAGCATGCGGTCCACCTCATCGGGCAGGATGCGTTCGATTTGCAGTTCGTGGCTGCCCTTGCCCAGCAGGCCCAGTTTCAGCGCCGCCGTGTACGACACGTCGATCGCGCGGTTGGCGTGGAACGGCCCACGGTCGTTGATGCGCACGATGACCACCGCACCGCTCACCAGATTGGTCAGGCGCGCATAGGATGGAATCGGCAGCGTCGGATGCGCGGCCGTCATCTTGTACATGTCGTAGATTTCGCCGGACGAGGTACGCTGGCCGTGGAACTTCTTGCCATACCAGCTGCCGACGCCGATCTGCGTGAACGGCTGGTTGTTGGTGATCGGCGTGTAGGTCTTGCCGAAGACGACGTAGGGACGGTTGGAGTAAGGCAGCAGCGGATCGTTGCGCACATCGGCGTCCGGCACGTCGGCCAGGTTGGCGGGCGGCGCGTCGCCGGGACCATCGTCCTGGTAGTAGCCGCCACGGCCAGAATTCGCTGGCGGCAGCACCGGCAGGCTGGTATCCGGCTTGCCGGTGGACGGCGCCTTGAGCACCGGACCGGAAGTACGGGGCGGCCGGGGCGTCGCCGCAGAGTCGTTCACTGTCGGCGCAGTACCGCAGCCGACCAGCGCCAGCAAGGCCAGCCCGGTACAGACATTCAAAATACGGCTACGGTTCATGCGCATCACTTCTTCCTTACGGTTTTTTCTGCGGCGGCGCGCGCCGTTCGAATTCGGCCAGCGCGGCCTGCTCTTCCAGCGTCTGCCCTTCCACCGGCACTACCATCTCCGCGTCTTCCTTCGGCACCTTGGTGCTGTCCTTCTCGGCCGGACGCTTGCCCAGCAGGTAATAGTCCAAGGCCTTGCGGGCGATAGGCGCCGCTTCCGCGCCGCCCTTGCCCGCGTTCTCCACCACCAGCGCCAGCACAATGCGCGGCTTGTCCGCCGGCGCAAAGGCCGTGAACAGCGCATTGTCGCGCAAACGCTCGGCCAGCCGCGCGGCGTTGTACTTCTCGCCAGAGCGGATGGTGATCACCTGCGCGGTGCCGGTCTTGCCGCCCACCGTGTAGCCTGCGCCGGCGAACGCGCGCACGCCCGTGCCGCCCGCCTCGGTGGTCACGCCGACCATGGCGCTCTTGATGGTGTCGATATTCTCCTGCTTGAGCGGAATCCGGTAACTCTCCTTGGGCACCGTCAGCTTGCGGGCGCGGGTAGCGCCGTCTTCCACGATCTTGACCAGGTGCGGTTTCATCACCACGCCGTTGTTGGCCAGGTTGGCCACCGCGTGCGCGATCTGCAAAGGGGTGTAGGCGTTGTAGCCCGAGCCATTGCTGACCGAGATGGTATCACCACCCACCCATCGCCCCGCCGCACCCTTGAAACGCTTGCGCTTCCATTCCTGCGACGGCAGCACGCCGGTCTTTTCGTTTTCCAGGTCGATGCCGGTCTGCTGGCCGAAGCCGAAGGGCTTCATGAAACCGGAGATGGCGTCGATGCCCATGTCGTGGCCCAGCGCGTAGTAGTAGGTGTTGCAGGAGACGACGATGGACTTGTGCATATCGACCGAGCCGTGGCCGCCCACCACGTCGTCGTTGAATTTGTGCCCGCCGAGGTAGTAGTAGCCGGGATCGTAGGTGGTATCGCTAGGCCGGCGCTTGCCCAGCTCCAGCGCGGCCAGCGCCATGAAGGGCTTGAAGGTGGAACCCGGCGCATAGGTGCCGGACAGCGGACGGTTGACCATCGGCCGGTCCAGCGAGGTATTGAGTTCGTTCCAGCTCTGCGCATCGATGCCGTCGACGAACAGGTTGGGATCGTAGCCGGGCCGCGACACGTAGGCCAGGATATCGCCCGTCTCGGGTTCGATGGCCACCAGCGCGCCGCGCCGCTCGCCGAAGGCTTCCTCGACCACCTTCTGCAGCTCGATGTCGATCGACAGTATCAGGTTGCTGCCCGCCACCGCCGGCGTGCGCGACAGCGTGCGGATGGCGCGGCCGCCGGCCGATACTTCCACTTCCTCGTAGCCGGTGGTGCCGTGCAGCTGCCTCTCGTAGCTTTTCTCCAGGCCTTCCTTGCCGATATGGTCGGAACCCTTGTAGTTGGCGGCATCGTCGGTTTCCTCGATGGCCTTGGCCTCGGCGCGGCTGACGCGGCCGATATAGCCGATCACGTGCGACGCCGTCTCGCCCAGCGGATACTGGCGGAACAGGCGCGCCTGCACTTCCACGCCGGGAAAGCGGAAGCGCTGCGCGGAAAAGCGCGCCACTTCCTCGTCGTTCAAGCGGGTGCGCAGCGGCACGCTCTCGAAGCCCTTGGATTCCTCCAGCAGTTTCTTGAAGCGCTTGCGGTCCTTGATTTCAATCTCGACCAGCTTGGACAGCTCGTCGATGGTTTCGTCCAGCGTCATGGTCAGCTTGGACGGCGTGATCTCCAGCGTGAAGGCCGAGTAGTTGCGGGCCAGGACCACGCCGTTGCGGTCCAAAATCAGGCCGCGATTGGGCACGATGGGCACGATGGCGATGCGGTTCTCCTCCGCCTTGACGGCGAAGTCCTTGTACTTGACCACCTGCAGCCAGATGAAGCGCGCCAGCAGCAGGCCGAAACAGATGAACACCATCGCGCCCAGCACCGTGATACGGGTGCGGAACTGCTGGAGCTCGCGCTCCGTGTCCTTAATCTCCATCATGCCGTCGCTCCCCACGCCCGCGCGGCCGCGCCACCGCGCACGCCGCGGCTATGGTGCTGGATGCTCATCAGGATGCCGCCGCCCAGGCCCAGCGTCATCAAGGCGGTGCCGCCGTAGCTCATGAACGGCAGCGGCACGCCGACCACCGGCACGATGCCGCTGACCATGCCCATGTTGACGAAGGCGTAGGTGAAGTAAATCATCGTGATGGAGCCTGCCAGCAGGCGGGTAAAGAAGGTGGAAGCATTGACGGCGATATTCAGGCCGCGCACGATCAGCAGCAGGTACAGCACCAGCAGCACCATATTGCCGGTCAGGCCGAACTCCTCGGAGAACACGGCGAAGATAAAGTCGGTGGTGCGCTCGGGGATGAACTCCAGGTGGGCCTGCGTACCGTGGGTCCAGCCCTTGCCGCCGAAGCCACCGGAGCCGATGGCGATCATCGACTGGATGATGTGGAAGCCCTTGCCCAGCGGGTCGTGATACGGGTCGATCAGCGTCAGCACGCGGTCGCGCTGGTAGTCGTGCATCACGGACCACAGCACCGGCAAGGCCGCGCAGGCCGCCGCCCCCATCGCCGCCAGGGCCTTCCATGACAGGCCGCCGAGGAAGATCACATAGGCGCCGGCCGCCACCACCAGCATCGCCGTGCCCAGGTCGGGCTGGCGCGCGATCAGGCCGACGGGTATCGCCAGCAGCAGCGCCGCGATCAGATAGGAATGCCAGCGCAACTGCCCCTGCTGCCGTTGAAAGAACCACGCCATCATCAACGGCATGGCGATCTTCATGTATTCGGAAGGCTGCACCTGTATGCCGAAAGTCAGCCAGCGGCGCGAACCGCCCTTGATGGTGCCGACCAGCGCCACCGCCACCAGCAACGCCACGCCCAGCGCGTAGGCCGGCACGGCGATGCGCATCATCACCTGCGGCGGCGTGTTCGCCGCGATCCACGTCACAAGGAAAGCCATGCAGATATTGCGCATCTGGCCCGTCATCTGGCCCGGAATCGCGATGCCGGCCGAATATAGCGTGACCAGCCCCACCGACAGCAGCATCAGCATGATGACGGCCAGCTGCGGATCGAACACCGCAAAGTAAGGCCGTACCCGCTGCCACAGCGGGCGCCCGTCATGCACGCGCATCAGGTCTGCACCAGTTTGCGGTGCCGCTGGATGCTCATCAGGATGCCCGCGCCCAGGCCCAGCGTCAGCAGCGCCGTGCCGCCGTAGCTCATGAACGGCAGCGGCACGCCGACCACCGGCAGGATGCCGCTGACCATGCCCATGTTGACGAAGGCGTAGGTGAAGTAAATCATCGTGACCGCGCCGGCCAGCAGGCGGGTGAAGAAGTTGGGCGCATTCCCGGCGATCATCAGGCCTCGGCCGATCAGCAGCAGGTACAGGAACATCAGCACCAGGTTGCCGGTCAGGCCGAACTCCTCGGAGAACACGGCGAAGATAAAGTCGGTGGTGCGCTCGGGGATGAACTCAAGGTGGGCCTGCGTGCCATGGGTCCAGCCCTTGCCGGTGATGCCGCCCGAGCCCACCGCGATGGTCGATTGTATGATGTGGAAGCCCTTGCCCAGCGGGTCGGAGGTCGGGTCGATCAGCGTCATCACGCGTTCGCGCTGGTAGTCGTGGAGCACCGACCAGATCACCGGCAGGCTGGCCGCGCCGGCCACGCACAAGGCGATCAGCGCCTTCCACGCCAGGCCGGCCAGGAAGATCACGCAGAAGCCCGCGGCCACCACCAGCAAGGCGGTGCCCAGGTCCGGCTGTTTGACGATCAGGCCGACGGGTATCGCCAGCAGCACGGCGGCGATGCCGTAGTCCTGCCAGCGCAGATGGCCGGCGCGCTGCTGGAAGAACCACGCCAGCATCAGCGGCATGGCGATCTTCATGAATTCGGACGGCTGGATATCGACGCCCAAGTGCAGCCAGCGCCGCGCGCCCAGCTTGATGGTGCCGAACAGCGCCACGCCGATCAGCAGCGCCACCGCGACCACATAGGCCGGCACGGCGATCCGCATCATCATCTGCGGCGACACATTGGCCACGAACCACATCACGATGAAGGCCAGGAAGATGTTGCGCAGCTGGTCTTCCACCTTGCCGGGAATGCCGATGCCGGCCGAGTACAGCGTGACCAGGCCGACCGACAGCAGCGCGCAGATGATCAGCGCCAGCGGAATATCGAAAACGGTGAAGTACGGGCGAAGGCGGCGCCACAGGGAGCGCCTTTCGTTGATACGCATGCTGGTCCTTTATTCCTTGTTGCCGGGTGTTTCAGCGCCGGGCTTCTTCTCGTCGCTGACGCCCTGTTCGGCCTGGACGTCCTGTACGGAGCGCAGCTCGGCGTCCTCCTTCGGCACGCGGGTGGTTTCTTTTTCGTTCGGGCGTTTGCCCAGCAGGTAGTAGTCGAGCGCCTTGCGCACGATGGGCGCGGCCACGCCGGCGCCGAAGCCGCCGTTCTCCACCACCACCGCGATGGCGATGCGCGGCTTGTCGGCCGGGGCGAAGGCGGTGTAGAGCGCGTTGTCGCGCAGGCGTTCGGCGATCAGGTTGGCGTTGTACTTCTCGTTCTTCTTGATCGCCACCAGCTGCGCGGTACCGGTCTTGCCGCCCGAGGTGTAGCCGGCGCCGGCGAAGGCGCGCGCCGCCGTGCCGCCGATGGTCACGCCGACCATGGCGTTCTTGATGATGTCGATATTTTCCTGCTTGAGCGCGATGCGATAGCTTTCCTTGGGCACCGTCAGCTTGCGGGTGCGCGAGACGCCGTCTTCGACGATCTTCACCAGGTGCGGCTTCATGACGATGCCGTTGTTGGCCAGGTTCGATACCGCGTGCGCCATCTGCAGCGGCGTGTAGTTGTTAAAGCCGTTGCCGATGGCGATGGAGATGGTGTCGCCGCCCACCCACTTCTGCGCCGCCACGTTCTTCTTGAAGCGGTTGCGCTTCCATTCCTTCGACGGCAGCACGCCCTGCTTCTCGTGTTCCAGGTCGATGCCTGTCAGCTGGCCGAAGCCGAAGGGCTTCATGAAATCGCTGATGGCGTCGATGCCCAACTCGTTGCCGAGGATGTAGTAGTAGGTGTCGCAGGATTCGACGATGGACTTGTACATGTCCACCGTGCCGTGGCCGCCCGGCTTATCGTCGCGGAACTTGTGGCCGCCCAGCGTGAACGAGCCCGGATCGAAGATGGTCTGGCCCGGCGTGCGCTTGCCCAGCTCCAGCGCGGCCAGCGCCATGAAGGGCTTGAAGGTGGAGCCGGGCGGATAGGTGCCCGACAGCGGACGGTTCACCATCGGCTTGTCCAGCGAGGTATTGAGTTCGTTCCAGCTCTGCGTGTCGATGCCGTCGACGAACAGGTTGGGATCGTAGCCAGGCCGCGACACGTAGGCCAGGATGTCACCCGTCTCCGGCTCGATGGCGACCAGCGCGCCGCGCCATTCGCCGAAGGCTTCCTCGACCACTTTTTGCAGTTCGATGTCGATCGACAGTATCAGGTTGCTGCCCGGCGTGGCGGGCGTGCGCGACAGCGTGCGGATGGCGCGGCCGCCGGCAGACTTCTCCACTTCCTCGTAGCCGGTGATGCCGTGCAGCTGCTTCTCGTAGCTCTTCTCCAGGCCTTCCTTGCCGATATGGTCGGTGCCGTTGTAGTTGGCGGCGTCCTCGGTGTCGGCGATGGCCCTGGCCTCGGTGGTGTTGATGCGGCCGATGTAGCCGATCACGTGGGAGGCGATCTCGCCCAGCGGGTACTGGCGGAACAGGCGCGCCTGCACTTCCACACCGGGGAAGCGGAAGCGCTGCGCCGAAAAGCGCGCCACTTCCTCGTCCGTCAGGCGGGTGCGCAGCGGCACGCTCTCGAAGCCCTTGGATTCCTCCAGCAGCTTCTTGAAGCGCTTGCGGTCCTTGGTCTCCACCGTAATCAGCTTGGACAGCTCGTCGATGGTTTCGTCCAGCGTGGCGCTCAGCTTGGACGGCGTGATCTCCAGCGTGAAGGCCGAGTAGTTGCGCGCCAGGACCACGCCGTTGCGGTCCAAAATCAGGCCGCGATTCGGCTCGATGGGGACGATGGCGATGCGGTTCTCTTCGGCCTGCGCGACGTAGTCGCTATGCTTGTAGACCTGCAGCCAGATGAAGCGCGCCAGCAGCGACGCAAAGCAGAAGAACACCAGCGCGCCCAGCACCGTCAGGCGCAGGCGGAACTGGTGCAGCTCGCGTTGGTTGTCCTTGAGTTCAGTCATGGTGATCAGTCACGGTGCTCAGTCACTTCTCGGCCGGGCGTCAGATCGGGCGGGTGTGGTCGCGGTCCACCGCGCGGCGCTGCGGCGCCAGCAGCAGCCAGGTCGCCAGCGGCCACAGGGCCACGGCGATGACGCTTTCGACGAAGTAGAACCAGCCCGGGAATTTGCCGGAGACGAAGAAGCGCACGATCAGCTGCACCGACTGCGCCATCAGCAGCAGCGGGAACACGTGCATCGCCTGCGTCAGCAGCGGGAACCACAGCACCCGGCGGTGCAGCATGATGGCGAAGTAGGACAGCAGCGTGTAGGCCAGCGCATTCTCGCCCAACAGCGTGGAGTCATGCACGTCCATCAGCAGGCCGAGGAAGAAGGCGGTGCCGATGCCGACCTTGCGCGGCTGGTGCACGCCCCAGAACACCAGCACCAGCGCCACGAAGTCCGGCACGCCGATGAAGTTCCCCCAGGGGAGAAGGTTCAGCAGGAAGGCGCAGAACAGGCTGAAGGCGATGAACAGCGGGCTGACCGGCAGCAGGATATAGTGGGGACGATTCATCGTGCCGGCTCCTTCGGTTTGGTGACAGCGGGTGCGGGCTGGCCGTTCGCGGCGGCTGGCGCTGCGGCCGGCGCCACGGCCGGTGCGGCGCCTGGCGATGCAGCGGCAGGCGCACCAGCGGCCGGCGCAGGCGCTGGTTTGGGTGCGGGTGGCGGCATCACCGGCATCAAACCGGGCGGCGCGTTGTTGGCCGGCGCGGCGGCGGCAGGCGCCGCAGGTTCGACGCCCTCTTTCGGCGCCTCCTTGATCGGCGCCATCTTGTTGTTGTGCTTCTTGAGCGCGCGCGCCTCTTCATCCGGCGGACGCGGAGGCATCTCCGGCGTCGACATCAGTATCAGCAGCTGCGTATTGTTGGAGATGCCGGCCAGCGGCTGGCACACCACGCCGCCGAACGATCCGGCCGCGCTGTTTTCTACCTGGCTCACGCGCGCCACCGCCAGGCCGGCCGGGTAGACGCCGTCCAGGCCCGAGGTGACGACGATGTCGCCGACCTGGATATCCGCATTCGGCGCCGTAAAGCGCAGCTCCAGCGCGCCGGACTTGCCGCGTCCATAGGCCACGCTGCGCAAGCCATTGCGCAGCAGCTGCACAGGTATCGCCTGCTCCTTATCGGTCAGCAGCGTCACTTCGGAGGTAAAGGGGAACACGCGGGTGACCTGGCCGACCACGCCCTGGTTGTCGATCACCGGCAGGCCGAGCGCCACACCCTGCTGGGTGCCGCGGTCGAGGATCACCTTGCGGCTGTTGACATCGCGCGCGTCGTACAGGATCTCGGCCAGCATCGACTTCACCGGCAGATGCTCGCGCGCGGCCATCAGGCGGCGCAGCTGGTTGTTTTCAGCGGTCTGGAGCTGGGCCTGTTGCAGCACCAGCGCGCCGGCGATCTGCTGGCGTTTGAGCTCGCGCACCTGCTTTTCCAGCGACGACAGAGTGGAGAAATAATCGCCGACGCCGTAGATGGCGTCGCGCGGCAGCAAGGCTGCCATTTGCAGCGGATACAGCACAGTGGCTGCCGCCTTGCGCACGGTGGTCAAGGTGCGCATGCGCGCATCGACCAGCAGCAGTGCAATCGAAATGCACGCAAACACCGTCATCTTGACGCGGGCGGAGGCGCCTTGCTTGAAAAGTGGCGGAGGACTGTATTCCATGACTTCCAATAATCCGGCGCTCGCGCGCCAACGAGACTGTCAACTCATCCCAATGCATCGGGGCCGCTGTTTCGCGGCCCCGTCTTGTCAGATCATTCGTAGGAGAAGATCGAGCCCAGCTGGTCCATCCGCTCCAGCGCCATGCCCGAGCCGCGCACCACGCAGGTCAGCGGATCTTCCGCCACCAGCACCGGCAGGCCGGTTTCCTCCATCAGCAGACGGTCCAGATCGCGCAGCAGCGCGCCGCCGCCCGTCAGCATCATGCCTTTTTCCGCAATGTCGGCGCCCAGTTCCGGCGGCGTCTGTTCCAGCGCGTTCTTCACGGCCGAAACGATGTTGTTCAGCGGGTCGGTCAGCGCTTCCAGGATCTCGTTGGACGAAATGGTGAACGAGCGCGGGATGCCTTCGGACAGATTGCGGCCCTTGACTTCCATTTCCTTCACTTCCGAACCCGGGAAGGCCGAACCGATGGCCTTCTTGATCGCTTCGGCGGTCTGTTCGCCGATCAGCATGCCGTAGTTGCGGCGGATGTAGTTGACGATGGCTTCGTCGAATTTATCGCCGCCCACGCGCACCGAACCTTTGTACACCATGCCGCCCAGCGAGATGATGCCCACCTCGGTGGTGCCGCCGCCGATGTCGACCACCATCGAGCCGGTAGCATCCGACACCGGCAGGCCGGCGCCGATCGCCGCAGCCATCGGCTCTTCGATTAGGTAGACCTGCGAAGCGCCGGCGCCCAGCGCCGATTCGCGGATCGCGCGGCGCTCAACCTGGGTCGAACCGCACGGTACGCAGATGATGATGCGCGGCGAAGGACGGAAGAATTTGGAGTCGTGCACCATGCGGATGAACTGCTTCAGCATTTGTTCGGTGACGGTGAAGTCGGCGATCACGCCGTCTTTCATCGGGCGGATCGCCTCGATATTGCCTGGGACCTTGCCCAGCATCTGTTTTGCTTCCTTACCAACCGCCTGGATCGTCTTCTTGCCGTTAGGGCCGCCCTCTTGGCGGATCGCGACGACCGACGGTTCATCCAGGACGATGCCCTGGCCGCGAACGTAGATCAGAGTGTTGGCCGTGCCCAAGTCGATGGCCAGATCGGTGGAAATATACCTGCGTAAAAAACCAAACATGTGTGTCCTGTGGCGCTACTGGTGTGCGCGTAAGCCGTTAGAAAGAAATCCTGTGGTGAGGCGGCGGCTGCAATGATTCAGCGCCGGCAACGCATCAACCCGCCATTCTACCTTATAATTTGAATGCGATTTGCCGAAAATCCCGCCAAAAGTGTATCGGCTGAGTCCGCGAGTTAAGCGGTATTCGTTCTCTTTTGCCAGCGAAAAGGCAGAATTTCCAGTTTTTTATCAATATTACAATTAAACCTAGCGCGGCCCGCCCGCGCCATTCGCCATGTCCCTGACCATATCCGACGTAACACGCATTGCAAAACTGGCACAACTTGAGATGAGCGAGCAGCAGACCGCTACCGCGCTGGACCAGTTGAACGGCATTTTTGCGCTGGCCGAACAGATGCAGGCGGTCGACACCGACGGCGTCGCCCCGCTGAGCCACCCGCTGGCGGCGCACATGAATAACATCGCCCTGCGCCTGCGCGAAGACGTGGCCACCGAGGCCAATCGCCGCGAAGACTACCAGGCCGTCGCGCCCAAGACCCAGGACGGGCTGTACCTGGTGCCGAAAGTGATCGAATAAGGACGGCTGCGTCCCGACTCCATCCCGATCACCGAATCTGAATTGAAACGCCATGCACACCAAAACCATTAAAGAGCTGTCCGCGCTGCTGCAAAGCAAAGCCATCACCGCCACCGAACTGGCGACGCATTTCCTCGACCGTATCGAAAAGAGCGACCTGAACGCCTTCCTGCACGTGGACCGCGCGCTGACCCTGGCGCAAGCGGCCGAAGCGGACGCCCGCATCGCCGCCGGCACCGCCACCCCGCTGACCGGCGTGCCGATCGCCCACAAGGACATCTTCGTCACCCGCGACTGGCGCTCGACCGCCGGTTCGAAAATGCTGGCCAACTACGTCAGCCCGTTCGACGCCACCGTGGTGGAAAAATTCCGCGCGGCCGGCATGGTCACGCTGGGCAAATTGAACTGCGACGAATTCGCCATGGGCTCGGCCAATGAAAACTCGGCCTTCGGCGCGGTGAAAAACCCGTGGGACAAGAACGCCGTGCCTGGCGGCTCCTCCGGCGGTTCCGCCGCCGCCGTGGCCGCGCGCCTGGCGCCGGCCGTCACCGGCACCGACACCGGCGGCTCGATCCGCCAGCCGGCAGCGTTCTGCGGCATCACCGGCATCAAGCCGACCTACGGCCGCGTATCGCGCTTCGGCATGATCGCTTTCGCCTCGTCGCTGGACCAGGGCGGCCCGATGGCGCAAACCGCCGAAGACTGCGCGCTGCTGCTCAACGCCATGGCCGGTTTCGACGAACGCGATTCGACCTCGCTGACGCCTGAAATGGGCGGCATCGACGAAGACTACACCCGCGAACTGGGCCAGCCGCTGGCAGGCTTGCGTATCGGCGTGCCGAAGGAATACTTCGGCGAAGGCCTGGCCAAGGACGTGGAAGACGCCGTGCGCGCAGCGCTGGCTCAATACGTGACCCTGGGCGCGACTTTGGTGGATATTTCGCTGCCGAACACCGCGCTGTCGATCCCTGCCTACTACATGATCGCGCCGGCCGAAGCCTCGTCCAACCTGTCGCGTTTCGACGGCGTGCGCTACGGCCACCGCGCTGCGGAATACAAGGACCTGTCCGACATGTACCGCAAGACCCGCGCCGAAGGCTTCGGCGCCGAGGTCAAGCGCCGCATCATGGTCGGCACCTATGTGCTGTGCCACGGCTACTACGACGCCTACTACCTGAAGGCGCAAAAAATCCGCCGCCTGATCGCGCAGGATTTCGAAGCGGTGCTGAACGGCCCTAACGCCGTCTGCGACGTCATCATGGGACCGGTCGCGCCGACCGTGGCCTGGGACCTGGGCGACAAGTCCGACGACCCGGTTGCCGCCTACCTGGCCGACATCTACACGCTGTCCACCAGCCTGGCCGGCCTGCCTGGCATGTCGATCCCGGTCGGCTTCGGCGCCAAGAACCGCCCTGTGGGCCTGCAGATCATCGGCAAGCATTTCGGCGAAGCGAAACTGCTGAACGTCGCCCACCAGTACCAGCTGGCGACCGACTGGCACACCCGCGCACCTGCCGGCATCTAACTTAAAAAATACAGCGAGAATCATATGGAATGGGAAGTCGTCATCGGTCTTGAGAACCACGTGCAGCTCACGACCGAATCTAAAATTTTCAGCGGATCGCCGATCAAGTTCGGCGCCGACGCCAACACGCAAGCCAGCCCTGTGGACCTGGCGCTGCCTGGCGTGCTGCCGGTGATGAACAAGCAGGCGGTGGACCGCGCGATCCGCTTCGGCCTGGCGGTGGGTGCGAAGATCGCACCGGCGTCCATCTTCGCCCGCAAGAACTACTTCTATCCCGACCTGCCGAAGGGCTATCAGATCAGCCAGTTCGAAGACCCGGTCGTCATCGGCGGCGCGCTGACCTTCGGCTACGAGAAGGATGGCGAATTCGTCACCAAGACCGTCAACCTGACCCGCGCCCACCTGGAAGAAGACGCCGGCAAATCGCTGCACGAAGACTACGCTGGCATGAGCGGCATCGACTTGAACCGCGCTGGCACGCCGCTGCTGGAAATCGTCTCCGAGCCTGAAATCCGCAGCGCCGCCGAAGCCGTGGCCTACGCCAAGGCCCTGCACTCGCTGGTGATGTGGCTGGGCGTCTGCGACGGCAACATGCAGGAAGGCTCGTTCCGCTGCGACGTCAACGTCTCCGTGCGTCCGAAAGGCCAGAAGGAGTTCGGCACCCGCTGCGAGATCAAGAACTTGAACTCGTTCCGCTTCATCGAAGAAGCGGTGCACGTCGAAGTGCGCCGCCAGATCGAGTTGATCGAAGACGGCGGCAAGGTGGTCCAGGCTACCCGCCTGTACGACCCGGATCGCAAAGAGACCCGCGAAATGCGCAGCAAGGAAGACGCGCAGGACTACCGCTACTTCCCGGACCCGGACCTGCCGCCGCTGATGATTTCCGAAGAATGGATTTCGAAGGTCAAGGCCTCGATGCCGGAACTGCCGGCCGCCATGCGCGCCCGCTTCGTCAGCGAATACGCACTGCCGGAATATGACTCGCTGGTGCTGACCGCGTCGAAAGCGATGGCGACCTACTTCGTCGCCGTGGTGGACAAGGCCGGCAAGGAAAACGCCAAGGCCGCCGCCAACTGGCTGATGGGCGACGTGTCGTCGACGCTGAACCGCGAAGGCGTGGACCTGGATCAATCGCCGGTATCGGCGGTGCAGCTGGCCGCCATGCTGAAGCGCATCGCCGACGGCACCATCTCCAACAAGGCCGCGAAAGAAGTTTTCGCCGGCATGTGGGAAGCCAAGTCCACGGACGAGAACCTGGTTGACACCATCATCGAAGCCAAGGGCCTGAAGCAGATCTCCGACACCGGCGCGCTGGAAGCGATCGTCAACGACGTCATCGCCGCCAACGAGAAATCGGTGGAGCAGTACCGCGCAGGCAAGGAAGCGGCGCTGAACTCGCTGATCGGCCAGGCGATGAAAGCATCGCGCGGCAAAGCCAACCCGGCGCAGCTGACCGAGCTGCTCAAGGCCAAGCTGGCCGGCTAAAGATGGCAGACCTGGAAAGGGACGCCACGGCGTCCTTTTTTTTGGTCCGCTCCGTGAGAATGCGCGAGTATTCAAGGATCGCAAACTGCTATCCTGTTCAACCCTACGACTAAAGAACCAACGCAATGACCGATACGAGAATACGCCTGGCCGTGCCTGAAGATGCAGCCGCGATCGCCGCCATGGCCGTTGCGCTGACCGAAGAAATATCGCAGCGACTTGGTGTGAAAACCTTCAACCTGGAACAGCAGAAAACCGCCAGCTTATGCCACGCCCTGCTGCGCGAGGAAAAGTACCTGGCGCTGATCGCGATTGCGGAAGGCGAGGCTATCGGCTTCGTCGGCATCTCCGAAGGCCGCGCACTATATGCGGAAGGCGCGCTGGCGACCATGCAGGAGTTCTTCGTCGCCCCGCCCTACCGCACCAACGGCGTCGGCGGCCAGCTTCTGAACGCCGCCGCAGAACTGGCTCGCAAGCGTCGCTGGAACCGCCTGGAAGTCTGCACGCCGCCGCTGCCCGAATACGACCGCAGCCTGGCGTTCTATGAGCGCCATGGCTTCGAGATCACCGGTGGCCGCAAACTCAAACGCCTCTTTACGGAAGCCCAATGAAAAAACTGATTGCCCTGCTGGCCTTGAGCGCATCCACGCTGGCCCACGCCGCCACCATCGACTGGCCCTTGAGCTACGAGGGCAAATCGACGAATGCCTTCATCTGGGACAAGCGCGCCAAAGAGCTGATCCAGACACGCGTCCCCAGCAAGCTGGCCAGGGACGTGCTGGCGGGGTTGGGCGGTCCACCGGAGCCGGTGTTCGTGGTCGACAAGCGCTACGTCAGCGCATCGGCCTGCGTGCCGCACGCCTGCCCGGAAAAGGGTTTCTTCTGGATCGACACCCAGACCGGCCAGGGCCTGGGCGCGGACGTCTTCGACGGCGCGCTGCGCCTCGGCTCCAACAGCCTGTCCGCAACACAGATTCCTGCGCCAGCGCGCCGTGCATTGATCGACTGGATGAGCGCCAACGACGTTACACCGGTCAGCGTGGAATTCATCGACAACCGGGGCGCCAGCACCAGCATCGACGCCGCGCAATTCAAACCTGCGGCGCACTTTCAGCCGACGGCCGAAGGTCCATCCTACGACTGCAAGGCGGCAGCCACGCGCATTGAAAAAACCATCTGCGCCGATGCAGCTTTGGCCAAGCAGGATCTGGCGCTGGCCAAGCTGCTGAAGGAAATCCGCCAGGGCAACGACAGCATCGCCTCCCGCAACGAGCTGCGCGACTTTCAGCGAAAATGGCTGAAGGAACGCGACGCCGCCTGCGCCACCGCTACGGACATCAACGCATGCCTGAGCAAGCAGTACCAAACCCAGAACGACCGGCTGATGAACTGGATACCCGGCCGCTAAGAATGGAGAGTACGACGTTGAACAAGACATTCGATGTAGTTCCAACTGCGGCGGCATGGACCAAGGGATGGACGCTGACGCGAGACAAGGCCGCCCCCGTCAGCCAACCCTACGGCTACAAGATCGACCTGGGCGTTCCTGAGCGCCTGGAGCGCCATGTCATGGTCGACTACGACGCAGGCGTCCTGCAAACGTTGACCAACAGCCTGCACACGCCGGGAACCTGGCTCAAAGTGTGCGCACACCCGGAGCAGGTCGCACCGCTTTTGCACGCAAGCTGGCAAGTCCAGGCGACGGAGTACCTGATGGCGGTGGCGCTGGATAACGCGGCAACGGTGGCGCCTGATGGCTACCGGCTGTCCCTGTCCACCTCCGGCGCTGTCTCCGACGCAGAACTCAGGGATGTCAATGGAGAACTGGCGGCGCGGGGGCGAGTAGCCCATAGCGACGGCGTTGCCACGTTCGACCAGATCATCACCGAACCTGCGCATCAACGAAAAGGGCTGGGCCGCGTTATCATGGCGACGCTCGCCAACGCATCCATCGCCCACAAGGCAAACGTGGGCGTGCTGGTCGCCACCGAGCAGGGCCGCGCCCTCTATCAGGCGATAGGGTGGACTCTGGTTTCGCCTGTCACTGCGGCGGTCATTGCTTGATTTTACGCTGTCTCAACGCATTGCTTCTTCTGTTTCTGATCGCCGCGCAGCACTTCGCCCATGCGTCAGGACCAAACCCGCTGCTCATCGACTACAGCCATACCGCCTGGTCCGAAAGGGATGGTGCGCCGACCGGCGCCACCAAGTTCGCGCAAGGCCCCGACGGCTGGCTATGGATCGCCACGCCAACCGGCATGTACCGGTTCGACGGCGTGCGCTTCGAACGCACCGACAAAATCCACGGCCATCCTCTGGAGTCCAGCAACATCATGGGCCTGACCACCGCGCCCGATGGTGCGGTCTGGGTAGGCTACCGCGTCGGCGGCTTGTCCGTGTTCAGGAAGGGTGGCGCTCACACCTACGCGGAGCAGGACGGGCTGCACCCGGTCGGCTCCTTGCATATCGAGGTGGCCCCTGATGGCGCGGTATGGGTCGCGATGCGCGACGGCGTGGCCGTGCTGCCACGTGGCGGCAGCCGCTTCCAATACCTTGGCCCCGAGGCAGGACTGCCAGCGCTGGGCGTGTTCCAGATCTTGTTCGCCCGCGACGGCACGACATGGATAGGGACGAACACGGGCGCCTTCTTCCGCAAGCCAGGCGAAACCCGCTTCACCCAAGCCTGGCCGCATGTTGCACTGGTCTGGTTGTGCGAAGCGCCGGACGGCACGATATGGGGGAACGATTTCAAGAACGGCTACTACAGGGTGCGTTCAACGCAGCCTTCAGTGGGCGAGTCCATCAAACCCGAACTCGAAGGCTATGGCATGCACTTCGACCGCCAGGGAACGATGTGGATGATGCATACCGATGGACTGGAACGCAGAGTGGTGCCCGCAGGTTCCAGCCTTCCAGAGCAACGGCTGTCGAAAGAACACGGCATCAGCGGTCCGATACTCAGCACAAGGTTCCAGGACCGCGAAGGCAACCTGTGGATAGGCACGGCGGGCGGCATCGACCGGCTGCGCCCGAATCGCCTGAGAACCATGCCAGTGGAGACGCAACTGGAATATCCCGCGCTGGTGGCCGGGCCGTCCGGCGATGTCTGGGTGGGCGACTATGCACGCGACCTCTGGAAGTACAGCCTCGCAGGACGCGTCAGTCGCGAGGCCCTGGGGCCGATCACCGCCAGCTACACCGCGCCGGACGGCGTCCTGTGGCTGGGCGGGACGGAAGCCCTGCTGCGACGCGACCGCGATGGCGCCGTGACGTCGATCCCCTACCCGCCCGAACTGAAAAGCCTGCGCGTCCACGCCCTGCAGCAGGACCGGGACGGCGCCTTGTGGGCCTCATTCTCCTCCGGCAAAGGCGTGTACAAACTCGTTGATGGCCAGTGGACAAAATCGGGCGGACTGCAAGGACTCACCGATCTGCTGACCACCTCCATGGCCCGCGACGCCAAGGGGAATTTGTGGATGGCGCATCTGCGCAGCCAGATCACCATCATCAACGGCAGCACGGTGCGCACACTGGGGCCGAAGGAAGGTCTGCAACTGGGCACGATCATGCAGGTGTACCGCGACGGCCAGGCCATGTGGGCAGGTGGAGAAAATGGCGTCGTGCTTTATCGCGACGGCCGCTTCGCCACCTTGCGCGGAGAGCGCAACGAAATCTTCCGGGGCGTATCCGGCATCGTCAGGCTGCCGGACGGCGACCTGTGGCTGCACGGCGCCGACGGCCTGTATCACATCGCCGCCGCAGATATCAACGCATGGCTGAACAACGGGCAGACCGCCGTGGCATTCGAACGCTTCGATGCGCAGGATGGCATGATGGGCCACGCGCCGCAACTGCGGCCCGTACCGTCGCTGATGCGTTCACGCGACGGCATGCTGTGGTACGCGACATCGACGACGATCGGCACCATCGATCCGGCCCACATCCTGCGCAATCCGCTGGCCCCACCGGTAGAAATCATCAGCGTGACTTCCGATGGCATGCGCTACGCCACTCCGCCGCGCCGTGAACTCGGCCTGCCGGCGGGAACGCAGAATCTGCAGATCGACTTCACGGCACTGAGCCTGTCGATCCCCGAGCGCGTGCGCGTGCGCTATCGGCTGGTCGGCCTCGATCACGCGTGGCAGGAAGCGACAGGCCGCCGGCAGGCGTATTACACCAATCTGGAGCCGGGCAAATATCGCTTTGAAGTCATCGCATCGAACGAGGACAATATCTGGAATACCAAAGGCGCCACGCTGGAGATAGACATTCCGCCGACCTTCGTCCAAAGCGGCTGGTTCAAGCTGTTGTTGGCGGCGTTGGGGATACTGCTGCTGTACAGCGCCTACGCACTGCGGATACGCTACCTGACGCAGCGCATGCAGGAAAGCCTGCAAGCGCGCCTGGCCGAACGCTCGCGCATCGCACGCGCCCTGCACGACACGCTACTGCAAAGCATGCAGGCTTTGCTGATGTCGTTCGACGCGCACAGCCGGAATCTGAAGGAAGGCACAACGGAGCGCACACGCCTGGACCAGACGCTCAATCTGGCCGAGCAATTGCTGGTGGAAGGAAGGGACCAGATCATGGACTTGCGCGCATCCGCCTCGCCGGATGCGCTGGAGCTCACGCTTGAGCAGTTCGGCAAAGGGTTGGCTGAACACCGCTCGCACGCCTTTGCCATGCAGGTCAACGGCGTGCCGCGACAACTGCGCCCGCATGTGCACGACGAGGTCTACGCCATCGCGCGCGAAGCGCTGTTCAACGCCTCGCGCTACGCGGACGCCAGCCGCATCGAGCTGGAACTGGACTACAACGCCAACGCCTTCGTCCTGCGCATTCGCGACAACGGGCGGGGCCTGGACGACGCAGTCGCCGCAGCAGGCCACCGGCCCGGCCACTGGGGAATGGTGGGCATGCGCGAACGCGCCCACAACATCGGCGCCAGCCTGGCTATCGACAGCAAGCCGGGCATGGGCACGGAAGTCATTGCGACAGTTCCTGGCAAGGCTGCTTACTGAAGTCCCAGTCAGCGATAGGCCAACACGTCCAGCACTGCGTTGCCGTTCTCGCCGACCAGTTGCAGCGCGGCGGGTGCGGTGTCGGCGGAGGCCAGCGCCAGGCCTTTGTAGCTGCCTTCGGCGGCGCTGCCGCAACCGCTGGCTGTCAGGGCCAGCGCGGCCGCGCCGCCATAGGTGGCGGCGAAGTCCACCTTGCCGGACAATTTGCAATCACTGCTGCCCGCGCTGATGGCGCCATCAGCAGCCACCGTGAACAGCGCGGGCTTGCCGCCGATGAGCACCTGGTAGTTGCCAGCCGCGTTGGCGGGCGATAGCGCATTCAGCACCAGCGCCTGCGTGCGGTCGTAGGCCAATGTCACCATTCCTCCGCCGGACACCGGCACACGGCGCCCCTTGCTGCCATCGACCACGTGCATCACGGTGGCGGCGCCGTCGCCGTCGGCCGACAGCAGCACATAACCCTTGCCATCCTTGTTGGTGTAGATGCTGGCGCCGGACACCGTGTCGCCATTGGCATAGCCTTGCAAAGCACCCTCTCCCAGCACCGGCACGCTGCTGGTCGGTGCTGGCTCGTTGCTGGACGAGCCATTGCATCCCGCAAGGCCGACAACCACGGCCAGCAAGGCCGCCTTCATCGTGTTGTTCATTGCGCGATCCCGTTCAATTTGATCTTCATCGCATCTTCAAACGCACGGCGGGCTTGCGGTACGCCTTCGACAGGAGAAATCGTCACCGCCGTCTTCGCGGCGATCACATTGTCTTCCGACGTGGCGGCGGTATCCTTGGGCAGCACTACGCCGCTCGGCAGCGTGGCGCCACCTGCCGCCAGACTAATGCCGGGAACGGGGAAGTTGACGCCCGGAGCGACGGCCAGCGGGCTGTCCGACAGTTTTTCATAAAACGCCGGCACGTAGCTGCTCGCCTTGCCGATGCGGGTGAAGCGGTACGGCAGCGCCGCGCCAGCGCCGGCGCTGAAGTCCGGCACGTTGACGTTCAGACCCACGCCATCCGGCATCAGCAAACCGCCGGCCTTGGCCTTGTTGGCGATCAGCGTGTCGACCAGCTTGACGACAATGCCCGCCACTTCATACGCGCGGTGCGATGCCGGCAGCGCTCCGCTCCAGTTGACCTGCGCCGTGGCGGCGTCGCTGACGGCCATTGCGGGCAGGCCGCGATTGATCATGTAGATCAGGTTATTGAATGTGCCGCTGCTGGCGTTGATCGCGCCGGTGTTATTGCCCTCGTTGGGGCCGGAGATCACCAGGTCGGGCGCACCGTTCCACTTCTTCTTGGCCAGCACGTCCACGCCATACAGGCAGGCCGCTACCGGCGTGCCGTTGATGTAGGAGACATCGGCATCGCCAGCGTCCACACCCACGCCAGGAGCGCCGGCGGCCAGGCCCAAGGCCACCGCACCGCGCTCCTTGCCGGTCAGCGCGCTGACCGGCGTGAGGAACGCGATGTAGCCGCCACGGCCGGATTGATTGTCGATAGGCGCTGCCACCGCCACGCTATGCCCTGCTGCGGACAGCTTCGTTTTCAACGCGCGCAGGTTGGCGGCGGTGATGCCGTCATCATTGCAGAGCAGGATGTTCAGCGCGGACGCTGGCGCCGCAGCAGTCAAGGCAAGGGCGCCGCACAAGGCGATAGCGCTGTTGAAGCGTGAGGATGGCATGGCACTTCCCGTCGAATGAATAAGAACGCAGAAGTGTAGTGACGCCGTGTTACCGCAACGTGACACGACGGCAGGCAGCGCTAGTCGCGCACACCCACCCAGCGGCCGCGCTCCAGACGCAGGCGCTGTTTCATCTGCATCTGCCCCTCGCTCTTCATGATGTAGGCGATCATCGGGAACACCTGCTGCGCAGCTGGTTCATGCATCCACGGCGCGGCGGCGAACTTGTAGGTATAGCTGGCCGTTCCGGTCCCGGCATCCCAAGCTACCACCTTGACCAGACTGAGTTTGCCGACGCAGAAATCACCCGTGCGAGCGATCTTCTCGCCGGTGGGGGCGACGGTACTGGTGTCGCGCTTCAGATAGAATTTTTTCCCGGCCTCGGTCAGGCTGTAACGCTGTACCGGCACCTCCTGCTCCACACCTTCGGCGTTACGGCGCACCACCATGCCGGCGACAGCCTCCGCCAGCCCCAGTTGCGCCAGCACCGGCAGCTGTACAGCATCGCGGCTGCCCGCTTCGGCGTCACCCGGCGCCACGTCGATAGGCCAGTCGAACTTGCCGACGCAAACATCGCCTTGCTGCGCAAGGTACTTGCTCAAGCCTGCGGCCAGCGCCTTGTTGCCGGGTTGGGGGGCGGCGTATGCAGAAGCCGAAACCGCCGCCAGCATTGCCACCATCGAAATCATCTTCATTTTTTTACCACCAGATCGTTATCGGTCAGCGTGTTGAGGAACGCCTCAAGGTCCTGCATCTCCTGCTCGGTCATCGGCGGTTCGCTGCCGCGTTTGCGGCCGTCGAGCGGCATCTGCTTATCGAGGTTGGCGCGATAGCGCGCCGGCAGGTCGTTATACTTTTGCACCACGCCTTTGACGGTCGGATACCAGCGCTCGGGATGCGTGTCGCGTGTGTTGTAGAAGCGGATCACATCCTTCAGCGACTTCAACGCGCCGTTGTGGAAGAAGGCCGAACGCGTCGCGACGTTGCGCAGCGTCGGCGTCTTGAACATGCCGCAGTACTGGCCGCTGGCCGGACGCGGATGATCGGGACGGTCGCAGATGCCCAGGTCGAAATAGCCCGCCTTCAGATTGGCAGGAATGTCCTTGTTGCGCGGGACGCCTATCGCCGCATAGGTGAAGTCGGTGAACAGCTTGACGCTTCCGTTCAGGCCAGCGCCGTTGTAGTGGCACGCAAAGCAGTTGCCCTTGTTGGCATCGCTGTAGACGGCGAAGCCGCGCATCTCGGCCGCAGACAATTCGCCGCCGATCTTGTTGCTGGAATAGAGGTCGTACTTGCTGCTGTAAGGGTGGAAGCTGCTGTCCTCCAGCTGATAGGCCTGCAACGCGTCCAGCGCGCGCTGGAAGGCCTTTTGATCGTTCTTGAATACCCCCGGCCCGAACGCCTGCCGGAACTGCTCCGCGTAGGCCGAGGCGCGCAGCTTGCGCACCACATCGGCCGCGCTCTTGTTCGCCATCTCGTGCTTCGCCAACAACGGTATGCGCGCCTGCTCGGCCAGCGTGGCGGCGCGGCCGTCCTGCGTGTGGCCGCCGCCGGGGCCGGGCGTGCTGATGCCGTCCGGGTTGTCCAGCATGTCCTCATACGGCGGCGTGTATTCCTGGTAGCGCAGCGACGGCACCGCGCGTACGCCCGCCGTAGCCAGCCTGGCGCCGCCCAGCTGCACCGCCAGCTTGTTCGGCGGCGCATGGGCGCTCGCCGGATCGTGGCAAGTGGCGCAGGACATCCTGCCGGAACCCGACAGCGATTGATCGAAGAACATCTGCTTGCCGATTTCGGCGGCGGCACTCAACGGCGCCACCACCGGCGCGGCGACGGCTTGCGCCGCCGCCACGCTCAACACCAACATCAAGGCCAGTCTCATTTACTTGAGTGCCCAGCCGTTACGCTGATCGGCGTCCGGGCCGACCTGCTTGATGGTTGGGTAGCCGTTCTTCTGGACGTAGCCGGCCGGGATCACATAGCCGTGATTCATCGGACGCACCGCATCGAAGTGGGCATCGGCACTGCCAGCATACTCCGGCAGGTTCAGGATGTTCGCCGCGATGAACTTCTGGCTGTACTTCGAACGGTTCATGTACGACCAGTCGTCCGCAGGGTCGGCCAGCTGGAACATGTCCTGCAAGGTGCGTACCAGCGAGATGTGGCTGTAAGCGTCGCTGTCGACCACGCCCTTAGGTGCGCCCGGCTGGTTGTTCAACACGCCGAAGATGCTGGTGCCATGGCCCTTGTTGCCCTGCTTGTAGTTGGTCACGGCTTCCACCGACACGCTGCCGTCGGCGTTGCGCACCAGCGGGCCCAGTGCCGCCGGCGTGCCGCTGGTATTCCAGCCGCAGCACGAGTTGAAGCCACTGGTGGCCGTACCTTCGTCGAACATCATGACGATGGCGACGCGCTTTTGCGGGTTGTTCCACAGCGGCGAAGCCTGGATTTTCTTGATCAGATAATCCGTGTACTTATCGCCGCGATAGATCAGCGGGCTGCCGGAGCAGTCGCTGGCTGGCTTGGTGGTGGAGCTGCCCGGCAGCGTGCCGACCAGTGTGACGCCGTGCATGTCGTCGCACTGATCCGGTTCCAGGATGTTGATCTGGCCGACGTCGCCGCTTTGCAGATCATCGCCGAACTGGTCGACGTTCCAGCCCGCCGGCGCTACCGCCGCCAGCGCCGCATCCCATTGGCCGCCGCCCAGCGTGCGGTTATTTTTCAGGAATTCCGGCGAGCTGCGCACGTTCTGGAAGAACACGCTGCCATTGTGCTTGGCCGCGTACAGCGCGCCGGCCAGGCGTACCTTCAGGCCCGGCGTGCCGATGGCGCCGACTGGCTCGTTCGCGGTGTACAGATTGTCCGGCGCGGTGATGGTGGCGTCGGCGCTGCCGTCCTTGCGCCAGTCGCCGCCCGGATTCTTGGACTCGCTGTAGACGCGCCAGCTCATGCCCTTGCTGGTCAAGGCGTTGAACAGGTTAGGCCGGCTCTTGATATTGTGGTTGGTGTTGTTGTTGCAGGCGTTGACGCCAGGCGGCAGCGGCAGGTCTTCAATCGCGTTGGCGGCGGCGGTGCCGCTCGGGTAGCAGTTGAAGGCGCTGTCGTCGGTGATGCCGAAGTCGTCGCCGGCGGCGATGGCCAGGCGATTTGGCTCACTCGGATTGCCGGTGGCGTAATAGCTGGTGAACTGGTTGCCCGCGTTCAGATAGGCGTTGATGCGCGGCGCGTAGACCGAGTTCTTGATCGACGACGTGGCCTTGTTTTCCAGGACGATCATGAACACGTGGTCGTAGCGCGGAATGCCTTCCAGGTTCATCGCGGCCTGGTGCGCTTCCTTCATCGTGATCGCAGGGCCGGTGGCGCCTGGATCCGCGGCCAGCGCGGCGGGCGATACGTCGCGGCGGTCCACCATCTTGGCGGCGAAGGCGAAGCGGTTGCTGAGGATGACGGATTCCTTCAGCAGGTCGGCGCCGGCGCCGGTCATATCGGCCAGCACGGTGTCGGAGGTAACGTTCAGGCGGATGGCCAGGTTGTTCTTGGCCGATTCAAAGCTGATGCGGTCTTCTTCCATCAGGCGCACCACTTCGGTGGTCAGCGGCGAGATCGCGACCTTGGCCGGCACCAGTGGATTGATCAGCGCAGCCGATACCTGGTCGGCTGCGGCGCGCAACACCATGCGCTGGCCGGCGGGATGGCCGCCGTTGAGCGAAGTGGCCGACACTTCGGCCACCAGTGCGCCCGGCGTACGGGTGGCCAGCAGGAAGCTGCCATCGGCCTTGGTCAGGGTGCTGGTTTCACCGGCGTCGCAGACGCCGTTGTCGTTGGCGTCGATGCAGACCTTCACCGACTGGAACACCGAAGCCACGGTGCTCGACGCGGCGCTGGCGGCCGGCGAGTTGGCGATGACCGGCGGCGTAAACCAGGTGCCGGAGACGACACCGCGCACGGTGACAGGCGCGGTGGCGGCATGGGCCGGCGCCGACAGCGCCAGCACGGCGCCGGCGACGGCGCTCGAAATCAGGGTAGTTTTTAGCATGGGTATTCTCTCGTCAGTGGCGGAATGGCGGTATCAAGCCTGGCGGCGACGGCGGGCGACGGCGCCTGCCACACCCAGGCCGGCGATCAGCATCGCGGCGCTGCCGGGTTCCGGCACCGGCGCGGCCACCAGCGACCAGCTGGCGTTGTTGGTTGGCTGGTCGAACGCCAGGTCGGTGCAGTTGCCGTTGCAATTGAGCGCGTAGGCCTGATTGCCGATCTTTGCATCGCTGCTGGTGACGAAGTAGAAGTAGTTGTTGATGTCGTTGTAGTTCGTCTGCGGATTCGCATCGGCGAAGATGAAGTTGTTCTTGCCGGCGACAGTCGACACGATGGCGCCCGCTGCGCTGTTCCAGTTGTGCGTGGAGGCGTCCCACGATGCGCCGGTCAGCGAGCCGGTAAAATCAGTGCCGTTGAAGTTGATGTGCACATTGGAGACGTTCTCCACCAGATCGCCGTTCAGGTGGCCGGACAGCGAGCCGGTGATGGCCTGGCTGTCGCCGAAGGTATAGGCGAAGGTGAAGTTTTCAGCGTGCGCGGAGGCAAACGCCGCCAGCAGGATGGCTGCGGAGCAGATTTTTTTCATAGTGGCTACCTGGTATGAACAGCAAAGGAAGAAGCGCATCGCTTCATGTTTGAAACCGTCGCCGGTATGATGTGTTTTTTTTATGACCGCGCCATGACATAGCGACAATGTCTGCTGCCATATTTGTCACGTAATGTATCAATCGACCATACTTGAAGAACGCCTGGCCGCCCTGGTCCGCTCCTCGGCGGAGCTGATGGCCGCGCTGTCGGCCGCGCGCAGCCTGGGGCTAGGCAGCTGGTGCATAGGCGCGGGCGCGGTGCGCACGCTGGTGTGGGATGCCCTGCACGGCCATGCCTCCCCTACGCCGCTGTCGGACATCGACCTGGTCTACTACGATCCGAATGCGCCGCTACAGCGCGACGCGCAGCTGGAAGCCTGCCTGCGCACGGCGATGCCGTCGCTGGCGTGGGAGGTGACGAACCAGGCCCATGTCCATACATGGTTCATGCGCGAGTTCGGCCGCGAGGTGCCGCCGCTGCTGTCGCTGGAGGATGGCGTGGCCACATGGCCGGAGTACGCGACCTGCGTCGGCGTATCGCTGGAGGCCGGCGACACCGTCCGCGTGATCGCGCCGCATGGACTGGAAGATTTGTTCGCCCTGCGCGTGCGCCACAACCCGGCCCGCGCCGACATCGACACCTATCGGCGGCGCGTCACGTCGAAGCGTTTTGCGCAGCGTTGGCCGCAGCTGGTTATCGCATCACTCCAGTAAGGCGGCGATCGCCAGCGGCGTGCTGCTCGTGACCACCTGCCCATTCTCGGGCAGCGCGGCGAAGCGATAGACGAACACCCGGAAGCTGGCGACCACGTCGCCCACGAAGGCCGGCCCCTCCTTTGCGACCAGCGCGCTGACTGCGCCGGCGGCGGCGTGGAACTGCACCTGCGCAGCATCGTTCTTAGGATAGGAGAACTGCACACCGGCGCAGCTCTTGCCGCCGGCTTCACCCGAGTAGCGCAGATAGGCCAACAGCTGATCGCAGGCGGTGCGCAGATCGACGGCGCTGTACACGCCGTCCGGCCGCGTAACGATCGATACCCAGCCGCCGTACTTGTATTGGCCGGCCTTGCGGTTCAGCGTCAGCTCCGCATTGTCGTCATACGCGGCCTTGGAGAACGGGAACACGGCACGCCCCAATGCATCGAGCGGCAGCGCCAGCTGCGTGGATTTGCTGTGTAGCGTCAGCCGCAAGCCCTCCGTCGCAACGCTTTTGTCGCGCGGGCGGATGCGGAAGTGATTTTGCAGGAACTGCTTTGGTTTGCCGTACTTCTCGAACCAGATCATCTGGCGATAGGCCTCGCGGTACTCGATCCAGTCGGAGTCCTCCTGCGCGCGGGCGAACGCCGGCAGCAAGGCAAGACAGAGCAGGAGGAGTTTGAACATGGCGTTTAAAACCGATAGGCCAGGCCGGTGGACCAGGTGACGAAGTTGCGGCGGTCGACGAAGGGGGCATCGGCCGGCCCGCTGCCCAGCCGCGTGCCGCTCAGCGAGCTGTTGATGAGCCACTTGCTGCTCAGGGCCCAGTTCCAGTTGACGCCCGCGTTCATGGTCGTCACGCCGGCCGATGGACGGTAGTTGCGCACGCCGCCGCTGGCGGTGCTCACTTCATACTGTTCGCGCATGACCCGATCGCTGGCCAGCGAAACGCCAGCCGACAACGTCACCGTATGGTGCGGAGCTGGCGAAGGTAAGGTCTTTTGCAAGCCGACCTGGCCACGTAAGCCGCGCGCGCTGGTGTCGTATATCAGGTTCGATGTCACGCGGGCGTCGTCGCCGAGGTAGTAGTTGTAGAAACCGCCGACATCTGCCGAGCCCCTGATCCGATGCGTGCCTCGCAGCCGCCAGCTGTTTTCGGGATCGCGCGTATTGCTGCCGACGATCAGCGGTCCATATTCCACGCCCACCGTCTCGGACAGGTGCATGCCCAGCACCCCGTTGGACGAAGCGAATATGCCATTGCTCCACTGGATCTGGAACAAGGGACGCAGCATCACCTGCCGCGTTTCCCCCTCCTCCACCGCCGTCTTGGTGCTGAAGCCCACCCCCGCATACATATCCTTGCTCCCATCGGGCATCATCAACTCGGTGGTGTTCTCGGCCAGCGCGGGACCGCATACGGCCAGCAACAAAAATAACGGGGGTAGCTTGCTCATGTACTCTTCTATCTTCCTTAAAAACCGAAGCGCACGCCCAGGGCGAGACGATTCGTATTAGCGGTAAAGCCCTCGTGCTGAAGCTTGCCCGTGCGTTCCCATTCCAGCTGCAAGGCCACGTCCTTGGTGATCAGGTAGGACGCGCCCACGCTCAAATACAAACCAGCCTTGCGCGTCGACTCGCCTGCCGGAGCATCCTTGCCGCTGATGTCCAGCTTCATGCGGCCCTGCGCAATGCCGGCCTTGCCGAACAGCGACCAGTCGTCGCTCAGCTTCCACGTGCCGCGCGCCGCCAGATAAGCCGTGCTGACGCTCGTCTTGAGCTGGTAGCCGGGCTTGAGGTCGAAGCTGGTCGAGCCGCTGTCGGCACGATAGCCGGCTTCCAGAGCCCACAAGGGCGACAGCTCATATCCCGCAAACACACCCAATGGCGTAGCCTTCTTGGTCTCGCCGCGTTCGGTCGTCACGTTGTTCTCGGTGTATTTGACATTGCCGTTGGTCTGGGGGCTGATGTTGGCGCCTAAGTACAAACCCTCGGCCTGCGCCAGCGAGCTTGCGGCAAGGGCGATCAGGGCACTGCATACAAATTTTTTCATGTTGGGATTCCGGGTTGAAGTAGGAGCCTCAATGTTAGGCATCCGTCGCTTCGGAATCCGCCGCAGTCTGTCCTTGAATTGTCCGCAATTTGTAGGCGCCATTTGTATAGAAAATGTACGAATGTGTACCCGATTGTCGAAAATGCCACTTCCGCGCCGCGCTCCACTACAATACCCGACGAAATGGAGGCCTAATGCAGCGTGTAATGCTGGTGGAGGACGATGCGCGGCTCGCCGCGCTGGTCAAGGAATACCTGGACGAATACGATTACGAGGTCGACGTGGTGACACGTGGCGACCGCGCACTTGAACACTTCCGCGACACCCAGCCGGACCTGGTGATACTCGACCTGACCTTGCCCGGCGTCGACGGCCTGGTGGTGTGCCGCCAGCTGCGCCAACTGAGCGCGGTGCCCATCCTGATACTGACGGCGCGCGAGGACAGCTTCGACGAAGTCTCCGGCCTCGAACAGGGCGCAGACGACTACGTCAACAAGCCGGTGCAACCACGCGTGCTGCTGGCCCGCCTGCGCGCGCTGCAACGGCGCGGCAGCGGCGTCACCAGCAGCGATATCGTCATCGGCCAGTTGCGCATCTCGCGTGAAAACCGCGCCGTCTACTGGCGCGGTGAGGAAGTGGCGATGAATAGCACCGAGTTCAAGCTGTTCGTCATCCTGGCCGACGCCTCCGGCAAGGTCATGTCGCGCAACGCCATCCTGGTGAAGATGCGCGGCATCGAATTCGACGGCCTCGATCGCAGCATAGACAACTGCATCTCGCGCCTGCGCCGCAAGTTCGGCGACAGCGGCACGGAGCGCATCAAGACCGTCTGGGGCGAAGGCTATCTGTTCAGCCCCTCTGCCTGGGAATGAACCGTCTTTTCTGGCGCTTCGCGGCACTGGTGATGCTGGCCATCACGCTGGCCACCTGCGTGATCTACTTTACCTTCAGCCGCCTGTTCGGCGATCCGCTGGAGGAGATCGCGCGCCGCCAGGCAGCCGGCCAGATCTTCCTGCTGGAGCAGTACATCGACCGGGCGCCCGCCGATGAATGGCTGCCGCGCCTGAACAAGGTGCGCGAGGTGTCCGAGGCCACGCTGGAGCTGAAGCCCTTGCAGGCGACGCTGGCGGCGCTGCCCGATTCCAAACGCGCCCAGTTGCTGCAAGGGTCCGTGGTCATCGACGTCAGCGGAAAATCCTTCTATCGCCGCGTCGACACGACCGGCGCGCGCTACATCGGCAGCGACGACGACGTGATCCACGCCCAGCACCTGCCCATCGATATCGGCCAGGCGCTGGGCATGGAGGCGATACGCTTCGGCGTAATCGCGCTGTTCCTGCTGGTGCCGATAGGCTGGTGGTCGCGCCGGCACTGGCGCGGCCTGATGGCGCTGTCGCGGATGGCCGACGATTTCGGCCAGGGCAATCTGGCGGCGCGTGCCGCGGTGCGGCCGGCATCGAGCATCGCACCGCTGGCGGGCCGCATCAACGACATGGCCGAACGCATTGCCCTGCTGATGGAGGCGCGCAAGAACCTGCTGCATTCGGTGTCGCACGAGTTGCGTACGCCAATTGCACGGCTGGAGTTCGGCCTGGAGCTGCTGCGCGAACGCCATGCGGCCGACGACCCGGCGCTGCAAAAGCGCGTCGCCGCCATGGAGGTCGATGTCGATGAGCTGAAAACTCTGGTCAACGAGCTGCTGGACCTGACGCAGCTCGACCATGCGCAAGCGATGGCGCGCCAGCCGTTTGCGCTGGCGCCGCTGCTGCAAGCCTGCGCGCCGCCATCGCAGCCGCAAGCGCAGTTCAGCGCCAGCATCGCCGCCGATCTGGGCGAGCTGCAAGGCGACTCCCGCCTGCTGGCGCGCGCCGTCGACAACCTGCTGGGCAACGCCGCCAAGTATGCGGCGTCGCGCATCGTGCTGTCGGCGGCGCGCAGCGGCGACGATGTGCGCATCACGGTGGAAGACGACGGTCCCGGCATACCAGCTGAATCACGCGAGCGCGTGTTCGAGCCGTTCTACCGGCTGGCCCGCGAGCAGGACTACGCCGCCAGCGGCTACGGCCTGGGTCTGGCCATCGCCGCCAAGGCTGTCCTGCTGCACGGCGGCGCCATCGCCATCGACGACTCCCCACTCGGCGGCGCGCGCTTCACCATCACTTTATAGACAACTCTGTCTACGCAATACAACGCCTGAATCACGCGTTGAAAATTGAAGTATACATTCTTGTCTAGACAGACTAATCTACAAATACTTTAGCAAGCCGACAAGAGAATCCCGATGAGCATACCCAAACCGACCGCCGCCGAACTCGACCTGCTGCAAGCACTGTGGCCGCTCGGATCGGCCACCGCCAAGCAGGTGCACGAGGTCATGCTGGAAGAGAAACCTGACCTGGCCTACGGCACCGTGCTGCGCCTGATGCAGATCATGCACACCAAGGGCATCCTGATCCGCGACGAGAGCCAGCGCTCGCATGTCTACGCGCCGGCGCAGGCGCAGGACGCGCTGCAAACCAATCTGCTGAAGGACTTGATGCAGAAGGCCTTCGCCGGATCGGCCAAGGCACTGGTGCTGGCGGCGCTGCGCTCGGGCATCTCGAAGAAGGAACGCGAAGAGATCGAGAAAATCCTCAAGGATGAAAAGAAATGAGCGCCTTCATCTTCCACCTTGGCCTGACGCTGATGCACTTCCTGTGGCAAGGCTTGCTGCTGGGCTGCGCCACCGCCGTCGCCCTGACGCTGCTGCGCAACAGCCGCGCCGAATACCGCTATCTAGTGGCCTGCTCGGCGCTGCTGGCCTGCCTGTGCTGGCCGGCGTTCGAACTGTATCAGCGTCTGCACGGCGGCGCCGACGCCACCGGCGCGGCCGGCGCATTCGGCGCCGGCGTGCTGCGGCTGGCCGCGCAATCGATCGTCGGCAGCGGCGAACCGTTCGACCTGCGCGACTCCTTGCGCGACATCGTCCGCCTGTGGGCCCTGTGCGCCATCGTGCTGTCCTTGCGCATGATCCTCGGCCTGCTGTGGATAGACCGCGCCGCCAAACAGTGCGACTGCAAGCACCGCCAGGACCAGCTGCGCTGGGAAGCCAGCCTGTCCCGCCTGGCCGCGCGCTTCGGCATCGACCGCAAGGTGCAGCTGCGCATCGTCGACACGGTGTCCAGCCCCATCACCGCCGGCCTGTGGCGGCCGATCGTGCTGCTGCCGGCCGCGCTGGTGGCGGGCATGCCGCCCGATCTGCTGGAGGCGCTGCTGGCGCACGAAATGGCGCACATCAAACGCCATGATTACCTGATTAACCTGCTTCAGAACGTGATCGAAACGCTGCTGTTCTACCACCCTGCCGTCTGGTGGATCTCGCACCGCATCCGCATCGAACGCGAACTGATCGCAGACGATTTCGCAGCGAGGCAGCTCGGCGAACCGCGGCGTCTGGCCCTTGCACTTTCAGAACTGGAGCGTCTCCAGTTCTCCACTCACCACCTGGCCCAAGCGGCCAATGGAGGAAATTTGATGGATCGTATTCAACGTTTGTGCCGCCCTGCACCGCAGGCCTTGAACTGGAAAGCCGTCGTGCCGATGCTGGGACTGGCGCTGGCCTGCATGTCGATCTACGCGGAGGCTGTCGCCGCCGACAAGGCCGCCGCGGAGACGGTGCCCGCCTTGGCCGACTTCAGCTCTTGCAAGAAGCCCGTATGGCCGGCGGGCCCGCTCAGCCGCAAGGAGACCGGCACCGTCACGCTGAAGTTCCTGGTCGGCGCCGACGGCAAGTTCAAACAATCGGAAGTGGCGCAATCGAGCGGCCACCCGGAGCTCGATGAAGCGGCGCGCACCGGCATCGAGAAGTGCCGGTTCACGCCCGCCCTCAATGCCGGCAAGCCGGTGGAATCGTGGATGCGGTTACAGTACGTCTGGACGCTGGACTAAACTCAGCGAGCGGCGCTTGACGCCATCCACGCCAGGATGTCGGCGAAGATCTGCTCGCGATTGAGCTCATTGAAATTCTCGTGGTAGTTCTGCGGATGCCGCTGGTAGGTCAACAGCGCCGGCGGCACCGATTTCAGCATCTTCTCGGCAGCATCGGCGTCGGCCAGCTTGTCGTCGCCGGCCACCACCGCGAACAGCGGATGCTTCCAGGCCGCCATGCGCGGCGCCAGCCCTTGCTGCGCGTGGGTCAGCGCGTTGCCGAAGCGGACCGTGATCTCGGTGGCGCGGATGCCGTCGCGCTCATCGTCGTGATGGCGGGCGGTGATGGTGCTGTCGTGGGTCAGCATGTCGGTCAATGGCGCCAGCGGCACCTTCATGCGCGGCGCCAGCGCGCCCAGCACGCCGGCCAGCGCCAGCAGCACCGGCGACACCTTGATCGCGTTCACATAGTACGGCGAGGACAGGATGAAGCCCTTGATGGCGGCGTCGCCGGCAAAGTGGCCCAGGCCCAGGTGGGTGGCGATCAGCGCGCCCATCGAATGGCCCATCACATAGATCGGCACACCCGCATAATTCTGCTTGACCCACTGGAGGAAGGCGACGCTGTCATCCAGGAAGACGTGGAAGCCGGGGATGTCGACGCGGCGCGCATCCTGGTGGCCGCACAAGTCGTAGGCCACGGTGGCGATGCCGTGCTGGCGGAAGTACAGCGCCGGCGTGACGTAGTCGCCGGCGTGCGCCATGCCGCCGTGGATGGCCAGGATCACCGCGCGCGGCGCAACGCCGGCAGGCTCCCAGATGTGGACGCGGCGCTCGGCCTGCGGGCCGGCGCGGAAGCTGGCCAGGCGGTTTTCGGCGAAGCGCATCAGGCGATGATGCTCAGGTTGATGCCCATGTCGACGAACAGCTTCAGGTCCGCCAGCGTGAAATCCAGGCTGGGGGTGGCTTCGCCGCGCTCGGTCGTGAAGGAGATGCGCAGCTCGGCCGCCACATCGGAACGCTCGAAATGGATGCCGCGTGCCTGGCATTCGGCCAGGTAGTGGCGCAGCTGCTTGAGCAGCTCGTCCGGGTTCATGTCGGCGCCGAGCGCCACATAAAACCCGGAATCGATGCGCACCCGGCCGTCGGGCTTGACATCGCCCTTTTGCCAGTCGCTGTCCGGCTCCGTCGGCAGGCCGTCACGGATGTCGGCCAGGCCCTCGTCGTCGCCGTGGACCTTCATGGTTGCGATGTTCATGGATCAGCCCTTATCGTCTCAGGTATACCGGATAAGGTTACACCAAAGAAATTTCAAAGTCTAGCAATATGGCCGGTTAGGCAATACCGTACTGGGTGCGGTAGGCGGCCACGGCGTCCTTGTATTGCAACAGCTGCGGATCGGCGCCGGCGCCGTTCAGGTAGCTGAACAGGTCGTCCAGGTTGCCGATCGAAATCACCGGGATGTTGTAGGCCTTGGCCACTTCCTGCACCGCCGAGTTCGGCGACAGCTGGCCGTCCTTGCCCGAGCGTTCCATGCGGTCCAGCGCGATCAGCACGGCGCATGGTTCGGCGCCGGCGGCGCGTATCATGTCCACCGATTCACGCACCGAGGTGCCGGCCGAGATCACGTCGTCGATGATGACGACCTTGCCCTGCAGCTTGGCGCCGACGATGGTGCCGCCTTCGCCGTGGTCCTTGGCTTCCTTGCGGTTGAAGGCAAACGAGGTGTTGCGGCCCTTGCCGGCCAGCGCCACCGCCGTGGCCGAGGCCAGGGTGATGCCCTTGTAGGCGGGGCCGAACAGCATGTCGAACTCGACGCCGGAATCGAGCAGCGTCTGCGCGTAGAACTGGGCCAGCTGGGCCAGCGTCGCGCCGTCATGGAACAGGCCGGCGTTGAAGAAGTACGGCGACTGGCGGCCGGCCTTGGTGGTGAATTCGCCGAAGCGCAATACACCGGTCTGGACCGAAAACGCGATAAATTCCTGACGTAAGTTATTCATAATGCCTCATTTCTGTAAAGTGCCTGTATTTTAACGCTACACTAACGCATTCCAAAATTTCCGCACCGATACCGCCATGCCAAAAATCATCTCCGCCAATCTGAACGGCATCCGCTCCGCCTCCAGCAAGGGCTTTTTCAAATGGATGGCCAACCAGGACGCCGATTTCGTCTGCGTCCAGGAACTGAAGGCGCAAGCGCCGGACATGACGCCGGAATTCCTCAATCCGGGCGGCTACCATGGCCACTTCCATTATGCCGAGAAAAAAGGCTATTCCGGCACCGGCGTCTACAGCAAGGTCGAGCCGGACCGCGTGGTGATCGGCTTCGGTTCGCCGGAGTTCGATGCCGAAGGCCGCTATGTGCGTTGCGATTTCGGCAATCTGACGGTGATTTCCGTGTACTGCCCGTCCGGCTCGTCGGGTCCGGAGCGCCAGGAAGCCAAGTTCCGCTTCATGGACCTGTTCCTGCCGCACCTGCAAGCCTTGCACGCCGAAGGCCGCGAAGTGGTCATCTGCGGCGACTGGAACATCGCCCATAAAGAGATCGACCTGAAGAACTGGAAGGGCAACAAGAAGAATTCCGGCTTCCTGCCGGAAGAGCGCGAGTGGATGACGCGCATCTTCGACGAAGTCGGCTACGTCGACGTGCACCGCGGCCTCGATCCGCGCGAAGAGCAGTACACGTGGTGGAGCAACCGTGGCCAGGCGTATGCGAAGAACGTCGGCTGGCGCATCGACTACCACGTCGCCACCCCGGGCATCGCCGCCAAGGCCACCACGGTAGCGATCTACAAGGAAGAGAAGTTCTCCGACCACGCACCGCTGACTATCACCTACGCCTAAACCACCCACTTTATAAGCTGCGGCGGCTGCGGAATTCGCGTGGTTCGCCGCTCAGCGGGTCGGTGAAGGCGATGCGGCGGGCCAGCAGCTTCAGAGGCTGCGAGACGTCGTCCTGCTTGCACGGCAGCGCCACCGGATAAAACGCGTCGTTGATGATGGGGATGCCCAGCGACGCCAGGTGCACGCGCAGCTGGTGCTTGCGGCCGGTGTGCGGATGCAGCCGGTACAAGGTGCAGTCGGCGCGGTGCTCGATGACGTCGATCAGCGTTTCCGAATTCGGCTCGCCCGGCTCTTCCTTCATGATGAAGAACTTGTCGCCGTCCACCATGCGGCTGCGATAGGTAAAGGGGAATTCGCGCCCGTGCAGACGCGGCGCCAGCGCCTCGTACTCCTTCTCGATCACGCGCTTCTGGAACATCGACTGGTAAGCGCCCCGGCTGTCCTGGCGGCGCGAGAAAATCACCACGCCGGCCGTCTCGCGGTCCAGCCGGTGGATCGGCGTCAAATCCTGCTCGCCCAGCTTTTTCTTCAGCCGCACCAGCAGCGTCTCATGCAGGAAGCGGCCGGTCGGTATCATCGGCAGGAAGTGCGGCTTGTCGACCACCACCAGATGCTCGTCCATGAACAGCACTTCTTCCTCGAACGGGATCGGCGTCTCGGCCTCCAGCTCGCGGTAGTAGAAGATGCGCATGCCGCGCTTGTAGGCGCTGTGCGGCGACAGCGGATTGCCGTCGCCATCCACCACATCGTTGCGCGCCATGCGTGCGCGCCAATCGGCTTCCGTCACGTCGGGATAACGCGCCACCAGAAAGGTCAGCAGGTCCGGCCACTGCCCTTCCGGCAGCCACAGATAGCTGGGCGCGACACCGTCGCGCATGGGCAGCGGAGGACGCGACATTATGAACGCGGCAGCGCGCGCGAATGGTAGGCCGGCAGCGCGTTCGGATCCAGCCCCTTGGCGCGGGCGTAGACCGGCAGCACCAGGTACATATTCTTGTTCATGTCGTCGATACGCTTGCTGCCGCTGGGGTGGGTGGACAGGAAGGGCAAGGGCTGGCTCTTGTTCACCGCCCCCATCTTCTGCCACAGCGCGATGCCGGCGCGCGGATCGTAGCCTGCGCGTGCAGCCAGATCCAGGCCGACCAGGTCGGCCTCGCTCTCGTCTCCACGCGAGAAGCTCAGCGCCGCGCCCTGCGCCACCATGCCGGCCGCCGCGTCGCCCAGGCGCGGGTCGACGCCGAAGTAAGCCGAACCGACAGCGCCCAGGATGCGAGTGCCGACCGAGGTGATGGTGTTCTTGCCCGCCTGCTCGCGCGCGTGCTCGCGCAGCGCGTGGGCGATCTCGTGGCCCATGACCATCGCCACCTCGTCGTCGGTCAGGTTCAACTTGGTCAGGATGCCGTTGTAGAAGGCGATGCGCCCGCCCGGCATGCAGAAGGCGTTCACCGTCGGGGAATTGAGCAGGTTGACTTCCCACTTCCAGTTGGCGGAGTCCGGGTTCCAGCGCGCCGTGAACGGGATCAAGCGCTTGGCGATGGCGCGCAGGCGTATCAGCTGCGGATTGCGTTCGGTGGCGACGGCGTCTTTCTGGTGGGCCTGGGCCAGCATCTGATCGTACTGTAGTTTCGATTGCTGGTCGAACTGGCGGGCGTCGCCGCCCAGGCCGCGCAGGCGCGACATGCTGCTGACGGGGATGCCGTCGTCCTGGCCGCCTGCGCCTACGGGCGCGACGACGCCGGCGCAGCAGACCAGCGCCAGCAAGGCGGCGTTTAATTTAAGCTTTTTCATTCCTGGTATTCCATGGGGCGATTTTAGGCAACATCATCATGGCAGGAAACGCCAGGATGAAGCACACAATAAAGAACCAGAACCAGCCGGTTTCCGCCACAATATAACCTACCGAGGAGTTGATGAATGTGCGCGGCACCGCGGCCAGGCTGGAAAATAAAGCGTATTGGGTAGCAGTGTAGCGCGGATCGGTCGCACGGGACATGAAGGCCACCAGCGCCGCCGCGCCCAGCCCCAGGCTGGCGAAGGCTTCGAAGCCGAAGACGGCGCTCAGCAGCAGCGGATCGGGGCCGGTCTTGGCCAGCCAGGCGAAGCCCAGGATCGCCACTGCTTGCAGCACGCCGAACACCCACAGTGCGCGGTTGATACCCAGCTTGATCATCCAGATGCCGCCGACGGCGCCGCCGGCCAGCGCAGCCCACCAGCCGGTGGCGTTGGCCGCCAGGCCGATCTGCTTGGTGGTGAAGCCGATATCGAGGAAGAACTTGGTCGACAGCGCGGTCGCCATGCTGTCGCCGATTTTGTAGAGCAGTACGAAGCCGATGATCAGCGCGGCCTGGTTCCAGCCGTCGCGCTGGACGAATTCGCGGAACGGCAGCACCACCGCTTCCTGCAGGTTCTTAGGAGGGGCGCCATACACGGCAGGCTCCTTGGACAGCAGCGTGCAGACAAAACCCGGCAGCATGAAGGCGGCGACGATCCAGAACACGGCCTGCCACGGCATGCTGTCCGCCAGCACCAGCCCCAGCGCGCTCGGTATCAGGCTGGCGGCCTTGTAGGCGTTGACGATGATGGCCGCGCCCAGGCCCTGCTCGTTCTCGCTCAGGATCTCGCGGCGGTAGGCGTCGATCACCACGTCCTGGCTGGCCGACAGAAAGGCGATCAGGAACACGGCGCCGGCGATCAGCGTCAGTTCCAGTTTCGGGTCCAGCATGCCCAGGCCGCCGATCACCAGGAACAGCGCCAGCTGCGTGGCCGCCATCCAGCCGCGCCGGCGGCCCAGCGAGCCGATGGCGTAGCGGTCCATGAACGGCGCCCACAGGAACTTGAAGGTGTACGGGAAGGTCACCAGCGCGAACAGGCCCAGCGCCTTCACGTCCAGCCCGGACTTGGCCAGCCACGCCTGCATCAGGTAGATCAGCGTGTACAGCGGCAGGCCGGAGCTGAAGCCCAGGAACAGGATGGAGACGGTGCGGCCGTTCAGATAGGTGCGCCAGCCGGGTTGCTGTTCCTGGATTGTCATCAGTGGTTTGCCTTTTTACGCAGTCGGAACACGGCGAGGTCGCCGCGCAGGTTGGGGAGGAAGGAGACGCGCTGGCCTTCCGCCAGCGCCACGCAGTCGATCACTTCCAGGCCGCACTCCACCGCCAGGTCACGGAAGTCGTTGATGGTGGCGCAGCGTACGTTGGGCGTGTCGTACCATTCGTACGGCAGCGATTCCGACACCGGCATGCGGCCCTTCAGCAAGGCCACGCGGTGCGGCCAGTAGGCGAAGTTGGGGAAGGAGACGATGGCCTCCTTGCCGACGCGGACGATGTCGCGCAGCAGCGGCTCCACGTGCTTCATCATCTGCAGCGACGACAGGCACAGCACCGTGTCGAAGCTGTTGTCGCCGAAGAGCGCAAGACCGTTCTCCATGTCCTGCTGGATCACGCGTACGCCACGCTTGGTGGAGTCGAGCACTTTGTCGTCGGCGATCTCAATGCCGTAGCCGCTGCACTGCTTGTCGCTCTGCAGATAGTCCATCATGACGCCGTCGCCGCAGCCGACATCGAGCACGTGCGCGTTCTCGGGCACCCAGTGGGCGATGAAGGCCAGGTCCGGCCGGGCGCTGCTTAAATCGTTGAAGTTCATGCTGCCGCTTCCTTGTTAATGTCGTTCCACACCTGCTCGTAGTAGGCGCGCACCAGCTTCATGTAGCGCGCGTCCTCCAGCAGGAAGGCGTCGTGGCCGTGCGGCGCATCGATCTCCGCGTACGTCACTTGGCGGCGGTTGCTGATCAGCGCCTGCACGATCTCCTGGCTGCGCTCCGGCGAGAAGCGCCAGTCGGTGGTGAACGAGGCCAGGAAGAACTTGGCCTTGGTGTGGCTGAGCGTCTTGGCCAGGTCGCCGCCGTGTGCGCGCGCCGGGTCGAAGTAGTCGAGCGCCTTGGTGATCAGCAGATAGGTGTTGGCGTCGAAGTATTCGCTGAACTTGTCGCCCTGGTAGCGCAGGTAGGATTCGATTTCGAAATCGACGCCGAAGCCGAATTTGTAGTCGCCCTCCTCGGCCGCGTCCCTGAGCTTGCGGCCGAACTTCTCCGCCATGTCGTCGTCGGACAGGTAGGTGATGTGGCCGACCATGCGCGCCACGCGCAGGCCGTTCTTCGGCACCACGCCGTGTTCGTAGAAATCGCCGCCGTGGTAGTCGGGGTCCGACAGGATGGCCTGGCGGGCCACGTCGTTGAAGGCGATGTTCTGCGCCGACAGCTTGGCGGTCGAGGCGATCACCACGCAGTGGCGCAGGCGGTCCGGGTACATGATGGACCAGGCCAGCGCCTGCATGCCGCCCAGCGAGCCGCCCATGACGGCGGCAAACTGCGTGATGCCCAGTTCATCGGCCAGGCGCGCCTGGGCGTTGACCCAGTCCTCCACCGTGACCACCGGGAAGGCCGCGCCGTAAGGCTTGCCGCTGGCTGGGTTGACGTGCATAGGCCCCGTCGAGCCGAAGCAGGAGCCGAGGTTGTTGATGCCGATGACGAAGAACTTGTCGGTGTCGAGCGACTTGCCCGGGCCGACCATATTGTCCCACCAACCCTGGCTTTTCGGCTGGCCTTCGTATTCGCCGGCCACGTGGTGCGAAGCGTTGAGCGCGTGGCAGACCAGCACCGCGTTCGATTTGTCGGCATTGAGGGTGCCGTAGGTTTCATACATCAACATGTAGTCGCGCAGCGACGCGCCGCTTTGCAGCGGCAGCGGCTGCGCGAAATGCATGGTTTGCGGAGTAACGTATCCTAAGGATGGCATTGTGGTTTGGTTTTTATAGGGGTCGGCCCCGCGGGCCATCTATCAAGGCGGAACCGCGAGGATGGGCTCCGCCACTTGCTACATCAACTGCAATTGTTCGACCGCGTCTGCAATTACGTTGGGTTCCATCGAGCGCATGATCTTGCGGGTTTGCGGCATGATGCGCGCAAGGTCGCTGTTCAGGATTTCCTGCTTGACCGACAGCAGCTGTGCCGGGTGCATCGAGAATTCGCGCAACCCCATGCCGAGCAGCAGGCGGGTGAGCTTGACGTCGCCCGCCATTTCGCCGCACACGGCCACGTCGATCCCGGCTTTATGCCCGGCCGCAATCGTCATCGAGATCAATTGCAGCACAGCCGGATGCAGCGGATTGTAAAGGTGTGCGACCTCATAATCAACCCGGTCGATCGCCAGCGTGTACTGGATCAGGTCATTGGTGCCGATCGACAGGAAATCCATGCGCTTGACGAACATCGGCAGCGCCAGCGCGGCGGCCGGGATTTCGATCATGGCGCCGACGTCGACATCGTCGTCGAACTTGACGTTCTGCTCGCGCAGCTCGGCCTTGGCCTGGGCGATCATGGCCAGCGACTGGTCGATCTCGAAGGCGTGCGCCAGCATCGGGATCAGGATGCGCACCTTGCCGAACACCGAGGCGCGCAGGATGGCGCGCAGCTGCGTCAGGAAGATCTGCGGCTCGGCCAGGCAGTAGCGGATCGCCCGCAAGCCCAGCGCCGGATTGAGCGCCGTGTGCTCGCTCTGGTCGAGCGGCTTGTCGGCGCCGATGTCGAGCGTGCGTATCGTCACCGGGCGGCCCTTCATCGCCACCACGGCCTTCTTGTACTGCTCGAACTGCTCGTCCTCGGACGGGATCTTGCTGTTGCGGCCCATGAACAGGAACTCGGAGCGGAACAGGCCGACGCCGTTGGCGCCCGCCTCCATCGCGGCCGGGCAATCGTCCGGCAGCTCGATGTTGGCCATCAGCTGGATCTCGACGCCGTCCTTGGTGATGGCAGGGGTCTTCTTCAGCTTTTGCAGCTTCTTGCGCGCGCGCGCGGCGGCGCCCTGGCGTTCGCGGTACTGCTCCAGCACCAGCGCGCTCGGGTTGGCGATCACCACGCCGGCGTCGCCGTCGATGATCAGCCAGTCGTCCTGCTCGATCAAGGTCGAGGCGCCGGACATGCCGACCGCCGCCGGGATGTCCAGGCTGCGGGCGACGATGGCGGTGTGCGAGTTCTGGCCGCCGACATCGGTGACGAAGCCGATGAAGGAGCGGTCGCGGAATTGCAGCATGTCGGCCGGCGAGATGTCGTGGGCGACGATGATCATCTGCGCCTGGAAGCCGTCCTCGCCGGCGGTGGCCGGCAGGATCTGGGCGGTGCCCATCAGCACCTTCAGCACGCGCTCGGCGACCTGCTGGATGTCGGCCTTGCGCTCGCGCAGATAGGGGTCTTCGATTTCGTCGAACTGCGCCGACAACTCGTCGATCTGGGTCAGCAGCGCCCACTCGGCGTTGTAGTGGCGGGCGCGGATGATGTCCAGCGGCGCTTCCGAGATCATCGGGTCGGACAGGATCAGCGCGTGGACGTCGATGAAGGCGCCCAGCTCGGTGGGCGCATCCTTCGGCAGTTCGTTCCACAGCGTTTGCAGTTCCTTGTGCACCTGGGCCAGCGCCTGCTGCAGGCGCGATACTTCCGCTTCCAGATGCTCTTCCGCCACCAGGTAGTGCTTGACGTCCAGCGCCGCCGGCGCCAGCTTGTGGGCGCGGCCGATGGCGATGCCGCGCGAAACCGGGATGCCATGCAAGGTGAAGGAAGCCATAGGCGGACCTGTGGGGGTACGTGGGCGGCTGCGTTCCGCAGGCATTACTCGCCTTCGCCGAACTTGTCGTTGACCAGCGCCGTCAGCGCGGCGATGCAATCGCCTTCATCGGCGCCGTCGGCTTCCAGCGTGACCTTGGCGCCCTTGCCGGCGGCCAGCATCATCACGCCCATGATGGACTTGGCGTTGATGCGGCGCGCGTTGCGGGTCAGCCAGACGTCGCTTTGAAATTTTGCTGCCAGTTGGGTGAATTTGGCGGAGGCACGCGCATGCAAACCAAGCTTGTTGATAATCTCAAGTTCTTGTTGAATCATTTTTCTTTTGTCTCAATCAGAAATGCGCACTGCAAAAAATAAAGTCCGGAGTCAGGGTTGCCCGACCCGGATTCGGTTATCGACACGCACTGCCCCACTCTGCGCGCCGGCCAGGGCCATTTCGACCACCACGTCCAGCGTGTCGCGGCGGTAGGTGATGGCGCGCAGCAGCATCGGCAAACTGATGCCCGCGATGACCTCCACCCGGCCGGCGTCCGCCAGACGGTTACAGCAATTGGCGGGCGTGCCGCCTTTGACGTCGGTGATGACCAGCACACCGTCGCCTTCGTCGAGACGCTGGATCGCCGCCGCCGCCAGTGCCTGGACTTCGCCGAGGTCCTGGTCGGCGATCACGTCGATCGCCTCCAGCCGCTCGGTGGGACCACGGAACACATGGGCGCAGGCGGCAATGAAGGCCTGTCCCAGTGGTGCGTGCGTCATAAGCAGTATGCCAACCATATTCTTAAACCGCCAGTGAGCGCGGACGTTTTTTGGCGTCCGGCGCGTGTTAATGATGCGTTATTGTCCCTGCACGGCCGCTTCGACGGCGTCGATGAACATCGCCGCCACCTGGAAGCCCGTTTGCTGGGTGATTTCCTGGAAGCAGGTTGGACTGGTGACGTTGACTTCTGTTAAGCAATCGCCAATAACATCTAATCCTACCAGCAACAAGCCACGGGCGGCCAGTATCGGGCCCAGGGTATTGGCAATTTCATAATCGCGCTCGGTCAGCGGCTGCGCCACGCCGACGCCGCCGGCCGCCAGGTTGCCGCGCACTTCGCCGTTCTGCGGGATGCGCGCCAGCGAGTACGGCACCGGCTTGCCGGCGATCACCAGGATGCGCTTGTCGCCCTTGACGATCTCGGGGATGTAGCGCTGCACCATGATGGTGCGGGCGCCGTTATCGGTCAGCGTTTCGATGATGGAGCCCAGGTTCATGCCGTCGGCCGTCACGCGGAACACGCCGGCGCCGCCCATGCCGTCCAGCGGCTTGAGGATGATGTCGCCGTGGTGCTTCTGGAAGGCGCGGATGCGGGCCTCGTCGGCCGTCACCAGCGTCGGCGAGGTGAACTGGCTGAACTGGGCGATCGACAGCTTTTCATTGTGGTCGCGGATCGCCGACGGCTTGTTGAACACCTTGGCGCCCTGCTTTTCGGCCAGCTCCAGCAGGTAGGTGCCGTAGATGTACTCCATGTCGAACGGCGGATCCTTGCGCTGGATGATGGCGTCGAACTCGCCCAGATTGGTTTCGTGGGACGGCGCCGCGCGGTACCAGTCGTGGCTGTCGCCGGTGATGGTGATTTCAGCCGCGTTGGCGTAGACCACGCCGCTGTCCAGCGCCATGTCTTTTTGCTCGAAGGCGTAGACGGTGTGGCCGCGCTTGGCCGCTTCCACCATCATGGCGTAGGTCGAATCCTTGTAGGTCTTGAAGCTGGACAAGGGATCGGCGAGGAAAGCTATTTTCATGGGCGCATCCATTCTGGGTAATGCCTGATTTTAGCCGAGATTCGCCTGCGGCACCGGGGAGCGGACCAGGCCGCTCCCGTGGGGATTAGTAGACTTCCGGATTCGGATCGGTGCGTTCCATTTCCAGCGACGCCGCCAGCAGGGCCAGCCTTGCCACCACGCCGTAGACATAGAAACGGTTCGGCGCCGCCGTGCCCGGCTTGGCCTTCAAGTCCGGCACCGCGTGCTGCTGCGCGAAGGCCAGCGGCACGTATTGCGAACCGGGCGCGTTGAGGTTCTGGTCGATGCCCTTTTCCGCATGCACGCGGTAGAAACCGCCCACCACGTAGCGGTCTATCATGTAGACCACCGGCTCGGCCACCGCATCCTTGATGCTTTCGAAGGTCGGCACGCCTTCCTGGATGATGAAGTCGGTCACTTCCTTGCCATCCTTGACGACGATCATCTTGTCGCGCTGGGCCTGGCTCAAGTCCTTGATTTCGCTGGAATCCTTGATGGTCAGGATGCTGGTGCCGTAGGTCCCGGCGTCCGGCTTGACGATCACGAACGGCTTCTGGTCCTTGATGCCGTATTCCTTGTACTTCTTCTTGATCTTGGACAGCAGCGCATCGATATTGGCGGCCAGGCAGTCGTAGCCCTCGCCGGTGCGGAAATTGACGGCGTCGCACTTGGCGTGGAAGGGGTTGAGCATCCACGGATCGACGCCGATCAGCTTGCCGAACTTCTTGACCACCTCGTCGTAGGCGTTCATGTGGTTGCCCTTGCGGCGCACGGCCCAGCCGGCATGCAGCGGCGGCAGCAGGCTTTGCTCGTGGATGTTCTGCAAAATGTCAGGAATGCCGGCCGACAGGTCGTTGTTCAGCAGTATCGTGCACGGGTCGAAATCCTTCAGGCCCAGGCGGCGGCCGTTGGCCGAACGCACCAGCGGCTCGACCACCAGCATGTTGCCGTCAGGCAGCGCCAGCGGGGTCGGCTGGGTGATTTCCGGCGACAGCGAGCCCAGGCGCACGTGCAGGCCGGTCTGGCGGAAGATCTGCATCAGCCGGGCGACGTTCTGCCAGTAGGTCGGATGGCGCTGTTGCACTTCCGGGATCAGCAGCAGGTTGCGGGCGTCCGGGCAGTATTTGTCGATGGCCGCCATCGCCGCCTGCACCGACAGCGGCAACATTTCCGTCGCCAGGTGGTTGAAGCCGCCCGGGAACAGATTGGTATCGACCGGGGCCAGCTTGTAGCCGGCGTTGCGCATGTCGACGGAGCAATAGAACGGCGGCGTGTGCTCTTGCCACTCCAGGCGGAACCAGCGCTCAATGGCCGGCGTTGCGGCCAGGATTTTTTCTTCGAGGTCGAGCAGCGGTCCGGTCAGGGCCGTGACGAGATGGGGAACCATGGTTACTTCCTTAGCTATTACCGTGCAGATAGCCCAAATCAGGGCGAAAACTGTATTTTAAAGGCAGGAAATGAAAAAAGCGCCTCTTTTGGAGGCGCTTCTTTCTTTGCCCGTAGCAACGGGCGGTATTACGTTACCAATAAAGCATCAAGCGTGGTAGGCGGACTCGCCGTGGCTGGTGATGTCCAGGCCTTCGCGCTCTTCCTCTTCAGGCACGCGCAGACCGATGACGATGTCGACCAGCTTGTAGGCGATCAGCGACACGACGGCCGACCAGATCACGGTGGTGCCGACGGCGGTAGCCTGGGTCGTCACCTGGGTGACGATCGAGTAAGGATCGGCCGACATTTTGTTGGTCACGTAGTCGAACACGCCCTGGCCGCCCAGCGACGGTGCAGCGAACACACCGGTCAGCAGCGCGCCCAGGATACCGCCGACGCCGTGCACGCCGAACACGTCCAGCGAGTCGTCAGCGCCCAGCAGGCGTTTCAGGCCGTTCACGCCCCACAGGCAGACGACGCCGGCCAACAGGCCGATGACCAGTGCGCCCATCGGACCAACGTAACCGCAGGCCGGGGTGATCGCCACCAGGCCGGCAACAGCGCCCGAAGCGGCGCCCAGCATCGAAGGCTTGCCTTTGACGATCCACTCGCCCAGCAACCAGGACATGGTGGCGCAAGCGGTAGCCAGCAGCGTGTTGACGAAGGCCAGCGCGGCGACGTCGCCCGCTTCCAGTGCCGAACCGGCATTGAAACCGAACCAGCCCACCCACAGCAGCGAAGCGCCGATCATGGTCATGGTCAGCGAGTGCGGCGCCATGGATTCGCGGCCGTAGCCAACGCGTTTGCCCATCATGTAGGCGCCGACCAGGCCGGCCACTGCGGCGTTGATGTGCACCACGGTGCCGCCGGCGAAGTCCAGCGCGCCTTTTTGCCACAGCCAGCCGGCTTTCGCGGTTTCAGTTGCCAGGGTGGCGGCATCCTTGATCGCATCAGGACCGGTCCAGAACCAGACCATGTGGGCGATAGGCAGATAGGCGAAGGTGAACCACAGCACGACGAAGGCCAGCACGGCGGTGAACTTGGCGCGCTCTGCGAAGGAGCCGACGATCAGGCCGCAGGTGATGGCGGCGAAGGTCGCCTGGAACACCACGTAGACGAACTCGGGAATCACCACGCCCTTGCTGAAGGTGGCGGCGGTCGAGAAGGTGGCTTTGACCGGATCCCAGATGCCGCGCAGGAAGGTGCGGTCGCCGCCACCGATGACGGCGTTGCCTTCGGTGAAGGCCAGCGAGTAGCCGTACACGCACCACAGCACGATAATCAGCGCGAAGATGGTGAACACTTGCAACAGGATGGACAACATGTTCTTGGAGCGGACCAGACCGCCGTAGAACAGCGCCAGGCCGGGAATCGACATCATGATGACCAGAATGGTCGACACCATCATCCAGGCGGTGTCGCCTTTATTTGGCACGGCGGCCGGCGCGGCAGCTGCTGGAGCGGCTTCGGCCGCAGGGGCAGCGGCTGGCGCTGCCGCAGGAGCTGCGGGTGCGGCGTCAGGCGCGGAGGCGGCCGGGGCGGATGCAGCGGGTGCGGGCGCCGAAGCAACCGGCGCCGAGGCTGCCGGCTTGGCCTCCTGGGCAACCACCGGCGCGGCGAGTGCGAACAGGATGGATACCCCAGCCAGCAACGTTGTTATAGTTTTTTTCATCAATCTTCCCCTTAAAGAGCTTCGTTGCCGGTTTCGCCGGTACGGATGCGGATGACTTGTTCCAGGTTGTACACGAAGATCTTGCCGTCGCCGATCTTGCCGGTGCGGGCAGCGCCTTCGATCGCTTCGATCGCCTGCTCGACGATGGAATCGTCCACCGCCGCTTCGATCTTGGTCTTCGGCAGGAAGTCCACGACATATTCCGCGCCGCGGTACAGTTCGGTGTGGCCTTTCTGGCGGCCGAAGCCTTTCACCTCGGTCACGGTGATGCCTTGCACGTTGATCGCCGAGAGGGCCTCGCGGACCTCATCGAGCTTGAACGGCTTGATAATGGCGGTAATCATTTTCATACTGGCCTCGCTTAGAAGGTTTTGGAAATGGTCAGGACAGCACCTGTTTTGGCCAGGTTCTTCCCATTAGGTCCGACGTAGGCTTTCGTGTCGGCATAGACCGCCGCCAATGCCACCGTCACTACGCCGAAATCTTTGGTAACGCCCAGCTTGTAGTCGGTATAGCTGGAAGCGCCGTTATGTTTTACGTTCTGATGGCCGGCGTGCACGTTCAGCACATAGCCGTCGGTCAGCTCGAAGTTGCCCGAGGCATCGACGTAGCCGCTGTTCTTGCTGTCGGCAAAGCCGAATAGATTGGTCGTCGACTGCGAGTATTTCAGCGAGACGGGACCGTAGGAAACCTGGCCGTACAATTCGAAAGTGTTGGCGCTCGGATGCAGGCCGTTCGAAGGATAGAAGTAGTAGAGGCCACCAACGTCATAGGACACATCCTTGACGATCTCGCCCCGTTTGCCGGCGTACAGATCCCATTCGACATCGCCATCGCCGCCCGCGTCCTTGGTCCACTTGATGGTGGACAGCCAGGTACCGGCATACAAGCCGGTCGGATTATTGGTATAGTCCGCGCCGCCCTGCAGTGCAGGTTTCAGACGGGTTTGCGATATGCCGCGGTAACGGTAGTCGCTGACAATGGCCGCGTTGAAGCTGACTTCATTGTCCGGTTTCGCTTCGGCAGCGGGTGTCGCTTCCTCGGCGTGCGCCATGCCGGCGCTGATGGAGGCGAATGCTAAAGTCAACGCTGCGACCAGGGTGAAGTTCTTGCTCAAGCTTTTCATAGTTGTTTTCCTTGTGTAGTTGAACTTATTTAGCAGTTGCGGTTTAAAATCCTGTGTGAAGCGAAGCGATGAAAGCGTTCATGGCTTCTTTAGCAGAATGCGTGCCAGCTAATGTTGCCGAGGTGATAGCTGCCGTATCAACATCGGCAACGGGACCGCATTTGAAAGAGTGTGAGAATGGGATGGGTGCGGCGGTGATGTTTCAGAATTTCGCACCACATTAACGCCGGGATGCACTGCAATGGTGCAGTGCATCGCTGGTTAGATCAAGGAATATTATGGATATGAACACTTTTTTCAACGACTTGCAAAGCAAGATCAATCAGGCCATCGAAAACTCACCAGCAAAGGACATCGAGAAGAATGTGAAGTCCATGATGACGCAGGGTTTCGCCAAGCTGGACCTGGTGACGCGCGAGGAATTCGATGTGCAGGCGCAAGTTCTGGCCAAGACCCGCGCCAAGCTGGAAGCGCTGGAAGCGCGCCTGGCTGAACTGGAAGCCAAAGCAGGTCAATAAACCCGTGCCGGCGCCCGCCCGTTTGGGCTAGCGCAAAGCACGGCGGCGGGCGTGGGCTACGCTGGCGGCTGGTATCCCACTGGTCGTCCGCTATCCCATGAGCCTAGCCGTACTCAAAAGCCGCGCCCTGGCGGGCATGGAGGCGCAGGAGGTCAGCGTCGAAGTGCATCTGGCCAACGGGCTGCCTGCCTTCACCATCGTCGGGCTCGCCGACACCGAGGTCAAGGAAGCCAAGGACCGCGTCCGCGCCGCCATCCAGAACGGCGGTTTCGAATTCCCCGCACAACGCATCACCGTCAACCTCGCCCCCGCAGATTTGCCGAAAGAGTCGGGCCGCTTCGACTTGCCGATCGCGCTCGGCATCCTGGCCGCGTCCAAACAAATCCCCTCTGCCCGCCTGCATCAATACGAGTTTGCCGGCGAGCTGTCGCTGTCCGGCGAGTTGCGGCCGATACGCGGTGCACTGGCGATGTCGCTGGCCACGCGCCGCGACGGCGGCACGCTGGCCTTCATCCTGCCGCTGGCCAACGCCGACGAGGCGGCGCTGGTCGGCAACGCCGCCATCTACCCGGCGCAATCGCTATTGCAGGTGTGCGGCCACTTCGCCGCCAAGTCGGTCGAGTCCATGCTGTCGCGCCATGAATCGGCGCCACTGGTGGAATCGCTGGAGTATCCCGACTTTGCCGACGTCAAGGGACAGATACTCGTCAAGCGGGCGCTGGAGGTGGCGGCTGCCGGCAACCACTCGATACTGCTGGTTGGTCCGCCGGGCGCCGGCAAGACCATGCTGGCGGCGCGCTTCGCCGGCCTGCTGCCGCAGATGACCGATGAGGAGGCATTGGAGGCCGCCGCCGTGCAATCGCTGACGGGCAACTTCCGCATCGAGCACTGGAAGCGCCGCCCCTTCCGTTCGCCGCACCATACGACGTCGGGCGTGGCGCTGGTGGGTGGCGGCAGCGTGCCGAAGCCTGGGGAGATTTCGCTGGCGCATCGAGGAGTGCTTTTCCTCGATGAACTGCCCGAGTTCTCGCGCAGCGTGCTGGACGTGCTGCGCGAGCCGATGGAGTCGGGCCGCATCACCATCTCACGCGCCGCCCGGCAGGCGGACTTCCCCGCGCATTTCCAACTGATAGCAGCGATGAATCCCTGTCCTTGCGGCTACTGGGGCCACATCAGCGGCGTTTGCCACTGTTCGCCTGACCTGATCCGGCGCTACCAGGGCCGCGTCTCCGGCCCGCTGCTGGACCGCATCGACATCCAGATGGAAGTGGCGGCGGTCGATCCCGAGATCCTGGCGGCGGACGCCGACGGCGAAACATCACGCACCATCGCCGCCCGCGTGCAGGCCGCCACCGACATCCAGCTGCAACGCCAGGGCAAGCGCAACCAATACCTGAACACGCGCGAGATCGACCTCTACTGCAAACCCGACCGGCCCGGCAAGGCACTGCTGAAACACAGCATGCAACACTTCCAATGGTCCGGCCGCGCCTACCACCGCATCCTGCGCGTGGCTCGCACCATCGCCGACCTGGCCGGCAGCGAAAGCATCCTCAAGGCGCACGTCTGCGAAGCCGTCCAGTACCGGCAGGCGCTGCGCAAGATCTGAGCTCAGTTCCAAAGCAAGGAACGGATTTCCCGCGACCAGCGTCCATCCTAAAGTGCGCCCATCAATCACGGAGGGCACATGAAGAGCAAAGCGTTTATCGTCACCGGCGCGGACGGCGAGGTCGGCCGCGCATGGGCCGCCGCGCATATCGCCAACGGCGCCCGCGTCGCGCTGGTCGGTACGGACTATTCGGCCTGCCGGCTCGCCGCCGACCAACTCGGCGACCGCGCCGTCGCGCTGGATGCCGATGTCACCACAGCCGCCGGCTGGCTCCACGCAGTGCGCGCCACGCTGGCCATGTTCGGCCGCATCGACGACGTCTACAACGACGGCAGCATTCACGATCCTTCCTGCGAAGCCCATGCAGCGCCGCCGCAGTCGGGCGCAAGAAACGGAGTTCGCGCTCCACGGCGCTTCGATATCGTTGGCCTTGGAGAACTTGAAAGCACTCCACATCCCAACTCGATAATTTAAGGAATCCATCATGTCTACAGCCGTAACCAATAAAGCCATCGTCGGTCGCTGGTTCACCGAATTCTGGGGCGACACCTACAACCCGGCCGTCGTCGACGACCTGGCATCGCCCGACATGCTGCTGCAATATTCGCTGCATGAACCACGCCGCGGCCGCGAAGACATCAAAGCCTTCATGGGCGACTTCCGCGCCGCCTTCCCCGACCTGTCATTCGCCGGCGCAGCCGATCTGATCGCGGAAGGCGACTACGTCGTCGGCCGCTGGATCGGTGGCGGCACCCACACCGGCCCCGCCTTCGACGACTTCCTGATCGGCGCGCTGCCGGCCGAAACCGGCAGGAAAATGCGCTTCACCGGCACCACGGTGCTGCGCCTCAAGGACGGCAAGATCGTCGAAGAACTGGGCCTGGACGACGGTGTCACGGCGCTGCAGCAACTGGGCCTGATCCGCAAGGCTTGATCGACCGGGCCAGCGGCGGCGGATGCCGGCCAGCATCCGCCGCCGCCCGTTCTAAATTCTGCCGATCCCGGCACTAAGCGTCACCTCTTCGCTGGCCTTGCTGCTATATTGATCGATGCCCTTACAACCACGGGAAATCGATGACACGCTTGCCCCTCTACCTCGCCGCCAGCGCACTGCTGGCCGGCTGCGCCGCCACGCAAGTTCCGCTGACCGACTTCACCGCCAACTCTGGCAGCCCGCGCGCACCGGAACAACTGGCGGTTACGTTTGAAAAAGCCGACCTGGCGCTGCGCGTCGATCCCGCCAGCCAAAGCATCAGCGGCGACGCCGCGCTGACCTTCCTCGCCACCGCCCCGCTGACCCGCATCGCCGTCGAACTGGACCGCAACCTGCCCGTCGATTTCGCCAGCGTGGACGGCGTGCAGCTGGCGCCATCGGCAATCAGCAACCCGGACGGCCGCCTCTACCTGACCTTGCCGACGCCGCTGCAATCCGGCGCCCGCACCACCATCCGCATCCGCTACCACGGCGTGCCCCACGTGGCCTCGCACGCGCCATGGGACGGCGCCTTCATGTGGAGCAAAACGGCCGATGGCCAGCCGTGGATTTCCACCACCGTCGAAGGCGAAGGCTGTGATCTGTTCTGGCCCTGCATCGACCACCCGCAAGGCAAGCCGAAATTGATCGACCTGCACATCAGCGTGCCCTCGCCGCTGGTGGTGGCCGGCAACGGCGTCGCGCTCGGCATGGAAGAGAAGGATGGCTGGCGCACCTACAACTGGCGCGCGAAAAACCCCAGCACCTACGGCGTGGCCCTGAACATCGGCCCCTACGAAATGCTGTCCGGCGACTACGACAGCCGCTACGGCAACAAGATCCCGCTGCGCATGTGGTACCTGAAAGGCCACGATAAACAAGCCAGCGGCCTGTTCGCCGAGTTCGCACCGATGCTGGATTTCTTCGAAGCCCGCATCGGCCCCTACCCGTTCGGCGACGAGAAAATGGGCGTGGTTGAAACGCCGCACCTGGGCATGGAACACCAGACCATCAACGCCTACGGCAATGGCTACACCAAGTCGCCGCTCGGCTACGACTGGCTGCTGCACCACGAACTGTCGCACGAATGGTTCGGCAACCAGATGACCAACGCCGACTGGGATGACATGTGGCTGCACGAAGGCTTCGGCAGCTATATGCAGCCGCTGTACCTGGAGCATCTGCGCGGCGAGCGCGAGTTCCAGGCCGAGCTGTTCACCCAACGCAAGTCGCTGCTGAACAAGGTGCCTGTCGTCAGCGGCAAATCGAAACGCATCGAAGATGTCTATGAAGATGCGCGCGGCGGCCCCGGCAACGACATCTACACCAAGGGCTCGTTGATCCTGCACACGCTGCGCAACCTGATCGGCGACGACGCCTTCTTCCGCGCCACCCGCCGCATGGTCTACGGCACCGATACACCGAAGCCGGGCAACTTCGAACCGCGCTACAGCAGCACCAAGGAATTCGTCGCCATCGCCAACGAGGCTAGCGGCCGCGACCTGGGCTGGTTCTTCGATGCCTACCTGTACCACGCGGCGCTGCCGGAGCTGGTCGAGGAACGCCATGGCAAGCAGCTCAAGCTGAGCTGGAAGTTGAAGGACGGCGGCGCCTTCCCGATGCCGATCGAAGTACGTGTCAACAACCGCATCGAGAAGCTGGCGATGACCAACGGCCAGGGCGAACTGACGCTGCCGCCGCAAGCGCTATACACTATCGATCCGAACTCCCGCGTGCTGCGCCAGCAAGCCCATATCGATGAATGGAAGCAGCAGGAAGAACAACGCAAGAAGAAAGCCAAGTCCTGATGAAGAAAATTTCCCTGGCGCTGCTGCTGGCCACCGCGCTGTCGGCTTGCAGCCCGCAATACGACTGGCGCGACTACCGCAGCAACGACGCCCCGTACGCCGTGCTCTTCCCCGGCAAGCCGGCCAGCCAGACCCGCAGCATCCAGCTCGATACCGTGTCGGTGAATATGACAATGACGGCGGCCGAAGTGAACGGCGTCATCTTCGCGGTCGGCAGCGCCCAGGTCGCCGAGGCGGCCCAGGGGCCGGCCGCGATCGAGGCCATGAAAACCGCGCTGGTCGGCAATATTGGCGCTACCGTCACCAGCAATAAATCGGCCACCGATGGCAGGCAGTCCACGCTCGATGTCGAGGCCAAGGGCAGCCAGAACGGCGAAGCGATGCGCCTGATCGGCCATTTCATCGCCCGGGACAAGCGGATTTATCAGGTCATCGTCATGGGCCGGGACCAGAATATCGTGCAGGACACGGTGGAAACTTACCTCAGTTCCTTCAAATTGAACTGAAACGCCGGTTCTGGCTTAGAAAGTGCTTAATTTGACGTGCGCTACCGCTCAGACAGATGGGTGTGCCTCTTGTAAAGTTCCGCCAATAGCCTAATGTCACTACTACGGCATACCGTTCCACTACAAGACTAAGAAAGCTCTCTCTATGTTAATCGCCTTTAAATCGAAATCCAGCCCCGAAGTCCTGATGTACCAGGAACATGCCCAGCGCATTCTGGACCTGCTCCACAAAAACCCTACGCGCGGCGTCATCACGGCGGAAGAAGCGGCGCGGGCCCTGTCGGTACTCGAACATGAGGTTGCCGAGAGCAAGTTGCACCCGGAAAGCGATGTCGAGCACGACATCCACACCCACGAGAAGGAAGACGGCGAAACGGTGGAGCACGCCGTGATGCAGCGCGTAGGCTTTGCCGCGCGCGCCTTCCCGCTGCTGGAAATGCTGCGCTCGGCCAAGCAGGAAAACGAGAGCATCATCTGGGGCGTCTAAGCCACTAATCTCCCGCCAGTGAAGCCTTGAGCGGGAGATCTATCGTAAAGCGCGTGCCGACGTCGATCGCACTGTCGACGCGTATGCTGCCATCCAGCAGCGAGGTGACGATGTTGTAGGTGATGCTCAGGCCCAGGCCATTGCCGCCCTGCCCCAGCTTGGTGGTGAAGAAGGGGTCGAAAATGCGCGCCTGATGTTCGGTCTGGATGCCTCGGCCGTCATCCTGGAACACTATCCTCACCTGCTCCGATCCCAACCGCACCGCCCACATCTTGATGACGCCGCCGCTGCGTCCTTCAAACGCATGCAGCAACGCGTTGTTGATCAGGTTGATGATGACCTGGCCGTATGGGCCGGGGAAGCTGTCCATCTGTATATCGTCCGGCATTTCCAACTCCACCTGATGGCCGGCCTTGCGGATCTGGTTCTTCATCGTCGTGACGATTTCCTGGCTGGCCTGGTGCAGATTGAAATGGCGCCGCTTGGCGCTGGCCTGGTCCACCGCCACCTGCTTGAAACTGTTCACCAGCTCGGCCGCATTGTGCAGGCTGCGCATCAGCAGCGTCGACGCTTCGCGCGCCGCATCGATGAAGTTTTTCAGATCGGAGCGGCGCAGCTGGTTTTGTTCCTGGCGCTGGTCGATCTCGGCCGTCTTGTCTTCCAAGGTGCTGGCGATCACCAGGCTGTTGCCGATCGGCGTATTCAGCTCGTGCGCAACGCCAGCCACCAGCGAGCCCAGCGCCGCCAGCTTTTCGCGCTCCACCAATTGCTGCTGGGTGTCGCGCAACTGCCGGTAGGAATCGGCATTGGCGAACGCCACCGCCACGTAAGAGGCCAGCGTGGTCAGCATGTCGAGGTCGATGCGCTGGTAGGCGTTGGCGCGGTAGCTGTGCACCGTGATCACGCCGCGCACCTGGCCCGCCACCGAGATCGGCACGTAGATCAGCGAGCGCGGCTCGGTCGGCAGCGAACCGTCTTCCAGCGTGCCCATGTCATCGACGCCGGACACCAGTTGCAAGTGTTCGATGTAGCGCGAGTATTCCTGCTCCAGGTCGTTGATGAACACTTCCTGCGCATGGGTGATGCACCACACCGCCAGCTGGTTGGGCTCGCGCATGCTGCGGGTGTAGGGCGCGTAGCGCTTACCTTTCTCCATCGCGAATGGATACTCGATCAACTCTTCCTTGGGTCGGTAGATGCCGATGCCGAATACGCTGGCGTCCATCAGCGCATGCACCTGCTGATACAGCATAGCCATGATGGCCTCGCTGTCGAGGTTGGCCGTGATGCGGCGGCCGATGTCCGACAGCAGCGAAATATTCCGGTGCGCCAGCTCCACGCTTTCCTTCTGCCGTTCGACTTCGCGCTTCTGCCGTTCTATCGATTCCTTCTGCTGCACCAGCTCGCGGGTGCGGCTGCCGACTTCCGCCTCCAGCGCATGCTTCTGCCGCACCAGCATGCGGATGCGGATGCGGAACAGCAAATACGCGCTGCCCAGCGCCAGGGTCAGCACCAGCAGGCGGAACCACCAGGTCTTCCACAGCGGCGGCGCGATGATCACTTCCATCGCCACCGGCTCGCTGCTCCAGACGCCATCCTTGTTGGCGGCCTTGACGCGGAAGACGTAGCGGCCGGGGTCGAGATTGGTGTAGGTGGCGAAGCGTTTGCCGGCGTCGGCCGTCACCCACTGCGGATCGAAGCCCTCAAGCTGATAGGCGTATCGGTTGCGCACCGGATCGGCGTAATGCAGGCCGGCGAACTCGAACGAGAACACGGCATCGCGATAGCCCAGCTTGAGCGTCTTCGCTTCGTAGATCGGTCCCTTGGCCAGCACATCGTTGCGCGGCTCGCCGGTCAGGATGGACTGGTTGAAGATGGAAAAGTCGGTGATCGATACCGGCGGCGCATGCGGGTTGTCGTGGATGCGCGAAGGCTGGAACGCCGTCAGGCCTGAGAGTCCGCCAAAGAACAGCGTGCCGTCTGCCGCCTTGTAGCCGGAGCCGATGAAGTAGGAACCGTCGATCAGGCCGTCGCGCGAGGTGTATTCCTTGAACGCTCCGGTATCGGGATTGAGCATCGTCAGGCCGGAGGTACTGCTGATCCACAACCGTCCCTGCTCGTCGCTGAGGATGGCGCCTATCGGGTCCGGCGCGTGGGCCGCGCTGGTCGGGGTGTAGTGGAAATGCAGTGCGCCGTCGGCGCCCTGCTCGGCGCGGCACAGGCCTGCGGCCGTGCCTATCCACAGACGGCCCTTGTCGTCTTCGTAGGTGTAGTGCACGCGCTTGTGGCTGAGGCTGTCCTCCTTGCCCGGCGTGTGGCGATAGTGACGGAACTTGCCGGTGGCGCGGTCGAAACGGTCCAGGCCGTTTTCAGTGCCCACCCATAGCACGCCCTGGCGGTCTTCCATCAGCGAATAGATGCGGCCGTCCAGGCTGTCGGGATCGGCCGCATCATGGCGCCAGGTATGGACGGCGCTGGTTTGCGGATCGACGCGGTGCAGGCCGGCGCGCGACGCCACCCAGATGGCGCCGGCGCGGTCGAGCAGTATCCGCTGTATCGTCGCGGCGGCGGGATCCGCGTCCAGCACGAAGCGCGCGAACGGGCCGCCGGCCGAATCGCGCCAGGCCAGGCCGGTCGAGCTGCCTACCCACAGCCGGCCGCGCCTGTCGGTCTGCAGCGCCTGGATCTGGTCGCCGGGCAGGCTGGACGGATCGCGTTCGTTGTGGCGCCAGACCTCGGTGGCGCCGGTGACGCTGTCGAGCAGCGTCAAGCCATTGCCGGTGCCCAGCCAGTATTTGTTGGGACCGGCGCCGGTGATCACGCGCACCTTGTTGTTGCTGATGCTGGGCATCACTCCCGGGTATTCGGTGTAGCGTTCGAAGCCGCCGCTGGTCAGGTCCACCCAGTCGAGGCCGGTGTACCAGTTGCCGACCCACAGCGTGCCCGTGCGGTCCTGGTACAGCGCGCTGATCTGGTTGTCGCCAACGCCGTGACGGTCCTGGCTGTTGTGGCGGTAGGTGTAGAAATGCCGCGAAACCGGATCGCGCCGCTTCAAGCCGTCGGCAAAGCTGCCGGCCCACAGCACGCCGTCGCTGTCGTGCAGCAGCGCGGGGATGCGCTGGTCGCGCAAGTCGTCGGCCGCGTCCAGCGGGATGCGCTCAGCGCCATCGCTGCCCGGGCGCCATGCCTGCAAGCCGCTCATCGTGCCCGCCCACACCACGCCATCCGCGCCTATCGACAAGGACAGGATATTGTTGGCCGGCGCCGAGCCGCCCGACGGATTCAGGTGACGGAACTTGCGGCCGCCGGCCACCAGCATCTCCAGGCCACTGGCCGTGCCCACCCACAGATTGCCGGACTTGTCGCGCGCCAGCGCGCTGACGCGGTCATTGCTGATGCTGTCGGCATCGGCCGCCGCATGGCGCAAGGTCTTCACCTGGCCGCTGGCGATATCGAGGTGTTGCAGGCCGTCGCTGGTGGACAGCCACAGTCCTTGCTGACCATCGCCCACGATGCTGAACACGGTCAGGTTGCCGCTGCGGCTGAGCTGGTGCACAAAGGACAGCGTGGCGGGATCGTAGCGATCCAGCCCGCCCTTGCTGCCGATCCAGATATTGCCATTGCCGTCTTCGTACAGCGCGTGCACATAGTTATCGAGCAGGCTGCGGGCATTGGCGGGGTCGTTCTTGAACGCGGTCATGCGGTAGCCGTCGTAACGGCTCAGGCCGGCCTGCGTGCCCAGCCACATATAGCCGTGGCGGTCCTGCAGCACGGCTGTGACCGATTCCTGCGTCAGCCCCTGTTCGACGCCGAGGTGTTCGAATCTCAGGCTGAGCGGCGCGGCGCGCGCGAGGGACAGCAACGCCAGCAAGAGCAAGCCGCATAAATGGACTGAACGTATTGCGTAACCAGGCATAGGGCAGCGTCTCCGAGATGCGACCCATTCTAATGCACAACAGCAAAAACCCCCACCAATTCACCGCCGCGGTGGGCGCTCGGCCGGCTCTGTCAAAGTATCTTCATGCTGACCGTCGCGTGCCGTCCACGTGCACCTAGCGGATTTGTTCGCGACGGTTGGGTAAGCTCACGGCGAAGGCGCCCAACCGGGATTAAGCTCCCCCATTCACACCTATCATCGGGAGGCGTATGAATCTTCGTCTTGCAATTTTGGCACTGTCCGACAAATACGGTCTTTCAGACGACAGCCGCGAACGGCTTCGGCAACTGGCCGGTCTCGACCAGCCGCCACCGTCGCTGGCCGAGCGCATGCCATTGGGCAGCGCCATCCTCGGCGCCGCCCTCGGCGGGCTGGGCGTCTTGTTCTGGATCGCCGCCAACTGGGCGTCGCTTCCCGCTTGGGGGCGATTTGCATTGCTGGAGGGAGCGCTGGTCTGCATGCTGCTCGGGGCCTGGCACCGGCCAGGCGCCAGGGTCGCCTTGTCCCTGCTGGGCTTGCTGATCTGCGGCGGCCTGCTGGCCTGCATCGGACAGACTTACCAGACCGGCGCCGACCCGTGGCAACTGTTCGCACTATGGGCGGCGCTCGCATTCCCGCTGTGCGAGGGTCTGAGGCACGATGTGTTGTGGACCGCGTGGACCATCGTCGCCCTCACCGCTGCCCTGCTGCTGTCGCAAGTCCATGCCGCTGGCTGGTGGGATAGCGGAAATTCCCCGCTGCTGAGCAGTCTTGGCTCGTGGATGCCGGCGCTAGCGCTGGCGTTTGCCTATCGCTTTGTTCCCAAGCGATACACCGGCACAGACCTGTGGCCAATGCGGCTGTGCATGATCTACGCGACCATCGGCCTGGCGTGGACGGCTTTGCTGAGCATGTTCGTCCACAACGGGCAGGGCGTGTATCCCTTAACGCTCATCACCATCGTCTGCCTGGCGTATGGCTTTAGTCTGCCGAACATCTTCGATGTCTTTGTCTTCAGCGCGCTGGGCCTGAGCGCCAATGTGATCGTCGTCAGCGGACTCGCGAAGCTCCTGCTGGGGCCAGGTAGCGGCGATCTGATCGGCGCAATGGTCGTCATTGGCGGGACCGCCGCAGCCATGCTGGCGGGGACCGTCAAGCTGCTCCTACACCTGATACACCGTAACGCGGAGGCGCTCTCATCATGAACCAATCCAGGCTACAGCAGCTGATTCAATCAGCGACCGAGCGCGGCATCCTGCCCAAGGACGCCGCGCTCGACGACCCATCCCGTCCCTGGCCCATCGTGCTGATGACCGGCGTCGGTGCTTGGTTAGCCGCCATCCCCTTGTTCATCCTGATGTTCCTGATTTTCAAGGATGCGCTGTTTGGAGGTCTGTGGTGTTACGTGCTGGGGCTACTCCTGACCGGCGGCGCGCTGATGGCCTTGTACAAGCCAGGACTGCCTATCTTTGCAGAACATTTGAGTTTGCCCGGACTGCTGGTCGGCATCACCTTGATCGGCTACGGCGCCTACCGCGATATGTCCTACGCGGCCGCCGGAGCAACTGTCACGGGGATCAGCCTGATCCTTGCATGGCTGGCACCGCAGAACTGGTTACGCGCTTTGCTCGGCGCCCTGGCCTGCTCGACGTTCGTCATGGCGACATCGTACGCCAACGACTACGGCACGATGCTTCCAAGCTGGAACGGCATCCACTGCGGATTGCTGGTCTGGCTGCTGGCGGAGGCGTTCTTTTACGCGCAACAGTCCGATGACATCTACTCAGACACCATGATCGCGGCTGAATCCATCGCCAACGGCTGGATACTTTGGGTGGTGTTCGCCATCACCCAGATTTCTGGCCCGACGTTCCTGAGCGGCGCATGGGCTGGTGGCTGGTATTCGCACGAGCTGCTGTCGGCGCTATTCAACTATCCCATGCAAAAGATACTGTCAGCGCTGATGACCCTCGCGGCGGCCGCCTGGCTGGTGTACCGCTGGCCGGCCTTGCGCGCGCCGCGTTATCTTGTGGCAGCTGTGATGCTTGCAGCATTTGCATGGCTGGTCCAGACCCTCGGGGCAATGCTGCTCGTGGTGGCTATCTTCGCCGGCAGCGGCCGATGGCGGCTGGCCATTGCCAGCGCCATCGCAGCAGCTTGGATCATCGGCACCTTCTACTACCAACTGAATGTGACGCTGGCTATCAAGGCCGTCATCATGATCGCCATGGGTGCGGCGTTCGGCTTGGTGGCGTGGCGCGGATGGACTGTCGGCGTTCGGCCGGCAGCGTCAGCAATCGCGACGGCCGGCAAGGCAAGCAGCTGGCAGCAGGCCGGCATCGCGGCGTCGCTGCTGGCCACACTTGCAGTCGCAAACATGGCGATCTGGCAAAAAGAGGAGCTGATCCGCACAGGCCGCCCGGTCTTTCTAGAAGTGGCGCCGGTCGATCCTCGCTCGCTCATGCAGGGCGACTACATGGCGTTGAATTTCAAGGTGCCGCAACTAGGCGTATCCAACACCTCCCGCCTGCTGGTTGTCGCGAAGATCGATGCCCGCGGCATCGCCGTCGTTGGCAGAGTCAAAGACAACAGCGCCTTGGCTGGGAACGAAATTCAGATCGAACTGATACCGACGGGAAGTGGCCTGCGGCCAGCCAGCGACGCCTGGTATTTCAAGGAGGGCGAAGCGGATCGCTGGGCTAAGGCCAAATATGGCGAATTCCGGATAGACCGACAGGGACATGCCTTGTTGGTTGGGTTACGCGGCCCGGACCTGGAAAAACTATAGACGAAAAAAAGCCCACCAAGATCACTTGGTGGGCTTTTTTAGTATAACTAGCCTGACGATAACCTACTTTCACACTGGTTGCAGCACTATCATCGGCGCAGAGTTGTTTCACGGTCCTGTTCGGGATGGGAAGGGGTGGGACCAACTTGCTATGGTCATCAGGCATTGACTTGTACGAGCGACGCTTTCAGCGACGCTCCGAATCTGGAGAAGTAAGTAAATGGGGTAATGAAGTTGTGTATCAACGAACGTTACAACGTACTTCTTATTCACCATAACCTGCTAAGGTTATAGGGACAAGCCGTACGGGCAATTAGTATCAGTTAGCTTAATGCATTACTGCACTTCCACACCTGACCTATCAACGTCCTGGTCTCGAACGACCCTTCAAAGAGCTCAAGGCTCTGGGAAATCTCATCTTAAGGCAAGTTTCCCGCTTAGATGCTTTCAGCGGTTATCTCTTCCAGACTTAGCTACCCGGCAATGCCACTGGCGTGACAACCGGTACACCAGAGGTCTGTCCACTCCGGTCCTCTCGTACTAGGAGCAGCCCCCTTCAAATTTCCAACGCCCACGGCAGATAGGGACCAAACTGTCTCACGACGTTTTAAACCCAGCTCACGTACCACTTTAAATGGCGAACAGC
>Ga0102592_1000167_pt1 | contig 165894 bp, 142 predicted proteins | sample AraplaCol_mMF_r2_FD_76861 | JGI IMG/M metagenome (GOLD analysis project Ga0102592, IMG submission 76861) | Arabidopsis root microbial communities from North Carolina, USA - plate scrape MF_Col_mMF_r2 (SPADES assembly) (version 2) | ecosystem: Host-associated > Plants > Roots > Endosphere...
GGCGAAGTGGTGGTGGTGAACGACAAGTTCGGCATTCGCCTGACGGACATCATCACGCCGTCCGAACGTATCCGGAAGCTCAACAAATGACAGCCGCCTCGCGCCGGTCAGCAGCTGCCGTGCGCATCGCCTCGGGCATGGTCCTCGCGGGCCTTGCCGTGACCAGCGCGCAGGCCGCTGATGCCGTGCCCGGCACTGTCCAGGCGGGCACCCCCGCCAGCAGTGTCGCCGCCAGCCACACGTTCGCCAGCAACGCGCCGGCGATCAGCAGCGGCGGCAGCCTGGCCCAGGCGGGTCTGGGCCTCTTCGCGGTCATTGCGCTGATCCTGGGCATGGCCTGGCTCGCCCGCCGCGTGGGCCTGGTGCGCCACGGTGCCGGCAACGCCTCGATCAAGGTCGTGAACAGCCTGTCGCTCAGCACGCGCCAGAAGGTCGTGACCGTGGAAGTGGGCGATACGTGGCTCGTGCTCGGTGTCTCGCCCAACGAAATCCGCCCGCTCCATACGCTTCCGGCACAGCCGGACAGCGGCGCGCCCACCGGCATGCCGCCGACCCCGCCCATGCAGGGCGGCTTCGGCGAACGCCTGATGCGCGCCATGCAGGAAAACCTCAAGAAATGAACTCGCCGCGTGCCGCCGCTGTCCAGCGGCTACCCGTGAAGCCCTTCGTGCGTCCGTCGCGCGTGGCGGCCGCCCTGCTGGCCCTGCTGCCGCTGGCGCTGTGGCTCGCGCCCGACGCCGCGCTGGCGCAGTCGCTGCCGGGCGTCACCAGCCGCGCCGCCGCCGGTGGCGGCCAGGTCTGGTCGCTGTCGATCCAGACGCTGGTCCTGCTCACGTCGCTGTCGTTCCTGCCGGCGGCCATGCTGATGATGACGGGCTTCACGCGCATCATCATCGTGCTGGGCCTGCTGCGCAACGCGCTGGGCACGGCGTCGTCGCCGCCCAACCAGGTGCTGGTGGGCCTGTCGCTGTTCCTTACGTTCTTCGTGATGTCGCCGGTGCTCGACAAGGTCTACGCCGACGCCTACAAGCCGCTGTCCGAAAACCGCATCAGCCTGGAAACCGCCGCACAGCGCGCCGCGGTGCCGGTACGTGCCTTCATGCTGCGCCAGACGCGCGAGAAAGACCTGGCGCTGTTCGCCCAGATGGCCAAGACACCTGAAATGCAGGGCCCGGACGACGTGCCGTTCTCGGTGCTGGTGCCCGCCTTCGTCACCAGCGAGCTGAAGACCGCGTTCCAGATTGGCTTCACGATCTTCATTCCGTTCCTGATCATCGACCTCGTCGTGGCCAGCGTGCTGATGGCGATGGGCATGATGATGGTGCCACCCGCCACCATTTCGCTGCCGTTCAAGCTGATGCTGTTCGTGCTGGTCGATGGCTGGCAACTGCTGCTGGGGTCCCTGGCGCAGAGCTTCATGAATTGACGGGAGCTTGAGATGACACCCGAGATGGTCATGACGATCGCCACGCAGGCGATGAAGATGACGCTGATGCTGTCCGCCCCGCTGCTGCTGGTGGCGCTGGCGGCCGGTCTGGTGGTGAGCCTGTTCCAGGCCGCCACGCAGATCAATGAAATGACGCTGACGTTCATTCCCAAGCTGGTCGCACTGTTCGTGACGATGGTGCTGGTCGGTCCGTGGATGATCAACACGTTCGTCGACTACATGCGCGAAGTGTTCCAGGGCATTCCGGCCCTGGCGCACTGACCCTCCCCTTCCCCGCAGGACCCAGGCACCGTGTTCGAGGTCACCACCGACCAGATGTACGGGTGGATCGCCGCCTTCCTCTGGCCGATGTTCCGGCTGATGGCGCTGATCGCGACCGCGCCCCTGTTCGGCGAATCGACCATTCCGCGCCGCGCCAAGATCCTGCTGGCCGCCGCGCTGTCGACCATCGTGTCGCCCACGATCGGCAACATCCCCACCGCACCGATCTATTCGTACGAAGGCCTGCTGGTCGTCATGAACGAAGTGGGCATCGGCGTCGCCATGGGCTTCACGATGCGGCTGATCTTTGCCGCCGTGCAGATGGCTGGCGAAGTCATCGGCCTGCAGATGGGCCTGTCGTTCGCGGCGTTCTACGACCGCTCGTCGGGCGGGCAGACGATGGTGCTGTCGCGCTTCCTGAATATCGTTGCCACGCTGATGTTCCTGTCGCTGGACGGACACCTGATGATGCTGGCCGCCCTGGTGGACAGCTTCCAGGGCGTGCCGATTGCCGGCGTGCCGCTGTCCGGCCACGGCTGGGGCGTGGTGGCCCGGGCCGGATCGATGGTCTTTGCCTCCAGCACGCTGCTGGCGCTGCCGATGATCGCCGCGCTGCTGACGCTGAACCTGGCCATGGGTATCCTGAACCGCGCCTCGCCGCAGTTGTCGATCTTCGCGGTGGGCTTCCCGGTGACCCTGCTGGGCGGCATGCTCGTGATGTCGCTGTGCATGCCGGAGATGGGTGTCTACATGCAGCACCTGGTCGACACCGGCCTGCAGACCGCTGCCCAGGTACTCGACCAGCTCGCACCCTGATCCCCGGCCCGCGCTACCGCGTCACGGCAGCGCGCCAACCTGCCTGAGTACCGCGCGGGCAATTTCCTGACGCTTCGCACCCACTTCTGGACGCGGCATGTCCAGGTTCATCGCGAATACGTAGGTATCGTCGCCGCGCGTGACCCAGCCCACCCACCAGCCCACATCGACCTTGCCCGCCGTGGCCCAGCCAGTCTTGGCGCGCAGCGTATAGGACGGCGTGCTTTCGATGGTCAGGATGTCGTCAAGCGCCGCGAAGCTGTGCTCGGAGATCAGCGGCACCTTGTGCGCGGCGGCGTTGCGCAGGAAATCGACCTGCTGGTACGTGGTGATCTGCAGGTGGCCGTTGAGCCAGAAGCGGTCCACCGGCCCGTCGACATCGGCATTACCGAAACGGGCGGCGCCCAGGTACTTGCGGTACTGCGCGGTGCCTACGCGGCGCGCCAGCGCCTGGTAGGCCGGCACGCACGAGTTCTTCAGGGCCACGCGCAACGCCACGTCGCCGTTGCATACCTCGGGCAGGATCGGCTTGCCATGCTGCAGCCACACCTTGCCGTCCCATGGCAGCTTGTCGTTGTCGACATCGGCCACGGCGCCGGTCTCCAGGCCAATCAGCGAATTGAAGATCTTGAAGGTCGACGCCGGCGAGTACGCCGTGGCCGCGCGCTTCGGGTTGTACGTCAGCATGCGCTGCTGGCGCACGTCGTAGACCACCATCGTGCCGTCGACGCCTGCGGCATCGAACAGCGGCCTGGCATCGATGGGAACTTCGGCGGCATGCAGGGTCGTGGCCGCGCAGGCCAGCAGCAGCGGCATCAGGAAAAGTCGGGCAAGTCTGTTTCGCATATCAACACGCTATGAGTTTTGTGGTTATCGGGGTTGTCGTCATGCAGACGGTTGGCAATCCAGGCCCGGATCGTGGTGCGGAGCATAGGCGCAGTCCCGCAAGTCTCCAACCGGCGTAGCTGTAACACGCGTAACATGACGGCCATGCCCGCCCCCGCATCGTCCCGCACCATCGTCCAAGTCGACCTGTCCGACCCCTGCCGGGTTGGCGAACACGCCGCACGCTACCAGTCCGTCTGGCTGCTGGCGCGCATCTGGCTGGCCGCCTCGCGCGATCACGAGGACCTGGGCGCGGCAGCGGTGCGCGCCCGATTTGCCGATGCCGCCAACGTGCGCATGATCGTGTCGCGCGCATTCGGCGATTTCGCGCGGTGGGGCATACCCGTTGGCTGGGGCCATGACAAGGGCATGGGCATTTCCGCGCTGCGCGCCGACGGCCGCAGCCGCGGGCCGTTCTGGATGTCGGCCGCCACGGCGGGCAGGGTCCGCTTCAGCGCGCATGGCAAGCCGCTGGGGGCTGCGGGCGTGGCGCGGTGGCTGGGCCGGGTGCCGGCCGGCGACACCGCACCGGCACCCGACGCCGGCAGCGAGGGCTTGCAATATGTGATGCGGGACATGGCCTTCTGGCGCCATCTCACGCAAGCCATGCGCGGCGCGCAGGATGGCTTCGCTGGCGTGCTCGACCACGGCGTGGCGGAGTCGTTCCGGGCGGCGCAGCGCACCGCTGCCGACGACTTCCAGCAGGCATTGTCGCTGCTGAAGGAAAGCCTGGCCTGGCGCCGCAGCGACCGCCTGGACAAGAGCCGCGCGGCGCTGCGGCGCTTCGAACGGATCGTGGTGGCCGGCGGCGTCAATGCAGCGCTGCCCACGTTCGCTGCCATGGCGCATGTGGTGCGCGGCTGGGAGCACTACGCAAGGGGCGAACTCGATGCGGCGCAACGCGAACTGGCGCGCCTGTCGGGCGATGCCGAACTGCGTCCCGTCGTTCGCTATAACCCGCGCATCCGCTTCGAGACGCTGAACCTCGAAGCGCTGGTCCACAAGAGCATCGCGCTGCGGCCGGACGATCCAGACCGGCCAGCGGGTGCACAGGCCAGCCCATCGCAGCGCCAGGAGGCCGCGCGCCTGGCACTCGATGCGTTTGCCGGCGCGTTGCAGGCCGCCTACGAGGCCGATTCGGTCGACGCGGTGCAACACGCGGCGGCCAATATCGGCTGGTCGCTTTGGTTGTTCTGGCTGTACCGGCTGGTCGATGTGGCGCGCGACATGGCGCCTGGCGACGTGCAACGCCAGGCCATGCGCTGGCTGGGCCTGTCGGAGTGGATCTGCGACCGGTTCGGCGTGGGCGGGGGATCGGCGTGGAACACGATCTTCCTGCTGCGCGTGGCGCGCGGCAGCGTCAGCGCCGGCCCGCCGGCATCGCTGGCTGCGTTCCGCGCCCGCCAGCCGCTGAGCGTGGCGGCAGCCATCGACGCGCTGCGGCCGTTTCACGCCCCTTTTGCGCCGGCCAAGGGCTTTGTGCGCTGGTCGTCCGTGGCGGCCTTTGCCCTGGAAGAACACGACACCGGCCGCGTGGCCTACAACGCGCTGCAACTGGCAAACCTGCTGCTGGAATCCGCCTGGTACCTGACCCACGAACAGGGTGCAACCGCGCAGGCCTACGACGCCATGGAGCGGCTGGCAACGCAACTCGGCGCACTGCGTGCCGCCGAACGCGGCTTCTTCCATTCGGAAATCCGCGCCTTCCCGCCCGAACTGCGGGCCGCCGCCGCCGAGGCCGCCGCGTGGCAACGCCGACCGCGAAGACAGACATGACCACCGCGATCTTCACGTATCGCCATCCGAATCTGGGCATCGACTGTCGCTAAATCCAGGTGCGCCACACGTCAACCCGATCCGGCGGAACGTTGTGCCGCGCAAATCCACCTTGGGACGGCGGTTTGCCGAAGCTCCGCGGCCCCGTTGTCACCCCGACCTCCCCGGGCATTGAAATCCTTGCAGCAACCCCGTTGTCCATGGATTGGCAAGGCTCCCGGTATTGACGTCGAGCCTGGCCTTGCGGCCATCGAAATCGTACTCGGCGATGAAGTGGCTGGCGGTGGCCGACCCGGCGAGCGTGCCCTTGGCTATCACACGCATCAGTGCCCACGGGCCGTTGGCGGCCAGCGTCGATGTATCCGGGCGGACGCGCGGGCTGGCGGTGATTCCTGCACCCTGTCCACCGCGCGGGCCAGGCCAGGTCACCTTGAGCGGGATGACCGGGCCATGTACGTAGCGTTGGCTCTGCCCGTCGAAATCCATGTTTAGCTCGACAATCCCGGGATCGAGCTCCACCACCTTCAGGTCCACCTTCCAGGCCATCTTCCTTGCGCCCGGGTCCCGGAAAAACACCTCGCGGATTTCCCTGGCGCGCTGGAATGGCACCAGACTGGGCCCCGCGACCGGTGGCACGTCCGGCGCTGTGAGCTTGTAGCGCCAAGGGGAGATGGTGGTATCGACATGCGGGGCCAGTACCTTCTGGAAGAAGTCGTCCAGCACACCGCCCGTGGCGAAGACCCGGGCGAAGTCTTCCGGATCGACATCCTGCATCGAACCCGGCGTGAACGGATACTTGCCATCGATCGCACTGCGACAGCTTTCGCCAATCACGGCATCCATCTGTGCGATCAGGATGTCGCCAATTCCCTTGTTCACGTCGCGGGTGCCCTGCACCACCAGATCGGCCAGCACGGCCTTGAACGGCGCCGGCAGCTTGGCGGCTTCCATGCGCAATTGCGCTCCGGCGTCGGCGGGTGGCGGCAGATTCCGGGTATTCAAGGCGTTGTTGGCGACCACCAGGCTGGTGTAGTAGGCGTTGACCATGCCCGCGATTGCATCCAGCGCCGGCTTGCCCGCACTTGTCTGGGCGCCGGGGGTCGCCACATCGGCCTGACCGGTGACGACCTCACGTAGCGCGGCAAAGCGGCCATCGACCAGTTCCCGCTCCTGGCGCGCTTCGGCACGCGCGCTCAGGGGCTTGATCCTGTCCGACTGCTTGTCGAGCGCCGACAGCGCCTTCTGAGTGAGGGACTTGTCGTCGGATTCAACCGGGCGGCTCAGCGAAGTTTCCTGCACAGCGACCCGGCCGAGCCTTGCCAACGGCGAATCCGGCGCAGCGAAGTTGCGCAGAATTTCCAGATCGAAGGCGAGGTTATTGCCGGTGACCGTACGAATATCGGCGAGAAACGTCTCCCAACGTCCGGCATACTCGTTCAGGTAGAGGCGCCGAATCTCCCGCGTCAGGGGATCGTTGCCGCTCAGCTTGCCTGCGGCCTCATCAGGCGTTTTTTTTTGAGCACCGACACCGGCGCCCCGGCCCATGACCCAGGCATCAATGGCCTGGGCCTTGCCAACGAACTCCGGTAGGCGCGCGTTGAACAGGTCGTGGTAGCCGGCGTAGGTAAAGAGCCCGGGAATACCACGCTCCAAAGGTTCGCCGCTGGCGCGCGTAAAGACGGTGCCCGCCTGAGGCCCTACCGCGCGGACAAGCGTGAAATCCTGCGGCGCCTCTTCCGCCATGGCTGCCTTGGCCCGATCATACAAGCGCTCGATCGACGTATTGCGGTCAAGGAACTCCCGTGCCGAGCGGATCAGCGCCTCATTCTTTGCATAGGGCGACAGCACGGGCCGCGTGCTATCCAGCAGGCTGTCCAGGTGCTCCAGCACCGCCACCCGACCACCGAAGGCATCGGCCCCGTTACCGGTAGCCCAGTCGCTTTGCACCCAACTGCGTACGTCGGACGCGTTGAACTTGTCCTTGTCGTGCAACATCAGATAGACCCGCAGGGTGTCGTAGGTCTGCTTGGCGTCGCGTGCATTCACCGCAGCCGCCAGCACCGACTCAACCCGCCGCACCAGGTAAGGTACAAGGAGGGTGTCCTGCAGCATGGTGTGGGTGACGATCGCGGCATCCAGGACTGGCGGCACGCTGTACAAACCGTAGCGCCAACCCATCGACGGATCGGCGGGATTCAGCCAGCCAATGCCAGGCAGGTCACGCGAGGCAGTCAGCACCTCGGGCATCGCATCCGGCAGCGGCTTCCTGTAGAACGCCGTGACCGTGGCGGCCAACGTCTTGGCTTTTGCCTGTACGACGTCCAGATAGCTGTTGTTCTGGCCGAAGCTTGTGTAGAGCGCCCCGGCCAACCACAGGAAAATCACCAATGCCACGGCGTGGCCGAGCATGCGCAGAAGCCGAAAGCGGAACTCCCAGCGCAGGTTGGGCTTCACCAGGTGCGCCTCTGGCACGACGATGCGTTGGAAGACATCCTGCAGGAAGTAGCTCCGGCTTGCGGTTGTCCCATTCGCAGCAGTACCGGGCACCTGAAGACCAGACGTAGCGTAGCGACGCACTTGCCGTATCACAGTGCCTGCATCCCCGACAACCGCCTCCCCAGTTTGTGCCGCGCTGGTGAAATACACGCCACGCAACATGGCATTGCGTTGCGTGTCGTCATAGCGCGAGTCCAGGAAAATTTGCTCGAGCATTGCCACGAGTGGCTCGGTGACGCTGCCGAGTTCATCCTGCAACGCATAAAGCGCCTTGCGCCGGCTCGGATCAAACTCCTCGTACAGTCGACCGCCGAGCCCATTCTCCAGCCGTTTTACCAACGCACGCATCTCATCGCGGCACTGCGCGGTCATGTCTGGTGGAAGCTGCCCGCGACGTTGCTTGCCCGCAACCGGCAACGTGAAGCCCCAGGGCTGGGCCCGCCCTTCGCTGCTCAGGCACTGAAAATAGCCGGTAAAGCCCGCCAGTTGGTCGAGCTTGGTCACCAACACGTAGACCGGGAACTGGATACCCAATTCTTCACGCAGCTCGACCAATCGCGCCCGAATCCTTGCGGCTTCAGCAACCCGATCCTCAACGCTGTGCCGCAGCAGGTCCCCCACGCTGATCGTTACCAGTGCCCCGTTGATCGGCGCGCGCGCGCGGTGCTTGCGCAACAGGCCGAGAAACCCCTTCCATTCGGCTGGATCGAGGGCAGAACCCGATTCCTGCGCAGTAAGGCGGCCCGCCGTGTCGATCAGGACGGCATCGTTCGTGAACCACCAATCGGTCTGCCCGGTGCTCTGGCGCGCCCGCGATGCCGCACTCATCTGCTCGGCAATCGGGAATTGCAGTCCCGCATTCAGCAGCGCTGTCGTCTTGCCGGCCCCCGGCACGCCGATCATCATGTACCAGGGAAGCTCATAGAGATAGCGCCGACCCTCGAACAGCCGGCCGATCCGGCTGCCCGTGCGCATACCCTTGAGCTGCCGCAGCGCGGTCTGCAGCGCCGTATCCATCCTGGCGATCTCGTCCTTGCCGATAACCTCAGGTCGTTCCCCACCAAAATTCAGCAGGCTTCTGACGAACGTCTCGTCCGCTCGGGCGCGCCGCCAAAGCAGATACAAGAGATACACGACAAACAGCAGAACGATCGCCGAGATCAGCAAGATGCGGATCGAAGCTGGCTCCAACGGTTGGCGAGATCCGATCGCAAGCAGCGGGCCCGCATGCCATATCAGCAGGCAAAGTGCGGCGACCCCAATCGTGGAGACCGGCCAGCCAAGTAGCCAGAACAGCGTCAGCACGAGCAGCAGCACAATAACCGCGACACGCACCCCAACGCCTGCCAGCGGATACATGCCACCCACGCCGAGCAGCGGGCCGATAAACCAGACGGCGCCCGCAACCAGGAGCACGGCGACCAGTGCGAGCGTCTGCCTGGAAAGCAGCACCGCCCCAAATCGTTTCAGAAATGCCATCCCTTGACCCCCAGTTACTGCGTGACGACAATTTCTACCCGGCGATTCTTCGCACGGGCAGCCGGCGTCCTGTTATCGGTCAGCGGCTCGGTGTCACCCTTGCCGATCGCTTCCAGCCGACCCTTGGCAACGCCCTTGCCAGCGAGATACTCGGTCACAGTCGCCGCGCGCTCTTCGGATAGCGCCTGATTGGAGGGATACCTGGCAGTCCTGATCGGAACGTTGTCGCTATGGCCGATTACCGTGACCCGCGCCGTCACCTTGTTGATTTCCGCGGCAACCGTGTCCAGCAACGGCAGGATCCTGGTGCTGACTTCAGCCTGACCTCCCCCGAACATATCGTCGCCCCGGAAGGTAACTGCACTGCGCGCGGCGTCCTCCTGGACGCTGACGACTCCACGCGCGATCTCGTCCTTGAGCAGTTCGGCCAGGCGCATGGTCTTGGGCGGCTCCGCCGGCGCAGCCTTGCCAATCGCGAGGATCTGCTGCTCCAGGTCATGCGTGCGGAGCAGCAACTGATATTTGTACCAGGCGAAAAGTCCGAAGACTGCAAGCGCCAGCACCGACCACGTGACCCAGACCGGCACCGTGCGCGGCAGGCTCAATCGCCCGGGCTCTGCACCCCGCCAATGAGGCGACAGCTCGAGCGGCACACTTTCGCGTGCGCCGCTGATCAGGTCCAACAATCGCTGCCGGATTGCATCGAGCTGGCGGTGGCCATCGGCGTGGCCAGCGTAGCGTCCGCGGAAGCCGAGTGACAGGATGTGGTAGATGACCTCGATCACATCCATATGTTCGTTGGGCGACTCGACCAGCCGGCCGAGCAAGTGAAACACCCGTTCACCACCATCATTCTCGCCATGCAGCTGAATCAGCAGGCTGTTCTTTGCCCACGTGTGCCGGCCCCATGGCATGCCGTTGGCGGCTTCGTCCAGCGCCGTGCAGAGGCTGTACCGCGCTGCGAGCACGTGCTCGCGACGGATATTTGCGCGTTCACAGACGGACTGGAAATCCCCCGCTTCCAGGACCAGAAACTCCTTCAGCAATTCGCCCTGCGCGGGTTGCAAGTCCACGGGCATATCGGCCAGCGTCCGCAACAACGGACGCGCCGCGGCGAGCAACGGATTGGCGCTCTGGCCAATTTCCGCAACACGTTGTTCGATCGGCTTGCGCGCAAGCGTTGGAACGATCTTTTCTTCGGCAGCCGCCGGCTGTGACGTTCCGCTGGGGGGCGCATCGGGAAACGCCTCCATCCAGGGGCTCGATCCAGCGTCAGGCGCAGCCGCACCAGTTTCGGGAGTGTCGAGCATCATTGCCGTACCCCCCACAATTCCATGCGCAACTCTGGGAAGCTACCTGCCACATGCAGTGCCAAACCGCCGTATCGCTCCACCTGTTCCCATAGCGGGTGTTGCTGAGACAGTTCAAAGTAGACGAACCCGGCGTTGAACGGGATTTGTCGTGGGGGAACAGGTAGCGCCAGCAGCGGAATCCCGGGAAGGTGGGATCGGATCAGGTCCGCCAGGCGCTCGGATGGCCCCACTTTGGTTTGTGCGGGAAACTGCTGCTGCAGCACATCCGATGGGATCTGTGCGGTAACGGCCAATACAAAGGTGGAAAATCGATCGATCTCGTTCGGATCGAGCACCGCAAGGCGTACACCGTGCGCTTGATCCTTGATCTCGATGCGCTGCGCAGCGCGCTCCAGGACCACATTGAGCAAGAAGCGCAGATCGTCGACCAAGGGTTTCAGACAAAGATGGGGCGCGTCGTGCCGATAGGCGGCATGCTCGGCCGGGCGGCGCGTCTGGGTACGCACGAATGTCGACAACTCGCCGGATAACGCCGCCAGATGCACGTATAGCACTTCGGGCGAAGCGGACTTGATGGCCAGCAGGTGCGTCAGAATTGGCTCATATCGGTTCAGCAACTGAAGAATAAGATATTCCGACACCTCTGCGGCGTCGCCGCCCCGCATGTTCGCCGCCGAAAGGCGTTCCGCCATCGCCTCGGCGCGTAGATGCAGCAGCCCGTGAATCTCGGTAAGCCAGGTGTGAAGCAACGCACTGGCCGTGTACACATTGACTGGCGGAATCATGGCTGCATCCAGGCGGGCGCTGCCATCCGCGCGAATCTCGGTGACCTTGGTGAGCGGCAGCCCGAGCCAGGATTCCGACAGCTCTTTCTCTGGCAAAAGCCGAAGGCGCAAATCCGCCAGTTGCACCAGCTTTGGTCCCTGCGCGATCGAGTTGGCGTCCAGCAATTCCTGCTCGAAGGCACGGTACCGCGCCAGCGAATCCGTGGCACCCTCGAAGTTGGTTTCCTCCGCATTTGGCGTGCGAATCGGCACCGCCAGATAAATGATCTGGTTCAGGTGTTCGTGCTGAAGCGCAAGCGGCGCCGGCAGCGCGGCATGTGCCGGCGCATCGAACGGCGTGCCATCCTGGAAAATGCCCGCCATGCCCGACACGACCAGCTTGCCCAATGAAAGCGCCTCGGCATCGATCGCGAAATGATGAAATCCCCAGAAAAACGGACTTAATGCAGCGCTACGCTTATGCGCGTAATGTTCCAGATAGCGCTCCTGCTGCTGAAAGAGTTGCGGGCGCAAGAACAGTCCCTCGCTCCAGACGACCTTGTTATACCAGCTCATGGATTCAGTCAGGTTTAGAAATGGTGATGGACTGCTGGTCCAATGAGACTTGCAGTTTGATCTTGCGCGCCGGGATCGCGGCGCGATACCAGGCGGCCTCGGGTGCAGGCGGCAGCTTGTAGACGGCTCTCCACGTGGCCTTCCCGAGTTCCCGGTACCCCACCAGGAAACCTAGCGCCTGGGTATCAGGATTGAGTTTGCGCGCGATATCGCGGGACTCGCCGGGACGCAGGACAAACTCGTCGCGCACCAGCAAGTCCTGCATCAGCAATGTCTTGTCGGACTTGTCGAGCGTGAAATAGTCTGCGTTCTCAAAGGCTTGCTCCGTCTTGAGTTCATAAATGCGGACCATGACGGGCGACGCCCGTCCTTTGTGATCAGGATTGACGGTGTCTTTGGCCGTCATCGCCAGGTCAAGCTTCATCTGCTCTGTCCTGGCGGGTGTCGTGGAGCATCCGGTGAGCGCCATCCCTGCCAAGCAGAACGCCCCGGCCAAGTACGCCAGGACACGATGCCTTCGATGTCCCAGGCCTCGCCCCATGAGCTTCTCAAATGCATTCGCCATCGGTTCCATTGAGCTTGGAAATCAGGGAGCAACCGTGCGTGGTCAGCATGCCGTGTACGACTTGCGGCCGGCCATTTGACAGCGCGGAACTGTGTACGCCATCGACGATCACGCATCTTTTGTCACAATGCATGCGCGCTCCCTTGAAGGTATAGGCGCGACCACCGTCGGACGTATCCTGTGCAGATCCCTCCTCCACCACGGCGCCGCAACTTGCTTCGTCGCCCTGGCAGACATAGCCAAGTATTTGCATACAAATCTCACTTCGGTGATCGTATGAACCTGCCGCTTCAGCGGCAGATGCTCTCGCAAGACGGTAAGGAACTACGCATCTCCGTGCCTGCTGGCACTGTCGTCCTGCAGACGCACGAGGTCCGGCTCGATGACTGTCGGCCGGGCTGCCTGAATGTCGCGGGTATTCTTCTGCACCGCAATGGCACCGAACAGCGCGAGAGCAAAGGACGTTCCATAAAAACCCTTCTCGCTCAGTGCCAGCGTTGCATTGAACAACCCAATGCAAAGCAGCAGTACAGCGATAATCACGGAAAGCCAGCTCAGGCCGTAATAGATCCCTGTTACAGGAATACCCTCCAGCTTGTCACGCACACTCTTCTGGACAGAAACGGCAGCGAACAGGCCATAGACCAGCACGGTAAAGTAGTAGCCTCGTTCGTTCAGTTGCACATCGGAATTAAGCAGCCCTATCAGGAAGGACAGAGCGCCGGCAAACAGCGCCGCCCAGGATGCTGAGACAAAGGCGAAAGACGGTTGTTGCGAGTTGTGGTGCATGGTCATGGATACTCGTCGTGAATTGAATTGCGCCATTCGGCGCGTTGCGTTTGCCCGTGCTCTGGTCTTTGTTACAGGCGCGGGATCGGAATGCTGGAAGGTGTGACCTTCTCGAGTGCGCGTTTGCCCTGTGTCGCCGCCGAATCCAGTATCGGAGCGGCGCCCTGTGCAGCGGCATTTGCCGCGGCATCGATCGCCGCGTTTCGCGCGGCCTGCACCTGCTTCCCTACGGCATCGGCAACGTCGCCTATGGCAGTCTCCCCGCGCGATTGAATACCGAGATGACGCACGCGCGTATCGTTGCCAATGAAAAAGGTACGAGCCCAGCCGTAGCCGCCAGGTGCATATTCGTGGAAGTGCGGTACCCGAAACCAAGCGCGGCTGTCATGAATGTAGTCATCGAACAGCTTGATCGCAGCCTTTTCCTGGATTGCAAAGCGGTCCACATTGACCGCGGAAGTCCACTTGCGCAGATAGCCCACCATTTCAGGAGCGGCCTCCAGCACCACATCGTCCGAGGGCGAGTAGTCGCTCATTGCTGCTGTCACTAGGCCAATTTTCGACTTCACCAGCGCGACTCGCATAGAATCCGATGCGGGACGATTCTGGCGCACGACATAAAGGCGCGAAGCCGAGTTTGTGGCAGAACGTGTAAAGGCTGCCCGGGGGATGGTGAGCGTTATCAGAGCGGCCGCACTGGAGACAAATTCCAGCCATTCCATAAGACTCACTGGTATTTTCTCGGCTTGCCAAATATCATTCTGATCAGGTTGCAGCGATGCCAGAAGGAGCCGGAAGTCCTCCGCCCCTTCCAGCAGGTCAGTTTGGTCATTGGTGACGATCTCACCGGCGCCTTCTCCTGGCCTGACGCGCTCCGGCGGCTTGCCAGCAACCTGTGCATAGAGAAATTCCTCGCGACGTTTGATCTCAAGCTGCTTGGCATCGATCTTTGCCTGCGTTGCCTTCATCTTCTCTGCGCTCGCCAGCATGACCGGGATGTCACCCTCATTTCCGGCGCTTCCCACTTCCGCTGCAGCAAGGCTCCACTCTCGCTGCAGTTGCTGCGCCTCGCGTTGAAGGCGCGACAGGACTGCATCCTGTTTTTTCGCCTTCTCATGCAACTGCTCGACCTGATTCGGCGTCAGCTTGTCCTGCCTGCCCGGTTGGCATGACTTGAAAAACGGCTGGTTCGTGACATAGCTCCCTGCTCCGACACGCGCACGCAGGGTTCGCCACATAAGATTCTGGCGCATGCCAAATTCCATGGCGTCTTCCACCGTACTGATCGGAATGACCTTGTCCAACCACGCATTGAATGCCTGGGCAACCTCCGGTGTGATACGGAAATCCCGTGCCAATGCAGTACGCTCTTTGATCCCGTCTTGCAGCAGGAGCGGGACCCCCGCCTTCAGCGCCTCGATGTACATGTCATGCAATGGGATCTGGCTGAGTTTGTCGTCATCTCCCCGCTGTGCCTTGCCTTGCTCCTCAGCAACATAGCCACCACCCACATCGGAATGCACACCGGGATAAGCGACTTCGAGAAGCCTTGCAACACCTTGCGCATAGCTGTTCCCCATGCGCACAGTGTCCAGCGGAAAACTCATGCGCTGCTCATGGATGGAAAAGAAGTGCACGCAGCGTTTGACCGACGTGGGAATGTTCAATCCGCCGCCCTTCGCCCATGCGTAGTGGCCATCGAAGGTGTCCCACGGGATAACGCCATTGATAGAGTCCGGCGGCCCCACCGATGCCACGGTGTCGAACAGACCGACGAAATTGACTTCATAGGGGATGCTGCCGACGAGCTTTCCACCCGGCGCCCAGTCCGTCAGAAGTTTGTTCACAAAGACGCGCGCCGCCGCGGCACCACGTGAAAAGCCGAATACGTTGATCCAGACCTTCTTGATGACGCGGTTCCGCTGGGCATCGTCCTTGCGGTTCTGCTGCGCGGTAGCAAGGACACTCTCGCGTTTCTTCAAATCGGGCGAGGCTCTGCCGGCGTCGAGCGCTTCGCAGATTCTGCGTGCTTCAGGGTCCCCCATCAGCGGCGCTTCATTCGCCCCCCTAGTCGACTCGTACATTGCCATGAGCACCCGCGTGTAACCCCACGCGCACCGTTTGGCGAATCCTTTGGCGAATCCCTTCCCCCACTTTCCGTAAGTTTCTTCGCCCAACTCCGGGAAAGGCGTACCGACGCCAACGATGTAGAACGCAAACTTGTCCTCCTCCGGTCGATCGATCGCGGCGCCGAAAAGCCGCGCCACGTTGGTGTGCGACTGATCGTTCGAGTCACGCCACGGATTCTTCTCATCGTCGTTGTTGTTGGTGCCATCAAAGAAGAGGCTGACGTGCAGCGTCCGCTCGCAACTGCATTGCGGATCAGATACCTTGCCGCGGCCGAGTCCATAGGCTTTAGGTCCTTCCGGCAAGCGGCCAGCATTCGTCTCCGGCATCCTTGCCGGCCAGCGTAGTACGCTCATCTTGCTTTTCCTTCCGGACAATCCGCCGATGCTTGAGAGGCATCGTGCTTGCAACGGCGCGCTGCAGCTTCGCGCTCCAATAGTTGAGCGAGGAGCGCCTCCGCTTCGACCGCATTCGCTTCGACCACATCTGCCTGCCGTCGCTCCTCCACCGCTTCGCGGCGCAGTTCCGTCGCTCGATCTCCGGTTTCTTCCATCGCCTCCGCCTCGCGTTGCTTCGCGATGCGGCGACGCGCCGTCACCGTTCCCTGCGCATTCTTGCGGCGCCTCTCCGCCGCTTTGCGCTCCGCTTCCTCGTCCACCACCCCTTGCGCCACGTATGGGTCGTCGTCAGTAGGCCGGGCGCTTATGCTGTTACGCCCATTGGCGTTCCCATCTCGCACCATCACCTTCACCCGATCCCCCGGCAGGAAGATTGCCCACATTCCGCCCGTTTCCCTCGCGTACTGCGGAATGCGCGCTTCCGCCATGTAGTGAACGCCCGGCGTCTTGCCATCCGACATCTTTTCCGCTTCCCACCGGATCGTTACCTTCATGTCGGGCTTCCAGACCTCCGGGATGCCGATGCAGCAGGTCTCCTTCCCGCCCCCAGCGGGCCCATCCTGACCCTCCTCGACTAGCCAGATATTGGGGCCTCCGCCGCGCATGCCGTTCTCCCCGGTGATGCCGAAGCGGACGATGTAGTTCGGGGTGTAGTTCAGCCCTCTCACGCCGCCCGGATTCACGACGGGCGGCAGCTCATACTGCACGTCATTTGTCACCGGTGCGGGTGATGTGCTCATCGACCCGCCATCCGAACAGCCAGCCAAGTGGAACAACGCAAGCGATATCACCAATGCTGCCAAGCACTTCACGGGTGCTCTCCTGCTGTCCACCTTGCCGCAGCCGAGTCCATAGGCATTGGGTCCTTCCGGCAAGCGGCCAGCATTCGTCTCCGGCATCCTTGCCGGCCAGCGCAGTACGCTCATCTTGCTTTTCCTTCCGGACAATCCGCCGATGCTTGAGAGGCATCGTGCTTACAGCCGCGCGCTGCAGCTTCGCGCTCCAATAGTTGAGCGAGGAGCGCCTCCGCTTCGGCCGCATTCGCTTCGACCACATCTGCCTGCCGTCGCTCCTCCACCGCTTCGCGGCGCAGTTCCGTCGCTCGATCTCCGGTTTCTTCCATCGCCTCCGCCTCGCGTTGCTTCGCGATGCGGCGACGCGCCGTCACCGTTCCCTCCGCATTTTTGCGCCGCCTCTCCGCCGCTTCGCGCTCCGCTTCCTCGTCCACCACCCCTTGCGCCACGTATGGGTCGTCGTCCGTAGGACGGGCCTCTACGCTGTTATGCCCACTGGCGTTTCCATCTCGGACCATCACCTTCACCCGATCGCCCGGCAGGAAGATTGCCCACACTCCAGCCGTTTCCCTCGCGTACTGCGGAATGCGCGCTTCCGCCACGTAGTGAACGCCCGGCGTCTTGCCATCCGACATCTTTTCCGCTTCCCACCGGATCATTACTTTCATCCCGGGCTTCCAGACCTCCGGAATACCGATGCAGCACATTTCTGGCCCCTCGGCACGCCCCCCCTCGTCGGCGAGCCAGATACTGGGCCCACCGCCGCGCATGCCGTTCTCCCCGGTGATGCCGAAGCGGACGATGTAGTTCGGGGTGTAGTTCAGTCCGCTCACGCCGCCCGGATTCACGACGGGCGGCAGCTCATACTGCGCGTCATTTGCCACCGGCGCGGGTGATGCGCTCATCGACCCGCCATCCGAACAGCCAGCCAACTGGAACAACGCAAGCGACACTGCCAAAGTTCCAAAACATTTCATTGATGCCCTCCTGTCGGATGCAGTCCGCTGTCGTCCGCAAGCTGGCTGCGAACCGGACATTGCCCTGTCCACTTCCTTGGCTCGTCGGCGACGAACGGGACTTGAAGGGTGTCGACCACTTCGAAATTTGCCATCTCATTCGCCTCGCCCTGCGCTACATATGAATCGACATTGCTCACCTTAAGAGTTCAAGCAGCTTGGGCGTCATGGCACCGTAGATTAGGAAGAAATAGCGAATCATCTTCCGTACTAACACTGAATCGAAGTAGCTACCAAACAGCGGTCCAAGTGCGCCGAAGAAGAACGCCGGCACGAGGAATACGGCCCCATTGATCAATACCACGTAGCCGACACCGTATATCGTGGGATCTTGTGCGCCAATTGCCGAGACAACGAGTAGCGCAACAGCACTCAGTGCTCCCGCCTTCAGGCTTTCCATCACCAACGCATTTCCCAGACGATGCGCCGTGTCCCCATCGGTTTGGCCCATTGAATTGGACTCAATTCCCTCCCGATGTAGCAACTTCCACAACGCGATACACAGACCAGAGACCCAAAATGCAGGAGCAGATGGCGCCGATAGCGAGGCATTTATAAAAATAAAGAGCACATCTTTTAGAGTGAAGATTCCATACACCCCAATGCCAAGCGCGACGAGAATGGCGCAAAACACGATGGCCAGAACGATCACTATGACAACTGCGGCTCCGCGCAGGAAGTCTTTCGTGAATAACAGGGCTGTCCTTGAGTAGATCGACTTAGGACGGAACAAGCGTAGTAGAAGTCGCTGCACCGACAACAGCAACAATGCACCCATTCCAGCGCTCATTGGAATGAGCGCCAACAGCATGGCAAGGTATTCGCCAATCTCAAGACTTGGATCGATGCGGCTCCTTGGGATCGTCGTGTTCAGCCAGAACCAAATGCTACATGCCGTTCCCAACACCGCACCGAACGTGACCGATTTCAATACAGCCTTCGCCTCAGCACTAGTCTTCATTGGGCGCTTGAGGTTAGCTATTGCGCTCACAATTCGTCCAATGTTCATCACGCGCCAGGCCTCCCACTTCGATCTTCCTTGTTGTTCAATTCATCCCCTGGACCCGTTTCGAGCCCTTCCCATACGTATCCAGGTAGCGCATCGATATGGTCACCGAGCAGGCGACCCGACCGCACTCTCGCTTCCAGGGCAGCACGAACCTCCGGATGCTGGTCAAAATCCAAACCGTATCGGTAGCTCAGTTCGCAATACCTCAGGCGACACATCGGTTCGGTGAGTCCCCAGGTGGCAACCCGCTGATACCGCGGCAGGAAATTCTCGAAACGCGTCACGTACGGGCCGCTGCCGTCGACGATGCCGCGTTCGATCAGGCTGAACAACATCTGGTCTGGCTCGCAGTGCGCAATCAAGTAGTCCAGTTGCTTCTGGTCCAGCTTGATATCCGCCGGGGCACTAAGCACAGCCGCGTATTGCGCGCCGCCATTGATTCCATTCCATCTCCGCGAGTGTCCGCGGTACTTCCATTGGTAGAGCGGTGCGGTCAGCTTCCCGGCAACCTCTGGGCCAAATATGTTCAGAAACACGGCGAGGTTGCGAGGATCGAAGTAGCGCACCAGCGACGACAGCTTGTCGCCAAGGTCGGCGACAAGAAACTGCTGGAGATGGACGGCTAGCGCATCGATGCCGGCATCACTCAGGATCAGGGAGATACACGGCATCTTCTGGTCCAGATCGTCCAGCTTTGTCATCCACGCCGAGTGGGGGTCCCCCACGCGTGCCAGGAACAGCGAAGCATCTCCCGCCGATTCCTCCGGCATTCCGGCATAGACGTTGCGGTACTCCGGAGCCTGCCGAACCAGTTGAGCGACGGCAGCAGGGAACTGCGCACCGTCGGCGAGTACATAAAGGGGCATCGTTGATGTCATGGTGTCTGTCGCGGCCTCAACGCATCAGTAGCGCCGCATTACTCTTGGCCGCCTTGAGCAGACACTCAACACAGACCGACTTTGTCTCGAACTCCACCGGCATGCTGCGGGGCACCGACTTCGCTTTTCTCGCCGCATGGATCGTGTGGCCGCCCGGGGTGTACTCGTTGATGTCACCGTTGAGCACAATGGCGCTGCCGCCACCCGCGAGGCGCAGTTCCTCCTCGGCGCTGATCTCGATTCGCTTCCCCTTCAGGGTGATCTTCAGCTTCGCCAGCAGGTTGATCGAATCCTTGAGCGCGCGAATATCGATGTCACCAGACGCGGCCATCAGCCTGATTCCGGCCTCATATACAAACACCCGCCATGCCTTGCGCACATTGGCGAAAAGGCCGCCCCCGGTTGTCATGGAGATGTGTTGGCCGGCTGTCACGGCCGCGTGCCCCCCACTGCGAATATGGGCGGAACCCGGTGTAGTCTGGATAATTCCTGTGGGGCTGGTGAGAACCAGATGAGGTGAGGTCATCTCTTTAAGGCGCCCTTCCCCCTTCATCGCATCGGCCTGCTGCGCGAGAACCTGCGACACGTCAGTGGGCTCCCCATCGTGGGCCTCGACTGTCCTGGCTGCATCGATAAGTTGATCGGCCTCGCGGGCGCCCTCCCTCAGCCCGTCCACCACGGCGCCCATGCTCAGTGCGTAGTCATCGCCGGACGGACGCTCATAGGTACTGATGAGCATGCCCAGGCTGGCGCGCAATGCCCCCCACGCGTCCGTGCGCAACTCAAAGCCCTCTCCTCGCTTGTCCGTGCGACCCGAGTTGGCCGGGATATCGACAATATGACCCAGCGCCAGCTCCGACGCCCGATAGTCGGAACCGATCTGCGCTTGCGGTTGGCCAGGCGTATCGTCCGCGATCACCTTGTTCGCGCGACCCCCGCCTTTTCCTTTGCCGTCGGCGAATTCACGACTGCGAAAGCCTGATAGTGCCTGTTGGTGAGGCAGCGCCCACGGCGGCATATTGCGCTGGTTCGGCGCGCGCCCTACGATCAGCGGGCAGTCCGGATCGCCGTTCAGGAAGGCGACAATGACTTCCTGGCCAATGCGTGGGATGTGCATGGCGCCGAACTGATCGCCAGACCAGCCATTGACGACGCGAATCCACGGGGAGGAATTTTCATCGTACTTCCCGTAGCGATCCCATTCGAATTGAATGATCACGTTGCCGTGGTCGTTGCACCAGATTTCCTGGTTCTTTGGCCCGGTCACTATCGCCCGCTGCAGGCCGGCCACGCGCGGCTTGCCGACCGTAAGTGGTGGACGGAAAACCTCGTCAGTCGGATGGCCCTCGAAGGCAACCTGGCACGCAAACTGCTGCCTGCTACCGGATTCAACGCCCACATCTTCCAGATCCAGCGTTGCGCCGGTCACGAGATACTCGCGATTCATCGCGGGGTTGTCGTGATTGCTGACCATGTAGGTGCAGCCCGCCGCAACGCCGCGCAAGGCCCCGACGCCTCGCACGCGCCGGCCAGACGCGCGGCGCTCTTCCATGCGGACTCTCGCCCGCGTGGCCCCAACAGACGGATCGGTAAAGTCGCCCGGGTATTCATAGCGATCAAGATCCGCAAATCCAGTATCGCGGGGCTGGCTGTTACTGGTGGTCAGATCTGCGCGAGGCTTTCGATGATCATAATCATTCAGCGTCACCTTTCCCGTACGCAAGCGGTTGACCGGATCGAAGCGGATCAGATGCTCCTGGTCGATCTTGAATCCGCGCGGGTAGAGGGGCAGCGTGTGATATGCCTCGCTGGTGAACTTGCGATAGGCTCCCGATTCAGAGGCCAGAATCAGCCGATGATGGCCGCCGTCATGCTCGAAGAAATAGGTAATGCCATACTCTTCTGTCAGACGCTGGATGAAGTGAGCGTCAGTCTCGCCGTGCTGCACTTCCCAGACCAGCTTCGGATAAACCGATGTGTCCAGCCGTTTCTCCACCGAGAAAGGATAATCTGCGAGGACCTCATCCAGAATCTCGATGACCGTCTTCTTCTGGAAAGACTTGAAGTCCGAGGTCCGCGTCGCGAGCCAAAGCCACGGACGCAAGGTGAAGCGATACAGCCGGTTATCGGCAACGCCACCCACATACTCGACTTCCGCTATGACTCCGGTGATCTCCCGGTGTCCGGCGCCAATCCCTCCTGGCAAACCTGTGCCCATGCCATCGAGTTCAATAGTGATGGTCATTTCGCGTCCGATCATTTCATCGGGGTCTGCTTCGGCCAGGAACTGTTCCGCAGCCGGCGAGACGGCACGCAACTCCACCTTGTAGGTAAATAGTTCGCTCAGTGCTTCATGACCTGATAGCCGTACAAACTCCAACTGCGGCTGTCCCAACAGGTCGGGAATTGCCGCACTGGAAACGCTGACGGTTCGAGGCCGGCCGCCGGCCGGACTTGCCAGATTGTTTAGCGCACTCATGAGATCAACTCCCAGTCATTGGGCAGACGTAATGCGTGGACCGGAACCAGAAATTTCTGTCCACGCTGGACATGTCGGCCCCCGCCGGTCACGCTGATGCCACCAACGGGGACACTCATGACAATCAGGCTTCCTTGTTGCCCTTGATGTCGTAGCCAGCGGTCACTGCACCGCCGCTGCCGCCCTGTGCGTTCTGCACGACGTACTCCTGCTTGACCTTGGAGAACGACAGCGCAACCGTCTCGCGCATGCGCACTTCGTCCTCGATCGATCCCTTCGGTGCAACCTTGGTCACGACCACGTCGCTCATGGTGAGCTTGAGGTATTCGAGCGGGTTTCCGCCAGCCTTTCGCACCACCAGCACCGCCTCGTTGATGTGCTTGCCAGTCAGGCAATACTTCATCAGGTTGGGCGATGCACGATCGATGAAATGCTCGAACGACAAGTCCGAAACCGTTGCCTTGCCGGCGCCACCACCGCTTCCCGCGTGCATGGTCGACTGTTGTTCGATGCTCCAATCCCAGGCCAGTACTTCGATCTCATTCTTGTGCGACGAATCCTGGGACTCGCCGTCGATGCCGTTGATCTTCAGGAAGATGTCCTGCGCCATTGCAATGCTCCTTTTCGTTCAGGTAAGTGCAGAAATACGCCGCAGAAATGCCCGCCCCGGGAAACCGCGAGGCGGCGGCGCTTGCCGGGGAACTACCGGTTTGATAGCGGGGTGAAAATGCTCAGGCTGCGTCCTTGACCGACGGCAGCCGTGCGACCAGGCGCAGCGACACGGTCAGGCCTTCCAGCTGGAAGTGCGGACGCAGGAAGAACTTGGCGTTGTAGTAGCCGGGATTGCCCTCGAGTTCCTCGACCACGACTTCAGCGGCGGCCAGCGGGCGACGCGCCTTGGTCTCCTGCGAGGAATTTGCCGGATCCGCATCGACGTAGTTCATGATCCATTCGTTCAGCCAGCGCTGCATGTCTTCGCGCTCCTTGAACGCACCGATCTTGTCGCGCACGATGCACTTGAGGTAATGCGCGAAACGTGAGCAGGCAAAGAGATACGGAAGGCGCGCAGAAAGGTTGGCGTTGGCCGTGGCGTCTGCATCGTAGTATTCGGCCGGCTTTTGCAGCGACTGGGCCCCAATGAAGGCGGCATAGTCGGTGTTCTTGCGATGCACGAGAGAGATAAAGCCATTCTTCGACAGTTCGGCTTCGCGACGATCCGATATCGCAATCTCGGTCGGACACTTCATATCCACGCCACCGTCGTCAGTCGGGAAGCTGTGGCACGGCAGGTTTTCCACGACTCCACCGCTTTCCACGCCGCGGATCAACGTACACCACCCGTACAGCTTGAACGAGCGGTTGATGTTGACCGCCATGGCATACGCGGCGTTGCTCCACACGTACTTGCGGTGATCGGCGCCGTCGGTATCTTCCTCGAAGTCAAACTCGTCGACCGGGTTGGTCTGGATGCCATATGGCAGGCGCGACAGGTAGCGCGGCATGGCCAGACCCACGTAGCGCGCGTCTTCGGAGTTCCGCAGGCTGTTCCACGGCGCGTACTCCAGATTCTGGAAGATTTTGGAGAGGTCGCGCGGATTGGCCAATTCCTGCCAGGAATCCATCTGGAGCACGGACGGCGAGGCGCCTGCGATGAACGGCGCGTGTGCCGCTGCCGAGATCTTGGCTAGCGATCCAAGCAGTTCGACGTCCGGCGGGGTGTGGTCGAAGTAATAGTCCGCGACCAGACAGCCATACGGCTCGCCGCCAAGTTGGCCGTACTCCTCTTCGTAGACACGCTTGAAAAACGGGCTCTGGTCCCAGCCAATGCCCTTGTAGCGTCGCAGCGTGCGGCGCAACTCTTCCTTGGACACATCCATCACCCGGATGCGCAGCTTGTCATCTGTCTCGGTGTTCGAAACCAGGTGATGCAGGCCACGCCACGCGGATTCCAGCTTCTGGAAGTCCGCGTGGTGCAGGATCAGGTTGATCTGCTCGGACAGCTTCCTGTCGATGGCACCGATGATGGCTTCGATACTCTTGTACGCATCGTCGCTCATCGTAAAGGTCGACGCCAGGGCCTGCTCGGCCAGCGTCTTGACGGCCAGATCGACAGCTTCGCGAGCCTGGTCGGTCTTCGGGGAAAACTCGCGATTGATGAGCAACGCAAAGTCGGAATGCTCATCCGTCGCGGCGGTCTGTTGTTTCTGTTGTTGTGCGGAAGCCATGGATTGCCCTATCGATGGTTTGGATCAGGAAAGCGCTGAATCGCTTCAGCCGCCACAGTCAGGATTGGGCTGCCCCCTCGTCGCTCTCGGCAACCTGAGGCTTCGACGCCTTGGCAAGCGCCTGTAGCAAAGCGGGGTCCTGCAGCAGCCGGTTGATCAGCGATTCGGCGCCCGACTTGCCATCCATGTAGGTTTGCAGGTTTGCAAGCTGCGTGCGGGCTTCCAGCATCTGCCTGAGCGCATCCACCTTGCCGGCGACCGCGGCCGGCGAGAAGTCCTCGATGCTCTCGAAGGTCATGTCGACCATCAGCTGGCCCTCGCCCGTCAGGGTGTTTGGCACGGCGAACGCCGCGCGCGGCTTCATCGCCTTCATGCGTTCATCGAAATTGTCGATGTCGATCTCGAGGAACTTGCGATCGGCCACCGCTGGCAGTGGCTCGGCGGGCTTGCCGGACAGGTCGGCCAGCACCCCCATCACAAATGGCAGTTCGATACGCTTTTCCGAACCGTAGACCTCGACGTCGTACTCGATCTGCACGCGTGGCGCACGATTACGAGCGATGAATTTTTGCGAACTGTTCACAACAGACATGAATCTCCTCAACGGGCTGGATGGACGTGCCGTGCGGCGTCAGGCCGCTTTGGCCTCGGAAATCTCTGGCCCGATGGCATCGGGGCCGGCAATGTATTCGGTGAGATAGGTGAGCGCGCGGGTCTTGTCGTCAGTCAAAGCGATCTCGATTGCGGCGATCTGGCGTTTTTCCGAAAGCGCGGACAGCCAGCGTCTGGCTAGTTGGGGCTGGATGACCTGTTCGATGAAGCTGATCAGTTGCCGCGCGCCGGTTTCCCCGACAGGACAGCGCTCGACGATGTGTGACACGACACCGTCGCTGTAGGTCAACCCGATGTCGTGCTGGTCGCGCATGCGCGCCACGACCCGGTCCAGGTGCAGACGAACGATCCTTCCGAGGTTCTCCGACGCGAGCGGGAAATACGGGACCACCACCAGACGCCCAAGGAATGCGGCAGGAAACACCTTGCGCAACGCCGGCATGAGGGCATCGCGCAGCGCAGCGGGCTCCGGCGCCACCGCCGGGTCTTCGCAAAATCTGGTCAGCAGGCCCGCGCCGCAATTGCTGGTGAGCAGCAGGATCGTGTTCCGGAAGTCGATGTAGCGACCTTCTCCGTCTTCCATGTACCCCTTGTCGAAGACCTGATAGAAGATTTCGTGCACATCCGGATGCGCCTTTTCTACCTCGTCGAGCAGCACCACGCTGTAGGGACGACGACGCACTGCCTCGGTCAGCACGCCTCCCTCGCCGTATCCAACGTAGCCGGGAGGCGCACCCTTGAGGGTCGAGACGGTATGGGATTCCTGGAACTCGGAAAGGTTGATGGTGATGAGATTCTGCTCGCCGCCATAGAGCGTCTCGGCCAGCGCCAGCGCCGTTTCCGTCTTTCCCACACCCGAGGGCCCCACCAGAAGAAAGACGCCAACCGGCTTATTGGGATCGGTCAACTGCGCACGTGCGGTCTGGATGCGTTCACCAAGTTGACCCAGGGCGTGATCCTGTCCGATGACCCGCCCGCCGAGCGTCTGCGGCAGGGCCATCACCGTGGCGACCTCGTCGGCAACCATGCGGTTGACAGGAATTCCAGTCCAGTCAGCCACGATCGCCGCCACCACAGCTTCATCCACTTCGGTATGAACCAGCGGTGCATCGCCTTGCGCGGCCCGCAGCGTGGCTTCGAGATCGCCCAGTACCGCGCGCTTCGAACCATTGATGTGCTCCGTTTGCGAATCTGCAATCGCGCGCCGATGCTCAAGAATGTCCGCGGCCAAGTCTCTTTGCTGCTGCCAGCACGCCTGTGACTGACCAAGTTGGACTTCGAGTTGCCGGATTGCATGATCGACCGCCGCAATACGGCGTTTGTCGGCTTTGCCGAAACTGGCCTCCCTCGCCAGAAGGCTGGCTTCCGCCTGTGCAGCCGCCAGCTCCCGACGGAAGCTCTCGACGACGGCAGGAGGAGCATGCCCAGATAGCGCTACGCGCGCGCAGGCGGTATCCAGCAGGCTGATGGCCTTATCCGGTAGCTGGCGCGACGGGATGTAGCGATGCGAAAGCTTCACCGCAGCATGCACCGCCTCGTCGCGAATCAGCACCTGATGGTGCGCTTCGAATGCCTCCACAAGACCGCGCACCATGGCGATCGCGCTGGCTTCTTCCGGTTCCATCACCTGCAGTACCTGAAAGCGTCGGGTCAGCGCCGGATCTTTCTCGACATGGCGCTTGTACTCGCTCCATGTGGTCGCCCCAATGGTGCGCAACGTGCCCCGCGCCAATGCGGGCTTGAGCAGGTTGGCCGCATCGCCGGTTCCGGCCTGGCCGCCCGCGCCAACCAGCGTATGCACCTCGTCGACGAACAGGATGACGGGCCTGGGGGATCGCAATGCCTCTTCGAGCACCCCCTTCAGGCGGGCCTCGAACTCGCCTTTCATGCTGGCGCCGGCCAGCAAGGCCCCGACGTCGAGGCTTAACAGGCGAACGTCCCTCAGGCTCGGCGGCATGTCTCCGGCGACGATGGCCTGCGCCAGTCCTTCGATCACGGCGGTCTTGCCCACCCCCGCCTCGCCGGTCAGTAGCGGGTTGTTCTGCCGACGGCGCAGCAGAATATCCGTCATGGTGCGAATTTCGTGCTCGCGACCGATCACCGGATCAAGCCGGCCGGCTCTGGCTTCCTCGGTCAGGTCGCGGCAATACTGGGTCAAGGCGCTCTTGCCAGAGCTGCCAGGCGCCATCGCACCGCTCGTCTCCCCCGGCACCGCGGGGGCGAAGCCGCTACCGTCGTATGCGGCTTCCAGGCTCTCGGGTGACTGGGCGATGATTGCCGGGATGCTGTCAACCATGTCGTCCGCCCGTACCTTGGCGAACTGGCTCGAGATGCCGAGCACCGCGCGACGCAGTTCCGGCGTCTTGAGCAGCGCCGTCAGCAGGTAAGCGCCGCGCACATGATGATCTGCAAACGCCAGCGTTGCATAGACCCACGCCCGCTCGATCGCGGATTCAAGCTGGAAGGCGAAGTCGCTGATCGAGGTCGATCCAGCAGGAAGCGCCGCCAGCGCACGTGTGACATCAGCCTCGAGCGTCGGGAAGTTGACCCCAGCGTGCCTCAGCACCCGTTGAAGATCACCATCGTGGGCCTGCAGCAGCTGGTGCAGCCAATGTACGAGTTCCACATAGGGGTTGCCACGCAGCTTGCAGAAGGCCGTCGCACTTTCGATTGCCTTGAACAGCGTGGGATTGAGTCGACCGAACAGCGCCTGACGCGAGATATCCATCCGATGCCTTTGTCAATTATCTGAATGGGCCACTGCGTATGCCCCCGAGACTGCCAAAATAGAATCTCTTTTTTTAGGCTATTTGAAAATCAACATGCACGCAATTCCCCGACCCCAATCGGAATTGCAATATTCCCAGCACACTCGAACGATAATTTCTTAATTTCTGATTTATTCTGATTTCCTAGGTCCTGCCAAGGGGCAGTTAGGCGGCAGGCAGTCAAGCCCAGAATGAAAAAAACATTACGTGGCTTTGACTTAGGCCCGAAAACATAGGACTTCCACCGAGCGCCAACGACCGAAGCTCAATAAAACCAATGCCTATCAATAGCTGAATTACTAAACAGTTGTTATTAATATTTAAATCTGAATTCAATATAAATTGATTGGATGGGTTACGCTTTGAATTGTCGAGATTTACGATTAACATCGCTTCCCTTGGAACAACCGGGACAAGAGTGAGATGAGCATGCGCGACGCGGAAGGGCCGCTTATGGGCGACAGTTTTTCAGCAACGACCTGCGCGAGCGACGGCGGTATCTCGCACATGCTCGGCCATTCGCAACCGGATGTTGAGAACACGTTTGCGTTGCTGTCGCCCATTGGCCGTACAACGTTCACCGATCCCGCCGGCAACGCGTCGGCGGCGCCAACAGACGTGCTGGAGCAACTCCGGCGCGAGGCGGAAGCGGCCTTGCGCGATCCAGACTACGTAAGCCCTCATGCGATGGCGGTCGCCGTGTCAGCGACACCCGCCTTCACGCAGGCGAGTGCAGATCCGCTTCAATCCATGACACGCGCGGGACACGGCGAGGACAGTCTGCTCGAATTGCTCGAAGGCCCAGCCAACCTCAAAGACGTGGCCGATCGTCTCGACTCTCTGGATCGTCATGAACTGTTTGCGGTCCCACATGCGCCGGACGTCTTGCGCCTGTTCGCGGGCGGCCTCGCCCCCACGCGTCGACAAGACGTCGCCGCTCCCCTTACCCGCCGAGACCACCATCTCGTCTCCATGGACAGCGCCTATCGTCTGGCGCAAGCGCAGGAGTCCGGACATGGGAAGTGATGCGGGACCTTTCGCCGGCAATGGCGCTTCGAGGGCCGTCACCGTGATGCGGCAGCCAGGATCAACCGCTGGCGCAGTGAGTGCAGCTGGCGCTCGCCGAAGCACGGGATATTGAAGAGGCCGCCCCCCACTCGACACCGACTATGACTGAGCACCGTCCCCCGCGTCGCCCGAATAGCCAATTGCTGCCAACGCTCTTTGACCGGCTGCGCGATGACGCCCCGGAACGACAGACAGAAGCTTCAGGTGAGTACACCGTGACTCGGTCCCAGATGCGCGAGATCATCCAACGCGATCTCACCTTTCTGCTCAACACCACCAACCGCGAAGACGAAATCGACCGCAAACGCTATCCCGCAGCAGCCAGTTCGACCATCAACTATGGGGTACCGCCGGTTGCCGGCAGTTATCTGTCCGAACACAAGTGGAACGACATCGTCACCATCGTGCGGCGCGCAATCCTGGATTTTGAGCCCCGGTTGATTCCAGGCTCACTGGACGTCAAACCCCTGCTGAAGGAAGACGCGCCGCAGCGTTACAACACTCTGTTGTTTGAGATCAAAGGCCTCATCCATATGGACCCGTATCCCATGGCATTTACGGCGCAAAGCTCGCTCGACCTGGAAACCAGCCGGATGAGCGTCCAGTCGATCCACGCAAGCTGATGCCATGGATCCACAACTGCTCGACTATTACAACCGCGAGCTCGTCTACATGCGCGAGCTGGCCGGGGAGTTTGCGCAACAACATCCCAAGGTCGCAAAGCGCCTGGGGATGCACGGCACCGAAGTCGCCGACCCCTATGTCGAACGTCTTGTCGAGGCCTTCTGCTTCCTGTCGGCGCGCACGCAGATCAAACTGGACGCCGAGTTCCCGCGCTTCACGCAACGGCTACTCGAGGTCACACACCCAAACTACGTGGCACCCACGCCGTCGATCGCCGTGGCGCAATTCCGGCCCAGCCAGAGCGAGGGTGACTTTGCTCACGGGGTGGAGGTGGAACGGGGCACGGAACTCAATGCAGCCCCGGCGCCAGGTGAACGAACGGCCTGTCAGTTCCGGACCACACAGCCATTGACGCTGTGGCCGATCGAGATTTCGGAGGCTCGTCTGACGGGCATTCCGCCCGATATCCGGGGACTGGAGCGCTATGTTCCAGCCCACGTGACGGTGCAGGGAGCGCTACGCCTGCGACTACGCTGCACGCGCGCTGCGACGTTCGATCAATTGCCCGGACTGGATCATCTGCCGGTATATCTGCGCGGGGATGACCAGATTGCCTCTCACCTCTTCGAGCTATTGCACAGCGCTGGCGTCGCAACCATCGTTCTACAGCCCGGAGCGATGACCGAGCCCCCCTGCGCCGTCACGCGCGACGCCGTCAGCTTCGTGGGCATGGGCCCGGGCGAAGGTGCCCTGCCATTGCAGGCAAACAGTTTTCACGGGCACAACCTGTTACACGAGTACTTTGCGTGCCCGCAGCGTTTCTACTTTTTCGGACTCAACCAGCTGGCCCAGGGACTCAGCCGCATCCGAGGCAAGGAAGCCGAGCTCGTAGTCCTGCTCTCCAAGCCGCCGGGCAACCTGACCAGCCAGGTCGACCGCAACCAGTTCGCACTCTTCTGCACGCCAGTGGTCAACCTGTTTCCGAAGCGCACAGATCGCATCGAGATCACGCCAGGCCGTGCGGAGTTCCACCTTGTCGCCGATCGTCAGCATCCCCTCGACTACGAGATCTATGCCGTCAGGCAGCTCGCCGGACAGAAGTCGCAGCACAGTGCCGGCATCGAATTTCGGCCGCTCTTTGCCACACTCAACAGTGACGAAGGCAACCATGGTCGTTACTTCTCCTTGCGGCGCGAGCGCCGCCTGATATCGGAGCATGCTCGCAAATACGGTACGCGCACGGCATATGTCGGGACCGAGGTGTTCGTTTCGCTGGTCGACCAGCACGAGGCTCCTTATCCGGACACCCTGCGCTATCTGTCCGTGGACTCACTGACCACCAATCGTGATCTGCCAAATCTGGTGCCGCGCAACGGACTTTCCGACCTGACGCCGGCCGCGTCGATTCCAGTAGAAGGGATCGGCTTGATCCGCGCACCATCTGCCCCACGCGCGCCTTATGCGGACGGGGAGATGGCCTGGCGCCTGATCCGACTCCTTGGCTTCAATTACCTGGCGCTGACCGATCTCGACCATCGTTCGGGGGGCCAGGGCTTGCGCGACATGCTGCGCCTCTTCGTGGCGAACGACGATAGCGCGCATCTCGGGCAGGTCAAGAGCCTGATCGGCTCAAAGGTGAAGCCCGTCACGCGGCGGCTGCCGGGAAACGGTCCCCTCATCTACGGCCGCGGCATCCAGTGTCAGGTCACCGTAGACGAGAGCGGCTTCTCCGGCATCAGCCCGTATCTGTTTGGCGTCGTGCTGGAGCATTTCCTGGCCCGTCATGTGTCCGTCAACGTCTTCACCGAGACCGAACTGCATTCGATGCAACGCGGCCTCGTGCATCGTTGGCCCGTGCGCATGGGTGGCCGGAGCGCCGTATAGCCATGTTCAAAGGATTCGATGACAACGCGCCGCCGGGCGGTTACGCCGGACAGGCACCCTGGAAGCTGAGCTTCGCGGGGCTTCTGCGCCATCTGTCTGCCCAGCGTCGTGACTTGCCTCCGGTGGGGCAAGCCTCTCTGCCACGTGACGAGGCTTTCCGTATCGGTCAGCAAGCCGCGCTGACCTTCGCACCCCGCGAAATCGCGCAGGTACAGTCGAAGTCTGGCAGGCTCAAGGTGCAGTTATTCGGTCTCGGTATGCTGGGGCCGAATGGGGCGCTGCCGATCCACCTGACAGAGATCGTGCGCGAGCGCAGTGAGGCACACCGAGATAGCACGACGGCCGATTTCCTGGATCTGTTCCATCATCGCGCCATTACGCAGTTCTATGACGCGTGGGCCAGGTCGCAGTCCGCTGCTGGTCTTGACCGACGCGACGACGAAGTATTTTCGCGCTACATCGGCTGGTTGTCCGGCTGCGAAGGCGAGGAGATCGCGCGCAGTCCGCTGCCCGCGCACGCACGGCTTGCCGCCAGCGCGCATCAGGTCCGCGAAGCGCGCAACCCCGATGGCATTGTGACCACGCTCTCGCATTTCTTCCGGGTACCCGTCAGGCTGGACGAGTATGTGCTGCACTGGGTCGCGATCGATCCCGCCGAACACTGCCGCCTGGGGAACCCTGGCGCCTCGGGTGTTATGGGGCAAGGCGCCATGCTTGGCGAGATGGTGCCTGACCGGCAGCAGAAATTCCGGCTCGTAATAGGTCCGCTGGCGCTGCAGCAATACCTGAACTTCACGCCCAACGGGCGTGATCTGCCGACGCTTGTTGAATGGGTGCGCAGCTTTGTTGGTCATGAGTTCTTTTGGGAAGTCGAACTTCAGGTAATCCCAGACGCTGCACCTCCCGCCATCCTGGGTTCCCAGGAACGCCTGGGCTGGTCTACCTGGCTGGGCGAGCCGGCCCGCAGCGGCACCATCACCGGGATGGTGTTCGAGCCCGAGCATTACGTAACGCACTGACCATGAAAACCAAGTCCAGGCCCGTCCAGACCTCAACGACGGATTGTCCATTTCCCGAGCTGCTGGAGCCGGTCGCCCGCGGGCGACCTTGCGGCGATGACCTCGAATACGACCCGGAGTTCGTTGTACTGCTGGCAAAAGCAGCGCCGAAATCGGACGCGCAGTACGGTGACTTCGTCAGCGCGCCCGAAGCCGTCAACTGGGCGGATCTGGAACGCGACTGCCGGCGCTTGCTACTGCGCACACGCGATATCCGCATCATGGTGCTGTTATTGCGCTGCCGGACGCGCTTGGCGCAAGCCGCAGGCCTGCGGGACGGCCTCTCTGCCCTGGCGCGCCTCTTGTTGAAATGGCCGGATGCGATTCATCCGCAGTTGATGATCGATGGAGAGGCCGATCCCGCCATGCGGGCCAACGCACTGGCCGCACTGACCGATCCCGAGGGCCTGATGCTGGATGTGCGGGATCTGGCGATCACGGACAACGCCGCACTCCGGCTGCAAATGCGGGATGTCGAGCGATCGCTCGGCGTGCCACGCCCTGCCGATGCCCTGGCGCCGGAATCGGTGCGCCGGCAGCTACAGGAATTGCGGCAGCAACATAGTCCGACGCTGGGCGCACTAGACCAAGCGGCCGGATTTGCGCAGGCTATCGACGACTGGGCGAAGGCCCGCCTTGCGGACGATCTTGCCGACCTGAATCCATTGCGCAAGCTGCTTGGCATGATTGCCGACACCACTGTGCCGGCAACCCCGTCCATCGCACCCTCCGTTGCTCACAATCCGCTTCCCGAGACAGGCGAAAGCAAAGCCGCCGACGATCCTTGTGCCCCCGAGGTCGCCGCGCATCCAACCGCCGAAGTGCCGGAGAGCCGTGACTCTGCCCTGGCCCAGATTCTCACGGCTCGCCAATGGTTTGAAATCAATGAACCCAGCAGCCCCGTGGCGCTCCTGCTTCGGCAGGCCGAAAGACTGACCGGCAAGCGCTTCGACGAGGTATTCCAGGCCATTCCGGCCGACCTGGTGGAGCGGTGGTCACGGGAAGCACCGTGACCGATGCGGCTTACGTGAACGCGATGCCGCCCTTCGAAGCCTGGCGCTGACCTGCCTGGCCCCCAGATGCGCGTTGGCCACCACTGCCCGGCAGCTTGAAGAACGCCACCGCATCGGTCAGCAACCTGCCCTGGTCCTCGAGCGACTTTGATGCCACGGCGGCCTCGTGCACCAGCGACGCGTTCTGCTGTGTGACCTGGTCGATCTGCACGATGGCCTGGTTCACCTGCTCGATGCCACGGTTCTGCTCGGCCGACGCGGCGGCGATCTCGCCAACGATATGGGTGACGCGCGCCACGGCCTGGGTGACTTCGACCATGGTCTGCCCGGCCTCGCTGGCCAGCGTCGAGCCCGCCTGCACCTGCGCCACCGAGGCGTCGATCAGTTCCTTGATCTCCTTGGCGGCGTTCGACGAGCGCTGCGCCAGGCTGCGCACCTCGCTGGCCACCACCGCGAAACCACGGCCCTGTTCGCCCGCGCGGGCGGCCTCCACCGCCGCGTTGAGCGCCAGGATGTTGGTCTGGAACGCGATGCTCTCGATGATGCCGGTAATCTCGGCGATCTTCGACGAACTGGCGCTGATGCCCTCCATCGTATCGACCACGCGGCCTACCGTGCCGCTGCCCTGCTGCGCCACATCGGCGGCATTGCGCGCCAGTTCGCTGGCCTGGCGGGCGTTCTCGGTGTTGTGGCGTACCGTTGCCGTCAGTTCCTCCATGCTGGCCGCCGTTTCCTCCAGCGACGCCGCCTGCTGCTCGGTGCGGCTGGACAGGTCCATATTGCCGCTGGCGATCTCGCCGGTTGCCAGCGCGATGCTGCCGCTGCTTTCGCGCACGCGCACGACGGTTTCGGCCAGGCGGTCGTTCATGTCGCGCAGCGCGGCCAGCAGGCGGCCCGGCTCGTCCTGCGAATCCACTTCGATCTGCATGCCGACCTCGCCCCGGGCCACGGTTCGTGCCACATCCACCGCGCGCTGGATCGGGCCGATGATGGCGCGCGTCAGCAGCAGCCCGCCGAAGATGCCGAACGCCACGGCGGCTATTGCCACCACGATCAGGAACATGCGTTGGCGCGCGTAGTCGTCTTCGAGGTTGCGGATCATCTCCTGCTGGCGCTCGCGCGTGAAATCGGCATAGTCGCGTGTCGCCTTGACCAGCGCCGCCAGCAGCGGGCGGCACTCGGCATTCATCTTGGCGATGGCGGCGTCTTTCTTGCCGTCGAGCGCCAGCCCGACGATATCGGTCGCCACGGGCCCGTAGCGCGATTCGACGCGATCGATCTCGGCTACCCGGTCGCGCGCGTCCTGGCTCACGCCTTCGGCCATGATCATCTGCTTGAGCTTGCCCAGGCGCGCCGCCACATCGCTGTGCGCCTTGAGTACCTCGGCCTTTTCCAGGTCGAGATCGGACTGGGTGCTCACCAGCACCAGGTTGCGCGCGGCAATGGCCCGCCGGTCCACGGCGGTACGCACCTGTGACGCCACTTCGGCCCGGGCATTGAGCCCGTTGATATAGGCGGCAAAGCCGTCGGTGGACCGGCTCAGCGCGCGTAGCGACAGCCCGGATACCACCAGCACCACCAACGCCAGCGTGCCAAACCCCGCAAGGAGCTTGGTCTTGATCGAAAGGTCTTTGAATTTCACGGTCCTTCTCCCTCTATTCCCGATTCAGTGGCCCAACGGCAGGCCTAAGACGATTGAAGCCATGGCGTGCGCCATGGCCGACATCGCTGAGAGAACCCGTTCTTTTTGGTCCTGGCGGGCGTCGTGGCGCCGCGCTCTGTTTAATGTCTGATTTGTCTGGCTAACGGCAGACATGGCATCGATTGACCCCTACGCGAGGAGGGGTTGAGGGGTAAATCGCATCGGTGTTTTCACTCAGGCAACGGATTGCATACCGCATTGCATCAATAAATTGCATTTCACATGCATCTTTCCTAGAATCGATTCCGTCACACCGCACGTTTCCTCACGTCTTCGCACGCCTTCCACGCTTTCGCGCTCTTCACCATGTCCGTCCTGCTGCAGATATCCCCCCCTTCGCGCACGCCGACCTATCGCGGCCTGCCCATCCTGGCCCTCGGTTTCCGCCCGTTCTACCTGCTGGCTGCGGCCTTTGGCGCCGCGGCCATGGCCGCCTGGGTGGCGATGTATCTGGGCTGGTGGATACCGGCGTCGCAACCGTGGCTGGGCAGCATGGCGTGGCACGCACACGAGATGGTCTTCGGCTTTTCGGCCGCCGTCGTGGTGGGTTTCCTGTTCACGGCGGGCAAGAACTGGACTGGCCTGCAGACCCCGCAGGGGGCATGGCTGGGCGCGCTGGCAGGTGTGTGGGCGCTGGCCCGCGTGCTGATGTGGACCGGGCCCGCGTGGGCGGCCATTGCGGCCGATGTCGCCTTCCTGCCCCTGTGCAGCCTGAGCTTCTACAGCATCCTGCGCCGCGCCAGGAGCCAGCGAAACTATGGCCTGGCGATTGCGCTCGGCATCATGGGGGCGCTCAATATCGGCTTTCATGCTGCCCTGCAGGCTGGCCGCATCGACTGGGCGCTGCATGCGGCCGAAGCTGCCACCGGGCTCGTCGCCATTTTCGTGACGGTAATCGGCGGCCGCGTGATTCCGATGTTCACCGCCAACGCCATTCCGGGCGTGCGCATCCGCCGCTGGCAGACGGTGGAACGCAGCGTGATCGCACTGACGCTGCTGGCAACGGTTGCCGCCGCGCTGCAGGCACCCGCGTGGCTGACCGGCGTGCTGGCACTGGGTGCCGCGGTCGCCCATGGCGTGCGCCTGTATGGCTGGGATTCGCATCGCACGCTGCGCAAGCCCATCGTCAGCATCCTGCACGCGGCGTATGCCTTCCTGCCGGTCGGCTTCGTGCTGATTGCCGCGGCAGCGGCCGGCTGGCTCGACCGTTCCACGGCGCTCCACGCGCTGACTGTGGGCGTGATCGGCTGCGCCATTATTGCGATGGTCACCCGTACCGCGCTCGGTCATACGGGACGCCGGCTGGAAACCGGCCGCATGGAGCACCTGGCCTATCTGTTCATGGTGCTGGCCGCCGTGGTGCGCGTGGCCGGCCCGCTCGCGCTGCCGGACTTCAAGCCGCAGGCCATCGCGCTGGCTGGCGCCCTGTGGGTGCTGTCGCTGGTGCTTTACCTGATCAAGTACACCCCGTTCCTGGCCCGCCCCCGACTGGATGGCAAGGAGGGCTGATACCAAGTCTCCCGGGCGCAACCCCACGTTGCGGTTTCGGTTTGCTGTGATACGATGACCTACAACTGATCGCGTCAATGACTCGCGACGGTTGCCTCATCGACCACCCTCGCAATACAGAACAAACGGGAGACATCATGCGTAAATTCACCGCGGCGCTGGGCGCCGCCATTCTGCTGGGCATTGCCGCCGCGCCGGTACTGGCGCAGCCGGCCGACAGCCAGGCCGTCACGTCCGCCGCCGAAAAACTGCGCGTTGCCATGGTCGATCCGGACCAGGCAACGCTGTCGGGCCTGGTGGGTGAATCACTGAGCTATGGACATTCGGGCGGGCGGATCGACACCAAGACCAGCTTTATCGGTGACCTGCTCGACAAGAAGTCGGACTTCGTCAGCATCAGCATTACCGACCAGACGGTGCATGTGTCGGGCGATGTCGCGGTAATCCGCCACACGCTGTCCGGTGAAACGCTCGACAATGGCAAGCAGGGTACCGTGCTGCTCAAGGTGCTGCAGGTGTGGCAGAAGCAGGGCGGGCACTGGAAGCTGATTGCCCGCCAGGCGGTGAAGGCGGCTGCCTGAGCCACCACCTGCCTGTCTGCAAGTCCGGACATTGATAGGATGTCTGACATCTTTCGATAGACCCAGATGCAAATACAAAGGGCGCCCCCGCGCGGGTGGCGCCCTTTTTTATTGCGCGTCGCGCATGGAAGTGCGCAAAACGCCGCAGAAACCGTGTGTCAGGGGACTTCCTGTACCATGTGGGCTCGCATCCTCGGCATCGCCCAAAGGCTTCGCCGCGGCAATGCGCATGCCGTAATTTTCGGGACCATCGGATCATCACCCGCGTGACTGAACACTCGACCCCATCCAGTCCTTCCCCCCAATCGCCCCCATTGCGTGACGTGCTGGCTTCGCTGCGCGCCGCCACTTCGGCGCAGCATGCCAGGCTGGACCAGGCCGACCTGCTGACCCGTGTTCCCGCGTACGCCGACGCGGGAACACGTTAAGCCCGCGAGACCACGATGCCAGACGCCGCCGAACAACAGCGCCCGCAGGAACGTCTGCTTGATACCGCCGCGCTGTTCGACGCCCTGCCCGAGTCCTATCTGGTGCTCAATACCGCGTTCGAAGTCGTGGCCGCCAACGCGCGATACCTGGCCATGGCGGGCCGCTCGCGTGGCGACGTCCTGGGCAAATCGGTCTTCGACATCAATCCCTCGCTGTCCGAGGCCCAGATGGCGGCGCGCCGCGAGTGGCTGCTCGCCACGCTCGACAACCTGATGGAAGGCGAGTCGCGGCTGTCTCCGCTGATCCGCTACGACGGCCACCCTGCCGGCAACGGCAACACCGAGCGCTATTGGCAGGCCAAGGCCACGCGCCTGGACGGCGCATCGGACGCGGCATTCGTGCTGCAGGTCATGGATGTGACCGACCAGATCGTCAAGACCGAACAGACCCGCCGCGAGCACGCCAAGCTGCGTTCGCAGGCGCGGCTGCGCCAGGTGCTGGTGGAAGAAGCCAACGCGGCGCTGCAAACGCACCGCAAGCAGCTGGAAGAACTGCTCTCGTTTGCCAAGGTTGGCGCGTGGGAACTCGACGTCGCCACCGGCTTCATGGCCTGTACCGACCAGTGCAAGGCCAACATGGGGCTGCAACCGGACGACGCCATCGACGAAGCGCGGGTCTTTGGCGAGCTGATGCATGTCGACGATCGCGACATGGTACGCGCAGCCATGGCCGAGGCCATCGCAAGCCGCGCGCATTTCGAGGTGGAGTACCGCGTGGTCTGGCAGGACGGCGCCATGCGCTGGCTGATGTCACGCGGCGCCGCGCGCTACCTTGAGGACGGCTCGGCGCAGTCGCTGATCGGCTTCACGATCGACATTACGGCACGCAAGGCATCGGAGCTGCACTACCAGGCAGTGGCCCAGGAAGAACAGCGCGCCCGCAAAATCAGCGAACGGGGCGCCCGCGCCATGGACCATTTCGTGGCGGCAGTCAGCCATGAACTGCGGTCGCCGCTGCACGCCATTCTCTGGTGGACCACGCTGCTGGAGCGCGGCACCGATCCGGCCCATGTGCGGCGCGCAGCCGAAGTCATCGAACGCAATACCCGCCAGCTGGCCCGCATGGTCGACGACCTGCTCGACAGCGGCGCCATCGCGACCGGCAAGCTGTCGGTGGACCTGCGCGTGCTGGACATGGCCGCGCTGGCCACTACCGTGGCAGAGGATCTGCGGCTCGACGCCGAATCACGCAACGTGACACTGATCGTCGCGCCGGCACTGCCCTGCCTGGTGATGGCCGATGAACACCGGCTCAAGCAGGTGGTGCTGAACCTGCTGACCAATGCGCTGAAGTTCGCGGAGCGTGGCACGGTGGAACTGGCCGTTGCCTCGGACGGCGCAGATGTCGTGCTGTCTGTGCGGGATTCCGGCGTGGGCATCGCGCCCGAGGCGCTGGAGCGCATCTTCGAGCGGTTCGAGCAGGCGCACCGCGAACACGCCAATCGCGCGCCGGGGCTGGGGCTGGGCCTGTGGATGGTCAAGAACCTGGTGCTGATGCACAACGGCAGCGTCACCGCCCACAGCGACGGACTAGGCAAGGGATCGATGTTCCGCGTGCAACTGCCGCTGGCCCGGCTGGCCGGCGGCGCGCGCTAGCCCGCTTCGCAGCTAGCGCGAATACGGGGGCGGTTCGTTCAGCACCGCCCAGAACACGCCCAGGTCGTTGATGGCGTCCATGAAATCGTCGAACTCGACCGGCTTCACCACATAGGCATTCACGCCCAGATCGTAGCTCCTGAGCAGGTCGCCTTCCTCGCGCGACGATGTCAGCATCACCACCGGCACGCGGCGCAGCCGTTCATCGGCACGCACCTCGCGCAACACTTCGTGCCCATCCACCTTCGGCAGCTTCTTGTCCAGCAGGATCACGGCCGGATTCTCTTCCGGCCGGCTCGCATAGGCGCCTTCGCGGCGCAGGAAGTCGAGTGCCTCGGCCCCGTCGCGCACCGACACCACCGGGTTGGCAAGGCGGGACTTCTGCAGCGCGATCAGTGTCAGCTCGATGTCGTCAGGATTGTCTTCCACCAGCAGGATCGGCCTCAGCACGCTCGTTCTCCAGGTTTCTTGCATCTTTCAACACCGGCCGGTAAGGCTGGCCCGACGACACGGCCGCCAGCCGGGCTGCCGCCTCCGCGGCCGTTTCATTGACGCCGGCCGTGCCCTCGGGCACGAATTCGCGCGGCAGCGAAAACCAGATCGTGGCCCCGCGATCGATCTCGCCTTCCGCCCACGCCTTGCCGCCATGACGCTCGACAATGCGCCGCACGCTTGCCAGCCCGATGCCGGTGCCGGGAAACTCCTCCACGCGATGCAGGCGCTGGAACACGCCGAACAGCTTGTCCGCATAGCGCATGTCGAAGCCTACGCCATTGTCGCGCACGAAGAACAGATCCTGGCCTTCGAATTCCTTGTCGCCGGCCATCGTCCCCACCTCGACCATCCCGGCCGGCCCCTCCGCATCGGCGCCACGCGTGCCTGTGAATTTTATGGCGTTGGCAACCAGGTTTCGCAGCACCACATCCATCAGCACCGGGTCAGCCGTGACCTCGCCCAGCGCACCCACCTTGAATTCCAGGCGCCGCGTGCCAAGATCTTTCGATTCCTCGGCCAGCAGGCGCTCGGCCAGCGCCCGCAGATCCACCCGTTGCGGACGCAGCGCGGCACGGCCCATCTGCGAGAACGCCAGCAGGTCGTCCACGAGCTTGCCGCCGAAACGGGCCTGCGCAATGATGCGCTCGACAAAATGGCGGCCACGATCCGACAGCCGGCTCTGCTCCATCTCGCGCAGCAGATCGGCAAACCCGACGATATGGCGCAGCGGTGCACGCAGGTCGTGCGACACCGAATACGAGAAGCCTTCGAGTTCGCGGTTGACGCGTCCCAGCTCCAGCGCCAGGTGCGCCAGTTCCTCGGCGCGCCGCAACACGATACCCAGCAACGCGCCGCGAAACTCCGTGGCAATCTCCAGCTCGGCCGCCCGCCATGGATCGCACCGGCCGCGCACCGTCTGCGTCCAGACCTCGAAGCTCTCGCGCGGCGACAGCGACGCCGACAGCCCCGCCAGCTTGGCGCGCGGGTCGCCGGCCCAGCGGATGGTGCGCACCACCTCGGCCCGGAACCAGATCACATAGTTGCGAAACAGGCGCGACAGCGGCACCACCAGCATGCCGGCCGCCTCCGGCCCCACGCCCTGCGCGGCGGCATCGGTCCATTCCGCGGCCAGGTTGTCGGTGGCATGGACGTCATCGCCACGTGTGTCGAGCCACGCCAGCAGACGTTCGATGACGTCGTCGGCCGGGGCGTCGCCGATCCGGACGACGCGTCCTTCGAACACTGCCGCCGCCCCCGTGGCCCCCACCAGCGCCAGCAGGTCGTCGGCATCGCCCGCGAGGGCCTCGATGAAATCGTCGGTATTGGCCATCGACGCCAGCAGGCCGGTCTGGCGGCGACGCAGCGCCAGCCGGTGGCTGGCCTCGGCGTGGTCCTCCTTGGCCTCCACCTGCAGCGACAATACCTGCGCAATGTGCTCGCACGCGGTGCGCACCTCGAACGACGGCACGCGCGCCGTGGCGTGATGGCAGGAAATCAGGCCCCATAGCCGGCCGCGCACGATGATCGACATCGACATCGATGCCCACGTGCCCATGTTCTTCATATACCGCACATGCACCGGCGAAATGCTGCGCAGCGATGCATAGGTCAGATCGGTGGGCTGGCCCGTGGCGGGATGCAATGCCGGCACCAGCGGCGCTGCTGCGTAGTCGGCATCGGCGATCAGGCGGATACGGTTGCGCACGTACAGCGCGCGCGCCTGCGGGGGAATGTCTGTCGCCGGGAACCGCTGCCCAAGGTAGCTGGCGTAGCCGGCATCCATCGACTCGGCCAGCACGTGGCCGTGCCCCTCGTCATCGAACGCGTACACCATGGTGCGGCCGAAACCGGTGATGCGATGCACTTCCTCGGCCGCCAGGCGCGCCAGCCCCTGAACATTGTCCACGTCCTGCAGGCTGTTGATAAAGGTCCTGACCAGCGGATAGATCGAAGCGAAAACGTCTGCGGTGCCGCGTGCGGGCTCGAATTCGACGATGCGCGCGCCCTGCCAGATATGGACGACGATCGCCAGCGGCGAATACAGCCCGGCCGCCGCGCCGTCGCGCAGGCTGCGCGGGTCCGGCACCGAGCCGGCATAGAGCGGCATGCCGTCGCCCTTCAGTGTCGCCAGCGCATCGAGCGCCAGCGCGGCACCGTCACCGACCAGCGCCGCCAATGGCAGGCCCAGCAACTGATCGGCTTCGCCCAACGCCTTGCCGGCCAGCAGCACCGTGTTCGCGCTGGCCTGCACGACGTGGCCCGCGTCGTCGACGCTGACCAGGAAGCCGTGCGGCTGGATGCCGCCGGGAATATGAATCGCTTCTTTGGCGCAATCCCCGGCCGGTGTCGCAGCCGTGGATGTGGGGTGCTGAACCATGCTTGCTCCGCCATGAGGCATGGCGCCGATTGTGGCACAGCAACAGGGCCGTCGCTTGCTTTGTGCGGAATTGACAGCACATTGGCGCGCCATAGGTAAAAACTGCAAGCGCCGCCGGCGGTGCGCGGCGCTGGCCTTGGTCCGCCTGGCTACCCGCAAGCGGGGGGACTGGGCGTGTTCGTTACCCAAGGCCTACGCCGGGATGCTGTCGCGTTACTCACTGAACGCGTAGCCCCCAGGGGCCCCGGCCCGGCGCCAGTGGCGCGGTGCGTCGCCATTTTTTGTGTACGATACGGGTGACTTTTCTCCTCACTCGCTGCACCTGCAGCGGGATAACGTCCCCGAAATGGCAACCCGACGCAAAAAATCCGCGGATCCCGACCCGTCCGCCGCAGCGCTGCACGGCGGCGATCCCGCGGCATCCGACGCCGCCGAGTCTTCCGCCAGCAAAGGCATCTACCAGGATCTGCCGAACGCGATCATGGAACATCGGGGCTGACCGGCCACCCGCCCCTTCCTCCCGCCCCCCAAATGGACAAGCTGCTCGCCCTGAAAATGTACGTCGAGACCGTCGATGCGAAGGGCTTCTCGGCCGCCGCGCGACGCATGAACCTGGCCACTTCGTCGGTCACGCGCACGCTGGACGGCCTGGAGGCATCGCTGGGCACGGTGCTGCTCAACCGGTCCACGCGGCAGGTCACGGTGACCGAGGCCGGCGCCAGCTACTACCAGCAGGCGCGCCAGATCCTCGAAGCCGTGGCCGAGGCCGATGCCTCGATTGCCGACCATGGCGACCAGCCGGTGGGGCAACTGCGGGTATCGCTGCCGGTGGCGTTCGGCCGCTGCTGCATTTCACCCCATCTGGGCGACTGGCTGGCCCGTTTTCCGCAGCTCGAACTCGATGTCGAACTGACCGACAGCATCGTCGACCTGCTTGGCGCCCGCGTGGACGTCTCCGTGCGGCTTGGCAGCGCGGCAGCCTACGACAACGTGATCGCGCGCGAGATTGGCCGCTTCCGCCGGCTGGTCGTCGCCAGCTCCGCCTATCTCGACCGGCACGGCACACCCGCCGAGCCGGCCGACCTGGTGAACCATCGCTGCCTGCGCTTCAGCTTCGGCTCCCGCGACCAGGCATGGCGGTTCCGCCCGGACGCCGGTGACGGCAGTGAGGGCGGCGAGCCGATCAGCGTGCCGGTCAGCGGCCCCTACCGCAGCAACAATATCGAGGTGTTGCGCGACATGGCGCTGGCTGGCGGCGGCGTGGCCCTGCTGCCGGACTGGCTGGTCGATGCCGATATCGCGGCCGCCCGGCTGACAGTGCTGTTCGACGACTGGTCCGTCACGCCGAACCAGTCGAATTCGGTGGTCACCGCGCTTTACCTGCCGAACCAGCGCGGCTCGCGCCGCATTGCGGCCTTCCTGGATTTCCTGGCCTCGCTGCCGGGCCCGACTGGCCGGCGCGACTGATTTCGCCGACGGATTTCAATTTGGCACGCTTTGCACGTGGCGCAACGCTGAGTTGCGCCACTTTGTGATTCCCGCAACGCCTTCGCGCGCCTACGCTCTGGACATCGCAACCCGATCTCCATTCCAGAGCCATGCAAGCCCAAACCTCCCCCAACGCCGGCGCCTCCAGCGCCGCCCCCATGTCCGGCACGCTGGTTGCGCTGTTTTCGCTATGCGCAGGCGTGCTTGTCGCCAACCTGTACTACGCCCAGCCGATCATCGAACTGATCGCTCCGGCGGTGGGCCTGTCCGCGCAGAGCGCCAGCGTGATCGTGTCGCTGACCCAGATCGGCTATGCCATCGGCCTGTTTTTCCTGGTGCCGCTGGCCGACCTGCTCGAAAACCGCCGGCTCCTGATGGTCAGCGGCGTCGCCGCGGCAGCAAGCCTGGTAGGCGCCGCGCTGTCGTCGCAGCCAGGCGTGTTCCTGCTGGTGTCGCTGCTGCTGGGCCTGAGTTCGGTCAGCGTGCAGATCCTGATTCCGCTCGCGGCACACCTGGCGCCCGAGGCGCTGCGCGGCCGTACCGTCGGCACGATCATGGGCGGCCTGCTGTCGGGCATCCTGCTGTCGCGGCCGTTGTCGAGCATGGCGGCGCAGTGGTTCGGCTGGCGCGCGGTGTTCTTCATCGCCGCCGCCATGACGCTGGCTACCGTGGTCATCATCGCGATGACGTTGCCGCGCCGCGTGCCGCAGCACCGCGCCAGCTACGCCAGCCTGCTGGCCTCGCTGTGGCATCTGTTCACGCGCTTTGCGGTGCTGCGCCAGCGCGCGCTGCTGCAGGGCCTGCTGTTTGCCGCGTTCAGCCTGTTCTGGACCGCCGCGCCGCTGGAGCTGGCCGCGCGCTATGGGCTGTCGCAATCGCAGATCGGCCTGTTTGCGCTGGTGGGCGCGCTGGGGGCCGTGGCCGCACCCATCGCCGGGCGACTGGCCGATGCCGGACACACCCGCGTGGCATCGTTCGCCGCCATGATCGTTGCCGCGCTGGCGTTCCTGCCGGGCCTGATCCACGGCCATGCCGGCCTGTACGGCCTGGCACTGACCGGCATCGTGCTCGACTTCGCGGTGCAGATGAACATGGTGCTGGGCCAGCGCGCGGTCTATGCGCTCGACGCCCATAGCCGGGCCCGCCTGAACGCGCTGTACATGACTGCGATCTTCGCCGGCGGCGCGGCGGGTTCGGCCATCGCCAGCGCGCTGTACACGCATGCGGGTTGGCAGGGCGTGGTGGCGGCGGGCAGCGGGCTGGCGCTCGTGGCGCTGGGCGCACTGGCGATGGCCTCGCGTCGCTGATCGCAACAGCCGCCGGCGCCCCTCCCCGCGCAAGCGGGCGAGGGGCGCAGCGCCATCAGCACCTGCGCAGACAGAGGCTTTGCAGTGCATCAGGCCTCAATTGAACTTTGGGCGGCCGTTTCATAGAATCCAGCGCGATGCCGTTCCGGCCTGTTACGCGTTGACCGCGTCAAGGGGTGTGCCGATGAAAGCCGTGCTTGCCCACATCATGCGCAGAAAGCTGGCGTACGCAGACTTGCCGCTGTTCGCGCATATGCGCGACGAAGGCCTGCCGCCGCAGATCCGGCTCAGCTTCATGCGCGGCTTTGCGTTCTTCGTCATGGCCTTTGGCGACCTCAACCGCCACGTGCTGCGCAGCGAGCCGCCGTGCGACGTCTGGCAGGAACAGGTCAACCTGCACACCTTCGAGGACGACCATCACTGGCCGTGGTATCTGGAGGATTTCGAGACTCTGGGCTGGGATCGCGTCACCACCACTACCGATGCGCTGCGCGAGATCTGGAGCGACGAGACCTGCCGCAGCCGCATCCTGATGTACGACCTGTGCGCCATCGTGGCCGATGCCCACGGCCCCGAGCGCCTGGCCGTGATCGAAGCCATCGAGGAAACCGGCAATGTCCTGTTCTCGCTCACGACGCCGCTGGCCGACGCGCTACAGGCCCGCCTGGGCGCCGAGCTGCGCTACCTTGGGGCCTATCACTTCGCGCTCGAATCAGGCCATATGCAGCACGCCGATCATTGGTCGCTGGCTGCCATCGCGCTGTCAGACGCGCAGCGCCGGCACTGCGTGGCCCTGGTGGACCGGGTGTTCGACGCCTTCACCCTGTGGACGCACGAGGCCGACAGGCAGATCCACCGCGCGTCCGCCGTGGCTGCCGTGGTTGCCGTGGCCGCCGCGCCCAGTTAGCCGGCGTCGCGGCCGAAGGCGCTGAACTTCTTCGCCAGGAAATCCACGAACAGCCGGATTCGCGACGACAACTGGTGTCGCTGCTGGTACACGGCGTAGATATTGGCCTCGGGCGTCGCAAACTGCGGCAGCACCTGTACCAGCCGGCCGCTGCGCAGGTATCGGTCGACATCCCATTCGGCGCGCAGCACGATGCCGTGTCCCTCCAGCGCCCAGTTCACGGCGATCTCGCCATCGTTGGTCGTCAGGTTGCCCCGTACGTGGACCGATTCGGTGCGCACCTTGGCTCCCTTGACCGGCGCCAGCCGCCATACCCCGTAGGCGTCGCTGCCCTGCCGGATGCCGATGCAGTTGTGGCGCGGCAGATCGCCCGGCGTCTGCGGCGTGCCGTGCTCGCGCAGATAGCGTGGCGACGCACACAGCAGGCGGCGGTTCGGTGCCAGCAGCCGTGCCACGATGCGCGCATCGGGCGGCTCGCCAAAACGCACGCAGACATCGAAGGCATCCTCGGTCAGCGGCGGCGGATCGGCCGACAACTGCAGTTGGACATCCACGTCCGGGTACATGCGGCTGTACTCGGAAATCACCGGCGCCACATGCATGCGGCCGAAGCCCAGCGTCGCATTCACGCGCAGCAGCCCGCTGGGCCGGCCCCGGGCGCTGGTCAGCAGCTGTTCCAGATCATCCAGTTCGCCCAGGATGCGGCGCGCATGTTCCAGCAGGACCTCGCCTTCGGGGGTCAGGCTCATACGCCGCGTGGTGCGCGTGACCAGCGGCATGCCGATGCGGGTTTCCATCTGTCCCAGCCGCTTGCTGACCGCCGCCGTGGTGATGCCCAGATCCCGCGCCGCCGCGCTGAGACTGCCCGCCGTAGCCAGGGCCGTAAAGAAACCCAGCTCCGCCGGCTGGATCGCGCTATTGGAGGCCATCCCGCACCTTTAACCTGAAAGTTAAGAATGGTTTAACTTTAGTGCCGATCCAAAACTTCGTCCAGCGTCCAGAATCCGTCCAACGCTCAACGCAGCGGTGAAGCAGATTCCCAGACCAGACAGGAGACGAAGATGAAGACCTACAAGATCGCAACCATCCCGGGCGACGGCATTGGCAAGGAAGTGGTACCCGCGGGCCGTGAAGTCATGGAGGCCCTGGCGGCCACCGGCGCCGGCTTCCGCTTCGAGTTCGAGAACTTCGACTGGGGCGGCGACTACTACCGCCAGCACGGCGTGATGATGCCCGCCGACGGCCTCGACGCGCTGCGCGACAAGGACGCGATCCTGTTCGGCTCGGCCGGCGACAACCAGATTCCCGACCACATCACGCTCTGGGGCCTGCGCCTGAAGATCTGCCAGGGCTTCGACCAGTACGCCAACGTGCGCCCGACGCGCATCCTGCCCGGCATCGATGGCCCGCTCAAGCGCTGCGCGCCCGAAGACCTGAACTGGGTGATCGTTCGCGAGAACTCCGAGGGCGAATACTCGGGCGTGGGCGGCCGCGTGCACCAGGGCCATCCGATCGAGGCCGCCACCGATGTGTCGATGATGACCCGCGTGGGCGTGGAGCGCATCCTGCGCTTTGCCTTCAGGCTGGCCCAGTCGCGGCCGCGCAAGCTGCTGACCGTCATTACCAAGTCCAACGCCCAGCGCCATGCCATGGTGATGTGGGACGAGGTGGCCGTGCAGGTGGCGAAGGACTTCCCCGATGTCACGTGGGACAAGGAACTGGTCGATGCCGCCACCGCGCGCATGGTGAACCGTCCGAAGACGCTGGACACCATCGTCGCCACCAACCTGCACGCCGACATCCTGAGCGACCTGGCCGCCGCGCTGGCCGGCAGCCTGGGCATCGCCCCGACCGGCAATATCGACCCGGAACGCCGCTATCCGTCGATGTTCGAGCCGATCCACGGCTCCGCCTTCGACATCATGGGCAAGGGCCTCGCCAACCCGGTGGGCACCTTCTGGTCGGTCGTCATGCTGCTGGAACACCTTGGCGAGAACGAGGCCGCACAGCGCGTGATGGCCGCCATCGAGGCCGTCACGGCCAACCCGGCCCTGCATACGGGCGACCTGGGCGGCAAGGCGAAGACCGTCGACGTCACCAAGGCCGTGTGCGACTTCCTGGCCGACAACAAGCAGGCCAAGGCCGCCTGACTGTCCGACTCCCCTCTCCTGATTGCGGGAGAGGGGCCGGGGGGTGTGGCCCTTTGACAGCCACCGTAGCGTCTCGAGAGGCTTGCCCTCTCCCCTGACCTTCTCCCGCAGGCGGGAGAGGGAAACCCGACGCCCCCAGAACTTGCGGTCCCAGACACGGCCACCAGAGCCCCGACCGCAGGCGAATCACCTCGAATCAGCAGGAGACAGCCATGATTCAAAGGCTATTGGGCAAGCTGTATGTGCAGGTGTTGCTCGGCGTATCGGCCGGCATTGCGCTCGGCGTGTTCTACCCGGACTTCGGCAGCAGCCTCAAGCCATTCGGCGACGTGTTCATCAAGCTCATCAAGATGGTCTTCGCGCCGATCATCTTCGCCACCGTGGTGCTGGGCATCGCGCGCATGGAGAACATGAAGGAACTGGGCCGCGTCGGCGTGCGCGCCCTGCTCTATTTCGAAGTGCTGTCCACGTTCGCCCTGGCCCTTGGCCTGGTCGTCGTGAACGTGGTGCAACCGGGTGCGGGCATGAACGTCGACCCCGCGCACCTCGACGCCAAGGCCATCGCCGCCTACACCCATGCTGCCGAAAAGCCCCACTCGTTCATCGACTTCCTGATGAACATGGTGCCCACCAGCGTGATCGATGCGCTGGCCCGCAACGACATCCTCCAGATCCTGGTCTTCGCCACGCTGTTCGGCATCGCGCTGTCGCATATCGGGCCGCGTGCCCGGCCCGTGGTCGACTTCCTCGACTCGTTCACGCACGGCATCTTCTCGGTGGTCGGCATGATCATGCGCCTGGCGCCGCTGGCGGCCTTCGGGGCCATGGCCTTCACGGTTGGCAAGTACGGCCTGGGCTCGGTGGTGTCCCTGGGCAAGCTGATGGGCACCATGTACCTCACGTGCCTGTTGTTCGTGGTCATCGTGCTTGGCGGCGTGGCGCGCATGGCGGGCTTCAGCCTCTGGAAATTCCTGCGCTATATCCGCGACGAACTGTTCACGGTGCTTGGCACCAGCTCGTCGGAATCGGTGGTGCCGCAGTTGATGCGCAAGCTCGAGAACGCAGGCGTGTCGAAGCCGGTGGTAGGCCTGGTGGTGCCGTCCGGCCTCACGTTCAACCCCGACGGCCAGTGCATCTACTACACGATGGCGGCCATCTTCATCGCCCAGGCCACCAACACCCCGCTGACGCTGACCGACCAGATCGTGGTATTGGGCGTGCTGTTGCTGACCTCGAAGGGATCGGCTGGCGTGACCGGCTCCGGCTTCATCACGCTGGCCGCCACGCTGGCGTCGATGGGCAAGATTCCGGTGGCCGGCATGGTGCTGCTGCTGGGCGTTGACCGCTTCATGTCCGAGGCCCGCGCCATCACCAACACGATCGGCAACGCCGTGGGCACGCTGGCAATTGCGCGCTGGGTTGGCGCCATCGACCAGCAGCGGCTGGAAGCCGCGCTCGACGGCAAGCTGCAGGACGACCCCGAAGTGCTGGCCGATCCGGCCCCGGTTTCCGCGCCGGCCCCATCGATCGGCACGCACCTGACCCGCGCCGCCGATGCCCACGCCAGCCTGATGCACTGACAGGACGACATCGCCATGGAAACCTCACAGGCCCGTGCGCTGCTGCGCCGCATGTTCGATGCCGCCATCGCCGCCGCGCAACCGTCGCTCACGCTGGCCCGCTATCTGCCGGAACCGCCGCAATCGCCCAGGGGCCGCACCATCGTGATCGGTGCCGGCAAGGCATCCGCCGCAATGGCCCAGGCCTTCGAGGCCGCCTGGCCCGGGCCGCTCGAAGGGCTGGTGGTCACGCGCTACGGCTACGCGGTGCCGTGCCAGCGCATCGAGATTGTCGAAGCGGCGCATCCGGTGCCCGACACCGCCGGGCACGAGGCTGCACGCCGCATGCTGGAACTGGTCTCGGGGCTGACCGAAGATGACCTCGTGGTCAGCCTGATCTCGGGCGGCGGATCATCGCTGTTGCCGCTGCCGCTGGCCGGCGTGTCGCTCGAAGACAAGCAGGCCATCAATCGCGCGCTGCTGAAGTCCGGCGCCACCATCACCGAGATGAACTGCGTGCGCCGGCATCTGTCGGCCATCAAGGGCGGCCGCCTGGCGGCGGCATGCCATCCGGCGCGCATCTGCAACCTGCTGCTGTCCGATGTGCCGGGCGACGACCCGATCGACATTGCGTCGGGACCGACGGTGGCCGATCCCACCACGCGGCACGATGCGCTGGATATCATCCGCCGCTATGGCCTGGATGTGCCGGCACATGTCCTGCGCGTACTGGATTCCGAAGCCGCCGAAGCCATCAAACCCGGCGACCCCCGCCTGCCGCGCATCGACACCACGCTGATCGCCACGCCGCGCATGGCGCTGGAAGCCGCCGCGGCGGTGGCGCGCGAAGCCGGGCTTGCCGTGCATCTGCTTGGCGACGCCATCGAAGGCGAGGCGCGCGACGTGGGCCTGGTGCTTGGCGGCATCGCCCTGGAGGCAGCCGACCACCGGCTGTTTTCCACGCCCTGCGTGCTGCTGTCCGGCGGCGAAACCACGGTCACCGTACGCGGCAACGGGCGCGGCGGCCGCAATGTCGAATTCCTGCTGGCCCTTGCCATGACGCTGCGCGGCCACGCCGGCATCCATGCGCTGGCCGGCGACACCGATGGCGTCGACGGCCAGGAAGAGATTGCCGGCGCCGTCATCAGCCCCGACACGCTGCGGCGCGCATGGGCCCTTGGCATCCGGCCGCAGGACGCGCTCGCCAATAACGACGGGCACGGTTTCTTCGCAGCACTGGGCGACGCCGTCATCACCGGCCCCACCCTCACCAACGTCAACGATTTCCGCGCGATCCTGATCGCGCCCTGATGGAGCAACTCATGAGACGCCTTCGCAACGCGAAGATCGTGGCCACGCTGGGTCCCGCCAGCACGTCGCCCGAGATCATCGACGCCCTGTTCGAAGCCGGCGCCGATGTCTTCCGCCTGAACTTCAGCCACGGCAGCCACGACGACCACCAGCAGCGGCTGGACACGATCCGCGCCATCGAACAGCAGCGAGGCCGCCCCATTGGCGTGCTGCTTGACCTTCAGGGCCCCAAGCTGCGCATCGGCACGTTTGCCGACGGCCCCGTCCAGCTGGCGGCACAGGCATCGTTCCGGCTTGACCTGGACCGCGACACGCCGGGATCGGCCACCCGCGTCAGCCTGCCGCACCCCGAGATTTTCGCGGCCCTGCGCGAAGGTGCGGAACTGCTGCTCGACGATGGCAAGATCCGCCTGCGCGTGGATCGGTGCGGCGCCGAGTTTGCGGAGACCACGGTCATCAACGGCGGCCCGCTGTCCGACCGCAAGGGGGTCAATGTGCCCGGCGTGGTGCTGCCGCTATCGGCAATGACCGAGAAGGATCGCCGCGATCTCGATTTTGGACTGACCCTCGGCGTGGACTGGATTGCGCTGTCGTTCGTGCAGCGCGCCGAGGACATCCAGGAGATCAAGGCTATCGTGCAGGGCCGCGCCGGCATCGTCGCCAAGCTTGAGAAACCCGCCGCCATCCAGAGCCTGGACGCCATCGTTGCCGAGGCCGATGCCGTGATGGTGGCGCGCGGCGACCTGGGCGTGGAGATGCCCGCCGAACAGGTGCCGTCGCTGCAGAAGCAGATCGTGCGCGCCTGCCGCAAGGCCGGCAAGCCGGTGATCGTCGCCACGCAGATGCTGGAATCGATGATCGCCGCGCCGGTGCCGACGCGCGCCGAGGCCTCGGACGTTGCCACGGCCGTCTACGACGGCGCCGACGCCGTGATGCTTTCCGCCGAATCGGCATCGGGCCGCTATCCGGTGGAGGCCGTGAAGATGATGGACAGCATCATCACGCGCACCGAGTCCGACCCGCTCTATCACGATGCCATCCAGGCATCGCACACGCCACCGCGCGCCGAAGCGGCCGACGCCATCGGTTACGCGGTGCGCCATGTGGCCGGGCTGCTCAAGGTGCCGGCCACGGTGGCCTACACAAGTTCGGGCTATTCCGCGCTGCGCATGGCGCGCGAGCGGCCCGAGGTGCCGATCCTCGGCATGACCCCGCGCGTGGCAACCGCGCGCCGGCTGGCGCTGGCCTGGGGTGTTCATGCCGTGCTGTGCCATGAGGTGGTCGACGTGCTGGAGATGACCGAGCTGGCCAGCCGCACCGTGCTCAAGGAGCGCTTTGGCGAGCGCGGCCAGTCCATCGTGATCTCCGCCGGCCTGCCGTTCACGGTCGCCGGCACCACCAATCTGCTGCGCATCGCGCAGGTGCAGTAACGGCAACCAGGCAACGAGGCCAATCCCATGTCAGTGATACAGGAAGTGCGCGGCTACGAGGTGCTCGATTCGCGCGGCAATCCCACCGTGGCGGCGCAGGTGCTGCTGGCCGATGGCAGCGAAGGGTTCGCGGCTGCGCCATCGGGCGCCTCCACCGGCTCGCGCGAGGCCATCGAGCTGCGCGATGGCGATCCCCATCGCTACGCCGGCAAGGGCGTGCGCCGCGCCGTGGGCCATATCAATGTCGATATCGCCCGCACGCTGGCCGGCATGCCCGCCGCCGACCAGGCCGAGATCGACCAGTGCCTGATCCGGCTCGATGGCACCGCCGACAAATCGCGTCTGGGCGCCAACGCGCTGCTGGCCGTGTCGCTTGCCACGGCGCGCGCGGCGGCCGCATCGGCGGGCGTGCCGCTGTACCGGGCCATCGGCACGGGTAACCAGGACCTGCGCCTGCCCATGCCGATGATGAACATCATCAATGGCGGCGCGCATGCCGACAACAGCGTGGACATGCAGGAATTCATGATCCTGCCCGTGGGCGCGCCGTCGTTCTCGGAGGCCGTGCGCTGGGGCGCCGAGGTGTTCCACACGCTCAAGTCGCTGCTCAGGCAGCGCGGGTACTCCACGGCCGTAGGCGACGAAGGCGGCTTTGCGCCGGACCTGAAGTCGAACGAGCAGGCGCTCGAAGTCATCATGCAGGCCATCGACGCTGCCGGCTTCTACGCCGGGCGCGATATTGCGCTGGGCCTGGACGTGGCAAGTTCGGAGTTCTACCGCGACGGCAGCTACGTGCTGCAGTCGGAAAATCGCCGTTACGACGCGGCCGGCTTTGTCGACCTGCTGGCCGGCTGGGTCTCGCAGTATCCGATCGTCACCATCGAGGACGGCATGGCCGAAGGCGACTGGGCAGGCTGGAAGCTGCTGACCGGGCGCCTGGGCAAGCAGGTGCAACTGGTGGGCGACGACCTCTTCGTCACGAACACGGCGATCCTCAAGGAAGGCATCGACTGCGGCGTCGCCAACGCGATCCTGATCAAGCCGAACCAGATCGGCACGCTGACCGAAACGCTGGCCGCCATCGACATGGCCCACCGCGCCGGCTATGCGTCGGTGGTCTCGCATCGCTCGGGCGAGACCGAAGACACCACCATTGCCGATCTCAGCGTCTGCACTGCCGCCACGCAGATCAAGACCGGCTCGCTGTCGCGCTCGGACCGCGTGGCGAAGTACAACCGGTTGCTCTACATCGAGGCCGAACTCGGCTGCGCGGCCACCTTCGCAGGCCGCCAGGCGCTCTCCGTATCGACCTGATCCCTGCATTACGCGCACGACGCGCTTTACCCGCATTTTCGCGGCCACTACAAGAAGAGGAGACAACCATGCGTAATTTCACCCCCCGGACAATGCGCCGGGTTCTGGGCCTGTCGCTGTGCGCCATCGGCCTTGGCGGCGCGTCGCTTGCCATGGCGCAGGAATGGCCCGCCAAGCCGATCAGCCTGGTGGTGCCGTTCCCGTCCGGCGGCACCACCGACATCCTGGCCCGCGCGCTGGGCGACCAGTTGTCGAAAAATCTCGGCCAGCCGGTGATCGTCGAGAACCGGCCCGGTGCGGGTGCCACCGTGGGTGCCGACTATGTGGCGAAGGCCAGGCCGGACGGTTATACGCTGCTGATGGGTGCCGTGCATCACACGATTGCCACCTCGGTCTATCGCAAGCTGCCGTACAGCTTCCAGAAGGACCTGGCGCCGGTGTCGACGCTTGCCATGGTGCCAAACGTGCTGGTCATCAACAGCGCGAAGACGCCGGCGAAGAACGTGGCCGAGCTGGTGTCGCTGGCGAAAAAGGCTTCGCCCGAACTGTCGTACGGCTCGAACGGCAACGGCACCGCGCAGCACCTGATCGGCACGCAGTTCCAGGCCGCCACCGGCACGCAATTGCTGCATGTGCCGTACAAGGGCAGTGGCCCGCTGACCACCGACCTGCTGGGCGGACAGGTCACGATGTCGTTCGATACCCTGACGACGGTGCTGCCGCATATCAAGGCCGGCAAGCTCAAGGCGCTGGCAGTGACCACCGCCAAGCGGTCCAGCGTGTTGCCCGACGTGCCCACGCTGGAAGAAGCCGGTCTCAAGGGTTTCGATATCGGCACCTGGTTCGGCGTGCTGGCGCCGGCGGCAACGGCCAAGCCCATCGTCACGCGGCTCAACGCCGAAATCGTGAAGATCGTGAATTCGCCGGACTTCCAGCAACGCATGGCCGCAGCCGGGGCAGAGCCGATGCCGAGCGCGCCTGACGCCTTTGCGAAGCGCATCAACGACGAGACATCGAAGTTCGCCGTGCTGGTCAAGAAAGGCAAGGTGACGATCGAGTAACCGGGAACGCGCCGGGCAGGCGGCGCGTACGCAGCAACCCGAAGCGGGTTTTCCCGCACTGTCCCGTCAAGCAAAACGGATGTCCCGATAAGTCAAACCGCGAGCTGTCATTCCCCGATACTTCGCTGGGTCGCGGCCATTCCGCGGCAAGCCAGCCGACCCCCGGCATTGTGCGGGGCGCGGTTGAGAATATCAGGAGACGGTTCATGTCGGGACTTCGTATTTCACGTCCTCAAATTTTTGCCGGCGCCCCGAGCGCCCGGGCTTCACGCTACTACCCGTGGCTGGTCTTTGCGCTGAGCTTTGGCCTGCTGCTGTCCGACTATATGTCGCGGCAGGTACTCAACGCGTTGTTTCCGCTGCTCAAGGCGGAATGGGCGCTCAGCGACGCCAATCTTGGCGCGCTGGGCGGTGTGGTGGCATTGATGGTGGGCGTGCTCACCCTGCCGCTTTCGATCCTGGCTGACCGCTGGGGCCGCGTACGCAGCCTGACCCTCATGGCCGCGCTCTGGAGCCTGGCGACGCTGGGCTGCGCCATCGCCAATTCGTTTGGCGAGATGTTCGTCGCACGACTCTTCGTGGGCATCGGCGAGGCCGCCTACGGCAGCGTCGGCATCGCGCTGGTGCTGTCGGTCTTTCCGCGCCATCTGCGCGCCAGCCTCAGTGCAGCTTTCATCGCCGGCGGTGCGTTTGGCTCGGTGCTTGGCATGGCGCTGGGCGGCGTGATCTCGGCGCACTTCGGCTGGCGTGTGGCGTTTGTCAGCATGGCCCTGTTTGGCCTGGTGATGGTTGGCTTCTACCGCCTGCTGGTCACCGAAGAGCGCCTGAAGGTCCAGCGCGACGCGCTCAATGATCAGCCGGTTGAGGAACCGCGCCTGGGACCGATGCCGCTGCGTGCACTGTGCAGCGCGCTGGTGGCCTCGCGATCGATCATCTGCGCCTACGTCGGCAGCGCCCTGCAGCTGTTCGTGATGGGTTCGCTGCTGGCGTGGATGCCCAGCTTCCTGGGCCGCTACTACGGCCTGGCCACTGCGCAAGCCGGCCTTGGCGCCGCGGGCTTCGTTCTGGTGGGCGGTGCCGGCATGATCGTGTGCGGCGCGCTGACCGATCGCGTGGCCCGCCACGCTCCGGCGCGCAAATGGCTGATGGCCGTCACGTACAGCGTGCTCTGCTTTGCGCTGCTTGGCACCGCGTTCCACCTGCAGGCAGGCACCGCGCAACTGGCACTGATCGCCGGCGGCATGATGCTGGCGGGCGGCAGCGCCGGCCCGGCCAGCGCGGCCGTCGCCAACCTGACCGACCCCCGCATCCACGCCAGCGCGTTCGCCACCCTGACGCTGGTGAACAACCTGCTTGGCCTGGCGCCGGGTCCGTTCTTCACCGGCCTGATGGCCGACCACATCGGCCTGGCGGGCGCCCTGCAGTGGATGCCTGTCGCCGGCCTGATTGCCGCGATCTGCTTCCTGATCGGCCGCCGCACCTATACCGCCGATCTGGACCGCCTGGCACAAACCCGCTCGGCTGCCTGATCGCGCCCTCAAATACACAAGCGATACAACGATGTTTTTGTCCCCCGATATCACCGTACTGCTGGTGCCCGGGCTGCGTGACCACGTAGCCGACCACTGGCAGACCCTGCTGCAGGCCGAACTGGAGGCCCAGGGCCAGAAAGTGGCGTCGGTGCAGCCGCTGGAACACGACAAGCTCAGCTGCGCCGCACGCATGGTTGCCCTCGACGAGGCCATCGCCGCCATCGACGGACCCGTCGTGCTGGGCGCGCACAGCGCCGGTGTGATGATCACCGTGCACTGGGCCCGGCACATGCACCGCCGCGTGCAGGCCGGCAAGATCCTCGGCGCGCTGCTGGCGACGCCAGCCGACCTGGAAACGCCGATGCCGCAGGGCTATCCGGATGTTGCCACGCTCGACCAGCACGGCTGGTTGCCGATGCCGCGCCAGGCACTGCCATTCCCGACGTTGCTGGCGGCCAGCCGCAACGATCCGCTGGCCTCGTTCGAACGTGCCGCCGTGATGGCGCAGGACTGGGGCAGCGAGCTGGTCGATCTCGGGCAGGTAGGCCATCTGAATCCGGCCGCCGGATTCGGCCCCTGGCCCGCAGCCATGTCGCTGCTGGCACGGCTGGCGCACTGACCGGCTGACCGGCGGCCTTGCCGCCAAAACAATATTTCGCAGCACCGTAGCACCCCATTCCGACGGGAACCCCCACTACACAAGACGTAATAAGGAGACTGTTTCATGAAGCTCAAGGGCATGGCCGCGGCCGCATTGTTCGCCTGTACCGGCAGCGCATTCGCGCAATCCACCGTCACGCTGTATGGCGTGATCGACGCCAGCGTGGAATACGCGAACCACGTCGCACCGTACTCCGCGGCAGGCTTTACCCCGAATCCGGGCGCCGGCGACACCGTATATCGCATGAACTCGGGCGGCCTGTCCGGTTCGCGCTGGGGTCTGCGCGGTACGGAAGACCTGGGCAATGGCCTGAAGAGCCTGTTCGTGCTGGAAAGCGGTTTCAGCGTCGACAACGGCACGATGCAGCAGAGCAACCGCCTGTTCGGTCGTCAGGCATTTGTCGGCCTGCAGCACCGGACGTTCGGCCAGATCACGCTGGGCCGCCAGTACACGTCGCTGTTCGCGGCGATGGCCAACTTCATGCCGACCGCCTACGCCACCCAGTACGAGCCGGCAGCCCTGATGGCAGGCAACAACTTCCGCGAGGACAACGTGCTGGCCTACAACGGCACGTTCGGCCCGCTGACGACCATGGCGCACTTCTCGTTCGGCGCCGGCGTGCCCAACCTGCCGGCCGGCACGATCGCCTTTGGCGGCAACGGCGAGGTGCCGGGTGCCTTCCGCCGCGACAACGCCTTCGGCGCGGCCGCGGTGTACTCGGCCGGCCCGTTCGGCGCGGCCATCGCCTATGACCAGTGGAATCCGTCGATCAACAACGTCGCCGGCGTCTACCAGGGCAACACCGCCACGCTGAAGAAGGCGTCGGTTGCGGCCAGCTACACGATCGGTGCGGTAGCCAAGATCATGGGCGGCTACCGCTGGGGCAAGGCCGAGAACAACGGCACGAACGCCCAGATCCAGCGTGACGACTACTACTGGATCGGTGTGAACTATCAGGTTACGCCGGCCATCGGTCTGACGCTGGAGTACGACTACGACGATCTCAAGCGCGACTACTTCAACCGCACCAATGCGCCGAATCCGTGGCAGGTTGCCTTTGTGGCGAACTATGCGTTCTCGAAGCGCACGGACCTGTACCTGAGCACGGCCTACGCCAAGCATGCCGGCCTGACGCTCGATGGCGCCAGCACGAACCAGCTGGCATCGACCGGCGCCACGGGCAACAGCTACATCCTGGGCAACGGCCAGAGCAGCATGGTCGGGGTCAGCCTCGGCATCCGCCACAAGTTCTGATCATGTAGGGATCGGCGCGTCCGGGCGGTCAAACGTGAACCCGTCGTCCGGCCGCGTCGAGCTTCGTTTGACCACCCCGGCGTTGGCGCCGGGGTGGTCTTTTTTTTAGGCCGCCGGGGCGCCGTCCGCCTGTTCATGGCGCGCCCGCCACTTCGACACGCTGCAGCCGTACTGCGCGCCGAACCAGCGCGAAAACGCGCTCAGCGACGAGAAGCCCAGCAGCGTGGCCACCTCCGACAGCGGCCGTGCACGGTTCTCTATATAGCGAGTCACCAGGCTGGCCCGTGCTTCGTTGAGCACGTCCGAATAGGTGACGCCGTCCTGCGCCAGCCAGCGATGCACGGTGCGCCGGTCCACCCCCAGCTGCTGGGCCACCCGATCGACCGAGCACATGCCGCTGGGCAGCAGCGCGTGCACGAGCTTGCGCACCTTGTCGGTCATGCTGGTGTTCGACTGCGCCAGCAGCGTGCCCAGGTAGAGCTTGACCTGCTGCGCCATGACGGGGTCGTAGGACGGCAAAGGCGCTTCCAGGTCCTTCGCCACGCAGACAATGCCGTCGAAGTCCTGCCCATAAAGCGCCGGCATGCCAAACACGCGCATGCAGGCGGCCTGGCTCTGGGGCGCGGCGTGCGTAAAGCAGATGCTGCGCGGGCGCCAGGCCGGCCCCAGGAACAGCGTCAGCATGCGGAACATCACGCCAGCCGCCAGCTCGGTAGCTTGGCGCAGGCTGCCCGGCGCATTGCTGAGCAGTTGCAGACGGATCAGCACCACATCGTCAACGTCTTCCACGCGCATGACCAGCGCCTCGTTCTGCAGGCCCATGTAACGGACCATCGACTCCAGCGCGCGGCGCAGCGTGGGTTCCTCGCGCACCACGAAGGCCAGCGGACCCAGGTTCGCGAATGGGCGCAGTTCGGCCATGCGCAAGCCGAAATCGTCGACCTGTGCGGCGCTGGCCGAAGCCTCCAGCAGCTTGCCCACCAGCGCGGCAGGGATGCGGATGTCGGGATCCAGCAACGCATTGCGGCTGATACGTGCGGCACGCAGCATCTGGTGTGGATCGAGCCCGACGGCTCGTGCCACATCCACGTAGTTGGTAAGGCTCGCACTGCGCAGAAAGTAGGACATCGCGTTTTCCCTGACTGTCCCCAAATGTAAATCGAGCGTCCCCGATCGTCAAATTGCAGCGCGCCATTCGCCGATACTTCGATCACCGCAGCACGCACTCTACATAGGAGACAAAGATGCAATTCCTCGACGATTCCCTGCACCCCGAAAACATGGACAAGGTGGTGATCACCGTGGCCCCGTACGGCCCCGAGTGGATGCCCGAAGATTTCCCGGAAGACATTCCGGTCACCATGGAAGAACAGATCCAGAAGGCGGTTGACTGCTACAACGCCGGCGCCACCGTGCTGCACCTGCACGTGCGCGAACTGGACGGCAAGGGCTCGAAGCGGTTGTCCAAGTTCAACGAACTGATCGCCGGCGTGCGCGCCGCAGTGCCCGACATGATCATCCAGGTGGGCGGCTCGATCTCGTTCGCACCGGAAGACGAAGGCCAGGCCGCCGTGTGGCTGTCCGACGATACGCGCCACATGCTGGCCGATCTGACCCCGGCTCCCGACCAGGTCACCGTGGCGATCAACACCACGCAGATGAACATCATGGAACTGCTGTACCCCGAGTACCTGGCCGGCACGTCGCTGTCGAACCCGGCGTACATCGAGGCGTACCGCGAGATGACCGTGCCGGCCGGCCCGGGCTGGGTGGAAGAACACCTGCGCCGTCTGTCGAACGCCGGCATCCAGCCGCACTTCCAGCTGACCGGCATCCACGCGCTGGAAACGCTCGAACGCATGGTGCGCGCCGGCGCCTACAAGGGTCCGCTGAACCTGACCTGGATCGGTATCGGCGGCGGCTTCGACGGCCCGAACCCGTTCAACTTCTTCAACTTCATCCACCGCGCGCCGGACGGCTGCACGCTGACCGCCGAATCGCTGCTCAAGAACGTGCTGCCGTTCAACATGATGGCGATGGCGATGGGCCTGCATCCGCGCTGCGGCATCGAGGACACCATCATCGACCAGCACGGCAACCGCATGACGTCGGTGCAGCAGATCGAGCAGTGCGTGCGCGTGGCGCACGAACTGGGCCGCGAGATTGCCACGGGCAAGGAAGCGCGCGAGATCTATCGCATCGGCACGTGGTACGACAGCGTGGACGAAACGCTGGCTGCCCACGGCATGCTGCCGAACCGCCAGTCGGGCCAGAAGAACCTGCCGCTGCGCCGCGCAGCCTGATTCATTACCTCACCCAGCGACCCCGTCATGTCACAGCCCACGGATACCCGGCCCGCCAACCCCTGCATCAACATCTGCCGCATGGACAGTGCGCGCAGGTACTGCCAGGGATGCGGCCGGACCTCGACCGAAATCGGCCTGTGGGACGGCATGACCGACGCGCAGCGCGCCTTCATCATCGAGGCGCTGCCTGCGCGGCGCGGTCGACCGGCGGCAGGCCGTTCCTGACCGCCCCAGCATTCCGGTGACGCGCCGCACAGCGTATGCGGCGCGCGCCATACGTTTCACCGGGTCTGCCAATTTCAACGCGACGACACTTTCCTCTACAGCCCAATGCGGGCAGGTCCGGCTTTCTATACCCACAAGACCTATCATGGAGACAACATGCCGAACCAACCTGCCCCCCTTCGCATGCGCCGCGCCATCCTTGCGGCCATCATGACGCTGGCGATGCCGGCCGCCATGGCCTGGACCAGCAAGCCCGTGCGCGTGCTGGTGCCCGCGCCAGCCGGCGGCACCATGGATGTCATGGCACGCGTGCTGGCCGAACAGCTGGCCGCCGACCTGGGCCAATCCGTGGTGGTCGACAACAAGCCGGGCGGCGGCGGTGCCATCGCCATCAACACGATGCTGGCCGCACCGGCCGATGGCCAGACCATCATGGTGACGGCCACCAACGTGCTGACCGAAGTGCCCCAGGTGCAGAAGACGCCGTACGACACCATGAAGGACGTCCGTCCGCTGGCGGCGGTGGGACGTTCGCGCATGGTACTGGTCGGCGCACCGAACCTGCCGGCCAAGGATCTCAAGAGCCTGATCGCGTATGCCAGGGCCAACCCGGGCAAGCTCAGCTTTGCGTCGTACAGCGCCGGCACGGCATCGCACTATGCGGGCGCCATCCTGAACCAGGAAGCGGGCATGGATCTGCAGCACGTGCCGTTCGCAGGCTCCGGGCCCGCGCTGGCGCAGGTGATGGGCGGCCAGATCCCGCTGATGTATGACGGCATGGTGACCTCGCTGCCGATGATCCGCGCCGGCAAGCTCCAGCCCTATGCCGTGGCGTCCCGGACCCGCTCGCCGCTGCTGCCGCAGGTGCCGACGTTTGCCGAGCAGGGCTACCCCGATATCGACTTCAGCAACTGGGTGGGTGTCATCGCATCGGCGCAGATGCCGGCCGACATGGCCCAGAAGATCCAGAGCGCGGTGTACAAGGCCGCCGCCAACCCGAAGGTGCGCGAGCGCCTGGAGGCGCTTGGCTACGAGCCGATGCCGGCCCAGTCGCTGCAGGACCTGAACCAGTCGCTGCATGCGGAATACGACCGCAACGCCGGCATCGTCAAGACGTTCAACATCAAGCCCTGATTCCGTAGCGCATCTTCCCCCAACCGCAGGCCGTTATTGCAACGGCCTTTCTCTTGCCCTATAGTTAGCTGCATGGCTAACTATCAAGTCTCGGTGAGCGACGTGTTCCACGCGCTTGCCGATCCCACCCGCTGCGCAATCGTCTGCGCGCTGGTCAGCGGTGCGCAGACGGTGTCGTCACTGGCGGCGCCGTTCGACATGGCACTGCCGTCGTTCATGAAACACGTGACGGTGCTGGAACGCAGCGGCCTGATCCGCACCAGCAAGGCCGGGCGCACGCGTACCTGCGAACTGGTGCCGGAAACGCTCTCGCAAGCCGAGCAGTGGCTGGCCGAACAGCGCGCCGTATGGGAAGCCAGATCCGACCGCATGGTCGATTTCGTCGAGCGACTTCATCAAGAGGAGCAAGCCCATGCAGGAAAACGCCGCTGAATCCCGCGATCTCGTGATTTCCCGCGTGCTGCGCGCGCCGCGTTCGGCGCTCTGGCGCGCCTGGTCAGACCCGGCCCTGCTCAAGGAGTGGTGGTGCCCCAGGCCGTGGACCACCGAAGTCCGCGCCTTCGACCTGCGGCCGGGCGGCAACTTCCACACCTTCATGCAGGGGCCCGACGGTGGCACCAGCGACAATCCCGGCTGCTTTCTCGACGTCGTGCCGCAGTCGCGGCTGGTGTTCACGTCGATGCTGACCGGTGGCTGGCGACCGCACAAGCCCTGGCTCGGCTTCACCGCCATCATCACGATGGAGGACGAAGCCGCCGGCAGCCGTTATATCGCGCGTGTCATGCATCCCGACGAAGCCACGCGCGACCAGCACGAGCAGATGGGCTTTTTCGAGGGCTGGGATACCGTCATCACCCAGCTCGACGACTTCGCCACGACGCTGCGCTGAGGCCCCGGCGGCCCGACGGCACGTTCAGGGCGGCAGCAGTGCCGTCCGCGCCGCGGCCAGCACTTCGCTGGTCAAGCCTTCCAGCAGACCCGATGCCGCGCGTGCGTGCTGCCAGTGCAGGGGCACGTCCAGCGGCGTGTCGGGCACCAGCGCCACCAGCGTACCGGCCTGCAGATAGCCATCGATCATCGCCTGCGGGTGCATGCCCCAGCCCATGCCGGCCAGTGCCGCCGTGACAAAGGCGTACGACGACGGCAGCGTGTGCCGGGGCAGTTGCACCTGCCGGTGGCATAGCCGGCTTACCCAGCGTGCCTGCAGTTCGTCCTTGGCGTTGAACACCAGGCTCGGCGCCTGGGCCAGGCTGCCGGCACCCACACCAGCCGAAAAATGGCGCGCCACGAATGCGGGGCTGGCCGCCGCCACGTACCGCATGGCCCCCAGCGGGCGGCTGTTGCATCCCGCGGCCGGGCGGGCCGTGGCCGTCACCGCAGCCAGCACGGCGCCGCTGCGCAGCCATTCGGTCGTGTGGTCCTGGTCGTCGACCGCCACTTCCATCAGCACCGGATGCCGCGCCGCGAAGGCGGCGATCGGCTGCGCCAGCCACGTCGCCAGACTGTCGGCGTTCACTGCCACCGGCAGCGGCACGCGGGCCTCGCCCTGCGGCGCCAGTGCGGGCAGGGCCCCCTGCAACTCCTGTTCGAGCAAGCGCACGTGATCGACATGCTGGCACAGCCGGCGGCCGGTCTCGGTGGCGCGGCACGGAGTCTCGCGCACCACCAGCGCACAGCCCACGCGTTCTTCGAGCATCCGGACACGCTGCGAAATGGCCGATGGGGTGACATGCAGCGCACGGGCGGCCCGCTCGAAACTGCCTTCGCGTACAACGGCGGCCAGGGCGGAAAGCGCGGCGTAGTCGAGCATGATTAAGTCTGGCTAATGTAGATGAAGATTGTTTAGTTTGGCTTCACCCCCAGCCAATGGCAAGCTTGCGGCCATGAATTCGATCGACTTGCTGACACCCGCCGCGCCCGGCTTCGCTGTGCTGCTGCAGGGCCTGGCCCTGAGCCTGGGCCTGATCGTCGCCATTGGCGCCCAGAACGCGTTTGTGCTGCGCCAGGGCCTGCGCCGCGAACACGTGGGCAGTGTGGTGTTGCTATGCGCGCTGGCCGATGCACTGCTGATCGCGGCCGGGGTCATGGGCATGGCCCGCGCGCTGGGCGAACGCCCGGCGCTGGCCGCCGCGCTGGCGCTGGCTGGCGCGGTATTCCTGGCCTGCTACGGATGGCGGGCGTGGCGCCGCGCCCACGGTCAGCATGCGTTGCAGGCGGCCGAAGGGCGGGCCAACGCAACCCGTGGCGCCGTGCTGGCTCAGGCCCTGGCCTTCACATTGCTCAATCCCCATGTCTACCTGGACACCGTGCTGCTGGTGGGCAGTATCGGCGCGCAACAGCCTGCGGCAATGCGCGGCTGGTTCGTGGCCGGTGCCAGCGTCGGCAGCCTGGCCTGGTTCGGCGCGCTGGGATTCGGCGCACGATGGCTCGCACCGTGGTTTGCCAATCCGCGCGCCTGGCAGGTGCTGGACCGGCTGGTTGGCGTGACCATGCTGGTGCTTTCAGTGCTGCTGGTGCGGCACGCCATTGACGGATTCCGGGGTCTGGCCTGGCTGTAGGCGCGCCACCGCCCCGCGCCACCGCCCGCACGACTGCCCGTGTCAACGCAAAAAGGCCGCCCTCCGAGCCGGGGAGGGGCGGCCATCAATTTTCCCTTTCGCCTCAGGCTGCCTTCTTCTCTCGCAGCAGCTTCTTGTCAATCTTGCCCACGCTCGTCTTCGGAATCGCCGCGACGAACGCGATGCGGTCGCTCTCCGGCACCGCGAACTTGCTCAGACGCTGAGCCTCGACGTGGCCGAGCAGCACCGCACGGATGTGCTGGGCATCGACATCGATGCCGGCCTTGCGCACCACGTAGGCCATCGGACGCTCGCCCCAGCGTGCGTCGGGCACGCCCACCACCGCGCATTCCTGCACGCCGTGCACCTGGGTGACCAGGTTCTCGATCTCGATCGACGACACCCATTCGCCGCCGGTCTTGATCACGTCCTTGAGCCGGTCCACGATCTGCACGAAACCGTCCTCGCCCATCACCGCCACGTCCTGCGTATGCAGGTAGCCGTCGGCCCACAGGTCCTCCGAAGCGGACGGCTTGCGGAAATACGCCTTGGTCAGGTACGGCGCGCGCAGCACGATCTCGCCCTGCGCCTTGCCGTCGTGCGGCACTTCGCGCATATCGGGGCCGACGATGCGGAAGTCGGCCAGCGGCACGGGACGGCCCGTGGCACAGCGCATGCGCACTTCCTCCTCGCGGGTCAGTGGCACATGACCCGGCGGCAACTGGGCCAGCGCCACGATGGGGCCCGTTTCCGACATGCCGTAGCCGGCAAAGATGTCGATGCCGCGCGCCAGCGCCGCCTCGCACAGCACCGGGGGCAACGCCGAGCCGCCGATGATCATCTTCCAGCCCCACAGGTTGCACTCGCCTTCGTCCGCCGCCTGCAACAGCATCTGCAGGATGGTCGGCACGCAGTGCGAGAACGTGACCTTCTCGGACTTGCGCAGCTGCAGCAACGCAGCCGGCACGTAACGGCCCGGCAGCACGGTGCGCAGCCCCAGCATGATCGCCACGAACGGCATGCCCCAGGCCATCACGTGGAACATCGGCGTGATCGGCATGTACACGTCTTCGCGGTGCATGCGCTGGCCTTCGCGCGGCGAGCACAGGCTGGTGGCCGTGGTCAGCGTGTGCAGCACGATATCGCGATGGCTGTAGCACACACCCTTGGGATCGCCCGTGGTGCCCGTGGTGTAGAACGTGGTGGCCTTGGTCCGCTCGTCGAAGTCCGGAAAATCGAACTCGGCCGATGCGGCGGCCAGCAGGGCCTCGTATTCGCCGTCGAACGGCACGGAACCGGCAGGCACATCCTGGCCGTCGGCCATCAGCACGAAGCGCGGCTGGCGCACCAGGCTGTCGCGGATCTGCTCCAGCACCGGCAGGAAGTCGGGATGTACCAGCACCACGTCGGCGCCCGCGTCGTTGAGCGTATAGAGGATCTGCTGCGGCGACAGGCGCACGTTCACCGTGAACAGCGTGGCGCCCATCATCGGCACGCCGAAGTAACACTCCAGGTAGCGGTGGCTATCCCAGTCCATCACGGCCACGGTGCTGCCGTGGCGCACGCCCAGCGCCCCCAGCGCGTTGGCAAGCTGGCCCAGCCGCCGCTGGAAATCGCGATACGTGTAGCGCATTTCACCGCGATAGCTGATCTCCTGATCGCCATGCAGGGTCATTGCATTGGTCAGCAGCTGCTTGACCAGCAGCGGGTAGGCGTATGCCGAGGGGGTGGTGACGACGAGGTTGTCCTTCATGCCTGCTCTGTCCTTTCCTTCATGTCCTGCGGGTTCAGCTTGATCCGCACGCGGCTCAGTACGGCACGCTGCCGATGATGCCGGCGCGCTCCATCTTGCGGTGGCACGGCGCGTAGTCCATCACCGCGTAGTGCTGGGTCGCCGTGTTGTCCCAGATCGCCACGCTATTCGGTTCCCAGCGCCAACGCACCTGGAACTCGGGGATATATGCCTGCGACACCAGGAAGCGCAGCAGGTCGGCCGCGCCCGGGTTGGCGTCCTGGCCGTAGCGCACGCGCGCCGGGGTGTGGAAGTTGGTGAAGTGCGTGGTGAAGCCGTTCACGTACAGCACCTTCTCGCCGGTGTCGGGATGCGTGCGCACTACCGGATGCTCCGCATCGGGAAACTGGGCCTTGAGCGCCAGCCGCTTCTCGATCGGCATGGCGGCCCCGAAACTGGCCTCGATGCTGTGGCGTGCGCGCAGGTCGGCGATCTGTTCCTTGACCGTGTCCGGCAGCCGCTCATAGGCCAGCGCCATGTTGGCCCACATCGTGTCGCCGCCCACTGGCGGGCACTCCACGCAGCGCAGCACGGCGCCGAACTGCGGCGCCTCGCGCCAGGTGGTGTCCGAGTGCCAGCAGTTCTCGTAGCGGTCGTTCGGCTGGTCCGGGCGCTTGTAGATGCGCACCAGGCCCGGATGCTCGGGGTCGCTGCCGGCCACCGGGTGATCTTCCAGTTCGCCGAAGCGGCGCGCGAACGCCACGTGCTCGGCGCGGCTGAACTGCTGGTTGCGCAGGAACAGCACGCGATGCTTCAGCAGTTGCGCACGGATCTCGCCAAACAGGTCGTCGTTGCGCACGGCTTCCGCCAGATCCACGCCCACCAGTTCGGCGCCCAGCGCACAGCTTAGTTGTTGTACTTTCATGTCTGTCTCCTCAGATTCTTCAGATGACGAAGATCGACGAACCGGTGGTCTTGCGCGACTCCAGGTCGCGATGGGCCTGCACCGCGTCTTCCAGCGCGTAGCGCTGGTTGATCTCGATGCGGATACGGCCCGACCCCACGTGGTCGAACAGCTCACCGGCAAGCTCTGCCTTCTCGGCCGGATCGGCGATATAGTCGGCCAGCGCCGGACGCGTCACGTAGACCGAGCCCTTCATCGCCAGCAGCACCGGATCGAACGGCGGGATCGGACCCGACGCCGTGCCCACGCACACCAGCAACCCGCGACGCTTGAGCGAATCGAGCGATGCCATGAAGGTGTTCTTGCCCACGCTGTCGAACACCACGTTGGCGCCCACGCCGTCGGTCAGTTCGCGCACGCGCGCCGCCACGTCTTCATGGCTGTAGTTGATGATGTGCTGGCAGCCATGGGCGCGTGCAATCTCGCCCTTCTCTTCGGTCGACACCGTGCCGATCACGTTCAGGCCCAGCAGGCGCGCCCACTGCGAGACAATCAGCCCGACACCGCCAGCCGCCGCGTGCAGCAGGATCGTGTCGCCCTTGCGGAACGTGTGGATGCGGCGCATCAGGTAGGCCGACGTCAGGCCGCGCATGGTCATGGCGGCGGCCGTCTCGAAGCCGATGCTTTCCGGCAGGCGGATCAGCGGCGCAGCCGGCACCAGGCGCTCGGTGCTGTAGGCACCCAGCGTGTTCACAAAGCCGGTGTATGTCACGCGGTCGCCCACGGACACGTTGGTCACGCCAGCGCCCACGGCCTGCACCACGCCCGACGCCTCCACGCCCATGCCAGCCGGCAGCGGTACCGGGTAGGTGCCATTGCGGAAGTACGTGTCGGCGTAGTTGAGGCCCACCGCCACGTGGCGGATGCGGACCTGACCCGGACCCGGGTCGCCTACCTCGGCGTCTTCGTAGCGAAGCACCTCGGGTCCGCCGGTTTCATACATACGCACTGCCTTGGCCATGGAATCGTCTCCAGAATTTGGGGGCGGCACGACTTGCGCCGCCATGACGTCAATGTAGGAGTCGCCAGCCCCGGCTGCTTTGCAGCGCAATCCGGACACTTTGCATTTCATGCCACCGCCGCCTATCATCGCGCCAACGACGCGTCATGGCCCCCTGCATGTGACGCGCGCAGAACGACAATCGGGAGACCCGCTTGAAAACCCTGGTACGCGCCGCCGTGATGACCAACTTCTTCGATGTCGCGCGCGGCCTTGGCGCCAATCCGCTGCCGCTGCTGCGCACGGCGCGGCTGAGCCAGGCGCTGCTGGCCGACCCCGAACAGCGCATTCCGGTCCAGGCCTGCGCCACGCTGCTCGAAGCCGCTGCCGAGGCCACCGGCTGCCCCACGTTCGGCCTGCGCATGGCGGAGTCGCGGCAACTGTCCGACTTTGGCCTGATGAGCCTGCTGATCAGCCAGCAGGCCACCTTGCGCGACGCCCTGGAAACCATCATCCGCTACCGGCATCTGGTCAACGAATCGGTAGCCATCCTGCTGGAGGCCTCGGAAAAGGTGGTGGTAATCCGGCAGGAAGTGGTGCTCGAAGCGCCCTCGCGCCAGGCCACGGAACTGGCGCTGGGCGTGGTGTTCCGGCTGTGCCGCGCGCTGCTGGGGCCGCAGTGGCACCCGCAGAGCGTCAATTTCACGCATGCGGCGCCGCCTGACATGCAGGTACATCGGCGCCTGTTCGGCTGCCCGCTGGAATTCGGCAGCGAGTTCAACGGCATCGTCTGCCTGGCCGCGGACCTGGACGCGCCGAATCCGACCGGCAACCCGGCCATGGCGCGCCATGCCGAGCGGGTGGTCGAGACGATGGCGCGCGCGAACGACATGTCGATCGGACGCGAGGTGCGCAATGCCGTCTACCTGATGCTGCCGATGGGACGCGCCACCAGCGAAGCCGTGGCACAGGGGCTGGGCATCAGCCTGCGCACGATGCAGCGCCAGCTCGATGCCTCGGGCGAGACCTTCACGGACATCGTCAACGGCGTGCGGCGCGACCTGGCGCAGCGCTACGTGGCCAATCCCGACTATTCGCTGCTGCGGGTCTCGGAATTGCTGGGCTACGGCTCGGCGGCAGCATTCACGCGCTGGTTTTCGGCACAGTTTGGCGAGGCCCCGATTGCCTGGCGGCGGCGGCACGCGGGCACGCGCTGACAGCCCCGCAACGTCACTCATGCGGCCCTTGCGACACGGCACGGCGGCGTCTAGGCTAAGAGAAGGTCACTGCGCGTCACTAAGCATCATCGCACACCCACTCAACCTGAAAACCGGAGCCCGCATGCCGAATGTCCTGAAGCCGTTGCAGCGCCTGATCGTCGCCACCGGCGCGCTGGTCGTCAGCCTGGGCCTGTTGCCCGCGCACGCGCAGCAGGTGCCCAGTTCCGGCGCCGAGGCCATCTCAGATGCGGTACGCGAGGGCAGCAACCCCTATCGGCCACCTTCGGCGCCCACCGCGAGTCCGGCCGACGCCAAACGCGAACGTTGCGAGGCCCTGTTGCAGGAGCTGAACGGCACCTCGAAGCAACGCGCCTACACGTCGCCCGGCACCGCCACGCAAAGCGCGCAGGGCCGTGCCGTGCCCAAGCTGGAGCGTGACGACTCCCGCAAGCAGCTTGAGGAAACCTACCGCGCCAACTGCACCTGAACACGGCCGGCAGGCGGCGCGTGCCTCATGACGTCCCGGTCTCCCGCAGCCGGGCCATCTGGCTCTTGACCACGTCAAGCACCGCCGCCGTCATCAGCGCCGTGGACAGGCCGAACATCAGGATGCCCAGCGCCGATTCGATAGGCCCGAGCATGCGCCAGCGGGGCGACATCACGATATCGCCGTAGCCCAGCGTGGCGAAGTTCACCGCCGAGTGATACAGCGCCGCCCCAAGTGTGTCGAACTCGCCCAGCGCCATGAACAGCCCCGCCCACACCACCATCTGCGCGAAGTTGCAGAACAGCGTCAGCAGCATCACCGACGTCAGCAATACCGCGTCCATCCACAGCGGCTCGCGACCCTGCCACTTGTTCTGGAACCGCGCATAGCGCCGCAGGCACAGCGCCACGGCGCCGCATTGCAGCAGCAGGCACAACAGCATCACGGGCGCGGCAACCAGCAGGTGCAGTTGCATTGACGGTCTCCCTCGGGTCACGCCGGCACCGGCGCGGCGCGCCGGTCCAGCAGTGCAATCATCAGCCATGCGTACAGCGACACGCCGACAAACAGCCCCATGCGCACCATGAACGCCTGGTAGACGTCCTTGCCCGCCGCGCTGTCCGCCACGGACTGCCCCAGCAGGATGATCATCGTGACAAGGCTGTTCAGCCAGAAGCCCGGCGACATGCGCCCCGGCCGCAGCCGGAACAGCCGGCGCGCCACCCAGAGCCCGAACAGCAGCATCCACAGGAAGAACATCCAGATGTGGACGAACAGCCCCAGCGCCAGCCAGCACAGGATGGCGAGCACCCCGCCCATCAGCGTGGAGCCCACCAGTTCCAGTGCGGCGCCGCGCGCCGTGGTGCTGCAGCTCTGCCGTCCCAGGCTGACCGCCTTCATGATGATGGGCAGGTAGGCTGCCGGGTCCGCCATCGCCAGCAGGAACGGCGGCATCACAACAAGCGTGGCGCGCAGGGCCATACCATCGGCATCGGCGGGTGCGGCGCCCGGTTTCTGCGGCATGCGCATGCCGCCCGGTTCGGGAATCAGCTGATAGCAGATGCCGAGCATCAGCACCGCGCACAGCAGCCCGCGCACCAGCGCACCGATCACGGTCAGGGCCAGTGCGCTGTTGGCGGTACCCGCCGCCGAAATCAGCGTGACGCCCGCCACCAGGAACGTCGATACCAGGTTATTGCCGCCGCGCAGCCCGTGGCGGAACGCCAGGAACAGGCACAGGCCCGCCATCAGCACACCGGTCAGCGGCGCATGGCGCAGGAAAGGCACCAGCAGCATGCCGCTGCCGGTCGTCAGCATGACCACCAGCGCCAGGCCAACGCTGGCCTTGAACGGCAGCGGCCGATCCATCGTCGCAAACAGGAAGACCGCCAGTACCGGCGCCATCACGGGCACCGCCCATTGCATGCCGAAGCTCACGGCCAGGCAGGCGGCGGTGCCCAGCGCCAGCCGCAAGGCACGGCGCGCCAGCATCGCGCGCATGGCCGACGCGGCGTCAGTAGACATACGATACCCAGCTCATGACGCGCAGGAATGCGCGGCCCAGCAGGTTCAGCGGGTTCCCCTCATTGGGGAAGGCCATCACCTCGGCCTGCCCGCCCACGCGCACACCGCGTAGCGTGGTCAGTTGCCCCGGATCGATGTCCACGATGACCGGAAAGCGCTGCGCAGGGCGTAGCCAGTCGCGGCTGTTCTGGATGGTTGGCAACGTGCCGGGCGGCGTACTCTGGCCCGCGCTGACGCCGTAGCCGATGCTGCGCACCTTGCCCGTCAGCACCGTGCCGGGCAGCGCGTCCAGCACGATCCGCACCGGCGACCCGGGCGCCAGATGACCGAGGTTGTTCTCGGTCATGTCGGCGCTGATCCAGACATCGTGGATGGCAATCAGCGTCATCAACGGGGCGCCCGCTGCCGCGTATTGGCCCGTTTCGGTGCGCAGGTCCGTAACCAGCCCCGCCGTACGCGCCTTCACCTGCGCATTGGCAAGGTCCAGCTCGGCCTTGTCCACGGCGGCGCCCGCGCTACGCAGCTTGGCATTGTCGTCGTCGCTGCCACCCTGTTGCTCGCGTGCGCGCTCCACCTCGGCGCGCGCCGCCGCCACCTGGCTGATGGCCTGCGTGTGCGTGGCGCGTGCCACCTCCAGGCGGCGCACCGAGATCGTGCCCGGGTCCTCGCGATACAGGCGCTCCAGCCGCTCGCTGTCCTGCTGGGCCTTCAGTTCGTTGGCCTGTGCGGCGCGCAGCGATGCCCGGGCCGAGTCGATGCCGGCGGTATTGGCGCCGATGCCGCGCCGGGTGGTCTCCAGGTCGGCGCGTGCGCGGTCCAGCGCAATCTTGTAGTGCTGCGGATCGACATCGAACAGCACGGTGCCGGCCGCCACATTCTGGTTGTTCTGCACGTAGACGCGCGTCACGCGCCCCGGCACCTCGGAGGCCACCGGTATCACGAACGCCTGTACGCGCGCCTGCTGGGTGTAAGGCGTGAAGCGATCGGCCAGCAGGTACCACGCCAGGCTCAGCACGATCAGCACCACCACCCATCGCAGCGCCTTGTGCGACGGATCGGCCGCCGCCTGGGTTGCGGGTGGCGCGGTGGCGGCAGTGCTGCCGCCGGCGTCCTCGGCCCGCTTCTGGTCGACCGGCGCGTTCTCGGTACGCGTATCGTTCATGGCCGCGCGCTCCCCGTCTGTGCCGGAAGGCTGGCCGCCGGCAGCGGCGATACTTCGTCGATCAATCCGCCCCAGTTGGTGCGTTGCTGCATCTGGGTCCGTGTGCCTGCATCGAGCAGCGGCGCCGTGGTGTCCCAGCCGCCGCCCAGTGCCTTGTAGAGCCCGATCAGGTAGTTCACGGCATTGCCGCGATTGACCAGATAGGCGTCCTGCTGGGCAAACAGCGCGCGCTGGGCGTCAAGCACGCGCTGGAAATCGGAATAGCCTTCGCGGAATACCGTGTTCGCCAGCGACAGCGACCGCTCGGCCGAATGCGCCGCCTCTCCCAGGATGCGCTCGCGCTGCAGCGCCTTGTCAAGGCCGCTGGCCGCGTCGTCGGCTTCGCGTGCGGCCTGCCGCACCGCGCCCTGGTAGTCGACGATCAGTTGCTGCAGCCGCGCATCCTGCACCCGCACGTTGTTGACGATGCGGCCGTAGTCGAAGATGTTCCAGCGCACGCTGGGGCCACCCACCAGCAGCAGCCCGTTCTGGGTGCCCGGCAGCGACGCCGCGCTCCAGCCAATGCTGCCCATCAGCGTGACGGCCGGGTACAGGTCGGCCTTGGCGACGCCGATCAATGCGGACTGCGCCGCGATGCGGAACTCGGCTGCGCGGATATCCGCGCGCCGCAGCAGCAGGTTGGCAGGCACGTCCTGCAACACGGCCCGATCGATCAATGGCAGCACCCCCTCGCGGTCAGAGGCGTTGGCCATCTCGGGCAGCGGGCCCGGCGGGCGTCCCAGCAGCACCACCAGGGCATTGCGCGCCTGCCCGATCTGGTTCTCCAGTTCGGGAATACTGCTCAACGTGCCCAGGTACTGCGTGCGCGCCTGCTGGAAATCGAGTTCATCGCTTTCGCCGCCCTTGAACAGCCGCTCCGTGATCTCGAAGCTGCGCTTCTGCAGCCGCGCGTTCTCGCGGGCGATGCGCAGCCGCGCTTCGGCAGTGCGTACCGCAAAGTACGTGGTCGCCAGCTGCGCATGCAGCAGCACCAGCACTGCCTGGCGATTTGCCTGGGCGCCAAAGTACGCGGCATCGGCCGATTCGATGGCCCGCGCAAAGCGGCCCCAGAAATCAAGCTCCCAGCCAATATCCACGCCCGCGCTGTATTCCCACATCCGCGCGGTCTGCGCGGTGGGCCCTGACTGGCGGCTGTGGACATACATGGCCGACGCACTGGCCTGCTGCATCTGCGGATAGCGGCCCGCCAGCGCGATGCCCAGCTGGGCGCGCGCCTCCATCACGCGCAGCCCGGCTATCCGCACGTCGGCATTGCCGGCGTCGGCTTCGGCCATCAGCGTTTCGAGTATCGGATCGCCGAACACCTGCCACCATTGGCGCAGGTCCGGCTCGGCCTGCTGGACGCTGGCCTGCTCGATGGCATCGCTGCGCCAGGTGGCGGTCCACGGCTCGGGCTGCGGCTGGAAATCCGGCCCCACCCGTGCACATCCGCCTAGCACGGCGGCCACGGCCAGCCAGGCACGGGCGGATGCGGCCACGGTTTATCCCCTGGTGATGTCGGCACCGGTAATGTCGGGCACGCTGCGCGGCGGTTCGGTTTCCACCTCGATACGCGGTGGCGGGTCTTCCACCCATTGCCAGAACAGCTGATAGCCCACCGCCAGCACGATCGGGCCGATGAACAGCCCGATCACCCCACCGGTGACCATGCCACCCAGCGCGCCGATCAGGATGACCGGCATCGGCACGTCAACGCCGCGCCCCAGCAGCAGCGGCTTGAGCACGTTGTCCGACAGCCCCGCAATAAAGACGTAGATGGCAAATATGACGTTGGTGCCGGAAGCGCCCTCTGCAGCAAAGACCAGCACGATCACCGGCACCGTGATCAGCGTGGCTGGCAGTTGCATGATGCCCAGCAGCAGCACCGCCAGCGCCAGCAGTCCCGCGCCCGGCACGCCCTTGATGATGAAGGCGACGCCGATCAGCAGCATCTGGATGAAGGCAATGCCCACCACGCCCTGGGCCACGGCGCGCACGGTCGCCGTGCACAGCGCGGTGATGCGCGGCCCGCGTTCCGGCCCGGTCAGGCGCGACGCAATCTGGATCGCGCTGCGGGTGCCCAGTTCGCCATACGCCATGATGATCCCGGCGATGATCAGCGCGCCGACGAAGACCAGCAGCCCCACGCCCACGCCGCCCACAGCCCCAAGCAGGCCGATGCTGGCCGACTTGATCTGCGGCCCCAGCTTCTGGATCAGGCCGCCGGCATCGGTGGACGCCATCGCCCAGGCGTCATGCACGCGCTGCCCGATCACGGGCCAACCGGCCACAGACTCCGGCGGCGGCGGAATCGTGAATTCTCCGGTCTTGGCAATCGCCATGGCATGCTCGACCGACTCGATCAGCGCAATGCCCAGCAGGTAGGTCGGCACCATCACCACGGCAATCACCAGCACGATGATCAGCGTGGCCGTGCGCCCTTCGCCATCAAAAACCTTGCCGCGCAGCCGCACCTGCAGCGGATACATGGTGATGGCCAGTATCACCGACCACAACAGCAGGTTCATGAACGGCTTGAAGATCTGGAAACAGAAGACCGACAGCAGCGCGATCAGGCCGAAGCGGATCAGCGAGTCGATCAGCGTGCGCGACGCGGTCGCGCTGGAATACGGGGCTTGCAGCATGGGATGGCCTCCCTTGTGCGGCGGGATTGCGGGCGCGCCATCAGGCATCCTGGCGCCTGCGCGCAATCAGGACCACGATGGCGCCGACGGCGAAAAGCACCACGCAACCCAGCAACCAGTCGCGGGCGAGCACATTCACCAGGTAGCGTGGCGGGTCGCTGCCGGCCCGGAACATCTGCACCTCCAGGCCGCGCATCGCCAGCCTGAACAGGTTCAGCTTGTCCGGCATCTGTCCGCTGGGATCGCTGAAGAAGATGCCCACCACGGCCAGCCACAGCGCCCCCGCCATCAACACGACACCGCATTTATGCATGATGGCAAACACGAACAGGTTCTGTCACTAGAGTCAGCCAAGCATCGGCGCAATGCAATTGGTCCTTGGGCCAAGCATTGGCCCAAGGTCCATTGCCAAAGCCCGGCGCAGTGTCCAGATTGATACTTGGGGAAAGTGTCCCCCCAATCAAGACTCTGGGAGCAGACATGGCAAAACAGGCACGGCGCGCCGAAAGCGAGGCGGAGGCCGGCACCGCTTTGGGCCGCAAGGACTATGACGAGATACTGGCCGGGCTGCATGTGGAGCTGGTACACATGCAGAACTGGATAAAAGCCACCGGCACCAAGATCTGCATCGTCTTCGAGGGGCGGGACGGCGCAGGCAAGGGGGGCACCATCAAGGCCATCACCGAACGGGTCAGCCCGCGCGTGTTCCGCGTGGTGGCGCTGCCCGCGCCCACCGAGCGCGAGAAGAGCCAGATGTACATGCAACGGTACATCCCGCATCTGCCCGCAGCGGGCGAGGTGGTGATCTTCGATCGCAGCTGGTACAACCGCGCCGGCGTGGAACGTGTGATGGGCTTTGCCAGCGACGAGCAGGTGGACGGCTTCCTGCGCGCCGTGCCGCTGATGGAGCGCGCCATTGTCGGCTCCAACGTGCTGCTGCTCAAGTACTGGCTCGAAGTCGCGCCTGAAGAGCAGACGCGCCGGCTGCAATCGCGCATCGAGGACGGGCGCAAGACCTGGAAGCTGACGGACATGGACCTGAAGTCTTACAGCCGCTGGTACGACTACTCGCGCGCCCGAGACGCGATGTTCGAGGCATCCGATACCGATTTTGCTCCGTGGCACGTGGTGCGCTCCGACAACAAGCGGCGCGCCCGCCTGAACATCATCAGCCATCTGCTCGCTTCCGTGCCCTATGAGCACATCAAGAGCAAGAAAGTCACGCTGCCGGCGCGGCAGAAGGCGGGCAACTACAAGGCGCCCGACTATCCGTACCGCTACATCCCCGAGAAGTTCTGAAAGCCCGGCAGCGGGAGACGGGGCTTGCGCCCCGCTGTCCCGCGCCGGTTACTCCTTGATCATCGTCTTCTTCCAGTCGCCGTCCGACTGCTGGCAGTACCAGCCTGTCCAGCGCTCGGGCTGCCGGCCCGGCTGACGCAGTTCGCTACGCACCTTGCGGCAGCGCTGGCCGCTCTCGGTACGCGTCTTGAGCGGCGTGAACGTCCCGTCGGTGGCCTTGCTCTTGGGATTGCTGGTGCTGGCGTCCAGGTGGAACGGCACGCTGGCGCCGTCGTCGGAGTCCGTCAGCGTCTTGCCGAAGGCGGTGCGCAGCGCTGCCACCTGGTCCTTGTCCAGCGTGCCGATGATGGTGCCGTTCAGGAAGTGATCGAAATACGCATGCGCTGGCCAGGCCAGGCCCAGCAGCGCGGCCGCGCACAGGCCGTGCCATTTCGCAGTGTGTTTCAAGGCTGCCTCCTTGGCTCCTTGCCGGACTGGTTGGAAAAGCCGGCTACTTTGCCGCACCCGGGGTGACCGAAACCGCAACTGCCTCAGTATAGACAGCCTGCACGCGGTCACCCTTCTTGACGGCCTTCATCTGGTCGGGGTCTTCCACCAGCAGGTCCACCGTGCGCCCACGCGGCCCCTTCACGGTAACGATGTTCTTTTCCTTGTCGACCTTGACGACCTGCGCCACCACGGTCACTTCGCGTCCAACCCGGCCACCCGGCTTGGCACCCGGCTGCGAGCGCTCGGCGATCTCGCGTTCCTGCATGGTCGCCGCGCCGCTGCCCTTCTTCAGGCTGACGGTCAGGGCTTCGGTGTACTCGACGGCCACCTTGTCGCCCACGTGCAGCTGGTCGAAGTTGCGCGCCTCTTCGCCCACGGTCATGTCCACGACCTTGCCGGCCTGGGTCTTGAGCGTGACCTTGCGCGACGCCGTGTCGATGGCGGTAATCGTGGCGTTGACCTTGGCCGTGCCGGTGGCCGTGGTCTGCCCGTCGGATCGCGTCACATCCGTTTTCACGTCCGGCTGGGCATGGGACACCGCCGACAGGCTCAGCAGCACTGCTGCTGTCATCGCAACTCGCTTGAACATATGACCTCCCTGGTTATTGGATCGTGTAGCCGCGTCCCTGCATGCAGGCTGAATACGCGCGGTAATAGGTGTTCATGGCACCCGACTGCTGCGATTGCGCGTTGGCCTGCGCATTGCGCTGGTTCTGGCGTGCCCGGTGGCCGCCAGCCATCGTACCCACGGCCGCGCCGGCTGCCGCTCCCTTGCCGGCATCGCCCGCGATGGCGCCAACAACCGCGCCGCCCGCCGCACCGCGCGCCGCGCCGCCAACCCGTTCGCCACCACCCACGGCCGGGCCGCTGGGCGCCGGAGGCGGCGCCGCGGCCACCTGCGCCGGATCGATGCCGGTGTTCGACTTGGCCCACGAATAGCAATAGCCGTCATCTTCCTGCTGCTTGGCCTGGCTCTGTCCCTTGGCCGGATAGGCGATGGGTTTCGATTGTGCGAGTGCGCCGGCGCTCAGGCCAACCAGGACGGCGGCGGCAAGCAACGCGGCAGGAATGCTGGATCTGGACATGGTTCACTCCTTGGCGGGGCTGGCCGGCTGACTGACGCTGGCCTGGGGTGCGCTGTCGACGGGCCAGCCGCCGCCCAGCGCCTTGTAGAGCTGGACCAGCTGCCCAAACTCCGTGCCGCGCAGCGTCGATTGCTCCAGCTGCGCGGAAAACAGCGAGCGCTCCGAATCGAGCACTTCCAGATAGCTGGTGTAGCCGCCTTCGTAGCGGTCACGCGCCAGCAGTGCATAGCGCGACAGCGCGTCCACCTGGTCGTTCTTTGCCACCAGCTGGCTACGGGTGTACTGCACGCCGGCCAGCGCATCGGCAACCTCGCGGAACGCCGTCTGCACCGCCTGCTGGTAGCCATACAGCGCCTGCTTCTGGCGCGCCTCGGCCTGCTTCACGTCACCGGCAATCGCGCCGGCGGTGAAGATCGGCACGCTGATCAGCCCGCCATACGACCAGGCTCTGGACGACCCCACCCATAGCCCGGACAGTGCCGTGCTGGCCGCGCCGAACATGCCGGTCAACGAGATCGTCGGGAAATACTGCGCGCGTGCAGCGCCGATCTGGGCATTGGCTGCCACCAGAGACTGCTCGGCCTGCAGCAGGTCCGGGCGCTGTTCCAGCAGCGAGGACGGCAGCCCCACCGGCACCACGGGCAGGATCAGCTCGTCAATCGACTTGCCACGCGGCATGGCGCGCGGGTTGTCGCCGACCAGCACGGCCAGCAGGTCTTCCTGCTGCGCCACCAGTTGCCGGAACTGCTCGACCGATGCCTGGGCCGATGCGTACTCGGAGCGCGACTGCGCATACTCCACCTCGGACACCACGCCGCCCTGGAACCGTTCCCGGAACACCTGCAGCGCGCCCTCGCGGCTGGTCAGCGTGTCCTGCGCGATGCGCAGGCGGTTGTCCAGGTCGCGCAGCGTGATGTAACCACTCGCCACGGCCGCCACCACGCTGATTTCGGTGCTGCGGCGCGCCTGTTCTGAAGCGGCCCAGTCGGCCCGCGCCGCTTCGGTCATGCGCCGGATCCGGCCGAACAGGTCGATCTCCCACGATGCGTAGACGTCGGCCTTGACCGAGTTGAACGGATTGTCGATGGGCAGCACGGTGCCGCTGCTGGTGCTGATGCGCTGCCGGCTGCCGCCTGCCTCCGCGCCGACCTGCGGAAACAGCCCCGCACGCGTGGTCATCACGCGCCCGTAGTATTCCTCCACGCGCGCCGTGGCAATCAGCACATCGTAGTTGTGTGCCCGCGCCGTGGCGATCAGGTCGTCGAGCACCGGATCACCGATCTGGGACCACCAGTATTGCGTGGTCACCACATCGGCCGACTGCTGCGTCTCGGGCGCGAAACGATAGGTCTCCGGCACCGGCACGTCGGGCCGCACGTAGTCCGGACCCACGGTACAGCCGCCAGCCACCAGCGTCAGCACCGTCAGCCCCGGCACCAGGGCGCGCGCAGGCCATCCACGATGGCTCATAGCGTGCCTCCGGTGGGCGCGGAGGGATTGGCGCCGGACCCGGCATCCTTCCCGCCCTGCTCCGCGATCTTCTTCTTGCTCTCGCGTTCCAGGCCCCAGAAGAACATCGGGATAAAGAAGACGGCGATCACCGTGGCACCGAGCATGCCGCCGATCACGCCGGTACCCAGCGACTGGCGGCTGGCCGCCGACGCGCCGCTGGCAATGGCCAGCGGAATACAGCCAAGGATGAATGCCAGCGACGTCATGATGATCGGACGCAGCCGCATCTTGGAAGCCTTGACCGCCGCGTCATACGGGCTCAGTCCCTCCTTGACGCGCATCTCCACCGCGAACTCGAAGATCAGGATGGCGTTCTTGGCGGCCAGCGCGATCAGCACCGTCAGCCCGATCTGGAAGTACACGTCGTTCTCCATGCCCCGCACCAGGATGCCGACCAGCGCACCGAACAGCGCGAACGGCACGGCCAGCAGCACCCCGATCGGCAGCGACCATTTCTCGTACTGCGCCGCCAGGATCAGGAACACCATGAGCAGGGCGAACGCAAACACCAGGGCCGCCGTGGAACCGGCCTTCTTTTCCTCGTAGGCCTGGCCGCTCCACGCAAAGCTGTAGCCCTCGCCCAGCACCTCGGCCGCCACTTCCTCCATGGCCTGCAGCGCCTGGCCCGAGCTGTAGCCCGGTGCGGCATCGCCGGTGATCTTGGCCGCCGGGAAGTTGTTGAAGCGCGTCACCAGGTCTGCGCCGGCCACCCAGCGCGTGGTGGTCACCGCCTTGATCGGCACCATCTCGTTGCGCGAATTGCGCACATACACCTTGTCGATGTCTTCGGGCTTCGACCGGTACTCCGGCTCGGCCTGCAGGATCACCTGGAACAGGCGGCTGTTCTTGGGGAACTGGCTCACGTACAACGACCCGAACATGGTCTGCAGCGCGGAGTACACCTGTTCCACTGGCACGCCCTGCGTCTCCGCCCGCTCGCGGTCCAGGTCAACCAGCAGCTGCCGTGAGCGCGTGTTGATCGTGGTGCTCACGCCGCGCAGCTCCGGACGCTGCCGCGCCTTGGCGATAAACGCGCGCGTGCGTTCCTCCAGTTGCTGGTAGCTGCCGTCGCCAGTGCTCTGCAGCCAGAACTCGAAGCCGCCCGTGGTGCCCAGGCCCGGAATCGACGGCGGATTCACCGGAATCACCAGCCCGTCACGATAGGTCGAGAACTCCTTGTTGGCCTTCGCGATCAGATCGGCCGCGCTCTCGCCCTTGCCGCGCTCGTGAAAGCCCTTCAGCGTGATGAACAAGGTGCCGGCGTTCGACTTGTTCTGCGAATCGATCAGGCTGAAGCCATCGGGCACCGCCACCGACTTCACGCCAGGCTGCTTCTCGAACCACTCCGCGGCCCGCTTCGACACCGCGCCGGTACGATCCAGGCTGGCCGCATCGGGCATGATCACCGCGCCCAGCAGATAGCCCTGGTCCTCCACCGGCAGGAACGACGACGGAATACGGATGAACATCAGCACCGCGGCCACGATCAGCGCAATGACGATTCCCACCGAGATCGCCGTGCGCCGGATCACGGCCTGCACGGTCGATCCATAGCCTTCCACCAGCCGGTCGAAAGTGCGGTTGAACCATTGGAAGAAGCGGTTCTTCTTGTGGCTGCCGGGCTTGAGCAGGATGGCCGCCAGCGCGGGCGACAACGTCAGCGCCACCACCCCGGACAGCAGCACCGACACCGCCAGCGTAATGGCGAACTGCTTGTACAGCTGGCCCGTGATGCCGGACAGGAATGCCACCGGGATAAACACCGCCAGCAGCACCAGCACGATGGCGATCACCGGGCCGCCCACTTCGTCCATGGCGGCCTTGGCGGCCTCCTTGGGCGGCATGTGGAACTCCATCATGTTGCGCTCGACGTTCTCGATCACCACGATGGCATCGTCCACCACAATGCCGATGGCTAACACCATGCCGAACAGCGTGAGCATGTTCACCGAGAAGCCGAAGGCGGCCATGGCGGTGAATGTGCCGATGATCGACACCGGCACCGCCAGGATAGGCACCAGCGTGGCACGGAAGCTCTGCAGGAACAGGTACACCACCAGGATCACCAGGATCACCGCATCGCGCAGCGTATGCACCACCTCGTTGATCGACTCGTGCACGAACTCGGTGGTGTCCAGCGCCACCTCGTATTCCAGGCCCGGCGGGAACGATTTCTTGGCCTCTTCGAGCGCCTTGCGGACCTGCCCCGCCACCGCCAGCGCGTTTGCGCCCGGCTGCTGGTACACGGCCAGCAGCGTGGCCGTCTTGCCCTTGTAGCGGCTGCGCAGCGAGTAGTCCTTCGCACCCAGCTCGGCGCGGCCGATATCCTTGAGCCGCACCAGCGCGGCGTCGCCCGATGCCGCGCGCAGGATGATGTTCTCGAACTCGGCCGGGTCGGTCATGCGGCCCTTGGTGGTCACCGGGAACGTCTGCTTGACCGGTTCCGACGTGGGCGAACTGCCGATGCGGCCCGCCGAGAACTGCTCGTTCTGGTTGGCTACCGCGCTCTTGACGTCCTCGGCAGTGATGCCAAGCTGGGCCATGCGGTCAGGCTTGAGCCAGATGCGCATGGCGTAATCGGGCGTGCCGAAGATGGCCGACTGGTTGGCGCCCGGGATGCGCTTGAGCGAATCCAGGATGTAGATGCTCGTGTAGTTGTCGACGAAGGTCTGCGGATAGCTGTTGTCGGGCGAATAGACGGCAATCACCATCATGAACGCCTGCGAGCGCTTTTCCACGGTCACGCCCTGCTTGGTCACGGCGTCGGGCAGTGTCGGCAAGGCCAGGTTGACGCGGTTCTGCACATCCACCTGCGCCAGTGCCGGATCGGTACCGATCTCGAAATACGTGGTCAGCGTGATATTGCCCGTGGACGAGCTGGTGGACGACATGTAGAGCATGTTGTCCGCGCCGTTCACCTGCTGCTCGATCGGGGCGGCCACGTTCTGCGCCACCACTTCCGAGCTGGCTCCCGGATACGTCGTGGACACGGTGATGCTGGGCGGCGTGATGTCCGGAAACTGTGCGATCGGCAGGTTGAACAGCGCCACCATCCCGCCCACCACGATGATGATCGACAGCACCGACGCGAAGATCGGGCGGTCGATAAAGAAGTGGGAAATTTTCATGACGCCGCACCCTTGCCGGCTTCCGGCGCCCCGGTGGAGCCCGGTGCCGCAGGATGCGCCGGGGGTGCCGACGGTGGCACCGGCGACGGCCCGTCGCTGGCCTGGCGCGGCGGCGCGGCCACCGGCTTGACCGGCGCACCAGGCGCGAGGCGGATCGAACCGTCGACGATCACGGTATCGCCCTCACGCAGGCCCGAACGCACCACCCAGTTGCCCTGCGACCATTCGCCCACGTCGATCACGCGCGGCTCGGCCTTGTTCTCCTTGCCCACCAGCCACACCGACTGGCCGCGTTGGCCCTGCACCACCGCTTCCTGCGGCACGGTGATGGCCTTGGTGCGCACTGCGCCAATCAGCCGCACACGCACGAACTGCCCCGGCCGCAGCATGCCCTTGGTATTCGGCATTTCGGCGCGGATCAGGTAGGTGCCGGTTTCGGAATTGAACGATGCATCGGCAAAGGCGATATGCCCGCGCTGCGGATACGTGGTGCCGTCGGCCAGCACGATCTCCACTTCCATCGCGCCCCGCGCCGGCATCCGGATGCTGCCGGCCGCGGTCTGCGACTGGTACTGCAGCACCTCGTTCTCGGACAGGCTGAAGTTGACCCAGATCGGATCGAGCTTGGCGACGTACGTGAGCAGGCTGTTGGTGGCGTCGATGTACGAGCCCACCTGCTTCTTGGCGTAGCTGGACAGGCCATCCACGGGCGACGTGATCGTCGTGTAGCCGAGATTCAGCTTGGCATTGGTGACGTTGGCCTTGGCGGCTTCGACGGCGGCAGCGGCGGACTGCTCCTGGCCGGTCGCTTCGTCCAGGTCCTTCTGGCTCAGGGCGTTCTTGGCGGCCAGCGGCTTGACCCGCGCCAGGTTCGAGCGTGCGGTGGTCAGCCGGGCCTGCTGCTGGGCCAGTTCGGCCTGCGCGGCGTCGAGCGCGGCCTGGAACGGCTTCTGGTCCATGCGGAACATGACCTGGCCGGCCTTGACCATCGAGCCTTCGGTATAGAGGCGCTGCTCCAGGAAGCCGCTCACGCGGGCCCGGATTTCCACCTGCTGGGAGCTTTGCGTCTCGCCCACGAATTCGTAGGTCAGCGGCACGTCCTGCAGGGTGACCTTGACCACGCCCACTTCGGCTGCCGGGGGCGCGGCTGGCCCCTTGGCCTCCTGCTTGTGGCAACCGGACACCGCCAGTGCGGCCAGTACCACCAATGCCCACCGACCGCGCTTGGATACCAGACCGCTTGCCATCGTCGTATCTCCTGCTCGCGCCGGCCGCAGGCCACGCGAGACTTGTGCGATTACCTGAAGTGTTCGCGCAGGATCAGCGCATTGATCTTGTGGCCGTTCCAGAACACGCCATGGATGCGCGGCACCAGCTGCTGCAGCGCGCCCGTATCCACCGTCCGGAACGTCAGCGTCATCGAGGGGCGGGTGCCGTCGCCTTCCTGCCGCTCGATCTCGTCGGCAGGCGGAAAGCCATAACGGCCAAGAAATTCCTTGACCTGCTCCTCGGTGGTGTCCGGGTGGAGGTTGGAAAGCATCAGTAGCGACATTTGCCGGTCCTCCTGTTTGGCTGGCGAGCCATGCGTACGGCAGGGCGCCTGCTGCACGCCTTGGTAAGAGTGTGCCTGCTACGGCCTGAATGACAATTGGACCAAGGACCAAAGGCATGGGACTAAGGCATCACGCTTCGTACTAGATCAACCAGCTGGGCGGCGTCGAATGGCTTGCGCAAATAGCCGACGGCGCCCGCCGCCAATGCCTTGTCGCGTGCCTCGGGCACCTCGTGCGCGGTAATGAAGATCAGGGGAAGCGCCAGGCCGGCCAGTTGCTGCTGCACCTCCAGCCCGTCCATCCCCGGCATGCAGACGTCGAGGATCACGCAGAACGGCCGGTAGGCCGCCTTGCCCTGGATGCGGGCAATGAAATCGGTGCCGCTGGTGAACGTGTCGACCGTGATGCCCGCGGCACGCAACAGCCGCGACGTGGATCGCGCCACTGACGCGTCGTCGTCCACAACCACCACGAAGTTTCCGGTAGCACCCATTTGCACGTTGCGCAGCCGATTGTAAGCACGTAATGATTAGGCTACGAGACAGGCGAGGCGGGCGATATTGGCCCATGGTCCAGCGCTGGGGCCAGTCGGCCCCGGGGATCGGGGCTGGAAGGGGGGTCCCGGCGCCGGAGAGGCGTGGAACGGGGGCGGTATCGTACCGCCCCCGGCGGGACAGGCGGACAGTGTCAGGTGGCCGGATCGGCCACCATGCCCATGCGGTCGGCGATGCGGACCAGCGCTGGCAGGGAATCCACTTCCAGCTTCTGCATGACGTGGGCGCGATGCACCTTGATGGTCTTCTCGACCGTGCCAAGCCGGTTGGCTACCTGTTTGTTGCGGAAGCCCGTGACTATCCACGCCAGCACTTCGCGCTCGCGCGGCGTCAGGCGGTCGATCTTCTTCTTCAGGTCGCGCAGTTCGCTGGCCTGCGCAAACTGGCGCGTGGCACATTCGCAGCCCTTGTTCACCGCAGCCAGCAGCTGCACGTCAGATACCGGCTTTTGCAGGAAGTCGATGGCGCCGGCCTGCATGGTCAACACTGCGCTGGCGACATCGGCATGCCCGGTCAGGATGATGACCGGAATCCGGCTGCACAGCGCCTGCTGCAGGTCGATGCCGCTGATGTCGGGCAACTGCAGGTCCAGCAACACGCAGCCGGGCGTGTCGTCGATGTCGGCTTCCTCCAGGAACTGGCTGGCGGATGCGAACCCTGCGGTGAGATAGCCGTGCGCCCCCAGTACGCGGCCCAGCGCCCGTCGCACGCTGTCGTCATCGTCAACGATGTAGATGGTGGTCCTGGTCACGAGCATGGAGTCTTATCTCCGGGAAAATGCAGTCCTGAACCGGGCCGCCACGACCGCCGGCGCGCGATGATGCGCCGTGGCCGAGGCGGAGTCTTCGGTGCGCAACAGGCATTCGAACGTCATGCCGTTGTCGCTGTTGCGGATGGCGCGCAGCCGGCCGCCGTTGCGTTCCATGAGTGCGCGGCTGAACGACAGGCCCAGGCCCATGCCTTTGGGCTTCGAGGAAAAGAACGGGCGGAAAATCTTGTCGAGGTCGCCCTCGGCCACGCCGCAGCCGTTGTCGCGCACGGTCAGCTTCAGCACACCGTCCTGTGCGGACGCGGCAACCGATACCTTGCGTGCCCCGCGTGCGTGCGCGGCCTCCACGGCATCCAGCGCATTGACCAGCAGGTTCAGCAGCACGAGCTGGATCTCCATCGGATCGCCCACGGCGCGGGGCAGCTGTCCGTCGGCCTCGCCATCGACGGTGACCTCGCGCGCCCTGGCCTCGTCGCGCACCAATTCCAGCGCACGCACGATCACGTCGCCGATCTGGAACGGCACCAGGTGGGGGGCCTCGCCCCGGATCAACGCGCGCACGCCCTTGACGATGTCGCTGGCGCGCGAGGCGTCGCTGACGATGTCGTCGAGGATTTCACGGATCTCAGTCTGGTCGGGCGTGCCCGACATCAGGTATTCGCGCGCGGCCTGGGCGTTGCTTGTGATGGCGGTCAGCGGCTGGTTCAGCTCATGCGCCAGCGACCCCGCCAGTTCGACCATGCCGGGGCGGCTGGCGATGTCCGAGAACGGGCTGGTGTCGACCACCCGCAGGGTATCGTCACGACGGCGCGGCTTGGTGCGCGGACGTGGCAGCACGCCCATCGCCAACGCGACGGACGCGCCCATCAGCAACATCGTGACCCATCTCATGGCCTGGCGTGCTCAGATGTCGAGCTTGCTGATCTTGGTGCCTTCCAGCGACAGGTTGGCCATCAGCCCGGCGTTCGTCAGCACGAATCCGATGATCGGTGCGCGGGCCGTGTTGGTGTCGATCTGCCCGTTCGCGCCGATGGTCGCCAGCGCCACCGAACCGTCCACCCCAGCCGTCCAGCCCTTGCTGGCCTCGAATGCCTTCAGCGCGTCGTCGGTCATGAACATCATGATGAGCGCCTTGGACTGTGCGCCGGCCAGAAAGCCGAACGACGCAGTGGTGGTGCGGTAATAGCCCACCGGCGAATTGGCCACCCGGAGCGATCCTTCGCCATACTCGGCGCCGACAATAAACCCGGCAGCCAGGATCTTGGGAAACACGAGTATGCCCTTGGCCTTCTCGGCGAGGGCCTGTGCCGAACTGGCGGACGCAAACAGCTTGCTCATGGTGCCGTCCACGCCGGCATCGATCTCGCGGCGTTTTGCCGCCGCGTCACTGCCTGACATATTGGTGGTACAAGCAAACAATGCCGGTGCCAATGCCAGTGAAGGCAGGCTCATGAACAGCCGTCGATTCATCATGGTCTCCCAGACAGAACGGGGAGCAAGCCAGGGCGGCTGGCCCTACAACGGGCTGCGGCCCGCTACACGCCACAGCGCCAGATCCATGAAGCGTCCCTGGGCGTGCCTACCCCACGCCAAATACAATCGATGCTTATTGCTTTTTCTGGATATCCCGTAAGTGCCATATCAAAGTAGGTCGATGACCTGCTGATTGCAATCTTTACTTCCGCAGAGATGTAAAGATGAAACACGGGCGCAAAAAATATCAGAACAGGACGCGCACGTTATTAATCGGCGATTAATTAATCAGGCGAAGCGGACGGTACCTGATACTGCCGGGCGGTACGCGGTGCAGGATTTCTGTATTAGCCAGCCTGCTTAGTATTTATCCGCACGGAAATGAGAATTGGCACGATTCGGGCTTCGGGGCGTGCGAATTCCAACTGGCGGGACCGGAAAACAAAATGCCCTGGCGCGGGAAGCATACCGGCCAGGGCATTTGCATGGAAGGGGAAGACCGGCCGATGGCGGCCGGCCAGGTCAATCGGCGCTGGCAGCCGACATGGGTTGCAGCAGTTCCGGCGCCACCTTGCTCCAACCCGTGCCGGGGTCGAACGTATCGATTCCCGCCGCCCGGGTGGCGGTGTCGCGGCCAAGGTCGCGCTCGTAGACCTGGCCGTCATGGCTGACCATGAAGCTCTTGATGCCGGTATCGCCATAGCGTGCGGGCCATGCCAGCACCGCAAACCCGCCGAACAGCTTGCCGTTGACCAGGTAGGTGTACTTGCCGCCGGTTGCCGTCGGGCCCTGCCCGTTGAGCAGCTTGTAGCGGTAGCCGTTATAGCCGTCCGATGTACTGCGATGGGTCGCGATGGCATCGATGAACGCCGGCCCGAGCGGGCTTTCCGGCTCGCCCGGACGGGTCGGCCAGTAGAGCCCGTCCTTCTTGCCCGGCGAACTGACCAGCTTGCGCGCGTAGACCAGCAGGCCATTGCCCTCGTGGTTACCCAGCGCGTAGTCGTGCTGGGCGTCGTAGATTGCCAGCATGGTCTGGATGGTCGTCAGCTCGTTCCTGCCGATGCGACGCAAGCGGATCTCGCCGACGCCCTGTTTGGCGTCGAAGTGCCAGCGTCCGTTGGTCTTGACCAGTGGAATCGGCAGCGTCCAGCCGTTGTCGCCGACCGCCACGCGCGCCGTGCCGTCGTCGCCGCTTACGATACGGTGCGACTGGCTCCATGCGGACAGGAAGCGGTATCGCTGGTCCGCGCCCACCGGCGGGATCATGCGGCGCGCCTCGGCCCCCAGCAGCGCGGTCACGGCCGCGTCGTTGCTGGTGGCTACGGCGTCGCCAAACGCATTCATGGCGGCCTCGGGCGTATCGAACGCCTTCTGGGCCTGCGCGGCCGACATCAGCGCCACGCCCAGCACCAGCGGCAGAGCGGTACGCGCGATGCGCGACGGCAGGATTGCTTTCATTGCACGCATGCCTGACACCTCGTGGTTGTCATCGCCATCTCCGGCTACCGGCGTCCGCCGCCGCCACCACGGCCACCGCCGCCGCCACCAAATCCGCCACCACCACCGCCCCGGCCGCCACCACCACCCTGGAAGCCACCGCCGCCACCGCCCCGGCCGCCGCCACCACCCTGGAAGCCACCGCCGCCACCGCCTGCGCTGCGCTGGGCCGCGCCCTGCCCGCCGCCAGAACTGGCACGTCCGCGGTCAAAGTCGCGCTGCGACGATGCGCCACTGCCGCCCACGCCCTGGAACGCGCTGTCCCGCCCGCCACCACCGTAGCTGGTGCGATTCGCGCCGGCACCGCCGCGATCTCCGGCGCCCCCACGATCCGTGGACATCCGGTCGCCGGTGCTGGCGCGGTCACCTCCCACGCCCTGGCCGCGATCCCCGGCACGATTGCCGCCCCGGTCTGCCGACCGGTCTCCGGCGCGGTCTCCGGCACGGTCTCCCGCGCGATCCGCGCTGCGGTCGCCGGCCCGGTTACCCGAGCGATCTCCCGCACGGTCGCCCGCGCGATCGCCGCCCCGGTCGCCCTCGCGCCCGCGGAAGTCATTGCGCCGATCCGCGCCGCCCACGTTGTTGCCAAACTTCTCGCGCGTGGCGTTATCGCGATAGGCCACACCCTTGCGGTGGCTGGAGTCGTGCTTCCACTTGCCCCCGCCTTCCACGCTGCTGCGGTTGAAGCTGCGGTCGATGTTGGTGGCACGGTTCACGTTGACATTCACGTCACCGCCGCCCCAGTTGCAATTGCCGAAGATCGCGCCGGCAGCCGCCAGGCCCACGCCCCAGGCAAACCCGGTTGCCAGCGCGGCGCCCGGGTAGTAGGCCGGATACGGCGGCCAGTAGTACGGCGGATAACTCGGATAGCCCCAGCTGCCGTAGACGGTGGCCGGGTTGTAGGCCGGCACGTAGATCACCTGCGGGTTGGCCGGCTCGATGATGATGGTCTGCTGCGTGCCGCTGCTCTGCGTGGCCGGCTGGACCGTCACGTTCTGCTGCTCGTTCGACTTCAGGTTGCCGGACTGCTGGGCCTTGTTGCGCAGCCGCTGCACGGCGGCCAGCACGTCCTTTTCCTGAGCCAGGAAGGCGTCGCCAAGCTTCTGTGTCCAGTCGAGCTTGTCGTTCATTGGCTCCAGCACCTGCGGAAACGCCACCAGCGACTTCACGCTGACGTCCCACGGCTGATCCTGCACGGCCTTCACGGCCGCATCGCCCTTCAGGCTCGAATTGGCCTTCTGCCAGCGCGCGGCCTGCACGATTTCCAGCGGATAGGTTGACGCCATCAGCACCTGCGACAGCACCGAATCCGGATACAGCGCGATAGGCGCCACCAGCGCCTCGATTTCCTCTGGCTTGAAGGTCTGCTGCCCCGCTGTCTCCTGCTGGCCCTGCGCCGGCGGCGGCGCTGCCGCAGGCTGCTGGCCCGGGGCCGGCTGCTGTGCCCAGGCGCTGCCCGTGGAGACCAACAGGCCGGCCAGCATCCAGTGGCCGATGCATCGCATGCGCCGCATATGTCGCCCGCTGCCACCCCTCATGGCGTCCCTCCGCAAAATGGTGCCGACGTCCCCTTCTCCGGCTGTCAGCACAACATATAGGTGGCGGCCAGACGCGCCGCAATGGAACCTTGGGCCAATACGCCGCTTGGCGGGCCCCGGTGGCGCCTTGTCCATACGGCTTTGGTCCAATTCGCAAGCCGCCCCGCGCTGGCGTACGCTTGGCACCATTGCCGTTCGCCGCCGGGCCTATCCGGCCGACCCCATGGGCCGCATGACGCTTCCAGGATCCGGTTTCGTCCGTCGGCGCTGCCTGGCCGCGCTGCTGCCCGCCGCGCTGCTGTGGGGCGGCGCGGAGCCGGCGCATGCGCAGCAGCAGCCACGCGATTTCCAGGTTGTGTTCGGCCCGGCCGTGCAGCGACAGGCCAATGCGGTGCTGACGCTGATGAGCTTTTCGGTGGTGCCCGACCTGGCGTCGAGTTCACTGTCGATCTCGAACGGGCAGACCGCCAACCCAGGCATCGTCATGTCGCAGCTGGGCGGCGGCTTCACGCTCAGCAAGTCCACCCCGATCTATATGGAAGGGTCGATCGCCTACAGCCGATACGACCCCACCTTCGTGGCATCGAACGGCACGGAATCGCGCGAACTGCCCACGCGCTGGAATACCGTGGCCGGCACCGTCGGCATTGGCTGGGACTTCCCGCTGACGGAGAGCAAGGAACTGGTGTTCCGCCCGATCTTCAATGCGTCGCTGGGCAATGTGTCCAGCGATCTGCGGCTGGCGCAGGGCTTCGTGAACCACAAGACCGACCGCAACATCAATTTCCTCGACGGCGGATCGCTTAACGCCTATGGGCTGGGTGGATCGGTCATGATCGACTGGGAACACTATCGGCCCGAGCACGACATCGACGTGGAACTGCGCTACACCAATATCCACCTGAAGAGCTTTGGCGGATCGTCGGATGCGGTACAGGGATCGGCCATTGCCCAGACCGCCAACCTGTACGCGCGCTGGCGCGCCCCGACCGGCTACTTCGCGATGGACCGGCCCGTGCGCTACGTGATGGAACTGTCGCACTCGCACTACCTCGGGGCACAGGCCGGGGCGCTGGGCTTCAACTACCTGACCACGCTGGGGCTGGGCCTGGAGCTGGACACCACGGCGCACGAGGTCTTTGTCACGCGCGTGCGGGCGGTGGTGCGCTACGTCTTCGGCAACAACGTGTCCGGCGTGTCGCTGGGCCTGGCCGCCAGCTTCTGACACCTCACACCCCGTCCGCTGCGCCGGATACGGCGTGCCAGACCGTGACGGTCGACGGCGCGCCCTCCGACGGCTCGGAGAGTTCCGAGTCACTCATTCTTTGCGAGATTTTCGAATTTTTCCGAAATATCTCGTCCCGCCCGTACTTTGATTGACCCACCGTAGCCGCATCGCTTACGTTGGCGCCCGTTGTTGAAGAAACACAGGCGCCGGGCCGGGTCATGTCGCCCTGAACGCATCCGCCCGCCCATAGCCAGCCATCGCCCCCAGCGACCAGCAAGCCTCCGCGTCACACCTACTCCGCCCCCCTTCGACCACGCCCGCGCACCCGTCGCCTGACCGGTGCAACGGATGCCTGCATCCGTCCCGATTGTTGTCGTCAAGCTGGAGCTCAGTTGTGCAGCAGAAAATCCTCTCGTCTTCGATCCGCGTGCTGGTGTCCGGCGCGGCCAGCACCGGTACCGCCCTCACGATCACGGCGCTTCCACAGATCGCCTACGCCCAGACCGCCACGGTGCTGCCTGCGGTTACCGTGACCGGCAAGGGCATCGAGAACACCAATGAAGCGTCCACCGGCATCGCGCGGCTGCCCGATACCGTCAAGGAGACGCCCAAGACCATCTTCGTCATTCCGCGCGACGTGCTGGAGCAGCAGCAGGTGACCTCGCTGGAACAGGCGCTGAAGAACGTGCCCGGCATCACGATTTCCACCGGCGAGGGCAACGGCGGCCAGAACGGCGACCAGTTCCGCATTCGCGGCCTGTCGGCCAAGGGCGACGTCTACATCGACGGCCTGCGAGACTTCGGCGCCTACCGGCGCGACAGCTTCAACACGGACAGCGTGGAAGTCATCAAGGGGCCATCCGGCGAGAGCTTCGGCGTGGGCAACCTGGGCGGCCTGATCAACCAGACCTCGAAGAAGGCCGGCAAGGGCACCCGCACCAGCATCGACCAGAGCTTCGGAGCCGGCCCGACCTACCGCACCATGCTCGACGGCAACTACCAGCTCGGCGACACCACCGCCTTGCGCATCAACGGCATGTTCCAGGACGGCAGGGTGCCCGACCGCGACCACGTGGACGATGACCGGCGCGGCCTGGCCATCGACTTCGGTACGGGTCTGGGCACCGCCACCGAATGGCACCTGAACTACGCGTACCTGCATCGCAGCGGCGCACCCGACTACGGCGTGCCGATGGCACAGGGCACCGACGGCGTGTACCGCCCGATCACCGAGTACGACGTGCCGGGTCTGTCGCGGTCCACTTCCTATGTGCGCAATACCGACCGCGACACCAGCGACGCGCATGTGGTGACTTCCCTTATCCAGGCGAAGACCGGCAACGGCATCACGCTGAACAACGACACGCGCTTCAGCTACTACGACCGCGACTTCTCGGGCACCAACCCCGCCGGGGTGAACCAGGCCACGCTGCAGAAGCTGCTGGCGGGCGGCAACGCGCCGCTGCGGTACGGCGCACGCGGCGGCATGACATACATGCAGCGGGGCTGGGGTCTGCAGAACGTGCTGAGCGCCCGGGGGGAGTTCCATACCGGCAGCTTCCGCCACCGCGCCATGGCCGGACTGGACATGAACTACCAGCGCGATCATCGCGACATCGGCAGCTGGACCGGCCGCCTGAACAACCAGACCATCGTCGACCCGGTCTTCGATGCCAGCAAGAATGCCAGCGTCAACTACGTGGCCACGCGCGACGCCAACTCCACCAATGTCGGCGTATTCCTGAACGACCGCGTCTGGCTGACAGACCAGCTCTCGCTGCTCGGCAGCCTGCGCTGGGACTACTTCCGCAGCGAATATGAAACCAGCGCCTCGGCGGTGGGCGGCACCGCGGATTCGAAGAAGCTGAGTCCGGCCATCAGTGCGATCTGGGAGCCGACGCAGGACGCCATGTTCTACGCATCGTTCTCGCGCTCGTACCGGCCCGTGGGCACCGATATCGCACTGGCAGTGGGCGGCGTGCAGACCGAGGTGCCAAAGGCCGGAGCGGCCAATGAACCGGAGCGGTCGGACACCGTGGAAGTCGGCACCAAGCTGGACTTCCTCGACAAGCGCCTGGGCGTGACCGGGGCGCTGTTCCAGATCCGGAAATCCAACGCCTACACGGTCGACCCGGTGACAGGCGAGGTTGCCAACGGCTTCTCCGACAGCGGCGAGGGCCGGCGCATACGCGGTGCCGAGCTGGGACTGACGGGCCGGATCACCACGAACTGGTCGGCCAACCTGGCCTATGCGTACCTGGATGGCGAGGTGACAGCGGCCGCCAGGCCGGCGCTGGTCGGCAAGGTGGCGCCCGGCGTACCGCACCACAACCTGACGCTGTGGACAGCGTATGACATCCCGCACGCGCTCGTGCCATTGCCCGGCAAGCTGACGCTGGGCGGCGGCGTGCGGTACGCGTCCGGCTATTGGGCGAATTCCGAAAACACGGGCCGCGTGCCCGACACCTTCTCGCTCGATGCCATGCTGGCCTACCAGCAGGGCAGGTTCCGGGCGTCGCTCAACGGCTACAACCTCACCAACAGCCTGAACTATGCATCGGCGTTCAACGCAACACGGGCGGTGCCGGCCTCTGGCCGCACCGTGCTGTTCAACGTCGGCGTGACGTTCTGATCCTGCCGCAACCGGGCCGGTCCCCTTGCGGGGCTGGCCGTCTTTCCCGAGAACCCCCACCATGCTGATCCGGATCCCCGATGTCCTGACTCCCGACGAAGTCCGCATGCTCAGGCAGCGCCTGGAGGCGTCGCCCTGGGTGGATGGCCGCGTCACGGCGGGCGACCTGGCCGCGCAGTCCAAGGCCAACCTGCAACTGCCGACACACACCGCCGACGCGCTGGAACTGGCCGACTTCATCCTGCAGGCGCTGGGCCGCTGCGCGGCCTACCATTCGGCCGCGCTGCCACTGCGGGTGCTGCCGCCGATGTTCAACCGCTACGAAGCCGGCATGACGTTCGGCACGCATGTCGACAACGCCATCCGCACCATGCCCGGCACGGGCGGCCTGCGCATGCGCGCCGATGTCTCCAGCACATTGTTCCTGTCGGACCCCGACGAATACGATGGCGGCGATCTGGTCATCGAAGACCTGTTCGGCACGCACAGCGTCAAGCTGCCGGCCGGGCATATGGTGGTGTATCCTGCCTCGTCGCTGCATCGTGTCACGCCGGTCACGCGCGGCTGCCGCTGGGCCTCGTTCTTCTGGGCGCAGTCGATGGTCAAGGACGACGGCATGCGCACCACGCTGCACGACCTCGACATGACGATCATCGGCATCCGCACGCGCCTTGGCGACGGCGACGACGCGGTGCTGTCGCTGGTCAACCACTATCACAACCTGCTGCGGCGCTGGGCCGAGCTTTGACGATGATTCCTGCCGATACCGTTTCCGTGCGCGACTACGAGCGCCGCTTCCACGAGTGCGTGCATCCGGCTGTTGCCGGGTATATCGCCGGATATGGGGCCGACGGCATCACCCAGCGCGACAACCAGTCGGCCTTCGAGCGCATCCGCCTCATGCCGCGCGCCATGGTCGACATGTCGCAGGCGTCGGCGCGCTCGGAACTGTTCGGCCAGGTACTCGACTATCCGTTGCTGATCGCCCCCACCGCCTATCACAAGCTCGTGCATCCCGATGGCGAGCTGGCTACGGTACATGCGGCATCGCTGACACGTACATGGATGACGGTCAGCACGCAGGCCAGCGTGTCGCTGGAAGACATTGCCCGTACGTCCACCACGACGCTGTGGTTCCAGCTCTACCTGCAGCCGCGCCGCGAAGACACCCTGACCCTGGTGCGCCGCGCCGAGCAGGCGGGCTACCGGGCCATCGTGCTGACGATCGATGCCGTGGTCAATGGCATCCGCAATGTGGAGCAACGCGCCGGCTTCCGGCTGCCCGATGGCGTCAGCGCCGTCAACCTGGCGGACCTGCCACCGCCCGAAACCCACGACGCCAGCCACGGCAGCCCCGTGTTCCGGAGCATGCTGCGCCACGCGCCAACCTGGCAGGATGTGGCATGGCTGTGCGGCCAGACGCCGCTGCCGGTACTGGTCAAGGGGCTGCTCAATCCTGCCGACGTCCGGCCCGCCCTCGATGCCGGCGTGGCAGGCATCATCGTCTCGAACCATGGCGGGCGTACGCTGGACACCGTGCCGGCCACCATCGACGCCCTGCCGGCCGTGGCGCAGGCCGTCAACGGTGCAGTGCCGATCCTGCTTGACGGCGGCATCCGGCGCGGCACCGATATCGCCAAGGCCATCGCGCTGGGTGCCAGGGCGGTGCTGATCGGCCAGCCGATCCTGCACGCGCTGGCGGTGGGCGGCATGCCCGGCGTGGCGCATATGCTGACGATGTTGCAGACCGAACTGGAAGTGTCGATGGCACTGCTGGGCTGTCCGCGCCTCGATGCGCTCGACAGCGCCGCCATCCGGCAACGATAGGCGAGGCCCTCGTCCAATGCCTCAATCGAGACCGGCCGCGCCGCTGCGCCCGGACGCCGCCCCCCGAGTATCCGGGCACGTTCGACGATTGACCCGCGTGCCGGCCGTGCTTCAGTTTGCGGCCGGTGCTGCCGTTATACCTACCGGGCACATGTCACCCGCGCCTCCGCTGCCCGTTGCATGCGGGGCTGCGCGCCTGATCTAGCTGAACGGAGCCAGTAGTGAGTATTGACAGCATCATGTCGAAACAGGTGGCCACCGTGATCTTCGATGACACGTTGGCAACCGTGAAGGACATCTTCGACGCCGCGAGCTTCCACCATCTGCTGGTGGTCGAAGACGGCAGGTTGCACGGCGTGGTGTCGGATCGCGACCTGCTGCGGGCCATGAGCCCCTTTATCGGCAGCAATGTGGAATCGGCCAGGGATCTCAATACCCTGAACCGGCGCGTGCACCAGATCATGTCCCGCCAGCCGATCACACTGCGCCCGGAAGCCGCCATCGCCGACGCGATCGACCTGTTTCTGACCCACCAGGTGTCGTGCATTCCCATCGTGGACGAGTGTTTCCGGCCGGTCGGCATCGTGAGCTGGCGCGATATCCTGCGCGCCCTGCGCCCCGAGAACCCGCAGGCCGCTGACGGTGCTGAGGGTGCTGACGCAGCAGAGGCTGCGGCCGGCGCGGCCTGACCCTTGCGCCTGCGCGCCGGCCGCGCCTATGCGGCGGGCGCGTACACCGGCAGGGCCACGGTCAGCGTGGTCTGTCCATCGCCCGACGCCGCGGCAATGGTGCCGCCATGCAGTTCGACGATCGACCGGCAGATGGCAAGCCCAATCCCCATGCCGTCGTCCTTGGTGCTGAAGAACGGCTCGAAGATGCGGGCCAGTTGTTCAGGCTCGATGCCGCGGCCATTGTCGATGACCTCGATAACCGCCATGTCGCCGGCGCCGTGTCGCGTACGCAGCGTCACGCGGGCACTGCCCGGCGGGCCGTCGCGCCTGGCCTCCACCGCATTGAGCAAGAGGTTGAGCATGACCTGCTGGATCTGCACGCGGTCGCCATGCACCGGCGGCAACGACGCGTCGAGATCGAGCCTGAGGTCCACGCAGGCGACACTGATCCGGCAATCGGCAAGCGGCAGCACCTCGTGCAACGCATCGTCCAGACGGAACGGCTGAGGCCGCAGGGGCTCGCGCCGCATCAGCGCGCGCAGGCTGCGGATCACGCGCTCGGCGCGCTCCGATTGTTCCTGGATGCGGCGGATGCCTTCGCTGACTTCGCCGGCCATCGGCGCATCGCGCTTCATCCAGCGCTCGATGGTGCCGGCCTCGATGCGGATGGCGGTCAGCGGCTGGCGGATTTCATGCGCGATCGACGCGGCCAGCGTGCCCAGCGTAGCCACGCGCGACAGATGCACCATCTGCTCCTGCAGGCACTGGATGATGGCCGTTTCGGTGCGGCATGCGCCGGCGTCGAGGCCGGTACCACTGAGATTTTCCTGAATACGCCGTTCGATGGCCTGCGCGACGTCGCGCACCATGCGGATGGCGTCCAGCTGGAATGCCGCCCCCGCGGGCGGATCGCTTTGTGGTGTCACGGCGGCGTCTCCAGTTGGTAACGATGAAACACCGCGAGCGGCCAGAAGTCCGGAAGCTTGTGGCTTCCGGGGGCGCCGTGCGGCAGTCAGACACAATCTACGGCATGCCCGGGAAATTGACTTGTCGATTTGTGCCGCGCCTGGAACGCCTGTGCGCTGAATTGCCGCGTTATAGGTGACCGGAATGCCGCCGTTCCGGCATCGATCCCGCCGTGCGGGCAGGCAGCCTAGCCGAGATGGCGGCGGCGCCAGACGCCGGGCGCCATACCCATATGCCGGGCGAATACGCGCGTGAAATGGCTCTGGTCGGAAAAGCCGCAGACCACGGCCACCTGCGCCAGTGGCACGCCGGCATCCTGCAGCAACGCGCGGGCGCGCTCCAGCCGCTGGGCCATCAGCCACTGATAGGGGGTCTGCCCGGTGGTATCGCGAAAGGCGCGCGTGAAATGGCTGCGCGACAGCTGGCAGGCGTCGGCCACCTCGGCGATCGACAGGTCGCCATCGATCCTGGCGGCCAGCAGTTCCTTGGCCCGCGCCACGCTGCGCGGCGACAGCAGGCGGTTGACCTTGGGCGATGCCACCGGCTCCTCGCCATACTGGCCCACCAGGTGCACGCCAATGGTCAGGCTCAACTGGTCCACAAACAACCGGCAGGCATGCTCGGGATGACTCAGCGCGGGCACCATCGCCTGGGCCAGGTGCGCCAGCACGGGGTCGGGCTGGCCGGCGGTCTCGCGCAGCGCGCGTTGGCGGGCACGGCCCAGTTCGCTGCTGGTGCGCTCGATAAAGCTGCGCGGCAGCTCCATCAGGATGAAATCGAAACGGGTCTGGTAGTCGGCCTTGTAGTCTTCGGACAGGCTGCGGACATAGATATCGCCAGCCGCGAAATCGTGCGTGCGGGCATGGCGCCCGGCGATGATGCGGCGGCGGTGGCCGGCCTGCAGGGCAATGCCCGCGACAAACCCCCGCTCGGCCGCCGGCATGGCGATCTGGCCCGACTGCAGGCGCGAGCTTTTGCGATGGAACTGGATGTCGCTGCCAGCCAGGGACTGGTCGGCGCCGAGCTTGTCCGCGGAGCAGCCGAACGTATCGACCAGCCCTGGAGGTACCTTCGGGGCGGAGGTGGTTTGGGTTGTCGACATGGCGAGAGTCCGCGAAGAATTACGATGATGCCGCCTGATTCTTACCAGATCCTTGCAGAAACAGGCCGGCGCAGCATAGCACGCAGGCCCCGGGCCGCCGCATGGCGCTACCGCAGGCTATCGCACGCGTCCGGGGCGCCGTGCCGCCGCCGCAAAATTCCTGGCGCTTCGCGCCGCCTCCAGTAAAGTAGATCTTTCCCCGGCCGGCCTGATCGTGCTTTCATGAAACCCTACGTGCGCGTGGAGGACCGCCACGCCTTCGACATCATCATCGACGCGCGCTCGCCGGCCGAGTTCGAGATCGACCATATTCCGGGTGCGATCAACTGCCCCGTGCTCGACAACGAGGAACGGCGCATCGTCGGCACGCTGTACAAGCAGTCCGGCGCCTTCGAGGCCCGGCGGGTGGGCGGCGCCATGGTGGCCGCCAACCTGGCCCGCCACCTGGGCGGGCAGTTCTCCGACCGGCCGCAGGGCTGGCGGCCGTTGGTCTACTGCTGGCGCGGCGGGCTGCGCAGCGGCTCGATGACCACCTGGATGCGCATGGTGGGCTGGGACGCCCAGCAACTGGCCGGCGGCTACAAGTCATGGCGGCGTCATGTCATCGCCACGCTCGATGCCCTGGCACCCCAACTGCCGCTGGTGGTGATCTGCGGCGCCACCGGCAGCGGCAAGACGCGCGTGCTGCAGGCACTGGCGGCGCACGGCGAGCAGGTGGTCGATATCGAAGGCCTGGCCCGGCACAAGGGATCGCTGCTGGGCGCGCTGCCGGACGTGCGGCAGCCCTCGCAGACCGCCTTCGAGACGGCCCTGGCCGATGCCATCGAGCATATCGACCTGACCCGTCCGCTGTTTGTCGAAGGCGAAGGGGCGCGCATCGGCCAGCTCAACCTGCCGGTGCCGCTGGTGGCCCGCATGCGCGACAGCCTTTGCCTGGAAATCGAGGTACCCATGCCGGCGCGGCTGGCCTTCCTGCTGCGTGACTATGCCTATCTGGGCGACCGGCCCGAATGGCTGGCCGAGCAGCTCGGGCGGCTCAACGCACTGCACGGCAACACCACCATCGACGCCTGGCAGGCGATGGCGCGCGCCCGCGACCTGCCCGGCCTGTTCGCCGAACTGGCCGCCCGGCATTACGACCCGTCCTACGCGCGGTCGCAACGCAAGCACTTCCATCGATGGGACGACCGCATGACCGTCACGGCTGACAGCCTGTCGGCCGAAGGTATCGAGGCACTGGCCGCGGTCATTGCTGAGCGGGTCAAGGCGCGCTGGCCGGGATAGGCCGCTCAAAGATTGCGCCTGCATCACATTCGGCCATTGACCGGGACCCGGAACGAATGATGCGAGTCCTGGCCCATACCGATCAACCGGACGGCTGCGATGGAGCGCATGCGCTATAGCGAAGACGATCTGGAGGCGCAACGGCAAAAGGCCCTGATCGAACGGGATATTTTCCCGGTGGACCACCGGATACAGCGCCTGCGCCGTGAAATTCGCGCACGGGTGCGACATCTGCGACAACTGAAGCGCAAGGGGTTTCCCACATCGCATTCCGAGCGGTTGCTGGGACTGATGTGTCGGACGCTGGCAGCGAACCGCGCCTTCCGGCGCGCCATGCTGAACGCGATCCGTGGTGGCAGGCGATAGTTCACGGCTGTCTTCGCCGACGCTGCTTTTCTTGTAACCCCTACAACCGATCGGAAAATTATCGCCCCGCCGCGCGGGGGCGGACGATGTTCGCCTGACCGCGGCGCCGGCGTTGCGAGACGCGTGCCATGGGGGCTCGCCGACCGTCCCGCCAATTGGCGGAAAACATGGCAGGAAACTTGCGGGGCGCGGTGCATGTGCACACATCGCCCGCCACCATGGCCCCCGACGACCCGCTCGGATCTCTGATCGCCTGCTGCGACACGCCAGATGGCATTCCGCTGCCCGCGCATGGACAGACGCTCGCCCGCTGGCGATTGTTCTCCGACATTGCCGCCGCGCACGGCGCCGTCGCCATCAAGCTGTTCGAGGCGCATGCCGATGCGCTGGCCATTCTTATGGAAATTGCACAGGCCCGTCCCGAACGCGATACGCGCTGGGCGGTCTGGGCCGCAGAGCCACCCGATGCACGCGTGCAGGCCCGGGCCGCCGTCGACGCCGACACCCGCGCGCTGGCAGCGCGCACCGGCATCGACAGGGGCCGGCCGGTGCGGCTCGATGGCCGCAAGGCATGGTGCTCGGGCGCGCGCGCGGTGTCGCACGCGCTGGTCACCTGCCATGACGGCAATGGCGGCGCACTGATCGCGGCCATCGACGTGCACGGCCCCGGTGTGCGTATCACCGACGACGGCTGGCACGCCGTGGGCATGCGGGACACGGGCAGTGGTGACGTTCTCCTGGATAACTGCCCTGCCCTGCAAATTGGCCCGGCAGGCGCCTATCTGGACCGCCCGGGCTTCTGGCATGGCGGCGCGGGCATCGCCGCCTGCTGGTACGGCGCCGTGCTGCCCTTCGAACAGGCCGTGCGGCGTGCCGTATGCCGCCATGGCGACCCCCATGCGGCCGCCCATCTGGGCGCCATCGACAGCGACTTGCACGCGGCGGCGGCATTGCTGCGCGAATCGGCTGGCTGGATCGATGCGCATCCCCGGGCCGATGCCTGGGTGCCAGCCATGCGGCTGCGCGCGACGGTAGAGGCCACCGTCCAACGCGTGATGCGGCGCGCCGGCAATGTGCTTGGGGCCGGTCCGCTCTGTCGCGATGCGCGGCTGGCCGCGCTGTTCGCGGACCTGCCCGTACTTCTGCGGCAAAGCCACGCGGAACGCGACCTGGCTACGCTGGGAGACCGGTTGAGCCAAAGCGAACTCGGCGAAGGCGGCTACCGGCCATGACCCCCGCCGCCCCCGCCACCGACTTCGACGCCATCCTCGAACAGGACGACCCATGGGGCTTCGCGTCGCTCTGGTATGAGGCCCGCAAGCGTGACCTGCTGATGGCCGCGCTGCCTGAGCCGCACTACACTCACGCGCTGGAAGCCGGATGCGCCACCGGCTTGCTGACCGAGCGCCTGGCGGCGCGCTGCGACGCGCTGCTCGCCGTCGATCTGGTGCCACGTGCCATCGAACGCACGCGCGCACGCGTGGCGCGCCTTGCGCACGTAGAGGCACGTGTGGCGCGCCTGCCCGACGCATGGCCCGCCGGCCGCTTCGACCTGATCGTGCTGAGCGAGCTTGGCTACTACTTCGACCGCGCTGCGTGGCTGCAGACCGTTGCATACGCAGCCGAAGCCCTCGCGCCTGCGGGCACCATCGTCGCCTGTCACTGGCTGCGGCCGTTCCCGGAGCGGCGCCAGTCCACCCGGCACCTGCATGCCGCCATCGCGCGCCAGCACGGGCTGCATCGGCATGTGCGGCATCTGGAGCCCGACTTCCTGCTCGATGCCTGGTCACGCAACCCCGCACCGCTGCGCAGCCGGGAGGCCATGCAATGATCGGCGTTGTCGTGCCTGTCCACAACGAAGAAACCTGCCTGGAGGCCTGTCTGCTCGCACTGCGCGCCGCCGCGCTGCATCCCGGCCTTGGGGGCGAGCCCGTCATGCTGGTGGTGGTGCTCGACGACTGCAGCGACCGGTCGCTCGACATTGTCCGCCGCCATCCGCCGGCACAAATCACCTGCCTGCCCATCGCCGCGCGCAACGTGGGCATCGCCCGGCATGCCGGCGCGGAACTGCTGCTGGCGCTGGACGCACGCTGGCTGGCCTTCACCGATGCCGACAGCCGCGTGGCACCGGACTGGCTGGTGGCGCAGCTGGCGCTGAGCGCCGATGCCGTTTGCGGACTGGTGACCATCGACGACTGGGGCGAGCATCCACCGCACGTCCCGGTACGCTTTGCCGCGCGGTACCAGCGCACCGAAGACCATCGCCATGTACACGGCGCCAATCTGGGCGTCTGCTCGCGGGCGTATCGACGCGCTGGCGGATTCCCGCCCCATGCCACCAGCGAGGATGTGGCGCTGGTGCAGCGCCTGATCGCGCTGAATGCGCAGATCGCGTGGAGCACGCTGCCGCGCGTGGTGACCAGCGCCCGCGCCAAGGGCCGTGCGCCAGACGGCTTCGCCGATCACCTGGCAATGCTGGGCAGCCTTTGCAACGATCACACCCCTGACGACGCGGCACCCGCACCCGACTGGCACCCGGCTGACTTCCGCTAAAGATCGATGCCCCTTCTTCAGATTCCCGAGCCGCTGACCATCATTTCCCCGCATCTGGACGATGCCGTCTTCAGTTGCGGCGCGCTGCTTGCCGCTGCCGGGGACGCCGTTGTCGTGACCGTGCTGGCGGGTGTACCCGACGCCCGGATCGAAGTCCCGGACTGGGATCGTGCCGCCGGATTCGGCAGCGTGACACAGGCCGTCTCGCAACGGCGCCGCGAGGACACACGGGGTCTGGACCTGCTCGGCGCGCGGCCCGAATGGCTGGACTTTCTCGACGGGCAATACGGCAGGCAGCACGGCGCGGAGGAGATCATGGCCGGGCTGGCCGCGTCGCCTTCGATGCAACGCGGCGGCACCGTCGTTGCGCCGATGGGGCTGTTCCATAGCGATCACATCCTGGTAAGCCGGGCCTGCTTGCTGTTGCGCGCCACGGTCTCGAGCATGCAAACGGCCGAGACGGCGGAAGGCGGCGCTCCCATGCCGCCCGTACAGTGGCTGTTCTATGAAGACGCGATCTACCGCCAGCTGCCCGGCATGGTTCAGAGCCGCCTGATGGGCTGGTGGCAGGCCGGCCTGATCGCCTCGCCCGTGCATTTTCCGCTGGTACCCTGGCAAGGCCAGAAGATGGCTGCCGTCGAGGCGTACGAAAGCCAGTTGCCATTGTTCAACGCCGGACAGCTTGCCGACATTGGCGCGCCCGAGCGCTACTGGGCGCTCGACGTGGTGCCGGGGAAAAACCCATGACCCGGCACATCAATGCATGGCGCGTGGAAGCGGCGTTATTCCGGGTGCACGTCCCGGATCCGCATGATGGTCTGGCGTGACACCTTGAAGGTGCGGGCCAGTTCGCTGACCGATGTGCCCCGGCGCAGCGCTGCCCGGATTTCGTCGTGCGTGTTGGTTGCCAGCGCGGGGCGCCTGCCCAGGCGGCTGCCACGCTCCACGGCCTGTTCGGCGCTCGCCTTCATCCGGGCGCTGCGCGTGTCGCGCTCCATGCCCTCCACGGCCTGCAGTGTCCGGAATGCCGTGGATGTGGCGTCGGTCAGCAGCGCGTCGCCGGTTTCGATGCAATGCAGTTTCACGCCCAGTGCCCGGAACCGCTCCACCGTGGCAACCACATCGCGCACGGAACTGCCAAGACTGCAGAGCCGCAGCATTGCCACCACATCGCCCGCGCGCAGCCGCCGCAGCAGTTGCTGCATGCGAGGGCGATCCAGCGCTGCAACCGACGCCGGGCTGCACTCCCACCATGCCTGTCCGAAATCCACGACATATCCGGCGGCATCAAAGCTGACGCATTCGCCTTCGAACTCGCGAAGAGTGGCAGCCTGGTTGGTATAGAGGTGGGTCGAGGGCATGGGGCGGCTCGTTACCGATGGCGTGACCGATAGTGAGTGCAAGCATAGCAGGGATGTCCTGAACCCGGACATTCCGGACAACACTGCAATGTACCGTCAGGGGAGCGGCCTTCTTACAATTTTATTGACAGGCAATCGATATGCCTGGGCAGCTGGAGACAAGGAGACCGCCATGGCAACGCAACAGTACTATGGGCATACCGTCGAAGGCGCAGCGCTGTTTCTTGGCGAAAACAGCTGGCAGGCATCCGGGCGCGTGGCGCAATCTGGCGCGGTCCTGGTGCAGTCATGCGATATCGGCGTTTACCGGACCTGCGAGCGGGCCATGGCCGAAGGGCTGGCCTGGGGCAAGGACTGGATCGACCGCAACCAGTGCCCTGGCTATGTCCAGCCCCTTCCCCTTGTAACGGAGCATCTCGAGCCACTCCATGCATGATACGTCGCGTATCCGGCAGCATGGTGTCGCCAACCCCGCCGCAGCGCTGGTCCAGGTAGACCGTCACATCGCAGAGGGCCGGGCGATTATCCGCCGGCAGATCGCCGTGCTGCGTCACTTGCAGCAGGACGGCCTGCCGATGCGCAACGGTCTGGAGTTGCTTGCCGCGCTGCGCGAGACCGTCGATGCACTGCGCCGGCATCGTCGGTTCGTACTTGAAGCCATGCCGGCCGAACGGCTGGACGCAGCAGCGCACCCCGGTGGTGCACCGTCCGTCAGGCAAGCCGAAGGCGCATGAGCGTGGACAACAGGTCGTCCAGCATCACCGGCTTGGGCAGGTGTGCGTCGAATCCGGCCTGCAGCGCCGCGTTCACGTCGCTATGGCGGCCGTAGCCGCTCAGCGCAATCGCGGGCACTTCCTTCAGCGCTTCCTGACCGCGCACCCGGTGGACCAGTTGATATCCATCCATGCCAGGCATGCCAATATCCGACAGCAGCAGGTCGGGCTTGCGGATCTGCATGGAAGCCAGCGCCGCCTCGCCATCGCTCGCCACGTCGACGACCGCGCCTTCGGACTCCAGCAGCATGCGGAAGGTATCCACGGTCTGCTGGTCATCGTCCACCAGCATCACGTGCAAGCCGCGCAACAGCGACGCCGGCAGTGCACCGTCCTGCTCTTCGGCGGTTACCGGCGCGCCCAGCGGCAGCGTCACGGTAAAGGTGCTGCCATGACCCGGGCCGCCCGAAGCGGCTTCCACGTTGCCCCCGTGCAGGGTCGCGATTTCCTTTACCAGGTTCAGGCCGATGCCAAGTCCGCGGGATCGCGCCCGGATGGCGCCCCCCTGGCGGAACATGTCGAAGATATGCGGCAGCGACTCCGCATCGATACCCATCCCGGTGTCCTCGACCGTCAGTCTTGCGGCATTGGCATCGCTTGCCAGCGCCACCTTGATCCGGTCGCCGGACTCGGTGAACTTCAGCGCATTGCTGAGCAGGTTCCAGACCACCTGCTCGATGCGCGTCACGTCGGCATGGATCCACACGGGCTCCGCCGGCAATACCGCTTCCAGCGTCGTGGCCCGATGCGCCGCCTCTTCGCGCACCGCATCGCAGACGTGCCGCACGACTTCGGCAAAATCGATCGTGGCGCGCGACACGGACAGCTTGCCGGTACGCACCCGCGACATGTCCAGCAGGTCGTCGATGATCTGTGCCTGGCCCAGCACCGTGCGCCGGATCGTTTCCGTGGCGCGGGCGATCATGGGATTGCGGCGCGCCTCGGCCGAACGCCCGATCAGTTCGCTGCTGGCGCTGATCAGGTTAAGCGGATGCTTCAGTTCATGCGAAGCCACCGCCAGGAACTCGTCGCGATGATCCTGGACCGGTGTGGAGCGGAAGCCGCCATCCAGGCGCAGGGCACCAGCGGGCAGCGCCTCGTTCATGTCGCGGCAGATCTTGGCATAGCCGCTGACGCCGGACTGCTCCAGTCGGCACAGCACCCCCGTCGACCGGAAACGCGTGCCATCCTTGCGCAGATGCCAGCGATCCTCCTCGACCCGCCCGAACTTGAGCGCCTGGGCCCTTTCCTCGGCTGGCACGCCGCGGTCCCGATCCTGGGGCAGGTAGAGCACATCGGCCGGCTCACCCAGCAACTCGGTCTCGGTGTAGCCGAAAATACGCTCGGCGCCCATATTCCAGCTGGTAATGCGGCCGTCGTCGTCAAAGGTGATGATGGCGTAGTCGCGCGTGCTTTCGGCCACGATACGCATGCGCCGTTCGCCCTCGCGCAGCCGGGCTTCGGCCGCCTTGCGCGACGTGATGTCGATAAACGACAGCACGGCGCCATCGATGCGGTCCTCGGTCGTGCGATAAGGCAGGAAGCGCGCCAGATACCAGCGGCCATCGTTGCTTTGCACCTCGCGCTCGATCAGCCGCAGCGAGTCGAAGGCCTCGGCGGCATCGTCGGACAGCTTGTCGTAGTCGAGCCGGTGCGTGATATCCAGCAACGATCGGCCAATGTCGGACGGGATGATGCTGAACACGTCGGTGGCGCGCGGCGTGTAGCGTTTGATACGGATATTCCGGTCGACGAAGATCGTGCCAATGTCGTTGGCCATGATCAGGTTCTGAAGATCGTCGTTGATCTTGCTTGTTTCCTCGACCTTCGACTTCAGCTCGGCGTTGACCGTGGTGAGTTCCTCGTTGATCGACTGCAACTCTTCCTTGCTGGTCTCGAGTTCCTCGGTGGCCGAGCGCAGCTCCTCGTTGATCGCCTGCAGTTCCTCGTTGGACGCCTTCAGCTCTTCCGTGGACGTCTCCGACTGCTCGATCGTGGCCTGCAACTGTTCCTTCGTGCGATGCAGCTCGCGTTCAAGCTGGCTGACAATGGGATCAGGCTGGCGCTTCTGTGGCGCATCGGAGGACTCGCTCATGCTGTCCTCCACCTCGTGGAACAGGATCAGCACGAAATCCGCATTGGCCTCGGCATCATGCACCGGGCGCGCGATCATGTTGACAAAGTAGTTGCGCCCGTCGCGCGTCAGCTGCACGCGCCGCGCCTCCACGCTGTGGTTGGCCTGCAGGGCCTGGAAAATGGCGGTGCGCAGTTCCAGGCGAAGCTCGGGCCGTACCGCCGCAATCACGTTGTGGGACGGCTCGCCGCCCGCGTACTCCAGGAAGCGCCCCGCCCGATCCGACAGATGGACGATGTCCGACTCGCGGCTGACCAGTACGCTCGGCGGAGCATGCTGCTCCACCAGGCGCTGGTGCAGGTCGCCGAAGGAGAACTTGCGCCGCCCAGGGGGCTGCAAGATGGCCATCGGCATACGCATGTTCTGCATGGCGGCCGACATCGGAACGGGTGCATCACCGCGCACCGCCACGTTTGCCCGGTAGATGCGTGCCTTCTTGTCCACGACCGAGAACAGAGAGCTGACGCTGTCCGCGGCTTCGGAACTGCCCAGGAACAGGTAGCCGCCGGGACGCAGCGCAAAATGGAACGTGCGCAGGACATCGAGCTGTGCCTCGCGATCCAGGTAGATCAGCAGGTTGCGGCAGCAGATCATGTCCAGACGCGAGAACGGGGGATCGCGCAGCACGTTGTGCAGGGCAAACAGCACGTGTTCGCGCAGTTCCTTCTTGATGCGGTAGTGCGCGGCGTCCTTGACCAGGAACTGGCGCACGCGGCCAGGATCCACGTCGGCAAGGATCGATTCCGGATACAGTCCGGTGCGCGCATAGGAGATTGCCCGCTCGTCGATATCGGTGGCAAACACCTGGAACGGCACGGTCTCCGAGTTGCGCGACGAGGCCTCCGCCAGCAGCATGGCCAGCGAGTAGGCTTCCTCGCCCGTGGCACAGCCGGCAGACCAGACGCGAATCGGCTCGTTCTCGATGCGATGCTCCACCAGCTGCGGCACCACATCGTTCTGCAGCAGGTCGTAGGCGTCCTTGTCGCGGAAGAAGTTGGTCACGCTGATCAGCATGTCCTGCAGCAGGTGCGGTGTCTCGTCGGGGTGGTCGTGCAGGAAGTCGCGATACTCCTGCAGCTCGGACAACCCGCTGACCTGCATGCGGCGCTCGATGCGGCGCAGCACCGTGGCACGCTTGTACTGGCGGAAGTCGTGGCCGGCGCGCGTGCGCAGGATGACCATGATCTCGCGCAGAATCCGTTCGTTGTCCGTGGCAACGGCGTCGTCGCGATCCGATTCTGCGTCCACGTTGGCGCGGATGCGGCGCTTGTTGGACCATATTTCCAGCAGGCGCTGGGGCATGTCCGCCACGGGCAACACGAAATCGACCTGGCCCGTGCCGATAGCGGCGCGCGGCATGCTCGAGAACGCCGCATCCTCGGGTTGCTGGGCCATCACGATGCCGCCCAGTTCCTTGATCCGCGTGATCCCAACAGCGCCATCGGCACCGGCGCCCGACAGCACGATGCCGATCGCCCGGTCGCGGTGGCATTCCGCCAGGGAGCGCAGGAACAGGTCGATCGCCATGCGCCGGTCACTGGTCGACGCGGGCGGCTGTACCCGCAGGTAACCGTCCACCATCGTCAGCACCATCGATGGCGCGATCAGATAGACATGGTCGGGCTCCATGACGGTGTCTTCGTTGACCTGCTCCACCGGCATGGATGTGACGCCGGACAGGATGCCCGGCAGCGAACTGCCGTGATCCGGCGACAGGTGCAGGACAATGACGTATGCGGCACCCATGCGGCCCGGCAGGGCTTCAAAAAATAGCCGCAGTGCCTCGATCCCGCCGGCGGATGCGCCGATTCCCACCACAGGAAAATGAAGCTGACTGGGAATGGAATTCACCTTGGACCGAGCCATGAACGTAGACGCGCCGATACTGGATAGGGAGCGCAATGATACTACGCAGAAAGTTCCCCGCCGCCGGGGTCCGGCTTCCCCGGTCAGTGAAGTCACACGCCAAAAAAGAAGCCGCTCGCAAGGGAGCGGCTCGAATACGAACTGACTCTCTTGCTTGGCGCGATAAGTGCAAGAGCATCGCGAATATATGTCCAGTCGTGATGCTTTATGTCCGTCCGTAATGCATGCTATACGGACATGGACGAGCGGCGTCTTTACCGCGGATTTACCGGTGCGGTGCGAATGTGGCCGATATAGTGGACATCGTGGACATTTGTGCCATCCCTACATCCCCATGACGGCCATGCAAAAAGGAAAAGCACTGCGGGATCTGGTGATTCTTGACCGCTATATCGCGGAACGCGAGGCAGAGTTGCGGCGCGCGGAAGTCGTCGCGCGCCTGTCAGCCGGCAGCGGTGACGCGCAGGCCGCCGGGACACTCAACATCCTGCGCCAGTCGATTCACGTTCTGCGCGCCCGCCGCGAGGTGCTCGGCGGCAGCGTGAAATAGGCCGCCCCCATCATTCGGCCAGGCGCCCATCCGGGGCCTTACTGCTTTGCGCCGTCGGTGTACGGGTCGGGCTTGCCGGTCCTGGCACCATCCAGATACGGGTCGGGCTTGCCGACCTTGGCGCCATCGGTGTACGGGTCCGGCTTCCGGGGGGCCAGGTCCGTACGGGTCGACGTCTTGGCGCCGCCTGCGTACGAATCGAACTTGTCGGCCTTTGCGCCGTCCAGGTACGGGTCGGGCTTGCCGACCTTGGCACCATCGGTATAGGGGTCGACTTTCCGGAGCGTGCGCCCGGAATTCGCTTGTGCGTGGGCCAGTTGCACAGCACCCAGCGCCGTCAGCGCGGCAACGACCAGCATCGGTACGGTCTTCTTCAGCATCATCATCCTCCTCTCTCTCTAACAAGGGCCGGACAGGGGCGACCGGCCGGAAACGGGAAATCCGGGAACACCAACAGGGAAAGGCCGCATGGCGGCGCCGCTGAAGCTTGAACGGTGTTGGGGCGGCGCCTTGCCGAAATCGCCCGCATTTTTTGAATTGGCACGATGAATCGGTGCCTCGATGCGATGCCGGCCCGGGGGGGGGACACGCGCAACTACGGCGCGAGTCGCGTGAACACGTAGTCGCGATTCTTGACGAGCGAGGCGTGGCAGGCAAAACAGGTCTGGTGCTGCGCCAGATCGGCGGGCTTGCCGTCGATAAAGCGCCCGTAGCCCCAGCCGCCCGATGCGGCGTACTTCTTCGAATCCTTGACCATGACCTGCACGGTGGTGGCGTGCCCAGGCACCAGTGCGGACTTGAACTCGGGCGACTGCGTGTATTTCCACGCCAGCTTGACCAGCACCGCCCCATCTGGGAACGGCAACTCGCCGCGCTTGTACGCATCGATGGCGATCTTGTTGCCCACCACGGTGCGCAGTTCGTTCAGCGGCTCGCCTTCAAGGGCGGGGGCAACCAGTTGCCAGTTGCGGTAGCCCTCTGGCAGCGTCACGCCGTAGATGGGCGACGCGTCGGGATTGGCACGGCTCGGCGTGGCAGCAGACTCGGGGCTGGCCCCGGACTGCCCGGCGGCAACGGCGGCCCCCGCCAGCAGGACGGTTGCGGCTGCAGTCAGGGCTACGACGGACATCGGCTTCATGGTGGCTCCGCGAGTTCGGTGATCGGGAGTCCATTAGGCGACGAGGACGTATCGCGGGTGTGTCACCGCATGGTGTCCCCGTATCACCGTGCTTCAGCCGTCCGGCCTGATACGTAGTGATACAAAACCCTGCTGCTTCGGCGCCAGGTTAATCGCTGGCGGGCTGCCCTTCGAGAGAGGCGCCCCTGGTCTCCGGCAGCAGCAGCACTGTCAGCAGCACCACGCCGTAGGCCGCGCCCGAGAAGATGGTGATGGCGGTGGCAAGGCTGGCGGAATGGCTCAGTATCCCGACCAGTCCCGGAAAAAGCGCGCCAATGCCGCGTCCGAAGTTGTAGGTAAAGCTCTGGCCGTTCGCGCGCGATTCCGACGGATACAGTTCCGTCAGGTAGGCCCCAACGCCGCTGAAGATGCCGCACGACGAGAAGCCCAGCGGAAAACCAAGCCACAGCATCTGCTGGTTCGACAAGGGAAGCGTCAGGTACAGGTACACCGACACCATCGACAGCACCGAGAACATCATGAAGTTGCGCCGCCGGCCCCAATAGTCGGCCAGGTACGCCCCCACGACATAACCGCAGAACGAGCCCGCGATGATCACGAACAGGTAGGCGCCTGTATCGAATACCGACAGATGCCGCTCGATCCGCAGATACGCGGGCAGCCAGGTGGACATCGCATAGAAGCCGCCCTGGATGCCGGTACACAGCAGCGCGCCCAGCACCGTGCGGCGCAGCAGCGACGGGGCGAAGATCGCCCATACCGAGACCCGCTCGCCTTTTTCCCGCCTGGCAGAATCCGTGACAAAGACCTGCGGTTCCGGCACATGCCTGCGCACGTAGAGCACCAGCAGCGCGGGCAGGATGCCCACCCAGAACAGGCTGCGCCACGCAATGGACTCGGGCAGCAATGTGAATGCGATGCTGTAGAGAATGGCCGCAACCCCCCAGCCTACCGCCCAGCCGCTCTGCACCAGCCCTACCGCTTTCCCGCGGTGTTGCGGTGCGATAATTTCGCCGATCAGCACCGCGCCAACCGCCCATTCGCCGCCGAAGCCCAGCCCCTGCAGCGCGCGCAACACGAAAATCTGCTCGAAGTTCTGCGCAAAACCGATCGCCAGCGTGCAGAACGAGAACCACAGAATGGTCCACTGCAGTACCCTGACACGCCCGTAGCGGTCGGCCAGCATGCCGGCAATCCAGCCGCCAATCGACGAGAAGATCAAGGTGACGGTGCCCAGCAGCCCGGCCTTGGCGCGATCCAGCCCCCATAGATCGATCAGGGATGCCAGCACGAAGCTGAACACCATGAAGTCGAATGCATCGGTCGCCCAGCCGGCAAACGACGCCTTGAAAGCGCGCTTGCCATCGGGGCCGAGTTCCGCATACCAGCCGGGAACCCATGCACCCGGTAACGAGGTTTGACTTATTTTATTGGTTGTTGTCATCGTTGAATGCCGTTCTGAAGTACTGCCTGGGGCGACCGGTGATGATACAGCCCGGCAATCAATTCGACACGGCAATCGCCGATGGGCCCGCCCCATTGCGAAGGCGGACCAGGAAGGCGTTCGGCAAAGGCAAATGCCGGGCGAGGCGCCCGGCATTTATCTGGAAGAAGCGAGGGTGCGGGCGCGTTCGGGCACGGCAAGCCCGAACGCGTTGCCGTCACAGGGGCAACGACAGGCGCGCTTCGAGCCCGCCCTCGTGGCGGTTCCGCAGCGCCAGGTCGCCGCGAATGGCCTGGGCCAGCCGGCGGGCGATGGCCAGGCCCAGCCCGCTGCCCGGCCCGCGCGCAGCGGTTTCAGGCGATCGATACCAGGGCATGAACACGGCGTCCAGTTCAGTGGGAGCAATGCCCGGTCCCGAATCGAGCACGGCAAGATGCAGGCGCCCGCCTTCGGCGCGCACCCGCACGCGGACGTTGTTGCCATAGCGGAACGCGTTGTCGACCAGATTGACCAGGATGCGGCGCAGCGCATGCGGACACGTGACCACCGGCCGCCCCACCAGCCCGTCCAGCGCCAGCGTGCAGCCCGCATCGCGATAGTTCTGAACCAGCGCCGCCAGCATGCCGTCGGCGTCCACCTTCCGCAGCTTCTGCGCCAATCCGCTTTGCATGCGGGCGCAAGCCAGCCCGGCCTCGGCAAGTTCGCGCATCTCGTCCAGATCGCGCTCCATCGCGGCGCGCAGCGACGCATCCTCGATCAGGTCGCAGCGCAGCACCATGCGCGTCAGCGGCGTGCGCAGGTCGTGAGCACACGATGCCTGCATCGTCAGCCATTCCGACTCTCGCTCGGCACACCGGCGCCGGGCGTCGTTGATCGCGCGGATCAGCTGGTTGATCGGGGAAGCGCCCATCTCGGGAATTGGCTCGCTGCGTCCGGGTTCGGTGCCGGACAACTGCTCCAGTTGCGCAGCCAGCGCCACCACGGCGGCCCGCAGCCCGAGCATGCGTTGCACGCAGACCGCCGCGATCAGCCCCGCGCCGGCGCCGAAGAACAACAAGGCAATCAGCGCGATGCCCGTGCGAGGCATCGCGGCGGCCACGGGCCCACTGACACCCGGCCACTCCGCCGCAAGCAGCAGAAGCAGCACGGCCAGTGCCACTGCGTACCACATTCGCCCGATGCGGGACCAGTGCCAGCTCCACAGGGCAATTGCTGCCCGGTTGGTCCGGCCCGCATACACGGAAGACTGGGAAGAAACGTTTGGTGGCGCAGCCGTGTCCATGGTCATGGTCATTCTCCGATTGCCGCTTCTCCGAACGGCGCGGCCGAATGACACCATGGTTTGCGTGCAACGCACCATCAGCCCGGCAGGTGAGTGCCCCTATACCAGCATTTGCGCCGGCGTTTACGAAATGAAGATTGGCTAAATGGTGTGCCAGGCAGACTGACGATCTGAAACGACGACGCAAACCATCATAGGCGGGCAGTCATACGAAAGTATGGTCATGCCGGTAATCGCGGGCCACCGCAGGTCGTATGGCACGGCGTATGGCACGGATCGATGCGGGGTGCCGGCGTGGCATTTCGCTGCGATGCATCACAACGTGTGCCTTTGCCCCCCGCATTTCATACAGGGAACACTACATGAGCGAATGGATCATACCCGGCACTTTCCCGATCCGCAACTCGCATGTATTTCCCGCTTTGCTTTCAAGGGGTTGCGGCCTCGCGACGGCAGGACGTGCGCCTTCCAATACGCCCTCGCCAGGCGTCCCGCATCGGTCGTCCGGCCGCTGGAGGCGCCCATGCCCATTAATGGAACTCTCACTACACGAGTTCCCGGCAAGCACCGGGCTGCCGTCAGCCCGGCGCTTGCCCGCCTTAATTGATGATCGGGTTCTTCTTCTGCATATCGTCCTGAATCATCTTTGACCAGGCGGCGCCAACCTGGCGCTCGGTTACGTAGCCGTGCTTGCGGGTATCGATCTTGTCGAAACGCCTGTAGACCTCCGGCATCCCGACGCGTGCCTCTTCGCGGGTCAGTTTGCCGTCATGATCGGTGTCCGCGGCCTTGAACCGTTCCATGAACCACTTCTTGCGATCGCCCGGCGTCATCCCCTGGGGCGGCTGTGGAACCTCGTTGACATCGGTGGTGGCAGGCGGCGCCACCGGCGCCATGGGTTGCGAAGCCTGTGCGCTGGCAAAACCGCTGGCAAGGCTGATCGACAAGGCGAAGGCAGCAACAAGGCAGTTCATTCGGTCCATTTTTTCTCCTCGACTTTTCGTTTTTTGCGACGATGGTCCGGCGGGGCTGGCGGAGCCATTCCGGGACAGCGAAGCCCGCGCGGCTATCCGTCCAAGTATTGGCGAAAAATCGGCCGGCCATTTGACATTTTGGGACCGTCGTTTGATGCCTCGGGACACTGCCAGGGAAAACCCCTCCGAAACATGTGATTTGGCAATGGCTTGCGGTTGCGGCCCGGCTTGTCACCCCTCCTTCGGGCGATCGTTCTCGCTTTCGTCGGCAACGCCTGATTGTCGTCGCGGTCCGGGCCGGCAAACCAACGTATAGCGCCACCATGGTGATGGTCTGATAGGCGAGGCCAAGGCCGCTGCCTAACCTTGATTCACGGTCCACGCGCTTCAGTCTGCTGAGCTGCGTGCCGGACTGCCCAATCAAGAAAAAAGGGAATTCATCATGACTGACCTGACCAGGCGAAAGGTAATGATCGGCGCGGCAACCACCGCGTTTGCAGCGGCCGCAGCATCGGCGCATGCGGCGTCGTTCGGCAATCCCGACCGTCCGCCCGAAGGCGCGATCAACGCGCGCAACCGGCAGGGGCTGACCGATCCCGGCCCGCACAACGATGCCCTGGCGCAGCAGTTTCCGTCGTTCCAGGATGCGCCCGCCACCGACGTCAACGGCATGCCGCAATTCTGGTCGTCGTTCAACAATGCCCACAAGCGGATCCAGAACGGCGGATGGGCGCGCGAGGTCACGCAGGAAGACTTCGCCATCTCCAAAGACATCTCCGGCGTGAACATGCGGCTGTCGGCCGGAGGCATTCGCGAGATGCACTGGCACCAGCAGGCCGAATGGGCCATCATGCTCGACGGCAAGTGCCGCATCACGACGCTCGACGAGGAAGGCCGCCCCTCGGTGCAGGACGTCAAGGCTGGCGACCTCTGGTACTTCCCGCCGGGCCTGCCTCATTCGCTGCAGGGTGCCGGTGCCACCGGCGCGGAATTCCTGATCGCGTTCGATAACGGCATGGCATCGGAATTCAACACGCTGCTGGTCACCGACTGGATCGCGCACACGCCACCTGACGTGCTGGCCGCCAACTTCGGCGTGCCTGTCGAATCGTTCAGGGATATTCCCGTCGACAACCTCTGGATCTTCCAGGGCAAGGAACCCGGCCCGCTCGCGGCCGCGCAGCGCGCCTCGGCTTCGAAGAAAGGCCCACCCGCCGTGCCGGTGACGTTCTCGCTGTCGGACTCCACGCCGGTACGCAAGACGCGCAGCGGCCGTGTGCAGATCGCCGACGGGCGGAATTTCAAGATCTCGCAGAACATTGCAGCGGCGCTGGTCACCGTCCACCCGGGCGGCCTGCGTGAACTGCACTGGCACCCGAACGCCGACGAATGGCAGTACTACATCCAGGGCAAAGGCCGCATGACGGTGTTCGACACGGGCCCCAAGGCAATGACCGCCGACTTCAATGCCGGCGATATCGGCTACGTGAAAAAGGGGCTGGGCCACTACGTGCAGAACGTCGGCAACACGGACCTGATCATGGTCGAGGTCTTCAAGGCCGACCACTTCGCAGAGGTCTCGCTGTCCGACTGGCTCGCGCACACGCCACCCGAGATGGTCATGCAGACGCTGAACATCAGCGCCGAGACTCTGGCGCAGTTCCCGCGTGACCGCCCCGACATCGTACCGGCATGAACGCGGAGGCGGCCCCAGCGTCGCCCAGAACAGCTAGAGCATGGGCTTGACGATGATCTTGCCAATCACGCGGCCGGACTCCTGAGCCTCGTGCGCTTCGACGATGGCATCCAGCGACACCTGCATGCCTATCGTCGGCGCATAGGCGCCATCCGCAAGACATTGGCCGATCGCCGAAACGGCTGCGGACTTTGCCGCCTCCGGCACGGTGTAGATGTAGACGAACCGGAATGTGCAGCCGGCAATCATGGCCTTCAGCAAAGGCAGCGGCAAGTGGTCGCTGGCAGCCGCCACGGCATAGGCGCTGATGATGCCGCCGTTGGCCAGGCAGCCCATATCGACGTCGAGATTGTCTTGCAGGCTGACGTCCACGATCCTGTCGACGCCCTTCCGCCTGGTTTCGGACATCACGATCGCCGGCATATCCTGCGACCATCGATCGATAACAACGTCCGCCCCCGCGCGTCGCGCAGCATCTGCCTGGGCGGGCGTTGAAACGGTGGCCGCCACCCAGGCACCGGCCCATTTCGCCAGCAGGATGGCTGCAGTCCCGACCGCCCCCGCCCCCCCCGTGGACCAGAACGGCCTGCCCCTTGATGTCGCCGTCCGCGAACAGGCAGCGATGCGCGGTCAGCGCCGGCACGCCCAGACAGGCGCCGACTTCGAACGATACGTTGCCGGGCAGCGGAACGGCTTGCCTGGCCGGAACCACGGCATGGTCCGCTGCGGTACCAAAGGCGCGACGATACTGCGTTTCGAACAGCCATACCCGCTCGCCGATGCGTGCCGGTGCCACGTCGGCACCCACCGCGTCAATCACGCCGGCACCGTCCTGATGCGGAATGACCAGAGGAAATGCGGCCGGCCCGGAAAAGCCGGTACGCGCCTTGATATCGCTAGGGTTCAGGCCGGACGCATGGATCCGCACCCGAACTTCGCCGGGCCCCGGTTGTGGTATCGGAAACTCGCCGAGCTTCAGCACGTCGGATGCCTTGCCCTGCCGTTCGTAATAGGCCGCTTTCATCAATCCCGCTCCTTGAACAAGCGCCGTCGGCGCCAATCGACGACCAGCGCAACAAAGCCCGGACTATCGGCGGCTGACCGCTTTTCCACAAGAAGGCACAACTTTGATATATAGGGATAAAAAGTATCCTATTGGGAGCAGGCATGACCTCTTCGGCTACCGCGTATCAGTGCTCGGTCGCGGCAACGGTCGACGTCGCGGGCGGCAAATGGAAGCCCCTGATCGTCCACTATCTGATGAATGGCACCAAGCGGTTCGGCGAATTGCAGCGCCTGATCGGAAATGTCACGCAGCGCTCGCTGACGCTGCAGCTTCGCGAGCTTGAATCGGACGGCATCGTGACCCGCGAGGTTTTCGCAGAGGTGCCTCCGCGCGTCGAATACTCGTTGACCGAGTTCGGCACCACGCTGGCGCCCGTGCTGGCGGAGATGAAGAAATGGGGCGACGCCTATATTGAACGGCTGGAGCAAACGGCGCGTCGCTAGTCCGGGCCGACCGCAGGAACCGGCAGCAGATCCAACTGCGGAGTGACGGGAAGAAGACGTTTCGAAACCGGCATCCGTACGGCAGATGGCGGGAATAAATCCTACCCTTCAATGGTTAACGGAATAACGGTGCGACGTTCGCCAGCAGGCAAGGCGACGCGGAGTGCAAGCGCCGGAGATCGAGAAAGCCAAGCAGGGGGACGCATCATGAACGGGCGCAGGTTTCGCAGGATCGCCCTGGCGTTGCTGGCGGGAGCCGCCCTGGCAGCCAGCACGCCCACACTGGCCGCAGGCCGTGGCGGAGCCCCAAGCGGGGGCTTCGGCGGTGGCTTCGTCCGGAGCATGCCCGGCGGGAGCCCGCAGGGCCGCGGCTTTCATGGCAACGGCGTCTTTCGCCATGACGGGTTGCGCCATGGCCATGGCCGTGGGCGCGTTGTGTTTCTTGCGGTAGGCCCTGTGTGGCCTGCCGCGTGGGAATACCCGTACGACGGCTGGGCATACTACCCAGCCGACTCCGGCTACGCCGCTCCCCCGGCGCAGTATCCCGGGAAAAAGAACAAGGCTGCCGGGTCTGAAGGGGCACCGGCAAGCGGCTGGCGATATCACTGCGACCACCCCGACGGCTATTACCCGAATGTCAGGCGATGCCCAGACGGCTGGCAAATGGAGCCAGCCCAGCCACCTTCCTAGCGAGAGTTCATTCGAGCGATGGTGTTCCTGCACGTTGGTGGCGGCGTTACGCATGGCAATCGCCTCGTTCTGTCTTCGTCGCCAGCGACTTCCGGTTGTCCTCGGCGTCCTGCGGATTTCGAGCGCGTCCACTATCCCTCGGCCTGACGCCGCGACTCAATGCAGCGGACTCCCCAAGCCTGCCGAGCTAGGGTAAATACCACCCTCCTGGTGCTTGGCTAACCTTCCTTCGGACACTACCATTTATCAATCGATCACTGATCACTTGATAATTTACTGGAGGCAGCCATGGCGATAACCAAGCTCGCACACTATTCGATCCGGACAACGGACCTCGAGCGGTCGTGCGCATTCTACGAACGCGTCCTCGGGTTTCGGCGCGGATACCGGCCGCCGTTCGACTTCCCCGGCGCCTGGCTCTACATGGGCGACGACGAACGGGACTTCGGCACGGTTCACATCATCGGCATCGACCCGAACAATCCCGACGGCCTGACGGCCTATCTGGGCGACAAGTCGCTGCCGGAAGCTGGCACGGGCACCGTCGATCACATCGCCTTCGTGGCAACAGGTGTCGCTGTCATGTGGGAAGCGCTGCGCGCCGAGGGCATTGCCTGGCGCGACCGCACCGTCCCTAGCCTGGGCCTGCACCAGGTGTTCATCGAAGACCCGTCCGGCGTCACGATCGAACTCAACTACCCCGCCGAAGAAGTGGCAGGCCTGACCCTGCAGCAACACCCGCAAGCTGAAGCAGGAGCCGCAGCATGACCCCCACCCAATCGTCCCCGCGCAAGGCCATCGTGATCGGCGGCTCCGTCGGCGGGCTTTTTGCCGCCAACCTTCTCACGCGCAGCGGCTGGCAGGTGGAGATCTTCGAGCGCACGCCCGAAGCCCTGACCGGACGGGGCGCCGGCATTGTCACGCACCCCGAACTGTTCGAAGCGCTGGCGGCTGTCGGCGTGACAGTCGACGACACGATCGGCGTATCGGTCAACACCCGCGTGACGCTGGCCCGTGACGGCAGCGCCGTGTCCGACCGCGAATTGCCGCAGACCTTGACCGCCTGGGGCAAGATGTACGAGGTACTGGGCAAGGCCTTTTCAGGTGTTTATTGCACCAACGCGCATGTCACAGCGGTGGCTTCGCATGCCGATCATGCGGAAGTCACGCTTAAAGATGGTTCGACGCACCGCGCCGACATGGTCATCGCCGCCGATGGCTTCCGCTCCGCTGTCCGTGAACAACTGCTGCCGTCCGCCCAACTTGAATACGCTGGCTACATCGCCTGGCGCGGCCTGGTCGACGAAACCGATCTGACCCCGGAAACCCACGCCGCGATTTTCGACAAGTTCGCCTTCTGCCTGCCCCCACACGAACAGATCCTCGGCTACCCGGTCGCTGGCGAGCGCAATGCCACCACGCCGGGCCAGCGGCGGTTCAATTTCGTCTGGTACCGCGCCACCGGCGACAGCGAACTGGTCGACCTCCTTACCGACGCCAATGGCAAGTACTGGGCGACCGGCATTCCGCCGGGACTGATCCGTCCCGACGTCCTCACCGACATGGAATGCGCCGCGGCTGGCCTGCTCGCGCCCCAGTTCGCCGAAGTCGTGGCCCGGACGGCCCAACCACTGTTCCAGCCGATCTACGACCTGACCGTCCCGCAAATGGCTTTCGGCCGGGTTGCACTGCTGGGCGACGCCGCCTTTGTGGCCCGGCCGCACTGCGGGATGGGCGTCACCAAGGCCGCCGGCGATGCGATGGCCCTGGCGCGGGCGCTGTCGAACGCATCGACGATCGAAGCCGGACTCGAAACCTACAGCGCCGAACGCGTGCAGGTCGGACAGGCCATTGTCGAGCACGCGCGTCACTTGGGTGCCTATATGCAGGCTCAACTCAAAAGCGACGAAGACCGCGCCATGGCCGAACGCTATCGCACGCCCGAAGCGGTGATGCGAGAGACCGCCGTATCGCGCCGGTTCTGACCGGCAAGGACAACAACACAAGGAGACAACCATGCCTCAAGCCGCCCCCCAAACCGCTCCGCACGTCGCGCGCTACAGCGCAAATGAGGATCCAGACGCCATCGACGCGCCGCTGACACCGCATCCGATGCTCGCCCGTGAGGATTTCACGCATCTGCACCGCACGCGTCGCCGTTTTTCGTGGTCGCTCACCGCCGCCATGCTGCTGGTGTATTTCGGCTTTATCCTCACGCTGGCCTTCCGCCCGGACCTGCTGGCTCGGCGCATGTCGGCGGACCAGCCGATGAGCGTCGGCATTCCCATCGGGTTCGGCATGTTCGCATTCACCTTCGCGCTCGTCGCCATCTATGTCTATCGCACCAACACGGTCTACGACCGGATGATCGCGGACATCCGCGACGGAGAACCGTCATGAATCGCACGCTGACCTTTGTTGCCGCGCTTGCGGCGGCGACGCCCGCCTTCGCCGCAACCCCGCCCGTGGGCCAGGGCCTGAACGGCATCGCCATCGGCATGTTCGTCGTCTTCGTGGTGGCCACGCTGGCTATCACCCGCTGGGCGGCCCGGCGCAACAACAGCGTGGCCGACCACTACGCCGCCGGCGGCAAGATCACAGCCATGCAGAACGGCTGGGCCATCGCAGGCGACTATATGTCCGCCGCATCGCTGCTGGGCATCTCGGCGCTGGTGTTCACCAGCGGCTACGACGGCCTGATCTATTCGATCGGCTTTCTGGCAAGCTGGCCCATCATCCTGTTCCTGATCGCCGAGCCCTTGCGCAACTTGGGGCGCTACACGCTGGCCGATGTGCTGTCCTACCGCTTGCGGCAGCGGCCAATCCGCGCGTTCTCGGCGTCGAGTTCCATCGTGATCGTGCTGCTTTACCTGGTATCGCAGATGGTTGGTGCGGGCAAGCTCGTGGAACTGTTGTTCGGTTTCAACTACACCTCGGCCGTCGTGCTGGTTGGCGTGCTGATGGTGATCTACGTGTTCTTCGGCGGCATGCTGGCCACCACGTGGATCCAGATCATCAAGGCCGTGATGCTGCTGGCCGGCTGCGCGTTCATGGCATGCATGGTGATGAGCCGCTTCGGCTTCAGCCTGAACAGCCTGTTCGACCATGCCATCGCCGCCCACGGCAAGCAGGACGCCATCATGCGTCCGGGCGGCCTGGTCTCCGATCCGGTCTCGGCGGTGTCGCTGGGTCTGGCGCTGATCTTCGGCACGGCGGGCCTGCCGCACATCCTGATGCGCTTCTTCACGGTCAGCAACGTCAAGGCTGCCCGCAAGAGCGTGCTGTATGCCACCGGCATCGTCGGCATGGGCTACGCGATGATCATCATCATCGGCTTCGGCACGATAGCGCTGGTCGCCAAGGACCCGCTGTACCACACCGCGTCTGGCGCCGTGATCGGCGGCATCAACATGGTGGCCGTGCACCTGGCCCACGCCGTTGGCGGCAGTGTCTTCCTGGGATTCATCTGTGCGGTGGCATTCTCGACGATCCTCGCCGTGGTGGCAGGGCTGACGCTGGCCGGTTCTTCGGCCATCTCGCACGATTTGTACGCCACGGTGATCTGCAAGGGACGCGCGTCGGACAAGGACGAAATGCGCGTGTCGCGCATCACCACACTGGTACTGGGCGTGCTGTCGATCCTGCTGGGCATCCTGTTCGAGAAGCAGACCATTGCGTTCATCGTCAGCCTGACGTTCTCGATTGCCGCCAGCTCCAACTTCCCGGTGCTGCTGCTGTCGATCTACTGGCGCGGCCTGACCACGCGCGGCGCGGTCATGGGCGGCATGATGGGGCTGATGACGGCGGTGGTGCTGACGATCCTCAGCCCGACGGTGTGGGTGCAGGTCCTGGGCCACGCGTCGGCTATCTACCCGTACGAGTATCCGGCGCTGTTCTCGATGCTGGTGGCGTTTGCAGGCATCTACGCGTTTTCCGTAACCGACCGTTCGGCCCGCGGCGTCTGGGAACGCAATGCCTACCAGAACCAGCGCGTGGACTGCGAACTGGGCATCACAACCCGATCCGGCCACTGACACACCCGCCATAGACGCGTATTCAGGGCGGCCGCCAGCAACAGGCGCGCCGCCTTTTCTTGTTGATCAGGCGATTGGTAGAATCGGGGCCATTACCCGAACAATACAGACCGAGAGAGACAGCTATGGAGCCACGCGCCACCGAAGAGGTCGCTGCCAAATCCACCCGGCGCCTATTGCCCGAGGAGCGGGAGCAGCAGATCGTCGAAAAGGCCATCGAGCACTTCACCCGCAATGGCTTCGGCGGCAGTACCCGTGAGCTGGCCAAGCAAATTGGCGTCACGCAGCCGCTGCTCTATCGGTACTTCGCCAGCAAGGACGCGCTGATCGAGCGCGTCTACAACGAGGTCTTCCAGTGGCGCCCGGACTGGGACCGCCAGATCACGGACCGCTCGCTGCCACTCACCGAGCGGCTGCACGCCTTCTATCTGGACTATTCGTCGGTGATCCTGCGCGAGGAATGGATCCGGCTCTTCATCTTCGCCGGCCTGACCCACGAAGGCATCAACAACAAGTACCTGAGCAAGCTGCGCACGAAGGTCTTTCTTCCTGTGCTGGCCGAGGTCCGGCAGGCCTTCGATATCCCCGCTCCGCGCACGGCCGCCGAAACCGACGCAGAGATCGAGATGATCTGGAGCCTGCACGCCGCGATCTTCTATATCGGCGTGCGCAAATGGGTCTATGGACTGAAGGTGCCGACGGACATGGAGACCATGATCCGGCAGAAAGTCGACATGTTCCTGCTTGGTGCGCCGGCAACCATGGCGAAGTTGCGTGGAGAGAAATCCTAGTCAGGTTGAATGGTGCGTCGGTCCAGGGCGACGGCGCGCAGCACTTCCACGTTGTTGCTGCGAAAGCTTCCCCGAATCGGTACCTGAACCACTGCCTCGCCATTGCTGAACTCCCAGACCTGCTCACGGGCGCCGTAACTACAGCACAGACATCAGCAATCGGATTTGCTGGCGCCAGCCATCAATAGCCCCCCTCAGACACGGAGGCCCGTCACGCAACGGGCTTGACCGCCAGACCGCCTGCCGTTGTCCTTCTTGATCACCCGAGCGTCCGTCCACCTGGAGACTCGGCAAGCCCACGCGTCGTGCGTTGCGCCACATCGAAAACTGTATTGCGCCGTGGCGTAATGGTCTTGCGACGACAGGACTCGTACAGTGGCGACCTGTTGCGCCGTCTTGCACCTTTCAGCAAGGCCAACATTTTTCGAAATGGCACGGCGTCCGGCATCGCGCCCGATTGAGACCCACACCTTCGTCTTAACGACCAACACCACCCGCCGATTGTTGGGGTCTGACCGACCTCCTAGGATGCCTAGCGTCGCCCCAAAACTCCACGGAAGTCCCAACAAAAATGAAGACCCGACATCGATGGATACCGCTACTAGTCGTGGCAGCGCTCGCCAGCGTCGTTGCCGCTGCCTTCGCTGTCTACTTAATGTGGGAGCAAGCCATTGCGCCGACGACTCCGCCTTCAGCGTCTTCGTCGGACCGCGAACTGGTGCGCCATGGCGCCCGCGTCGTGGCCCTGGGTGATTGCGCGGTCTGCCACACGGCAAAGGGCGGCAAACCGTACGCCGGCGGCCTGGCGCTGGCTACCCCGTTCGGCACGATCTACACGACCAACATCACACCAGACCCCGACACCGGGATAGGCACCTGGTCGCTCGAAGCCTTTACCCGTGCCATGCGCCGTGGCATCTCGCGGGATGGCCATCAGCTCTATCCCGCGTTCCCCTATGTGCACTACACACGGATGTCGGATAACGACATCGCGGCCGCGTATGCCTTTCTGATGGAACGCGATCCGGTCTCGGCCAAGGCGCCCGACAACGCTCTGATCTTCCCACTCAACTTCCGGCCACTTGTCGCGTTCTGGAATGTGCTGTTCCTTCGCGAAGGCCCCGAAGCTCCGGATGTGTCGCGCGATGCCACGTGGAACCGTGGCCGCGAACTGGTCAACGGCCTTGGCCACTGCGCCGCATGCCACACCCCGCTGAATCCCATTGGCGGTGAGCAGTGGAACAAGGCATTCCACGGCGGTGTGGTGGATGGATGGGAAGCCCCACCGCTTAACGCCCTGGCCTCCCCGCCGAATCCGTGGACGAAGCCGCAGTTGATGGCCTACCTTCGTACCGGCATTTCGTCCCACCACGGCGCCGCAGCCGGCCCGATGCTCCCGGTGACGCAAGAACTTGGCACCGTGCCACAGGAAGATGTGGACGCCATCGCGACCTACCTCCTGTCCCTGCAAAAACCGCAAGCCCGCGATCTCGCCCAGTCCGATCCTGCAGGCGCCGATAAGGCCTCCATCCAGCGCGGCGCGGTCCTGTTTTCGGCAGCATGCGCGGCTTGTCATGGAGACAAATCGCCCATGCAAAGTCTTGGCGAACGGCCAAGCCTCGCGACTAGCACCGCCGTGCATGCGGCCACGCCGCGCAATACCGTGCAAATGATGTTGGAAGGGGTGCCATGGCAAGGGGAACAGGCCCTGCACTACATGCCGCCGTTTGCACACACGCTGAATGACCGACAGGTGGCCGACATCGCCAACTATCTACGTGCGACCTATACCAACCAGCCGCCCTGGAAGGACGTCGTGCAGGCCGCAGCCGACATACGGAAGGGAGACCAATCGAGATGATTCACCTCACAGTTAATGGTACCGATCACGCCCTCGATATCGATCCGGCCACCCCACTGCTGTATGCCCTGCGCGACCACCTTGGCCTGAATGGCGCCAAGTTCGGCTGCGGCATGGGTCAGTGCGGGGCCTGCACGGTCATCGTGGACAACCAGCCGACTTTCTCGTGCCTCACGCCGGTTGCCGCGCTGGGCCAGCGTGCCGTGCGCACCATCGAAAGCCTGGGAACCACCGACAAACCTGGCCGACTCCAGCAGGCGTTCATCGACCAACAGGCGGCACAGTGCGGCTATTGCATCGCCGGCATGATCATGCGGGCCCAATCGCTGCTCGAAAGCAATCCGCACCCTACCGACGCGGAGATTCTGCAGCACATGGAGCCGAATCTCTGTCGGTGTGGCACGCATATGCGAATCCTGGCGGCGATCCGCGCCGCGAGCCACGCACCCACGACGTCCCAGGCAAAGCCGGAGCGCAAGTCATGACGCATCAAGACGATCAGATCGACGATCACCCCGAGAGTCCCAAGCGCCGGGCCTTCATGATCTCCGGCTCGCTGTTCGTGGGCTTTTCCCTACTGCCAGCCAGCAATGCCCTGGCGGAACTGGTTCTGGCCGATGAAGGGGCTGCGGTACGGGTCGGCAAGAAATTCGAGCAGTTGGCCGGTAGCCTCAAGACCAATCCCTTTCTGGATGCCTGGATCAAGGTCTCGCCCGATAATCACGTCACGGTCTACACGGGCAAGGTCGAACTCGGCACCGGTGTGAGAACCGCCTTGCATCAGGTGGCCGCCGAAGAACTGCAGATCGCACCCCATCTGATCACGTTTCTCACGGCAGATACCGCGCAATCGCCTGACGAAGGGTTGACCGCCGGCAGCCATACCATGGCGGACAGCGGGAGTGCGTTGCTCAATGCCGCCGCCCAGGTTCGTGGGTTGCTCAGCGACGCAGCGGCGCGCAAGTTTCGGGTCGACGCCTCGACGCTAAGCGTGGCCGACGCGCGGATTACCGCGCGTGACGGCCGCTCCGTGACATTTGCCGACCTCCTGCCGACCGTCAACCTTCATGTGGCCGCAAAGGCCACTTCTCCGTTGCGCGATCCCGCATCTTTCACGGTGATTGGCACATCGATGCCACGCACCGATATCCCCGGAAAGGTCACGGGCGCGGCCAGTTACGTGCAAGACCTGCGGTTTCCCGGCATGGTTCACGCCCGTGTGGTACTCCCGCCGGTCTACGATGCGCCGTTGTTGGCGGTCGACGAGACGAAGGTGCGCGCCATGCCGGGCGTTGTCGCCGTGCTACGCGACGGCAACCTGCTTGCCGTGGTCACACAGCATGAGTGGCAAGCCGTCCAGGCCCAGCGTGTACTGTCCGCCGGATGCCGCTGGGGTAAAGGGCGGAGCTTGCCGCGCCCCGAGGACGTTCACGCGCAACTCAAGAAGATCGCCACCGAGCGCATCGTCATTGCGGACAGCAATGCGGTGATGTCTCCAGCGGTGAAGACGCTGTCGGCAACGTACACGAAGCCATACCTGATGCATGGGTCCATCGGGCCATCCGCATCCGTGGCCCATCTCGACGGCGGCATGCTTACCGTTTGGACCCACTCTCAGGGCGTGTATCCGCTGCGGGATGGCCTGGCGGAGATGCTGTCGATGGACAAGGAGAAAGTGCGCTGCATTCACGTCGTCGGCTCCGGGTGCTACGGGCACAACGGCGCAGACGATGCCGCGGCCCATGCGGCATGGATCGCGCGCGCACTTCCAGGCCGCCCCGTGCGCGTGCAATGGATGCGTGACCAGGAACACGTCTGGGATCATTACACGCCTGCCATGGTCACGCAGGTCCAGGCCTCGCTGTCCGCCGACGGCACGATCGTGAACTGGGACTATGCACTGTGGAGCAGTTCCCACAACGAGCGCGTCGTCAATGCCGGTCGACTATTGCCCGCCACGCTTCTCGCCAAGCCGTTCAAGCCCGCCCCGTCGGTACCGATGTTGCAACCGGAGGGCGGCGGGGACCGGAACGCCATCCCGTTGTATCGCCTGCCGAAGCAGCACATCGTGAACAATTTCTCGCCGACGATGCCGCTACGGACGTCTGCGATGCGATCGCTGGGCGCGCATTTGAACGTGTTCACGATTGAGACGTTCATGGACGACCTCGCCCTGGCCGCCGGCCAGGACCCAGTGGAGTTCCGGCTCAGGCACATGGACGACCCGCGGGCCGCAGATGTCATCCGTCTCGCCGCCCAGAAGTTCAACTGGCGCGACCGCAAGCGAAAGCCTGGTCACGGCTATGGTTTCGCATTCGGCAAGTACAAGAACATCATGGCCTACATGGCGATTGCGCTGGAGGTCGCGGTCGAGAAAGACACCGGCAAGGTCCGCCTCGTCCATGCGGAAGCTGCGGTCGATTGCGGACAGGTTGTCAATCCTGACGGGGTCCGCAATCAGGTCGAGGGCGGCATCCTTCAGTCGGCTAGCTGGACCCTCTACGAACAAGTGAAGTTCGACGCCAATGGGCTGCGCAGTTTTGATTGGGGGACGTATCCAATCATGCGGTTCTCCTCCGTGCCGACCCAAGTCAATGTTCACCTGATCGATCGTCCGGGCACGCCATTCCTCGGCGTCGCCGAGGCCCCCATGGGGCCCACCGCAGGCGCGATCGGCAATGCCATCCTTGACGCCACAAAACTCCGGCTCCGCGACATGCCGTTGGCCGGCGACCGCCTGCGCCGCCAACTACTCGCGTCTTAACAGGACCTCACCATGCCTTCAACTCAGCGTCCGCGTGCCATCATCATTGGCGGGTCCCTTGGGGGGCTATTCAACGCTATTTGTTTGCGTAAGATCGGCTGGGATGTGCAGGTCTTTGAACGCTCGCCTCAGGAGCTTGACAGCCGTGGCGGAGGACTCGTCTTGCAGCCGGGCGTCACGGAAGCGCTTCACTTTGCTGACGCATCGCCCGGAGACGATTTTGGCGTCCCGTCGCGCGACCGCATATTTGTGGAACGAGATGGCACGGCCCGCCGGGTCTATATGCCTCAGACGCAGATCGCCTGGAACGGACTGTATCTGCGGTTGCGTCAGGCATTGGGCTCTGCCGCGGTGCATGCCGGCGAGACGTTTTCGTCCTTTACGCAAGACCAGGATCAGGTCACGGCGCATTTTGCATCGGGGGAATCCATCCAGGGCGATCTTCTCATCGGCGCAGACGGCCCCGCTTCCACGCTTCGCGCGCAGCTCCTCCCCCATCAGCGGCCACATTACGCGGGCTATGCCGCCTGGCGCGGTGTATTGCCAGAGCAGGCGCTCAGCCAGCGCAGTGAAGCCCTCTTGCAGAATGTGTTTGCGTTTCAGGACGGTCCCCATCATCAGTTCCTGAGTTATCGCATTCCGGGAGAAGACGGCAGCGTCCGCGCCGGCGAGCGGCGGCAAAACTGGGTGTGGTATCAGAAGATCGCCAAGGGCAACGCGCTCGATGCACTGCTTCGGGACCGTAACGGTCACGTGCATAGCCACTCCTTGCCGCCGGGAAGCATGCGTGACGAGGAGATTCTCTCGCTCACAACGGCTGCCCGGGAGTCCCTGGCACCGGCACTCGCTGATCTCGTGACCGCCACGCCAGATCCCTTTGTGCAACTGATCCAGGATTTCGAGTCGCCCAACATGGTCTTCGGTCGCGTGTTGCTTACCGGGGATGCGGCCTTCGTGGCGCGTCCTCACACAGGCGCAGGCGCCGGAAAGGCTGCTGCCGACGCACTCGCCCTGGCGCAGGCACTGCAAGTCAATCCTGCCGATCTGCACCGTGGGCTTGCGCTTTGGGAGAACGCGCGGTTACCCGAAAACCGGCAGCTGGTGCGATACGGCGTCGCGTTGGGCCGGCAGATCATGGGCAGCTAGGCCCCGGCCGCAGTGAATCGCGCGCGGCCGCCCTCCGCAGCACCTCAGACCCCTAAGACATGTTGCGTAGCGCAACGCTGCTTTGCGCGCCGATGGGATTCCAGTGGCAGGCGCTCGCGCCTACGCTTTCATTCATCGACCTCACCTAGGAAGCTCTGCAATGTCCACGACACTCTTTTCGCCCATCTCTGTCGGCGAGCTCGTGCTGCCCCACCGTATTGTCATGGCACCGCTGACGCGCTCGCGTGCCGGGCAACCTGGCAACGTGCCTACGGCCATGAATGTCGAATACTACCGACAGCGTGCGTCCGCGGCGCTCATTATTTCGGAGGCCACGCAGATCTCCCAGCAAGGGCAGGGTTATGCCTGGACACCCGGCATCTACAGCGAAGCACAAATCGAAGGCTGGCGTGCCGTTGCCGACGCCGTCCATGACGCCGGCGGCCGGATGTTCCTGCAGCTTTGGCATGTCGGACGGGTGTCCCACCCCTCGTTCCAACCCAACGGTGCGCTTCCCGTGGCCCCTAGCGCCCTGCCGGTGCCCGGCAAGACATTCATCGAGGATGCCAACGGAAACGGCGTTTGGACCGACGTTCCGACGCCTCAGGCGCTCGGCCTGGATGGCATCGCCTCGATCGTCGCCGACTATCGCGTGGCGGCACGCAACGCGATCGCCGCAGGCATGGATGGGGTGGAGATTCATGCAGGGAACGGCTACTTGCTCGATCAGTTCATTAACTCGAACAGCAACCACCGGACGGACAGCTATGGTGGCAACATCGAGAATCGGGCCCGCCTGCTGCTGGAGGTAGTTGACGCCATCACGTCCGAAGTCGGCGCCGAGCGGGTAGGCGTGCGCCTCACGCCGATGGGCCGCTTCATGGGTATGGGAGACGACACGCCAGAACAAACTTTTGGCTATATCGCGGAACGGCTGAATACGTGGAACCTAGCCTACCTCCATCTCGTGGAGCCGGCCATGGTTGGCAACGTCAAGGACGACGCGACCGATCCCCGATGGGATGCCATGATCCTGAGCATGCGCAAGGCCTATCACGGCATTCTGATTCTGGCAGGCGGCTACGATGGTAGCTCGGCAACTCACGCGCTGGCGCAAGGTCGCGCCGACATCATTGCGTTTGGCCGGCCCTTCATCGGGAATCCGGACCTGCCAGAGCGCATCATGGCCGGTGCCACACTCAACACCCCCGACCCCACGACTTTCTTTGGTGGCACCAGCCTTGGCTATACCGACTACCCTAAGCTGGCCTGAAGATCTATTCCCGATGTACCGCAGGCGCCCATGAATCGTCTGGAGACGCCTGGTGGTACGCGGAGGCAATCGCTCTTGGCAAGATTTCCCAATTGTAGTACGTCAATAAATTTGATCAAATAAAGTCGATCAAATTAAATTTTTCCTTAAGAATCAAATATATACCGTCAGCGCACCGATCAAAAGCCTCCGCCCCCCCTGATTCCTGACGGGAAATAGTGCTGCTTTTCGCAAGTTGATACCACATCAACAGTCCCGGTCAAATGAGAGAAAACGTTTGGCCATCGCCCACATTGTTCCGATCGGACTATCGAATCCGTCCCCCGCGGCAAGGGAACGAGCCAGGCAATGGCGCGGGCTTGGGAGTGTTCCTGCCGCTCCCGCAGAGGCCCACCTCAGCAAAAATCTTGTCGTTCCGAGAGCCAGGCAGAAACCACGCTTCGGCGCGGACGCAAGCACCAGCGCATCGAGCGAAACGAAGGAAACGAACACACGTTTATTGGCTAGACGGAGACCCGCTTTTCATCGGCGCGCTGTCTTCGCCCCGATCTCCCGTCCGCTATTTCGATCGCTTGGCCTTTCTGCCCTTCACTGCAGACTGGAGTTCAGCGAGTCCATACAGATCATCGCCAAGATTCGCCAGTGAAGACGAGTCTGACGCAGCGCGGCCCCCAGGCACGGGTGCCGGCTTTACTCCCAACGCACCGACGGCGCTTTCATAGCTCTTTTGAGACTCATCCTCTCGGTGAAGATCGATCGTTTTGGATCGCGGCCTGCTGGACGTCGTGGGTCGTATGCCTCGCTTTTGTTTGATAGCCCGGCTTTGTTCAACGGCTTTCCGGCTAAAATTCTTGGGCGTCCTCCGCTTGCCATCCATTTCGTTCTCTACGTCACGGTTCTGGTCACTCAGATACGCAAGATGCATCGCGACGACTCGGGCACGATCCGCATTAAGTCCAACGAGATGCAGGTGCGCCGGGGTCGCCGGAATGTCAAGGAACCTGCCGTCATCCGAATGCCACGTCACAAAGTTCCCATACGGCGGTGAACTGACGCGAATTCTAATCCCCTTGTCGTCCGGCAATCCCCTCGCGAGACGTTCCGCCCTTTCCCATTTCATCAGCTCACGCACATTCGGGCGATCTTGGTGCGCTCTGCCACCATACTCGCCATCCGGCAAGGTAACGAGGCCGTGCAGCAACGTCGCAAACTTCTCCTTCGAACGCAAGATTGCCGCACAAATCTCTTCCTCCGTCCGCATATAGTTCCGGTCGCCACGCCGGCTCTCCTGCTGCTCGATAAACAGGTCGCGCCTAGTAGGAACAGTGGCTTTCGCGAAAATCTTCTCAGTCAAGGCTCGTTTCTGCGTCAAGCGGGCAAGGTTGTGCTCGGCGATCGCCTCCACCAATACCTGCTCAAAAACGAACTCGCGCGCAAAAACTACCCCTCCGTCCTCGTCCTTGTGAAACCGCGTTGGAAGCCCCTGCCCGTGCTGGAGTTGGAGTCGGTTATCCACACCCATGCGCTCAATCCTCTGAGCTACGCCATCTAGCAGTTCCTCTGCAAGCGGCAAATTGCTGCTTACTCTGCGCTTCAGGCGATAGTTCGTGCCTTCTCCATTGCCTTTGCCCTGCGGATGGTACGGCGCCGTTTTTGCGTGATCTGCATTGAGATCCTTGAGCACGAACACCTTCGCCTTCCTGGACTTTCCGGCCCCCCCGTCGGTCAAGACCAGATCCACATTTCCGCTCTCCAGGCCTTTCATCTGTGCGTCGAACCCGAGCGCCTTCAGCCTAGGACCTTTACTTACGAGCCCCGATAAAAGGCCGTTCAAGTAGACGTCGGTCCGCTCAAAGCCAATGGTGATGTAGTAGCCGACAATGAAATCACTACCACGCACGACCATGAGTACGACACGAGGCGCACCCAACTCCCGCATCTCAGACTCGTCCTTGGTAACGTACATGATTCGGATCTTGCGGAAATCCGTTACGTCCATATCGGCAATCAACTGCTTTCCGTGGGCGATATCTGTCGATGCTCCTGGGGACCGCGGTACCGCATCAGATAGCATCGGCGCGATCTCTGCAGACAACTGATTAATCATCTTCCTGCCCAGGCGTTCCATGCTCTGGGGCTTGGGGGTCTCCTTGGCGGGCATCTTGCGTCGCGCAACCATTCGCATATTGTTGCCTGCGCAGCAAAATCCGGCATACATCAAATCTCGAAACGCGGATGGACTGGCCAACAATGTTGGTGCATCTTGAGGTGTACATGCAAGAGTAAAGATGATGGCGGACAGTGCGCGACGCCGCCAAAATGGATCTACTCGATCTTGGGGGTCATAGCTCGTTGGATCACGAAAATAGGCGGCTTCCTTTCTTCCCGGTTTCTTGCTCTCGATCAATGTGGAACGGGGCTTTCCCGGCCCACCGCAGAGATTTTTCCGGTCGGTCAACGCATATTCATCGCCGCCGTATCGAATGCATGCCCAGAAGTATTTATAGTGCTGTGTGGCAACCTTGCATCCGTGCGCCCGCGCTAGGGCGAGCACTTGGGTGCGAAACAATGGCATGCTGAAGTAGATCTCGTCCGTGAATATCGGCTGTGTCCCCGGGTCGTCGACGGGCACATCGCGCGCAAAGATCCGGGCGACCAACTTCCATCGGGCGGCGCGTTCCTCCCGACGTTTGTCCGACAACTCGCCTTCCTTTGGCAGAGAATCCCGCATTCGATCCTCCACCTGGCGTAACGCGCTACCGAGGTCCGCAAGGACCTCCGACTCATCAAACCAAAGCAACGCTTCTTCGCTCAACCTGCATTTCCGATCAAGATCGTAGAAGGCGTATCGACCCAATCGGTTCGCCGAGATGAAACGCAGCGTTTTGACGCTATCGCCACGATCCCACTGGTACGGGCCAAACGGTACGAGGTATTTGTCCACATCCCCCCCGAGAGTTGACAGCCAAGCCTGAGGCCTGCGACTACATCCTTGCAATATGCAAGAGGATGCGGTCGATTGCATGGCACGTCCTTCGTTGTTCTCCTCCTACTAGATAGCCACTGCCCGGACCTTCACCAATGGCGGGGCGAGTTGCAACGGGACATAGGGACTCAGCTCATAGGCGGGAGGAAGACATACGTACCCGAGAATAATTCCGACCCCGAGATGCGCATATGCCTCGTCACGCGAAACGCGAATTCTTTGGCCTAACCGCTGCATCAGGCGGTCCAACGTCGGAACACGGTAGCGCGCAAGCGAGATCGCCGAGCGTTTTTTCCGGCGACGCTCGCTTGCATAGAGCATCTGCGCGAACAGGGCAGCATCCCGGCGTGTCTTGGCCTCCAGAATGTTCCGTTGTCGTGCCAAACCGTAGCAGTAGTCTGCGTTGTCGATTTCCAGCGCGGACCACCGACCGGGAACGAAGAGCTCACAACTCACGCCCTCCCGCTCCAGGCGCCTTTGCACGGCCCGGAGGCCGGATACATTCAGCATGATGGCGTGGAAGTGCAGCTCTCCCGGTGCGTCCCAACGCTCCACCGTTACCATACGGTCAATGACTAGCGGATCATTCCGCTCCTGGACGACGAAGGGGTAGTGACATCGAATATCCAACACGTACGGGCTGGTCTTCAGCATCAGATCCAGCAGGGCCGCGGGCTGATCCTTTGCGACGAGAGCGCCTGTTCCGCGCAGACTCGCTGAGTAACGCGAGAGGTCGGACCCTTTCCCGATTGCACCGGCAAAGAGTTCGTTGTCAAAGGCTGCGCCCATCGGGACACAAAACCGATCCTCGCCAACGGTGGCAAGGTCGGGCGCCGGGATGCACATCGCCGGGAACGTCTCCAGAGTGAGCGTCATTTAGTACTTCTCCGCGGATGCGAGTGACGCGGGCCGCGATCCGAGGTGGACGCTCGCCTGACCTTGACAGGAACGGTTCGTTGCGCCAGCACCTCGATATTTCTCTCCAGGCGCGCCAGCCCATATTGAATGCGCTTCGGCGTGACAGTGTCCAGCACCGGCAATAGGCTAAGGAGATGCGCATCCATCGCCGCTGGATGCGCCGCAGCAAGGAGGCGTAGGCGCCTGCACCTCCAAGCCCCCTTGGACTCCATATGCCGGTTCAATGCGGCCTCGGTGCGCGGGTAGAGCGCCAGGTTCCGGTAGAAGCATCCCCAAGATATGATGCCCTCCAGAAGCACCGCACGCGTTATCTGCGGTGCGGACCATTGCAAGCTGAGCTCATTCGCACGGCGTGCCACGGCGGCGGCATAGTCGGCATCGGCGAGGTGCCTGCGGCGGTCCTGTCCTCGGGCCTTGTGGTTGTCCAACGTGGCCATGAGCCACTCGGCGTCAAAGGCCATGAGCGCCCCGTAGGCTTCGGCAAATGCGCGCTGAACTTCGATCGGCGCGAGGTTCGGATGGGCGTCGAGAATCGCCACAAGCAGCGAACGCGCGGCCGATTGTTCGGGCGCGGTGAAATGAACGGGCGTTGCGCCAGCGTCCGCCGCCGCCTTTCGTCGAGCCTCCACCATTTTGCGCACCACGCCGACCGGACCCAACATCACATGGACGGCAGCCAGATTCAACATGGGACTCAACCCAAACTTCCGGCCGACCATCACGGGACGTAGGATTGCTTTCACTGAATGCAAACGGAAGTGTTGCGCCGCCCATCGATCAAGTCTCCAGTGCTGTACGAGCTCGTCCAATCGGTGCCCACACTTGTTCCCAACCAGTCCTTGCTCTTGCGCCGCCTCCTGCAGTAGGGGAAGTATGTCTTCCGCGGTGATACCATCGAGCGTCCCCTCCGAAATGGCATCCATATCCTGCGCCAATGCCAGGTCCAGGGATTCAGTTTGTTGATCGCCAGTTGCTTGCATCGACCCACCGCAATACACACACGTCGGCCGTGGTTGCCAGCCGTAGTCACTCAGGTTGTAGCTTCGACCGCAGCCCGCACACACCCGCAGAATCCTGCAGTGATGGCGCGTGCAAATGGCATAGCCCTTGACGGACGGTTGACGCTTCCACGTGACGCAGCCCGTACTCTCAAGTTCCTCACGGGCACATGCCGGACAAACGCCGAGCTGCCACACATAGTCCCGATTATTGAAGGAAATTTTGCGCACCTGCGCCACATTCGGTATGGGCCCGCCACGAAGCGTCTGCAGAAGAAGCGCCCCAATCGAGGCGGTCGAGAAGGGCAATACCATGCGCAGGCCCGAGTGTTGAGCGATGGTCTCGTCCAAGGAGGGAACGAGTCCTGCAAACGGCGCGATGATTCTTGCGATGTCACGGGGAAGCCCGATATTGCGACGAGCCGCTAGCCGAATCTCCTCGTACTCCCCCTTGAGCGGAATGGTGATGCTCGCAACCGCCCGCTCGATCATGGATGCCAGTAGTTCATCCGATTGGATCCCGATTACAAGGCCGCTTGGTGGCTTCCCGACGCCGGTTGTGTTGCCCACAGTCATTTCAGCCTCCGCGATGGAAAGCTAGCTGCGCGTCGGCTCGGCGAAGACGGTTTGCGCGACAAGTAGCGTTGCACGGCATTGTCGACGCGCTGCCACCGGCGCACGCGCTGGAGGCCATACTCGGTCAGGCCGAGCTGACGGCGCAACGCTGCAAGCGAACGCCGGTGAGCGGGGTGATCGCGTTCGAGCTGCCGCTCGGCTTCAGCAATGCGCGCGACCAGCGCGGCGTCCTGTCCATGCGGCCCCGTGCGATCCACGCGTTTCTTCGGCCTCCCTGACCTGTACGGCTCCGGCCAGTGCGCGCGCAACCAGGCAATATCATGCCGATACAGCCACCGATAGGCCCGAGGTTCCAGCATCGCCAGCCGATTGGCCGAGGCGCGCGGCATCAGGCGCAGGCGTGTGCACCACACCCGTCTGGCCTCCTCGGTTATCCGAGTGTCCTGCGCCTGTTCGAGGGCTGCGCGCAATCCATGCGTCCGAATATAGCGATAGACGCTGTCAACGGAGGTACGGCACAGGCGCGCCATGTCCGCACATGTGCAACCCTCTGCAATCAATGCTTCGATCGCCGAGATCGGCTGGGGGGTGCGCGAGTCCACCGGACTGGCTCGCCGACGCTTGGCCCGCCACGCACGCTTGGCAGGCCTGCGGGGAGGTGGCCCGTCTGACTTGCCACGGCTGGAGGCGCCAAACACTGCGACATCCGTACCCAAGTGACCTATGAACATGGACAGGAGCAATATATAGGCGGGATTCAAGCTGTCCCGACCCGATAGCCACAAGAGGAGGTCGCGGCCCCGCAACGGGAAGGCGGCCAGCCTACGTAACGCTGGATGTATGTCCAAGTTCGCGCTGAAGGCAAGAAACGCGATCGCGAAGGCCTTCGCCCGAAACCTCCCGCCAGGATGTATGAAGCTGGCATCCGACAGTGCTTCGGTCCACCGCGCAGTCAGCGCAGTCCGGTCCGGACCGTCGAATAGGTCCAGCAACGCGCGGCTGAAAGAGACTTTGTCGGGGCGGGCAGTCTTGGTCGGATTGCGACGCCTGGGCGCCAAAGGATAGGGGCATCGTTCCACGAGACTGCACTCGTGCCAGGGGCACGCCTCGATAAACGGGGCAAGATGGGGCCACAGCCAGGCCGAGACGCCATATTCTTTCCAAATTTGGCACTCGCATTCCGGACACACGCGAATGCCGCAGCGCTGTATGCGCGACCATGCGGCCAGTTGCGACTGCTGGGCACGACCCGCGCCCGACAGCAACCGCTCAAGCAGTCGCGCGGCTGCGCTCGGCAGAAGCGCCAACGCCAGCAGAAAGTACAGCGTATGCTGGGCAAGAAGTGTCATGGCGTCGCCGTAGACATTTCGCGTGGCGGCCGCCAACTCGACCAGTGGGCTGCTCACCGTACCGAGCGCCAGTCCAGGTTGTAACGCCTCCCCCGCACGAAGGATGCGTCGGCCTTCCATACGATATCCACGATCAATGCTACTAGCCGCTTCGAAAGGCGGACGTGGGACAAGAATCATGATTTTTTCCCGCCGGTGCGCGTGGCCTTGATTTTGAACCCTAAGGGCAGTTCATCCTGGTATCGCAACGCGTCTGACAGGGCGATGGCCGTCCCGTCGATTGCGCACGCAAGGAGGTTTCTCAATCGCTTCATATCACCCGTCAATGCGTTGCTGGACGCTTGCAGTGCAGTGCGCCACTCCTCGTTGCGACCATTCACCCGCCGATTGAAATCCAGGCACAGGTGCTCGATCAGGCCGCGCTGGTACGCACCAACGGCCGCAAGCTGGACAAACTCGTCGGGCATTGGCGCATCAATGCCGATCACGCCCCAGTAGTAGCTCATGTAGGTCGCCACCTCGTCGAGACGTAATGTCGAGATGCTGTGCACGCCTTGCGGGAATAGCTGCCACACGTCGTCATACTTCAACATGTCGATCAAAGCCGGCGTACCTTGAACCCACAGATCAATCCCGTCACGGACGAGATGGCGCAGAAAGTTCCAAATGCCGGGCGCATACCGGTTATCCGCGAGCTTCACGTGCCGCTTGGCAAAGCCGAGGACAACGAGGGTGCTCACGCCGTGGTCGAAAAGCTCGTCTCGGACGTCTTCGGGGTCGGGGATGTACGGTGAGACAATTAACTCCGAAGCGGGAAGGACCACGTTACCTTGCTGAGCCAGCAGGGCGAGCTTGCGACGCAATTGCAGACGGATTTCCCGACATAGCTCCCGCAGCGTGAAGGTCTCAGGGAAGGCCACGACCAGCATGGGGATTTGAATCATGCTGCCGGGCACATCGCGGGTGAGGTCTCCCGCTTCGTTGAATTCGACGAAGCGGTCGTGGTCAATCGGCACACCCAGCCAGCGATCAAGGGCGTAGAAATTTCGCTCTGTGCGCATGTAGGTGGGCGAGATCACCAAGGCAGTGCGCGGCGGATGCCACATGCTGCCCCCGGATTCGGACCGGGGCGCCTCATCTGTCGCATCTTTGCCGACATCGACCTCCGCCGGCGTGCTGACGGGGTCGTCGGCCCAGTCACTCTCGGGCGATTTTAGGCCCGCATGATAGGCAGCAATATCGCGGAGACGAACGCCCTTCTCCACCTGAATCTGGCGCGCTTGTGTGACCAGATGGAGGCCCAGATTGCCTTCCTCGAGCACGGGCAGGTTCGCATGTTTTATGACCAGTTCCTTGGCCTCCCATGGCGCCAACCCGTTTAACTGAAGGAAGTCGCGGACGCTCTGATCAAACAGGACCATCCGCATGGCAATCGTCGTGGCAGGCAGCATGGGCAGGCGATAGGTGAGCAGCGTCTTGCGCGGCGATACCTCCGCGTTGGGTTGGCTTGGACCTTTGCGAGTCATGTTTCACACCTAGACGGAAGTTGAAACGCGTCGTTGGCGGGCCAGAGGAGCGCGCCGTGACGGGTCCCGAAGTAAGCGTTCCCCGCGACCGCCTTCCACTGGGGCCACCTGTCGGCCTTCTGCAATAGCCATAGACGCTGCGGGCTCACCTCATTCACAACGGCCAGCGCGTCAGATGTTCGTCCAGGGCCTCACTGATCCATCGGAACGGATCGTCGCTGAAGGTGCCATGTGCACCGCGCAGGACCACCCAGGCGCGCGCCCTTGTTTGCTCCGGGAGTTTTCCCCGTGCACGGCGCAGACGGCCGTCGGTGAGCGCATCCACGGCAAGAACGAGGACGGCATAGTCGATCGCCTTGGTCGATATGACGGTGAGCTGGCTGTGAAGTGGGCCCGCTGAATCGATTCCCGCGGACGGGCCTCGCGTCCGCCCACGCGCCCGCGACCGCCGTGCGAACGACTGCGCGGCGGCCGGCTGCCGAGATCGCCGGGGCTTGCGCGCATGCTTGCCCGCATTCGTTGTCATCACTGGCTCTGGCGCAATGACGATGGGGGCCAAGGGCGCAGGGGCGGCTTGTGCCGCCGGGGCGAGGTTGGGTGACAAATATCTGCCGGTCATTTTGGGCGTCCTGTCGGAGCATCATCCCGCCGGCAGACAAAAGGACCCCCACCCTTGACGATCCCTGCGAAAAACATAATACTGAATGCACCACCAATCAGTATCTGCTCTGCGCTAGGGTTCTATTCGACCAAGGCGTCGGTCCGTCGGAGACGGCGGAAATAGCAGGTCATCAACATCTGAACACCCCTTGGCGAAAAGGAGTTGTTTCAGCATTATCCCAAAAAGCCACGCCGTCAAGAACGGCGTGGCTTTTTTGTGCAAAAATTAATATGCCCAGGAAGGTAAATAATATTTATCCTTACAAAACAGATACTTAGATATTCGACATAGAATTCCAAATCCAGTAATTGGAAAAATTAGAAGAATTCGAAATTCACTGTCATTGACGGGCAATGACGTCCCCCTCCAAGCCACCCAAACTTTGATCACCATTTTTGGCGCCAAAAATGCCGCGCCATTTTTGACGTCAAAAATGCCCGCCACTTCGGACGTCCGAATTGTGGCTTCATTAGAAATGCTGCGTTGCAGCAATTTTCGAATCATCCGTAAGGGCCGCGCCGCCGCCCGCATCGGATGAGATTCCCGTCACGGCATACCGATGCGTGCTGGATACTGAATATCCACCGTCTGGCCGCAACACACGGCGCCGCAGGGCCGTCAGTCCGGCACGGCGTCTGCCGGCGTGGCCGCCCGTTGCCACAGCCCGAGCAGGGCATGCACGCGACGCGTGTCCTCGACCTGGATATAAAGTGACGTAGTGTGCAGCGAGGCGTGGCCGGCGTTGTCCCGCAAGACTTCCGCTGGCGCGCCGGCGGCCAGCGCGTGGGAGATCGAGGTGTGCCGCAGCCAATGGGTACTGACGCGCAGCAAAGTTGCCGCGGCCTGCGGATCGGTCGCGGCCAGGTCCTCGGCACAAGTCCGGAAGAAGGCCTTGAGTTGCGTGTGGAAGACCTGGCCCGACACCCCTGCGGTCGGGTCGGCATGGGGCGCGGCCGAGCCGATCAGAAACGCATCGGGCGCGCGCCGCGGATCGGCCGGCAGCCCGCGCAGCACCAGATAGGCCCCCAGTTCGGCGACCAAGCCGCCGGACAGTGGCACACGGCGCAGCTTGCCGCCTTTGCCGCGCACCGTCAGCCACCACGCGGTGTCGAGGGCGACAGGGGCGGCAGGGGCTGAAGGGGCCGTAGAAGTCCCTGGCGGTTGCGCAAGGCGCCGCTGCGCCAGATCGCCGGTGCGGGCCCCCAGCAGTTCCGACAGCCGCAGGGCGCTTTCATAGAGCAGCCGCAGCGCCAGGCGCAGGCGCGCATGCGCGAGCGTCGGCGGCAGCGCCGCCAGCGCCGCGCGCACGACCTGCCACTGGCGCTCGGTCAGGGCCCGGCCGGTATCGATGGCCGGCGTCGTCACGACCGGGGCGTGCACGGCCGGCCAGGGATTGGCCAGCAAATAGCCTTGCTTGACCAAAAACGCAAACAGGTTGTGCAGCACCGCCAGCGCGTAGCGGCAGGAGCGCGCCGATAACGGCCCTTCAATGCATCGCCAGTGGCTGTGCCAGCGCGGCACCGCGCGCGGCCCGCACCAGTCGGCGGGCGGATCCAGCAGGAAATCGCGAAAGCGCGTGCACGCTTCGACGGTCAGCGACGAGAGCGCGGTGCGATTGACCAGGATCGCCCAGAGCAGCAGCCGTTCAGCCTCGCGCCGGTAGGCGAGCTGCGTGTGGCTCAGGCGTGGCGCCTCGTTCCCCGCGATCCTGGCAGTGGCGGCGGCCGGCGCCTTGGCGGCGAGCCATGCGCGCACGGCCCCCAGGTCGTCCTGCGCGTCGAGCAGGCACGCCTGCGGCGGTGCGCGAAAGCGTCCCGCGCGCCCGCTCAAGTCCCCGGGCAGGATGAGCCGCTCCAACGGGGCGAAGCGCGACGGCGCGACCTCCGCCGGCGTCGCGGCGTCCGGCGGCAAGTCAGGCGAGCCCGCCCCGTCAGCGACATCCGGCGACAGTGGCACGGTCCCCGGCAGGGGCCAGTCCGGCAACGCTCCGAGCGACGCGGCATGCGCGGCGACGAATTGCGCCATGGCGCGGGCCTTGCCCGCGCCGATGCCCGCGAGCGGCTGCCACCAGGTGGGTGTGGCGCGCATGCGCGCATGCAGATCGCCCAGAGTCACGATGCTCTGCTGCGCGAGGCGCGCAGCCAGGGTGTCGACAAACCAGGCCCGGCAGGCGTCGCCGGCCGACACCGGCTGGCAGAGTTGCGCCTCGGCGGTGTGCACGGCCCAGAGCTGGCGCGCCAGCAGGCGTGCCCGACGCCGCTGCGCATCGCCCGCCGCCGGGTAGCGCTCGGCATAGAGCGCCTGCTGCTCGCTTTCCGCAAAGCCGTCCAGGTCATGCCGGGCGATGAACTCGGCGAGCGTGGGCGCTTGCGCCGTGTCCGCCAGCGGCGCGAGATGCAGCCGCAGCAGATGGGCCCTTCCAAGCTGACCCGCGCGGGTCGCCGCCGCCATGAGTTCGCTGCGGATCCAGGCGGTCATGCGGTGCACGTGCCGCTCGCCGGGCACATCGCCCTCCTCGGCGAGGTAGCGGGCCCACAGGACGCGCGCCGCCAGCCCCTGCAGGACGCCGCGAAAGAACGCGAAGTGTCCCTTGCGCAGCACGGGACGGAGGATCGAACGGACGGACGGGCGAGCGGACACGAGGCCGAAGGAAAAAGCACAGCCGCTCACTGATGTTCAGGCGCCGCAGGGGATCCGGGGCACAGCCGGTTCGTCGTTGACGTGCTGTCATGTGAGCCCAGCGGAGACCGGCCCGCCCCGCATGTTCAGCGTAGCGGGCATGTCGGGCAAATACCAGTGGGCCAGGCGGCCGGGCGCGGTCGCCCAGACGATGTGACGGTCTGACGGTCGGTTGGGCTGACGGGACGCGCCGTGCGCGCGGAGCGGGGCGCAGGTGACGGGTGGACGGCAGCGGGCCAGAGGCAAGCGGGCTGGGGTGGCGCGCGGCGCGCCCGACGGCGGCAGGAAGGGCGGTCCGGGCCAAGCGGGCGCCAATGTGTCGGCATTTTTGAGCCCTTAAATAAGGGCACTTATCTAACCCCTCCCCCGCTCAAAATTTCTGACGCGTCTTCGACCTCGGGCGCCGCGCCCACCCTGGCGAGGACTGCCGCAGGGGCGACCGGGTCTGGAACCGAGGCACGGGACGGGAGGCCGCGGGCTGCGACCGGACGGCGTCGCCGGCGGACGGGTGAGCCAGGTCCACGGCACCCCAGCCAGCGGCGAGGACCATGTGACGTTTCCAAGTAAACAGGGCATATGCCGGGTTTACTTGGAAACAGCGAGATCGGCGGCATCCGTTGGCCGCCGGCGCACGCCAGCGAATGGGACCCGTGTCGCGGACAGTTTCTTAACAAGCCAGGCGGGATGCCACCGCCCCTGGCCTACCGACCACTCGACGTGTCGCCGATGATGCGTCGCGTCCCGCGCCACCTTCCGGCGATGGCGGTATGCATTGCAGGCCCGACAGGCGGCCACGATATTGCCTTCCGCATCCCGGCCGCCATCGCTGCGCGCGTGGAGATGCTCGGCCGTACATTGCAGGCGCCGCGCCTGGCGCAACGTCAGATGGTAGGTCGCCGCAAACAGCTCCGCAGAACCCTCCCACATGGGATAGCGGCAATAGAAGCAGTAACCGGATTGGCGATGGAACGCGCGAGCGCGCAGGCGTGCGAGTGGCGAGGGCATGAGCTGTCCTGTGTCAGGAAGATTTCGGGAGACATCGAAACCCGCTCGCCCTCGAGGCATACACGGGAACCAGCCGACTCGATCATGCTGGCACCACTTCAGCTCCTAGCAGAGACTGACCACGCGAGTGTAAGCCGGTGCCGCCGCCCACGGCAAGCGCGGCACGCGCAACCGTGGGCAGTGCCGCAACGCTCGCCCCTGCGTGATGCGGCAACTATCGGTACGAGGCCTTGGACTTCCTGACCTGGACATTGGGCACGCCCAAGGTCTCCAGCACCACCGCGAGCCGCAGCAGGTCCACATCGTTTTTCGGCCCCAGTATGACTTCGGCAATAGGGGCCACCGTGCCTTCCCCCGTGAAATCCAGGTCCAGATACGGGACGGGAATCGAACCCTTCATCCGGAATCTGACCGGCTTCGGCGACGCCGGCTTGCCAAAGGCGTGGCCTGAGCCGTCCACCAGCTTGAAGCTCCGGTTACTCACCTCATGACCGATGATGTGCAACAACCGGACCTCCTGCTCTTCCGAGAAGGCAGGGTTCTTGAACGCCGCCAAGTCCCACGCCGCCGTGAAACATGCCTGCTGGAACCCGGCGCTCCGCTTTTCGACTTCCGTCTCTTCGACGTCATGAATCGCCAGAATCAGCGTCTTCAACTCCTCAAGCTGCCGTGCCTCATCGTAGGACACGCGCAACGGCTGTACCGGCATGTTGGCCAGGTCCGCCGCGCGAAAGCCAACGGCATAGCCGGCCCCGTCGGCAGCGTAAGCCCGCCATTGGCTGAGCACGTCCCCGTCGGTGGAGAGGCAGCACGCCACCGGCACGGTAATAATCTTTGCAGCGAACAGGATCTCGCCGATATCGTTAAGCAGTTCCGTCCCGGTTCTGTCGACGACCGCGCTGGCGGCACGCTCCCAGATCTGGTGCCCCCAGTGCACCTCCATGAAGTCGTTCATGGCGGCCAGGTCCGAGAACCGCAGCGCCTTGCCCTCGCATATCGCGAGGAACGTCTCTGGACTGCAGTAGTGATAGAGTATTTCGTCGCCTGCTGGCTGGAATTTCCGATCGGCAATCATGCGGCGGGACAGTGAGAATGGTTGGAGCCCGCAGTGTATCGCCCAAACCTCTCGAAACACGTCGTGCCTCTCGGCTGCGGCACAAGACGGCGCTGGACGCCGTCAACGCGACGCCGCAACTCGCCTCGCGCGCGACCAGGGGCACCCCACTCACGTTACCGGCGACCACCTACTGAACTGGACATGCTCAAGCGCCAGACCGTCAACCTCGCCAAAGCAGCGTTGCTCCTGCACACCATCAAGGCCGACAAAAATCGCCTTGATCTGGTGCTTGAACTGCAACGATTCCTGGTCCGCCGGATCGTGCAAGGCGAACGTCGTATCGTCCGTATCAACCAGTGTGCGGTGCGCCTGAAGCGAACGCTAAAACGTGACCGGCTGGCCAAGGAAGACGCCAAACGCGTCAAGGCAAGCCTCGCGCGCTGCGCCGATCTCGGCGAGCAGTTGCGCCACCTGCTCTTTGTGTGGCGTTGTTTTGGCGACGGCATCGCCGCCACCTACCAGGACAAGTACGCGCTAAAGCATCTTTACTACGATGCTCACTACAATGTCAAAGAGAGTCCGGGGTTTCTCTCTGGCAAGATCGGGTTCCGCCGCGAATGGAAGCTCCTGCGCAAGGGCATACAGATGGGCGTCCCCGTGGTCCTGGCGGACCTGACCAATATTGTGCGTCACGGCGACTTGTGCGCACTCGCCGGCCGCGATCCCCTACCCGTCGAGGTCAAGTCCAGCGGCAACCGGAACGCACGAACAGCGCGGCAGTTTGCCCAGCTTTCCGAACTCGCAGAGTTCTATGCCAACGATGGCGCAACGTCGTTCCGCGGCACCCCGAACGTCCGTCGCGAGGCGCTTCGACTCTCCGAGGTCAACCATTTTGAGGCGGCCAACGCATGCGTAACGGAAGCGCTGCAGCAGCAGTTTGCGACGGTGCAACCAGAACCCGGCCTGCGCTACCTTGCCATGCGCACCGACAATCTCGACGACCGCCGCCTGGGGGAATTCGTCGGGCCCTCCGTCCTCGCGCATGTCCTCACGCCTTCCACAGACTGGCTGCCCGCCTATCCCTTCACGCTGTCATTGCATCCGCATAATCTGGTCCCTTTTCTGCAACACCATGTGGCGATGCTGGTACTGGTCGATCTGGCCTATCTCAAAGCACTATTCACTGGTCACGGCGTCCATGCGACGATCATGATGGATGGGTTTCATGCCATACAGCTTTGCCAAGACCCGACGGATCTGTACCCGGGGGTGATCCGAGTCAGCCATCAGAAATTCGGCCGAGTGGCCGGCGAATTCCAGTCTCTGGCATGGTTCGCCGAAGAGACAGCGCGGGCCATGATTCATGTGACGCAACATGACACGTCCACCGCGGCGCGGCAGGGCAGCCTGGCAGACTCCGATGTTACGCCTTGGGAAATTCCTCCCGACTGGTACCGTGTACGAGACTGCTTTTAGGCGTTCAGGGTTGTGCCCGCGAGATCCGATGCAGCGCCGCGCGTTGATGGGCGTTAGCCGGAAACCACGTCGTCCTCCGGAATGCCTGTTATCGTCTGGATGGCCCCCAGCTAACTCGCAGAAGGAAGCCGCGCACAGCGATAGGCAGACCGGAACCGGGAAACCAATGCGATACCATGTCTCCAGCGCCGTGAGCGTCTTAGCATTTGGGGGAACACGGGTTGCAAGACCCTTTTCGCAAAGGTTGGGCCTGGTCCCGGTCGCCATGCGTGCGCATGAGAATCTCGCCGCACGACGCCCGCGTACATGGCGCCACGATGATGGGGCACCCGTGGTTGCAGTCGTCAACACACTCCTGCGGTATGTCGAGCGCGTCGTGAGCAATCGGCAGATCCCAGTCCCGCTGAATCAACGCCAACGCATCCGCACGCTCAGCCTCCGCGTACCCGTCCAGCAGATATCTCACCCTCCCGTCGTACATTCTGCTCGCCAAACTGGGGGCCACGAGGCGCAGGTCGGGGCCGCGAGCATCCCATCGAAAAAATCGCTCGAAGGTGACGACGCTGGCACCGTCAACGATAGAGCGAGGACCGCGTTGCGGCCCCACACCGATCCATGTGAGCTTCCCGGCGATATCCCAGCTCCGTGCCTCGGCACCCATCCCGCCAACGCCGATCACGGCGTCAAAATGAAAATCGCGCACGCGTCCCATACAGCCATGGTTCCCGAAACACCCGTCAAAACCCGGATCCCCGGTGTGCGTTCGCTTGTAGGTCAGGATACGCATAGGATGTGAAGACATGACCGCCAAAGGAACAGCCAGTGTAGGAGCCAGCAGGCGATGTTTGCAATCACTCCTGCACCAGTGAGGGGTTCGCAGCAAAAGCACCAGGTCGCCTTCCGTGCAGCATGCAAGCGAGGGCACACACCCTGGGCTTCCCATGGCCCCACCAGCCTTTTCCGGCCACAACCGTGCCCCCAAACAAGCGGCCACGACCCTAGCAATCGTCAGGGGCATATCGCCATGCTGGACGCCCTAGAACGGCGGTAAGGGCAATGCATCGCCCTTATTCCCCGACTGCCAACCGACTCCCAGCGTCGACCGCTGCGGTGATGTCCAGCATCGCCAAGACGAGCGGAAACCGGGTGCGCATCTCGAGCATGCCTTTCCACAGCGCATGGATGCTCTCCGAGCAGCTTTTCAGCAGGCCAGGTACGCCGTCCCCCATTGGCCGATGGGCCATCGCCAGCATGGCAGACTGCTGGCCGAACGAGAACTTGACGCATTCCAACTGCGCGTCGTAGTTGTGCTTGACGCTCTGCGCGATCTTCTCGGAAATCCACTTCCGCAAAGCCAGTGTCGCAATGCCTGCCAAGGCCGTCGGCGCGAGGGCGGCTGCCACTATGAGCCACGTTTGCATATCGGGGGGCATCGTCTTTGCTGAAGGATGTACAGACATCGACCGCCAGCGGCGTCCAGCGCGAACATTCGTCGCTGCGAGCTCACGGGCGGCGTGCGCATTGGCCACACGCTACTCACAATCCCGATCGACATCGACCGTCGTCGCGCTGCCTAACCATGAAGCAAATCCGCTGCCCTCAGCCCCAACCAGACCTCAAGCGAGCTATGCAACAATCGCAGCGCTTCCACCTGCGCAGGAAACTCGGTGAAATCCATGGCGTCGCAACGGGCCTTCGCTTCCTCGATGCCAATGAGATCATTGACCACCTCCCTGCTGAAGGTATGGTGGGGTGTGGCGACCCGATCTCCCAACACGTGACTGGTGCCACGATTCATCATGCGCGCAGCGATGTTGACGAAGCCCTCATCGGTCTGTATTACTCCGCGCGTCCATGCGCGCGGCTCGTCCCAGGAACCCGCGTAGTCCTTCCAGCGATAGAGTAATGTTACGAGATCCGGCGCATCGCGGAGTTCGCCGCCCGCCACGGCGCGGCCTCTCACTTGACGCAGCCATTCTGCCTTTAGTGCTGCGACCGTCTCCAGGTCGAGCGCCGGATCGAAAACGCCGCGCTCGCCCTCCCTCCGGTCGGCCGGATCATTCAGATGAATCAGGATCCCCGCGACAGATAGCGCTCCGGTCTGGCGAAGCGCCGCCAGGGCCAGATCGCCACGCGTCGCCTCCGGAAGGCGCCTCAGAAATCGGCTCGTCGCTCGCCATGCCGAAAGCCATGGCGAATCGAAGGGGTCGCCGTCTTGGCGTCCTGCGAGTGTTTGGGCGATCCCGAACATTCCGGGGAGCAACACCGCGGCATTTTCAATCGGCAGACGATCCACGGACTCGTCAAGTCTTGCTACCAGCGAGAGCATCAGGCCATCGACCTCAATGTCAGCAATCGCGGTATCAAGCGCCTCTGCTGTCGCCGTGGCATCGAGAAAGGCGATGAAGCGGTGCTCGGACACTTCGCCGGCCGCGGTCTGGAGTTCGAAGTAACGCGGGAAGAAGCGTGGCGAACACACCCGCTTTGCGGCCACCCACTCAAGATGAAAGCCGTCAGCATAGTTCACACCACCGAAGGCCCATTCGAGGGGCGGAAAAAGCTCCTTAAGCGCATCCCGGACTATGGGACGGCGCTCCTTCGACACCATTTCGAGAAGGCGCTCGGCCGCCGTCCTGTCTGCCTCCCGCCGGCCATCCCCCTGGAATCGCCGCTCTTGCAGAACCAGTTCCCGGTTTCGAAACAGGGCCGCGTGGAGGTCCGGCTCGAAGACACGAATGGCTTCCAGCAAAAGGAAGTCAACAATATTCACTTCAAAGACGTCGCCTGGCTGATGCAATGGCAAGTGCACGGCGATTGACGAGGCCAGTCGACGTGCATCACGCAAATTGCGTAGCAGCGGTTGAATGCTGCCCACGAAGGCGTTGCCCCAGCGGGTGGCCGAGAACCCATTCTCCTCGGTCGCATAGCGTCCCGCCAGCTCGGAAAGCTCCTCCCCAAATCGGTGGTGCACGATGGACACGGGAACGGCCGGCAGGTCGAAGCTTGCTTGCACGACTTTTTCGAGGAAGGCGCGCCCATCGTCATCGGCGACCGGATCGAGTGCCCGCTCTACGATACTGGGCTGGAACAAGAGCACAAAGACGATGTTTGGGAGGTTGGCATTCGCCTTCACCTGTCGCAGCAACAGCCGGATCTGCTCCGGCTCGAGCCGGTCGATGTCGTCCACGAAGACGACCAATGGACGCTCCAGGTCGCGAAGGCGGCTTTCCAGCGCTCTGCGCACCTTGTCGAGCGGCTCGTTGCTGCGGTCACGTCCAAGATGGGACAACAAGCGCCCCAGCAGAGGCGTTCCGACCGATAGGACGGCAAGCCCCGCTGCCACCTTCGCGGCCGTCGGCAGATTGAAACCGACGGCCGAGGCGACGGCAATTACCGATGCATTTGTCAGGGCCGTCGAGAGATAGGTCGAACTCCCTGCCGCCTTGAGCGGCGCTCCGGCCCCGGTAAGGATCGCGCCGTAGCGCCGCAGGGCCTCGGCGCGGGCGAGCGCTGCCTTCGAATGCTCGCCGCCCAGCCGATCGGCAATCTGACCAAAGAGGGCGCGGGCGATCGCGTCGCCGTCGCCCCACTGCCAAGGATTGAAGTCAAGCCAATCCGCGCCATGGCGTTCAGCATCGAGGCGTTCGGTGATCAGGTTCTTCAGGGAGGACTTGCCGTAGCCCCACCCACCACGGATCGCGAACACCCTGCCCTCACGTAAGCTGAGCTCCGAAAGCACGCCGGCAATACGATGCGCAAAGTCGGTCCTTCGCAAACGGTCCTCGGACGCCGTGCGGATCGGCGCCTCCGCCCCAATCCCATTTTCCGGAAGCTCGACTTTCGTCGTCTCCACACCGCGCCTCGCATACCAACGGCGCCACCACGCCGACAGTCGGTTCAGCGGCTCGGTCATTGCTGACGCCTCATAGGCTTTCGATACATGGTTTTCGCTCCCGTCTACTCTTCTCGCAGAAATCGCACTGGCGCATCGTAGCGTATCGCATCACGTTTTGCGGCCGATCGCCGATATAACATCGGATTCTCAGCAATCTCTCGGGAGAAAAAATGACCGTTGTAGCATTGTGGTACCGGGAAGACCAAGGCGCACTGAAATGTGCCGCCGATTGTCGATTTTCTCGAGGCAAGGACGAAAGCCTGACAATAACGACAGATAGCGGACCGAAGATATTTACCGTCCCGGTAATCTGTCGCGAGGAACAAACTAACCCGCTGGCATGGCGCGTCGCGCACGGCCATAGTTTTGGCTTTGCATACGCCGGCGCGGTCGTACCGGCGCTCAGTGCATTTGCCCTTGCGTCCACCTGCACCCAGAGTCTAAGTTGCCCGCCAAATCAAACGCGTCCCGTTTCCGTCGAATCGGTGGCGGCGCTCTTCCGCACTATCGCGCACCATTGCATTGCAGATGCGTCCTTTCAGCTAGCACCTTCAGACAACGTCAGCACCCACTTCTTCACTGGGCTGATATATGGCTGTAGACCCCTTTGATTCTGCAAAGTGAAATTCTAAACCGGGCCTTTCGGGCATCGCGAGGCTCGCCGGTGGGCGGCAATCGCTGAACGACCGCCCCTTCGGGCCTGCATCGTGGTGGAAGCTATTGGCAGGGGCCTAGTGAGCACGCCAATGATCCGCCGTATGTGCCCCCCTCTTTCTGCCTGCCGCACTGGCGCCGCCGGGCAATACGGATACCGCGACATCGGGACCGCTTGCTCTTCAGTGCGTGTTGATGTCCATCCAATACTGACCCGTGGGTCAGTTTTGCGTGCACATCAACACAGTGCGCCTTCACCACCCCTCGCCGCGCTGAGATCTCATGGGCTGTCAGCCCGAAAAATCGCCGTGTACGGTGCCTCCCGCTCCCACCACGGCGTCTAGCGCAAAGACACGACGATCCCGGCGTCCTCCGTTGACGCGTGGCGGCACGCCGGCAATCACCTGCGCTCTACCTCATCAGAACGCGAACATATCGGCAGCGGTGAGCAGCCGCTGATAGTCCAACGGCGTCTGAATATCGACCCGCGTCAGTCCTGCCTGCGAGAACTGGTTCGCAAGGTCTTCGCCTAGCCGATCTTCCGTCGCGATATTGCAGATCAATAGACCCACCCCGCTCTGGCGTTCGACGAAACGAAGAGTGCTCTCCAACGCCGCCACGCTCCCCCTTCCTCCCAAATCCACGTGGAAATGGCTAGTCCTTGCGCGCCCGATCTTGAGGAACTCTTCTCTCCGACGAGAATTCCTGAAAAGCGTATAAATCGCAACGCGTCCTGTGCCGCGCTTTTCAAGCAGTCCCCCTTGCAACGCCTGCTTTTGTCTGACCTCCCCAAACACGTCCGCCAACCTCAGCGGTGGCATTGTAGGCTTTCGATTTACCTCAAGATATAGCGCACAAAAGTCGGCAATTTCAAAAAATAGAAATGGATAGTTCTGATAGGGAAATTCATGCTGCATCTCGACGATTTTTAATGCCACCTGCGGTCCAGTTCCCGCGACGACTTTTCCTAACGTATCGAACACAAAATAAGCTTCGTCGCCAATCGCAAATCTTGATATCGGTCGTACCTCGGCCTGGATAGGCTGAAAGCGGGACATCAACGCTTTGTTCTGATCAAGGAATCCGCTGATCCGACCGGCACCATCAATCTCTTGGACGCAGATTGATCCGTCTTTTTCAAAGACCGGTATCCCGAATGAAGGGATTCCCTCAATAACCGGTACATATCCGACAAGCATCGGGGCGTTCATAGCAAGCCTTCCTCCTGCTGACGTTCGAATATGACGTTCTCCAATTGAGCATGATGCTGGCTCGCCGTAAAATGCTCGATTACGCGATACGGATAGGCGCGTATTCCTCCGGAAACCAATGGTCGCAATTCCACAGAGTCACTTAGTACCCTAGGGACGATCACCATGGCCACATACCGCGAGTCCAACGGAATGGGTTGATCGGCAATCATCTCGATCGCGAATCTCCTATCGTCAGCACTCGCCCCCCGGCACTCTTTAATCATCTGCGAGACAGCCGCCGCCTCAAGGTTAAAGCCAAAAGTCGACGAGGAAATATTTCTTCCTTTGCCATCCAGATACGCTTCGTTACCCTCATAGAACGCTGCCACATGACGCGCGTGCGTTGTGCTAGTCACATCAATCTTAAATCTATCAATTTCCCATTTCGAATCCAGCCATTCCTTATAGCGTCCATGGTGGAATGCGCCGCTATCGAACGGATAGGCAGACCAGACGAACTCCTCGATAGTATTTTTAAAAACAAGAATCACCGGCCAGGCGTGATTATCTAGCAATGACGGATCGTCTTTGAAGCGATATGCTGGACGACCATAGAAGAAATAGCTGAGATCGCTTTTGAAGACGTTGCACATCTGTGGATGAATCGCTCCATCGTGCAACATCTGACGAAATCCAGACACATTCGTCGTATGGCACCAATACAGAGGGTGAGACGTCGGCTCATGCTGATCGAGCCAATCTTGTAACGCGCTAGTCATCGGAGAGGATTGCCTTGTCAGTGGAGTGATTTCAAATAACACTTCATGATCAATTTCCGCACACTTTACCCAAACCGGAAGGCCTCATCCGGCCTCGGCAGCGCATGACAAGGCACGCGCCAAAAGAAAAAGCCATGGACTGCATTTGGAGTGCGATGCGGGTCTGCTCGCTGCATCGCGTGCGGCCGTGAGGACGATATCCCAGCACGCGCCGCAACACGATCGGCGAGGTGGTCATCTACGCCCCACTGTCGCGAATCGTCAGTTACTAACGGAATATGGTGGCGAAACTATAGTCGTTGCCCCTCCGGTTTCGGCTAGCGAGGCGCACCATCCTCGCTTACCCGCACCTGGAACAAGTCGAGCTGGACCGCCTCGATCGCCTCGGCATTCAGCGATGTCAACACATTGGAAAGCCGTCGCTTGCCGCTCCTGCAGTGCCGCATACAGTTCTGCGCAGCGATGAATATTGTCAGTTGCATAGCGGCGCCCCTTGAGCGACTTGATGTTTAGATTCGTGATAAAAATCGCAGACATTACCGCGGCAATCGCGGAACTGATGGCCGCGCCCGTATCCCCCCGAACCGCGCCCCAGCCCACCTGAAACACCTTGACGCCATGCCCGATCAGCGGCAGACAGCAGTTGATGATTTTGAACGCATTGTCCGTTGCGCTTTCAAGCTGCTCATTGGGCGCGGCGCGACAGCTTTGCCCTCTCGTCAGCGCTTTGTGCCCGATCGCGCCGCTTCCTTATCTCGACAATCTCGTCAAATTCGCGGGCATCCTTTTCAAACAAGGACACCAGGGTTGGCTCCAGTGCTTCGACCTGCTCGAGTACATAGATGAGTGTCGGCTTGGCGGCCGCGCAAGCCTCCTTCTCAAGGCTTTTCTTGCACACTGTGCGAATCAGCTTGACCGCCAACAACCCCATCAGTGCGGCGGCACTGCCGGAACCAGGGGACGCCTTCCCGGCACCAAAATCATCCAGCAACCGGTTCGTCGGGCGCGCAAGAATGTCGCCACTCTCGTGAATCTGCGTCTCGTCCATTTCCTGTTCTCTGGGAACTCGAGTCTCTTGTCGGGGAACATGCGTTCGGCGGCATCGCACCCATCGTGGAAGCCAGCTTGCAACGGACTCGCACGCGCATTCTGCCCGCTCAGTCGGCTCTCACGGGCATGCCTTCACGGTTTTGGCCCTGCTGGGAACGACTCCGGCAAGTACTGCGCGTACTTGTCGCGCAGGCGGGCAACGCCCTGATCCCGTGTTGCGACATAACCGAGTTTCTCGCGGAACGCCTCAAGCCGGGAACGCGACGCGCCAAGAATCTCGCTCCACGTGGTCAATCCGATCCTCAAGTGAGGTTCATTGTGGAAAAACCCGAATGGCTTGCCCTGCTGCTGGACAGAACGCGCGGCCTCTTCGGTCATCTCGTTAGAGACGGCAAGAAACGTCCAATAGGTATTGGATTTGTCGAATCGCTCATCGGCTGCCACTGCCATAGCATAGCTTTCCACCTGCGCTTTCACTGCGAGATCGATGCCCTGGGAGGGTCGCTTAAGTTCTATGACAAGGTATTCTCTGCGCACCGACGCGTAGGCGGGGACTTCTCTGCCAAGCAGCAGATCGATGACGGCCTCGGTTCCATCATCGCGCACTACGGGCTTCGGTTTGCGGCGCTTCTTCTCTTCCGGACGCAGTTTTGCCAGATGCTTGCGTAGAACCGTATTCAGGTTCTCGTCGCTGCTCGTCAGCAAATACTCTTCGCCAAAAATCCAGGTTTCGCCTTCCAGCATACGATGCAACTGGGTGCGTTCCTTGACGGAGCGCTTGGACTCCGGTTGGAACAGCAATTCTTGCAGACCCGCCAAGAACTGCAATCGATCCGCTACGAGCTTACTGGCTTCAATGATCGCCGACAGCGTGGTGTATTGCAGCAGATCCGCCAGTTCCGACTGCTTGTCCTTGGGTAGGTCCAGCACGTCTGTCAGAATCCGCTTCAACGCCTCAGGATTCTCATCCAGCGCGGTCTTGAGCATCCGCAAGGTAAATTGCCTGTCCTTGGACGGCCCTTCCCGAAAGGAATCAAGATACTGATGCACGTTGAGGGCACAGATGTCGAACACTTCGCGCCGGGCAGCCTCCAATGCATCGTCGGCCTCGCCAGCAAACGGATAGACGCCCTCTTCCTTCCACTGCTGCACCAGCTCCGAGGCCGTCGATGCCTTTCGCCGCCGGAAATGCGCACGCAGTGCATTACGCGCCTCGTCCACCAGACGACGCAGATCCGGATTCAATTCCTCGAGCAAAAGCAGATTGTCGTGCTGAAGCTTCGCGACATAGTCCGAGCACAAATAGGCCGTGAAGTTGTACTCACTTCCGGGACGGATGCCGGCTTCGATCTCATGCAACGCGAAGCCTTCACCGTCGCACAGACACAGACGACGTTCTTTCTTAGTGAAGCTCCACTCGACGATATCCAAGCGCGCTTCAACAGGTGTACCGTCAGCCGCCACAAAGGGGGCAAGCACAACCGAGTCATGCGACTTCTGCACTGACTTTGGGTCAATCAGTGCACCGCGATAAATGATCTCGGTCCTGGGATAGTTTCGCAAGTACAGCGCAAACTGCTCTGCCAACTGCCGCGCAGCCGAGCCGTCCTGGGAGAACACACCGAGCGATTCGTGCAGATTGGATATCCCGACGAACGTACCCCGTCCACGTCCGGGCGGCGCTGGCCGTACCCGCTCGATCTTGAATTTCTGCAGCCGCATGCTGCGCCCGCGAATTTCATACTGGAACGGCTGGTCGCGCTCATCAAGGAACACGGTGTCCCATACCACGTCATGACCCAAGGCAAACGCCTTAAAGCGGCCCTTCCCATTTCGGCCGTGCATCTTCTTGCTCGAGCGCCGCGTTACGCGCTGCTCGCGCTTCCAGGAGCCCCCAAGATTGCCAAAGGCTTGCCGGGCTTCCTCCAGAAGAATCCCATTGCCGTTGTCCAGAATTTCGATCGCAACAGGGCTGCCGATCTCATTGTCGCTAACCTTGATTCGCACGCGATCCGCATCGGCATCGAGTGCGTTCCAGACGAGCTCCGCCAACGCACTGACCGGCTTGCCGCGCGCCAAGGATTCCAGATGATCGGGTTGGGCCTCGACAACAATGTAGTCGGATGATTCGTCGTCGGGCTCTAGCTGCGCGCTCATTCTTATCCCCGTGCTCTACCGCTTCGTGTTTATGCCTTAAGCATCAAGTGGTGCAGTTTCCTTGCCGCCAAGATTGTCATGACAAGACCTTTCCTCGTCTCAGCCGCCCCCTTATTGTGTCATAAACGGCATAGCCCCATTCGCGTTGCCGCACCTGTGACGCAATTTGGAAGAACGCAATGCACTCCGCAGCGTATTCACAAGCCCATGGGACGGCATCGACAGGCAGAACCCTTCGTTGGCAACACGCTACTACCGGTCCGCGCACGCTCGCGTAAACCCGAAGCATGGGTTGCTTGACGGCAATCCCCGTCACGGCCAGCAAGCTCCTGTCGCAGTTGGAGCGTAACTTCGGTGCGACGCTCATTAGACGCTCGACGAGAGCTTCCCACCCTACAAAGGAAGGCTCGGACTATTACCATGAGGTCTGCCAGCTTATGGCTCGCCTCAGTGATCTTGACGCATCGATCAAGGACAATGCCACGATTCCGAAGGGACGGATCCGCGTCGACTTCCATTCGGCAATGGCCAATTCCATACTGATTCCGATCCTGGGAGGGTTCAGATCACTCTACCCGGAGATTCAGCTTGTACTCGGTATCAGCGATCGCCCTATCAGCCTCATCGAGGAAGCTGCGGATTGTGTCATTCGACTTGGCCGGCTCCCCGACGCTTCACTGATCGCAAAAGTGCTATTTGAAGATCGACTGATAACTTGCGCTAGTCCCGCATTCTGTCGCGCAAGGGCACGCCGGTGTCACCGAAGGAGTTGGCTCAACATCACGAACTCGTTGGCTCCTTTTCAGCGCTCACGGGGGAAGCCACCCCACTGGTATTCCGGAAGGGCAGCGAGATCACCCAGTTGGAACAAGCCAACATCCTTTCCAATGACAGCACAGGTCTGCATTCAAGGCGGACCACCTTAGACGCCCAGCTCCAGGCCTCAAGTCGTGAGGGAGGGATTGTCCGTGTAGCCCTCATGCACGCCACCATAGAACGTGCTGCGATCGTGGCGGTTCAAAGGCGCTTGCTTAATGAGACGCTCTGGGAGGTCAGGATTGCTGATAAATGCACGGCCGAACGCTACGGCATCCGCTCGACCATCGTTGATCACATTGTGAGCTGATTCTGACGTGTACCCTCCTGCGGAAATCAAAACACCTCGGAAGCGCGACTTGAAGTGCTCCGCAGCATCTGTTCGTCGCTGAGGCCGAGCGAAGAGTCCAGCAGTAGATAGTGGTCATCGCCATCCGCACTGACACTGTGGGCGTGGGCGCCATAGACCGAATCATCGATAGCCAGCCAATTCACGAGTCGATGCTCGTGGGCGTATTTGGCGATCACGTACGTTCTGGCAGTTCCATCCCGGACGGCGCCGAAACGCGGTTTGATCGCCGCCGTGGTATCCACAACGCGCTGTGACAGTGCAGGCGGCAGGTACGCAATGACGACCCCGCGTGGAAGCCTGTCCAACCAGGACGTGGTCAGGACAATCTCGACGTCCGGGTGTGCGCTAAGGAGATCGGCAAGGATTGGGGCAAATTCGAAGAGCGGGCGTCCGGAGTCCAGCGTGATGCCGCCTTCCCGGTCGAGGTAGGCATTACCAGCGTGAAGAGTGCCGTCGAAATCCACAAATAGGATAGGGGCGTGACGCATATGAGACTACGCCCCCATCGCCAGCCGTAAGCGCGTCCAACTATTGCAGTCAGTCACAATATCTCGGACGAGACCCTCCACTCTTAGATGGACGTCCAGGGAGTCGGAAATGATCGTATCGCGCGCCGGGCTCAGTTGCAGCGCCAGCAAATCCTTGACGCTTGCCGCAGCGAGCTCTTCAATCGCGGACACAGCAATGACGACGGGCGGCCGATTTTGATCGTGGATTCAATGGGTCGATGCAACACTAGACGCTGCATAGGCAGTGGAGGTGTTCAAGGGCCAACGCGCTAGGTTTGGCTGGCGCTTGCAAAAGCGCCTGATAGACGTCGGTGCTCAGTGTCGCGGGATTTCTACGGGAAGGTTTTTGCTGACTCATCAGCAACTCCTTTCCTGCCGGTCCAGTTCATCGAGTTCCGCGAAAACGTCGGTGATCTTGGAAAATTTTCGTTGTTCGATCTGCACTTGACCAAGGGACAGGATCATCAACATGTCGTTCTGAGCGATCTCTTTTCCGAGCGCGATGGCGCCCTGCCCACTCATTGCGCGCGTGACTCCGAAGGGATTAAGCATCGGCACAGATGGGATAAGGCGCCAGGGCAACAAGATCGCGTTCTCGATGGCGGCGAACGCCGCGTCCGGAACTAGCCCTGCAGGCAGTCGCCCGGCATTTGCACGCGTCGCGGCAATCCAGACTTCAATCACGTCGGCGCGGACGTCGGCGACTGCGTGCTGAATGTAGTTGACGCGTAATCGCAGGCGTCTTGCGTGTCGTCGCAGGGCACGTCGACGATTGCGCGCTGAGGCGACGTTCATAGTAGGGGCTTCCATCGATCCTCCTCGTGTCCGAACATCCGATGCATTGGCCGACAGAGATGCCAATCCTGCGAGTCGAGTCGCCACGGACGCACGAAGTTGATTGACCGATTTCACCCTGGAGCGATTGGCCGCAGCGCATTATAGGCCGGCCCCGCCCGTTGGTGCAGCCCGCCGTCAATGCATTGATCGCCCGCATTCCAGGCGTGACGTTCGTGACGGATGTCGTTGGCAAGGTATTTATCTATGTGTTTCCTTTGTGTCAGGTGCTGCCGAACGCGGTCCGGCCGACACGACGTCCTGAAGGTAGCGGTCGGTGACATCCGCCCAGCTTTCGACGGTGTTGACCTGACACCAGGCTTCCCATACATACCAGGCTTCGCGAGTCGAAAGCCCCTCCATCTCGCGCAAGACGTAGACGCGTCCGCTCGCCGTCTGACAGCGCATGGTCTCGGCGTCAAATCGAACGATGGCGCTGCTGACCTGACCGGCACCGGTATCGAGATCGATACCGACCAGATGGTCCTCGCCGGCATCCGTCTGCACGACATGCCAGCCGCCCAGATGAAACACCGGCTTGCTCGCCAATGACCCAGTACCCCAAAGCATGTTGCTCTCTCCTACACAAGATCGAGCGCCGTCCCCTCGCGACGCACCCTCTGTCGCTGTCGTTCAGCGCTTCCCATTCAAAAAAGTCCTCAAAGTCCCACGCAAAGGCGCAGTTCATCGGAAAGGGATCCTCAAGGATCACGGGTACCGTCGAGTGCCGAATGTTGTCGGCGAAGAACGTGCGCGTCGGCTCAGGGATCTCTCGCAGTCGGACATAGGGAATCTTGGATGCGCTGGACCGATGGATCGGGACATCTGGTACGGTCGGCCGCGAAGGTAGCACCTCGTCGCCTGACAAGGCGACACATATTGCCCGCGCCACTAGGTCCCAGACGCTCGCCGACCAGCGTGGGTACTCGCGCCCCTCGCCCGTCATCGTGGCGGGCAGGATGTCTTCCTCGAACGAGAGCTGGTAATCGGCCTTCGCGCCGCCACCCGTGCGCGCAATTTCGCCCACAGCAAGCACGCTGCTGCCTGCCGTCTCGCCGCCTGGCGGCAATTCAACCGCAATGCGCAGCATGGTTAAAATTTCTCGTGTCGCACGTCATAGCCTGCTGCCTTATAAAAGGCGTACTCCTCCAGCGACAGGCGAGTGGATTCGAACGCGCGAAACACCTGTCGGGACGCGGTCAGGACCTGATCGGGTGCCTGCGCAATCAACTCAAGCGGACGCCGATTGCCCAAATGTGGATTCGCACTGGCAAACCACGCCGCCACCCCTAAACTCCCCTTTCGAGAGTGCAAGCGCTGAAGGATTAACCGGACGACTGGATAGGGTTGGTAATCGCGCTTGGGATCGAATATGTAGGCCGGATAGAGCCCTACCCCATCGCCCAGATCGACCGTAAACACGAATTCCAAAGTGTGCCAATCGACGAGCTCAAATGGATTGAGAACGGGCGAGCGCCGCATCAATTCCACTTCATTGAGCCACCGCGTACTCGGCCGCACCGCCTGTCGCAGTTCCAGCCACAGATCGATGGGCTGCCGCGGTCGGCACCCTGCCCCGTCCTGTCCATTCTGCTGTTCTGGTACTTGATCCAACTGCTTTCTCACCTTCCCGTCCAGCTTCAAAATTTCAAGTTTCCACCTCGACACGCGGGCGGCGCTATCGCAATGACTTCACTGACCAGCGTGGCGCTCGGCGTAAGGCGCCACCCGCTGACAATGCGTCACGCACGCCTTGCGGTGCGTCGTCAGCACTTGGGACAGTTACCGATCGGACAGGTAGCCAGTTCGGGAAAGAGCGCTTGCAGCCTAGCGTCACACGCGAGCGCCTGACCACGCGCGACAACGTGGCCGCCGACGAGCCAGTTTCACGCTCCAAGTTGCGCTACATGTGCGGCCGAATGCCAGGCGGCGTAGCCAACCACCAGTTTCAGTAAGCACGTTCGCGGCAGCATCGAAGCATCGTTCTTCAAACTCAGTACCGCATTCTTGCAGGCTCCTGCTAACGACTATCCCAACCTACTCACCAAGAGTGTAGTCATATACGTTGTATATGTAAATGCCTACAATATAAATGCCGACAACTTAGATGCTGTAGACGCACAAGTTGTAATCATGGATACATCGTCACTTTAGAGTCGACGGTCAATCCATGGCTTCGCTGCGTCAAACGTTTGCGCAAAATTTGAGAGCGTTTCGAATACTGCGCGGCCTGTCCCAAGAGGAGATCGGGCACCACATAGGGTCCGACAGGACTTCAGTTAGTCGAATTGAGCGACTTGCCCCTAACCTTACCGTTGCAAAAGTCGCATTGTTGGCAGAGGCACTGGACGTCCGTACGTCCTACCTTCTTTCTAGAGATGCAGCGCATCGTGAAGGGGAGCTACCCGCCTTCAAACATGTGGGAAGCGTGGGCGAGGCGGTACGAAAGCTTCGCGTCGAGCAGGGCCTCTCACAACAACAGCTTGGCGTCATTGCTGGCCTTGATCGAAATCAGATATCGCGCGTGGAAACGGATGCGTCTAGCATCGCCTTGGACACGTTGGAGAAGATCGCTGTAGCACTGAAGGTCACTGCAGATTGCATCGTGACGTAGCGCGAAGAAGCGTAAAGCACGCAGCTTCACTTGCCAGTGCAGCAACTACCGTACAAAGCGGGTGTGCGACGCAGTCATGGCAGAATAGTTTTTGCAGTCGCCAAGGCTACCTAGAGGTACTCCACGCAGCGTCGAGGCTTCCCCCGCATGGTGGCTGAGCAGCATCTAGCGATACACAACGAGACCTCAAGGTACTGCTGAGCGATGTCCTGCCATACCGCACATGGCCCTCGGATCTGTTCTATAGTACATCGGGCTAGCGACACATCATTCGACGGGCGCGCAAGACTTTATGCCGAGGCGGATCGGGCTGGGCGACGGTACTCGATCCTAACTTCGCGAGACAAAATGACTAGAGAGATCTTGACTGCTTCTCGTTATCTGGAAGTTCTCAACGAAAGCCTGCGACATCATCCTGAGTGGAAACCGGGGATGGCCTTTGAATTCTGGCCGCCGAACAGTTCCGCCAAGCGGGCCAAGGGAATTCATTTCTCTGGTCCCGCCGAGTGCAAACGCATCTTCGACCAGATTGAAGCAGTTGCATCGAGGTTGTGCGAAGTAGCTGAGAAGAGGACTCTTGGAGATGTATAGGACTGGAATCTAGGTCGGCGCTCCCGCGACGGTTTCTAAGGAGTCTCCGCACCCAAGGGCCCCCGTGGACCCTCGGTAGAGGAAACTGCCATTAGAGTTGACCAAAGCTACGTGTTACAAGCCACTCCGGGAAGATCGAATGTCAATTCGACCGACTTTATGTCAACGATTTGATCAACTTTGTTGACCTGCCACACCAATCTTTATTGCCCCCCTACCAGCATCACAGGAACCTGAACAGGTTCATTTGCTGGATCTGCATGAACGATTGCTGCGCACCCTGCAGTGCCGTCTGACGCTGGTAGTACTCGGTAATGGCGGACGCGTAGTCCAGTTCCGTCAGATCCGAGAGCGTCTTGGAGTTGCTCAGGTCGCGGTTCGAGCCGATGGTATCCAGCGCATCGAGTTCGTTCATGCGGGAGCCCACCGATGCACGCACCGTCAGCACGTTGTCCAGCGAGTTGTTGTTCTGGCGCAGGCCCGTGGCAATCACGTTCTGCAGGTTGGCTGCTGCCACGTCCTGGGCAGTGCCCGAGTCGATCGGCGTGCGCAGCGCGGTGATCACGTCCTTCAGGTTGGCGAACATGTCGGCGCCTGCCTGCTGGGCCGGCTGCAACTTGAACGTGTCGCCGTTGGCGGGTGCGCCCTTGATCGAGAACGACACACCAGCCACGCTGATGGCGCCGCCGTCCACGTAGTTCGTGGCCGCGCCGACGGCCGTGCCCGTCGTGTCGTCGGTGACCTGGTATTGCGTGACACCGGCACCATTGATCGAGAACTTCACGCTCAGCGAATGGCCGTACAGTGCATTGCTGGGATCGGTCACCGAGATCGAGCTGAAGGTGCCCGTACCGTTGTTCGCGCTGCTGCCCTTGATGACGTAGCCAGCGTTGGCCGTGACGGACTGGAAGATCTCGGCGCCGTTGTTGCCGGATTCCATCTGGCGGGCCACGTCCACCTGCAGCAGCTGGTGGCCGGTGTCGCCCTGGTACGTGAGGTTGCCGGCGGCATCGGCCACAAACGGTGCGGCGCCGGTCTTCAGGCCAGCGAACAGGTAGTTGCCGTTGCCGTCGTCGGCGTTGGCAAGGCCCACCAGCTGGTCGTACTGGCCCTGCAGGGCCGTTGCCAGCGATGCGCGATCGTTGTCGCTCAGCGTGCCGTTACCGGCGTTCACCAGCAGCGTCTTGATGTTCTGCAGCGTGGTGGTCACCGTCGACAGCGAGTTTTCTTCCAGGCCCAGCGATGCGTTGGCCTGCTTGCGCGATGCGGTGTACTGACCGTTCACGGCCACCGACTGCGACACGCCCAGCGCGCGCGTGGCGGCGACGGGGTCGTCCGACGGCGTCAGCACGCGGCGGCCGGTAGCCAGCTGTTGCTGTACGTGCAGCAGGTTGGACTGCTGGCTGTTCATCGAGGACAGGCCCTGGTGATACAGGGTGGAGGTTGCGACGCGCATGGCGTGATTCCTTCTTTTCCGGTGTTGTCAGGGATGTCCGCGATCAGGCGATGCTGACCAGCGTGTCGAAGATCGTGCTGGCCGCCTGGATGACCTTGGCGTTGGCCTGGTACAGCTGCTGGAACTTCAGCAGGTTCACGGTTTCCTCGTCCATGTTCACGCCCGACACCGACTGCTGTGCCGTGTAGATCTGGTCCGTGATGCTGTCCTGCGAGGTCGAGGCGATATCGATCGACTTGGCCTTGCTGCCGACGTCGTTGACCAGCTGGGCATACGCGTCATTGAAGCTCGACGTGCCGTTGATGGTCTTGGCGGTCTGCAGCTTCGCCAGCTTGAGCATGTTGCCGTTGTCGGCCACCGCGCCCGTATTGTTCGACAGCGTGAACGTGTCGCCATTCTGCGGCGTGCCGTTGAAGCTGAACGTCATGCCGTTGATCGTGTAGTCGACACCCGTGGCCGTGGCCGTGGCCGCCGGCTGCGTGGCAAGCACACCGCTTGCGTCGGAAAACACATACTTCGACGTCGCGGAATCGTACTTCGCCGTCAGGCTGCCCGCGAGCAGCGAAAGGGGCTGCGCCACGTTCGTCAGCGACGCCTTCACCGTGCCGGTGTTCTGCGTGCTGGCATCCACGCGCGCCGGCGACGCCGCGGCGATCTTGGCCGGATCGGTGATCAGCGAGCCAAAGCCGGCTGCGGCGTTGCGGGTGGGTTGCACCTCGAACGAGTCACCGCCCCCCATGGCCTTGTTGATGCTGACCGAAAAGCCGTCGGCAGCGATTGCCATCGGATACGTGGCGGTGGCGGCAGGCTTGCTTGCCACAACCTGGTTGTCGGACTTGCGCAGCAGCGTGTAGTTGGTGCCGTCAAACTTCAGCGTGTAGTCGCTGGTCGTCAGGTTGCCGGTGTTGGTGATCGTAGCCGTGGCCACGGCGTTCGACGTGTTCTTGCTGTTCGCGAAGACCGTTGGCGAGCCCAGCGAGAAGACGTCGGTACCGATCGCGCCGTTCAGGTCGATGCCCAGCTTGTGCTGGTCGTTGAACGTCTGGCCGATGGCCAGCGACAGGCGGCCGATGGCGTTCTGCGCGGCGTCCAGCGATTCCGAGCGGAAGCGCAGCAGGCCACCGATCGAACCTCCCGTGACGGCGCCCGGCTCGGCTTCCACGGTGTTGCCGTTGGGCAGCGTGTAGGCAATGGTGGTGCGGCTCGGATCGCTCGACGACGGCACCGCCTTGATGTCGTAGGAATCGCTGCCCATCACCAGCGGCTGGCCATTGCCGACGAACACGTTATACGTGCCGCCGTCCTGCACCACCACCTTGGCGCCCACCAGTTCGGTCAGCTTGGCCACGGCCTGGTCGCGCTGGTCGAGCAGGTCGTTGGGAGGCTGGCCGCCGGCTGAGGCGGTCATGCGCGAGATTTCCTTGTTCAGGCTGGCGATCTGCTTCGTGTAGTCGTTCACCTGCGTGACCGACGACTGCAGCTGGGTGTTGATGCCGTTCTGCAGCTGCTTGAAGTAATCGCTCGACGACTTGATCTGGCCCGCCAGCGCCTGCGCCGACGAGATCATGCCCTGGCGCGTGGCCGGGTCCGAAGGCGTGTCCGACACGGCCTGCACGGCCGCGAAGAACTTCTGCATCAGCGGTGCCAGGCCGCCCTTTTCGTCGGCCAGCAGGTTGTCGATCTGGCGGATCTGGTCCGAGTAGGTCGACAGGTCATAGCTGGCGGAGGTGGCGCCACGCAGCTGGCCGGTCAGGAAGCCGTCATACACGCGCTGCACGGTGATCGTGTTCGAACCCTGGCCGTAGAAGCCCGAACCCGTGGCCTGGCCGCCGGCCGACGCAATGATCGTGTTCTGGCGCGTATAGCCTGCCGTGGCCGCGTTGCTGAAGTTGTGGCCGACCGTGGTAAGGCCGTTCTGGGCGACGTTCAGGCCCGACAGACCGATATTAAACAGAGACATGTTTGTCTGACTCCGGATCGAATGGCTAGCCAGCGGCAAACGGCCGACGGCGGTGGATGTGTTGGTTATCGGCGGAAATGCGGCGCGACTTTAGCGTCGCAATGCGCTGAAATACGCGCCAGCCGTAAGCATTCACTCTCATTGCAGCCCAACGCAGAAGCGCAAACAGCGCGACCGCTAAACGGTCACGCTGAATGGGGAACGAGCTGGCGGCGTATGCGGCTGGCATTACCGCCCGGGAGCGTCAGGTCGAGACTTTCTTCATGATCCGCACCAGCTTTTCGCCGTAGGCCGGATCGGTCGCATACCCCGCGCGCTGCAGGCCATGCGCCGCTTCCTCGGCGTTGGAGGCAGTCACCACACCGGCATAGCGCGGGTTGTTGCTGATCAGCTTCGCGTAGTCGTTGCAGGCTTCTTCATACGAGCCGTAGGCCCGGAATTTGGCGCGCACCTTCTGCGGCTGGCCGTCCACGTATTCGGTGGTCAGGATCTCGGTGGTCGGCCCCTTCCAGTTGGCGCCGGCCTTGATGCCGAACACATTGAACGTGGTCGAGCCATCGGGATTGCGGATCTCGCGGCGGCCCCAGCCCGACTCCAGCGCGGCCTGGCCCACGATCAGCTTGGCCGGCACGCCCGAGGCGCGCGACGCCGCCATCGCCGGTTCGGCCATGCGGTTGACGAAGCTGCTGATGTGCTCCGGCGAATCGTCCGGCAACTGTCCAAGCTGCGTCTGGCCATTGCCTTGCCAGTCGGCCTGGCCCTGGTACTGGCGCAGACCGGCCGTGGGGTTCCAGGCCGTACCCGGCAGCGTGGTGCCGACCGGCGGCGGGCCATCGGCGTCGGTGGCACCGCGGCTGTCCAGCAGTTGCGCCATCTGCGAGTCGCGCACGCTCGCGCCGGTGATGCCCCCGGCGGCGTTCATGCCAGCCGGCAGTTGCGTGCCGGTGGCGCGCGCCAACTGGCGGATCATCACATCGGCCAGGCCGATGCCGCGCGACGACAGCTGCTGCGACATCTGCTGGTCCATCATCGACATGTAGAGCTTGGTCTGCTCGTTGTCGAAGAGGCCGTCTGACGGCGTGGCATCGCGCATGCTCTTGAGCACCATCTGCGTGAACACCGCCTCGAACTGCTTGGCGGCTGCCTGCAGCGTGTTCGAGTTGTTGCCGGCGCGGGCCTGGTTCTTGAGCGCCTCGAACCCCTGGGTATCCAGGGCGAAGCGCTGCGAGACATCGGCCTGGCCGCCCAGCGTGTTACCCGCCGACATCAGATGATCTCCAGTTCGGCACGCAGCGCGCCGGCCGAGCGCATGGCTTCCAGGATGGTCTGCAGATCGGCCGGCGTGGCGCCGAGCGCGTTCAGGCCCTTGACCACTGCGGCCAGCGAGGCACCTGCCTTGACGATCTGCAGCGAACCACCGTCACGCTTGAGGTCGATCTGCGACACCGGCGCCACCACGGTCTGGCCCTGGCTGAACGGCGCGGGCTGGCTGATCACCGGCTGCGTATTGATGACCACCGACAGGTTGCCGTGGGCAATCGCGCAGTCTTCCACGGTCACGGCCTGGTTCATCACGATCGAACCGGTGCGGGCGTTCAGGATGACCTTGGCGGCGGCCTTGGCCGGCGTCACGTCGATGCTCTCGATGCGCGCCATGAAACCCACACGGGCGGTGGGCGTCTGCGGCGTGCGAACCTGCACCACACGGCCGTCCATCGCCGCGGCGGTGCCCGGGCCCATGTTGCGGTTGATGGCCTCGACCACGCGTTCGGCGGTGCCGAAGTCGGTGTCCTTCAGCTCCAGGTTCATGAAGCCGTTTTCGGGCTGGAACGACGCCACGGCACGTTCGACGATGGCGCCATTGGCGATACGGCCCACGGCCAGCTGGTTGATCTGCACCTTGCTGCCGTTGGCGGACGCACCCGCGCCGCCCACCAGCATGTTGCCCTGGGCGATGGCGTACACCTGTCCGTCGGCGCCCTTGAGCGGCGTCATCAGCAGCGTGCCGCCCCGCAGGCTCTTGGCATTGCCCATCGACGACACCACCACGTCCATCTGGCTGCCCGGCTGGGCATACGCCGGCAGGGTGGCGGTGACCATCACGGCGGCCACGTTCTTGAGCTGCATGTTCTTGCCGGCGGGCAGCGTAATGCCCAGCTGCGACAGCATGTTGCTCAAGCTCTGCGTGGTGAACGGCGTCTGCATGGTCTGGT